>Ga0102959_1000172_pt1 | contig 20837 bp, 16 predicted proteins | sample SalPonF2_B_D2_MG_FD_84520 | JGI IMG/M metagenome (GOLD analysis project Ga0102959, IMG submission 84520) | Salt pond soil microbial communities from South San Francisco under conditions of wetland restoration - Salt Pond MetaG SF2_B_D2_MG ...
GGAGAAAGCGCGGGAGAAGGGGAAGAAGAAGCGGGAGAAAGCGCGGGAGAAGGGGAAGAAGAAGCGGGAGAAAGCGCGGGAGAAGGGGAAGAAGAAGCGGGAGAAGGGGAAGAAGAAGCGAGAGAAAGCGAAGGAAAAGGCGAGGAAGAAGCGGGAGACGGCGCGGGAGAAAGCGAAGAAGAAAAAGAAGAAAGACGAGAAGGGCCACGGACACGACGACTGAACGTCGCGCGTGAACGACCGAGTCGGGACCGGTCGGGTCGGCGTATCCGACCGAGTCGGCGGTCGAGTAGCGGCCAGCGAGGTGGCCGACCGGAACGGCTTTTCGGCATCGATTCGAAACGGTCGGCATGGCCTACGACATCGAGCGCTATCTCAACATCAGAGGTGCCGGAGCCCCGTCGTTCGGGCCGGACGGCGAGCTCGCCTTCCTGATGAACACGACCGGGGTCAACCAGGTCTGGCGGCTGGACGAGCCCGGACGCTGGCCCGAGCAGCTCACCTTCTACGAGGAGTCCGTCGGCTTCGCCGCGTGGTCGCCGGAGCGCCCGGAGCTCGTCTTCGGCATGGACGAGGGCGGCAACGAGCGCACGCAGCTCTACCGGCTCGACGGCGACGGGGAGACGGTGACGCCGCTCACAGACGCGCCGGACGCCAAACACCAGTGGGGCGGCTGGAGCCACGACGGCGAGCGCTTCGCGTTCACCTCCAACCGGCGCGACGAGGGCGTCTTCGACGTCTACGTCCAGGGCCGCGAGGAGACCGGCGACGACGCCGAACTTCTCGCCGAGGGCGACGGCTGGCTCGTGGTCCTGGGCTGGAGCCCGGACGACAGCCGGCTCGCGGTCATGGACTACCACTCCAACTACGACCAGGACCTCTACGTCCTCGACGTCGCTGCGGGCGACCTCCGGCCGGTCCACCCCCACGAGGCGGACGTGCGGTACGGCAGCGTCTCCTGGGGGCCGGACGGCGACGCGCTCTACGTCACCACGGACGCCGACGCCGACACGCTCCAGCTGGTCCGGCTGGACCTCGCGACCGGCGACCTGGCGACCGTCGTCGACGGTGACGGGTGGAACGTCGAGAGCGCGACCGTCCACCACGACACCGGTCGCGTCGTCTACGCCCGGAACGTCGACGGCGCGACCGACCTCCGGGTCGGTGACCTCGACGGCGCGACGGTCGACCCGCTCCCGGCGCCCGACCTCCCGGCCGGCGTCTACGGCGGCGCGACCTTCGACGCGGACGCCGCCCGGCTCGCCGTCGCCGTCACCGGCGACACGGCGAACGCGAACGTCTACGTCGTGGACGTGGCGACCGGCGAGGCGACGCGGTGGACCCACGCCGCCACGGCCGGCATCCCCGAGTCATCCTTCGTCGCCTCGGAGCTGGTCCGCTTCGAGTCCTTCGACGGGCTGGAGGTGCCCGCGTTCCTCTCGGTGCCCCGCGAGGGTGCCGGCCCGTTCCCCGTGGTCGTGGACGTCCACGGCGGGCCGGAGAGCCAGCGCCGGCCCGCGTTCAGCGGGCTCAAGCAGTACTTCCTCGACAGCGGTTACGCCGTCTTCGAGCCGAACGTGCGCGGCTCGACCGGCTACGGCGAGCGCTACACCCGCCTCGACGACGTGCGCAACCGGATGGACTCGGTGGCCGACCTGGCGGCCGGCGTCGAGTGGCTCGGCGACCGCCCCGCCGTCGACCCCGACCGAGTCGTCGCCTACGGCGGCTCCTACGGCGGTTTCATGGTGCTCTCGGCGCTGACGACCTACCCCGACCTCTGGGCGGCCGGCGTGGACATCGTCGGCATCGCGAACTTCATCACCTTCCTCAAGAACACCGGCGCGTGGCGCCGGTCCCAGCGCGAGGCGGAGTACGGCTCGCTCGACGAGGACCGCGAGTTCCTAGAGGAGATCAGCCCCATCAACAACATCGCCAACATCGAGGCACCACTGCTGGTCCTGCACGGCGAGAACGACCCCCGCGTCCCGGTCGGCGAGGCCGAGCAGATCGCCGAGGAGGCCGCAAAGCACGTGCCGGTCGAGACGCTCGTCTTCGAGGACGAGGGTCACGGCTTCGCGAAGCTGGAGAACCGCATCACCGCCTACCGGACGGTCGTCGAGTTCATGGACGAGTACGTCTGAGGCGGGTCGTGGACGGCCGTGTCAGAGGCGGCCCCGCCGGATTCAACGACTGCTCCCCTCGCCCGGCAATAACTGGGCGGACGGACACGAACTGGTCGACTGGGACCGTCCGGTCGCCCATGACCGACGACTGGGACTCCGCCCTCTACGACGACAAACACTCGTTCGTCCACGAGTACGGCGCCGACGTCCTGGACCTGCTCGCGCCACAGGCCGGCGAGCGCGTCCTCGATCTCGGCTGCGGCACCGGCCACCTGACGGCCGCGCTCGCCGACGCCGGTGCCGACGCCGTCGGGCTAGACGCCTCCGAGGAGATGCTCGCCCAGGCGCGCGCGCGGTACCCCGACCTGGCGTTCGTTCGGGGCGACGCCCGCGAGTTCGCAGTCGAGGAGTCGTTCGACGCCGTCTTCTCGAACGCCGCGCTCCACTGGGTCCCCTGCGAGGACCAGCCGGCGGTCGCCGCGGCCGTCCGGCAGGCGCTCCGGCCCGGCGGCCGATTCGTCGCGGAGATGGGCGGCGTCGGGAACGTCGAGCGCATCGTGGCCGCCGTCCAGACCGCCCTCGCCGAGGCGGGGTACTCGGTGGCGAACCCGTGGTGCTTCCCGAGCGTCGGCGAGCAGGCGACGGTCCTCGAAGACGCGGGCTTCCGCGTCACCTACGCCCGGCTGTTCGACCGCCCGACCGAACTCGACGACGGTCCCGACGGCCTGCGGAACTGGCTCTCGATGTTCGGCGAGGATCTCTTCGCCGAGACGACGGCGGCGGAGCGTGAGACGGTCGTCTCGGAGGTGGAGGACCGCCTCCGCCCCGCGCTGTTCGACGGTGGGACCTGGACTGCCGATTACACGCGGCTTCGGTTCGTCGCCGGGACGCCGGCGTAGGCGACTTACATAGGCTTACAAGAGCTTACATAGACTTACAAACTGTTACAACGGGGCCAGACCACCTCGTTGGGGCGTACAGCCCCCCGGGCGCTAAGTCCTCACGGACGACGTGAGCTTACAGCGACAGGGACGCCTCGCGCGCTTCGACGGTGTATCCCTGTGCGACGAGCGCCTCGGTGTGGTCGCGCTCGGCGACCCACCACTGTGGGAGCCGCCGGAGGCCGAACCGACGGTCCGACGTCCACTCGACGTCGACGACAGACCCGCCATTCTGTTCGGCAATCGACACCGTGTACGTCGCCCACGGGCTGCCACCAGTCCGAACGGCCAGTTCGAGGGAGCCCCCTCCCGACTCGCCGGCCCCCACGAGCGACCGGTGCCCGGTCGTCACGATCACCGACCCGAGTCCGAACAGGTCCGAGAGGTCGTAGGTCCCACCGTGGGCAGTCTGGCGAACGGCGTCGGCGATTCCCCACTGGAACGCCGGCACCGGCGGGGTCGCGCTCTCGAAGTCGGCCCGAACGGTCGCGAGACCGGCGTCGGCTCGCAGGCGAGCGGACCCACTCTTTCGGAGGAGCGGGACCCGGACCACCGCGACGGCGATGACGGCGACCAGGAGCGCCTGGAGTAGGGGAAGCGAGACGGCTGCGGCAGGGCCGGATTGGGTCTCGCCGACTCAGATGACGCCTGTTTTCTCCCCAACTCAGATGACGCCTGTTTTCTCCCCGACTCAGATGACGCCCGTCTTCTCGGCGACGTCCCGGGCGGCGTCGGGGTTCATTCCGTTGCCGAGGATGGTGTAGCGGTCGCGGATCTCGTGGGCCGTCGAGAGCGCCTCGACGACCTCCGCCTCGGAGATGCCGAGCTCGTCGGCGGTCGTCGGGGCGTCGATGCTCGCCAGGGCGTCGCGGACCGCCCGCCAGTGGCCGTGCTCGCCGGTGTGGAGGTACTCGACCATGATGGCTCCCACGCCGACCTGGTGGCCGTGGAGCGCCCGCCCCGGTGCGATGCGGTCGAGCTGGTGGCTGAAGAGGTGCTCGGCGCCCGACGCGGGGCGGGAGGAGCCGGCGATGGACATGGCGACGCCGGAGGAGACGAGCGCCTTGACGACGACCCACGCGGACTCCTCCAGGCCCGGCTTGATGGAGGCGGCGTTGTCCACGAGCATCTCGGCGGTCATCTCGGAGAGCGCGGCGGCGTACTCCGAGTACTCGACGTGCTGGAGCCGGTTGGCCAGCCGCCAGTCCTTGACCGCGGTGTAGTTCGAGATGATGTCCGCACAGCCCGCCGTCGTCAGCTCCCACGGCGCGTCGGCGAGGACGCCCGTGTCCGCGACGACGGCGAGCGGCGGCTCCGCGGCGACGCTGTGCCGGGTGTCGCCCTCCGGGACCGAGCCGCGGCCGCTCACGATGCCGTCGTGGCTCGCGGCCGTCGGCACCGAGACGAACGTGGTGTCGAGGTGGTCGCTCGCCATCTTCGCGATGTCGATGGCCTTGCCGCCGCCGACGCCGACGAGGAAGGCGGTGTCGTCGCGCTTCGCGGCCTCGATGACCCGTTCGACCTCGGCGAAGCGGGCCTCCTCGACCACGACCGTCTCCGGGTGGTAGCCCGCCTCGCGGAACTGCGCGACCAGCCGGTCGCCCGCCACCTGCCGCGGCGTCGGGCTGGTGATGACCAGCGGGTCGCCGCCGATGTGGAGCTCCTCGACGACCTCGATGGCGTCGTCGAGCACGCCGTGGCCCACCACGACGTTCCGGGGGAGCCGAATCCACGTGGATTTCTCGAACATACCCACTCTCTGCGGCCGGGGGACAAGGATGTTACCTTCGAGCGAGTTCGCACCGACCCGAACGAGCCCCGTTCGGCACGGACGGCTCCCGGGGTCCGGCCCAATCAGAGCGTATCCAGGACGCCGAGCACGCGCTCTTCGGCCTCGCGGCCCGGGTCGTGCTCGCTGCCGTCGCGGTCGCTCTCGAGGGAGTCGGCGACGGTCTGCGCAAGCGCCTCGCCGAGCGGGGTCGACTCCCAGCCGAGCGCGTGGAGCTTCGCCGTCGAGAGGACGTGCGGGTACTCCCGGTAGAGGGTGAAGTCGGTCGGTTCGAGCTCCCCGGCCGCGAGTTCGCGCTCGCAGGCGGTGACGACCTCGACCTCGGTGTCGAGTGCGTCGGCGATCCGCTCGACCAGTTCGGCCAGCGTCGCGAGGTGCCTGTCGCCGCAGTTGTACGCCTCGCCCGGCGTCCCCTCCTCGGCGACGACCCGGAGCGCCGACGCCACGTTCTCGACGTAGACCAGGTGCCAGAGGCTCCCGCCGTCGCCGGGGACGAGGACGCGGTCGTAGTCGTGGACGCGGTGGATCCAGTAGTCCAGGCGCTCGGTGTAGTCGTCCGGGCCGTAGACGACGGTGGGCCGGACGCTCATCGCGTTCACGCCGTTCTCGGCGGCCTCGAAGACGGCGCGGTCGCCCTCGGCCTTGCGCGGGCCGTAGGTGTCGTAGCTGTCGTCGACGGCCTGCTCCGGTGTGCACGGACAGAGCGCCGTCTCGCCCTCGCGCTTGGGGATGGTCTCCTCGCCGTAGGCCGCCCCGCTGGAGACGTAGACGTAGGCGTCCACGTCGGCGAAGACGGTCGTCGCCGCGCGCACCTCCCGCGGGCGGTATGCCACGAAGTCGATGACGACGTCCGGGTCCACCTGCTCCCGGGCGAGTTCGAGCGCCGAGTCGTTCGTCCGGTCGCCCTGGACGTGGGTGACCCCCTCGGTGTCGGCGAAGGGGTTCTCGCGGGTCCCGCGGTTGAAGATGGCGACCTCGTAACCGTGGGCGAGCAGTTCGGGGACGGTGTGCCGACCGATGAATCGCGTGCCGCCGATGACCAGCGCGGTGTCCATGCCTCGTGTCACGGGGAACGCGAGGAAAACAGTACCGACTGCACGTCTGTACAGCACCGGCCGAGCGGTCAGTCCAGCACCGACCGGGCAGACGAGCACCTGTCTGTTCCGGCAGGCGACGCCGCCAGGGTCGTCAGTCCGCCCGGCCGACGCCCGCTGCGTCGCGCTTCTCGCACTCGCCTGCCTGCGCCGGCAGGGAGGTCCGGGCGTCCGCCTCCGGCCGCTCGGCGATGGCCTGCCGGTAGGCGTCGGGCATCACCTTCACGAACGCCTCGCGGGCGGTCTCCCAGTTGGCGAGGAGCTCTGCCGCGCGGTCGCTGTCGGTGTAGGCGGCGTGGTTCTCGACCAGCCGGCGGAGCGCGCGCTCGTCGCGCTCGGAGAGCCCGTCCTCCAGGCGGACCATCTCGGTGTTGGCGTGCGCGGCGAGCTCGTCGTCCGGGTCGTAGACGTACGCCACGCCGCCGGACATGCCCGCGGCGAAGTTCTTGCCGGTCTCGCCGAGGACCGCGACGATGCCGCCGGTCATGTACTCACAGCCGTGGTCGCCGACGCCCTCGACGACGGCCTTCGCGCCGGAGTTGCGGACCGCGAAGCGCTCGCCGGCGACGCCGTTGACGTAGAGTTCGCCGCCGGTCGCGCCGTAGAGTGCGACGTTGCCGACGAGCGTGTTCTCGGCCGGGTCGAACGGCGCGTCGGGGGGCGTCTGGACGACGATCCGGCCGCCGGAGAGCCCCTTCCCGACGTAGTCGTTGGCGGCCCCCGTCAGGTCGAAGCTGACGCCGGGTGCGAGGAACGCACCGAAGCTCTGCCCGGCGGTGCCGGTGAAGGAGACGTCGACGGTGTCCGCCGGCAGGCCGACGTCCCCGTAGGCCGTCGAGACGCGGTTCGAGAGCATCGCCCCGACCGCGCGGTCGGTGTTGCCAATGTGCACGTCGAGCTCGACCGGCTCGCCGTCGGAGAGCGCCGGCTCGGCCGCGTCGATGAGCTCGTGGTCGAGCTGGTCGTCGATCTCGTGGGTCTGCTCGCGGGTCTTCGTGCGCCCGCCCTCCGCGGGCTCGGCCAGGACGGTCGAGAGGTCGAGTCGCTTGGCCTTCGGGTGGGTGACGTCGTCTCGCTGCCGGAGCACCTCGACGCGGCCGACCATCTCCTCGACGGTGCGGAAGCCGAGCTCGGCCATGAGCTCGCGGAGCTCCTCGGCGATGAACGTCATGTAGTTGATGACGTGCTGGGGCTGGCCGGGGAAGCGCTCGCGGAGCTGCTCGTTCTGCGTGGCGACCCCGACCGGGCAGGTGTTGGTGTGGCACTGCCGGGCCATCACGCAGCCCGAGGTGACCAGCGACGCCGTGCCGAAGACGTACTCCTCCGCCCCGAGCAGGGCGGCCACGGCGACGTCTCGACCGGTCTTGAGCCCGCCGTCGGCGGTCACGCGGATGCGCGAGCGCAGCCCGGTCGCGCGGAGCATCTGGTTGGCCTCGGCCAGCCCGAGCTCCCAGGGGAGCCCGGCGTGCTTGATGGAGGTCCGCGGGCTGGCGCCCGTACCGCCCGAGTGGCCCGAGATGTGTACTACGTCGGCGTTGGCCTTCGCGACGCCCGCCGCGATGGTGCCGATGCCGGCCTCCGAGACCAGCTTGACGTTGATGTCTGCCGCGGGGTTGGCGGCCTTCAAATCGTGGATGAGCTGTTTCAGGTCCTCGATGCTGTAGATGTCGTGCTGGGGCGGCGGCGAGATGAGCCCGACGCCGGGCACCGAGTGGCGCACGTCGGCGATCATCTCGTTGACCTTGTGGCCCGGCAGGTGGCCGCCCTCTCCGGGTTTCGAGCCCTGGGCCATCTTGATCTGGAGCTCGTCGGCCGACGAGAGGTAGTAGCTGGTGACGCCGAAGCGCCCGGAGGCCACCTGTTTCACGTTGCACTCGCGCTCGGTGCCGAAGCGCTCGGGCGGCTCGCCGCCCTCGCCGGTGTTCGACTTCGCCCCGATGCGGTTCATCGCGATGGAGTTGTTCTCGTGGGCCTCCGGCGAGATGGAGCCCAGCGACATCGCGGCCGTCGAGAAGCGGGTGACGATATCCTCGACCGGCTCTACCTCCTCGATGGGGACGGACTCGCGGTCCGAGTCGAACGAAAGCAGCCCGCGGAGCGTCTGGAGCTGCTCGCCCTGGTCGTTTATCATCTCGGCGAACTCGCGGTAGGTGTCGTAGTCGCCGTTCCGGACCGCGCGTTGGAGCGTGTTCACCGTCTGCGGGTTCCACTGGTGGAACATGCCGGTGGTGCGGAACTCGAACTCGCCCTGGCGCTCCAGGTCGGGCTCCTCGCCGAAGCCGGCCGCGTGGCGCTCGCGGAGGTCGGTCTCGAGCTCCTCGACGCCGATGCCGCCGGTCCGGGCCTCGGTCCCCTCGAAGTACTCCGCGACGAACCCGTCGTCGAGGCCGACGGCCTCGAAGATCTGGGCGCCCTGGTAGCTCTCCATCGTCGAGATGCCCATCTTCGACATGGTCTTCAGCAGTCCCTTCTCCAGCGCCCCCCGGTAGGCGTCGATGGCCTCCTCGGGGTCCGCGCCGTCGGGACCGGCGACGATGTCCTCGATGGTCTGGTAGGCGAGGTAGGGGTCGACGGCGTCCGCGCCGTAGCCGACCAGGGTGGCGACCTGGTGGACCGTCCGGGGGTCACCGGACTCGACGACGATGCCGGCGCGGTTGCGAAGCCCGTTGCGGACGAGGTGGTGGTGGACCCCGCCCATGGCGAGCAGGCTCGGGACCGGGATGCGGTCCGGGCCGGCGTTCCGGTCGGAGAGCACGACCACGTCGTGGCCGTCGCGGATGGCCGCCTCGGTCTCCTCGCGGACGCGCTCGACGGCCGATTCGAGGTCGTCGGCCGGGTCGTAGGTGCAGTCGACCGTCGCGGCCGACAGGTCCTTCGCGTCGAGTTCGCGGATGGCCGCCGTCTGGGCGTCCGTCAGGACCGGCGAGTCGAGGACGAGCTGGTTCGCGTGCGCCGACGACTCGTCGAGTAAGTTGCGCTGGCGGCCGAGCCGCGTCTCCAGGCTCATCACGAGCGCCTCGCGGATGTTGTCGATGGGCGGGTTCGTCACCTGGGCGAACAGCTGGCGGAAGTAGGTGAAAAGCGGCCGGTTGAACTCGGAGAGAACCGACAGCGGGGTGTCGTCGCCCATCGAGCCGACGGGGTCCTTGCCGCCGGTCGCCATCGGCTCGATGAGGTTGTCGAGCTCGTCGTACGTGTAGCCGAAGGCGGCCTGGGTGGCCCGCAGCTCCTCTACCCGGTCCTGCGGGCGCAGACTCTCCTCGTCGAAGACGTCCTCGCCCCGCACCTGCACGCGGTCGACCCAGTCGGCGTAGCGCTCGTCGGTCAGGTCCGCGAACACCTCGTCGTCGGGGACGACGCGCCCCACCTCCGGGTCGGCGACGAAGAGCTGTCCGGGCTTGAGCCGGCCGCGCTCCGCTATCTCCTCCGGGGGCGTCTCGAGCGCGCCGACCTCGCTCGCCATCACGAGGCGGTCGTCGCTGGTCACCTCGTACCGGCAGGGCCGCAGCCCGTTCCGGTCGAGGACCGCCCCGACGCGCTCGCCGTCGGTGGCGATGACGAGCGCCGGGCCGTCCCAGGGCTCCACGAGCGAGGCGTGGAAGTCGTACCAGGCGCGGCGGTCGTCGTCCATCGACTCGTCCGCGCGCCACGCCTCGGGGATGAGCATCCGGAGCGCGTGGGGGAGGTCGCGGCCGGCCTGCAGGAGCAGTTCGAGGGCGTTGTCGACGGAGGCGGTGTCGCTCTGCTCGGGGTCGTTGATGATGGGCTTTACCGTCTCGACGTCCTCGCCGAGCACGTCGCTCTCGAGGTCCGTCTCCCGGGCCCGCATCCAGTTGATGTTCCCCTGGATGGTGTTGAACTCGCCGTTGTGGACGATGCGCCGGTACGGGTGGGCGAGGTGCCACGCGCCGAGGGTGTTCGTCGAGAAGCGCGCGTGGACCATCGCGAACGTGGAGGTCAGGCGCTCGTCGGTCAGGTCGGGGTAGTACGCTTCGAGCTGGTCACCCTTGAGCAGGCCCTTGTAGACGAGCGTCTTTCGGTCGAGCGAGCAGACGTAGAACTCCTCGTCGCCCGCGGCCTGGCTGGCCTCGACCTCGTTCTCAAGGGCTCGTCGGGCGACGTAGAGCGCCCGGTCGAACGCCCCGGTGTCCAGGCCATCCGGTGCGACGAGACACTGGACGACCGCCGGCTCGGAGTCGAGTGCGGTCTGGCCGAGGTCGCTGTTGTCGGTGGGGACGTCGCGCCAGCCGAGCACTGTCAGGTCGTAGTCGGCGAGCACGCGCTCGACGAGCGACTCGAGGCTGGCGCGCGCGGACTCGTCCTTCGGGAAGAACAGCGAGCCGACGGCGTACGTCTCCGGGAGGGCGACGTCGAACGTCGCCTCGACGAACTCGTGGGGGGTCTGGAGCAGGATGCCAGCGCCGTCGCCGGTGTTCTCCTCCGCGCCGGTCGTGCCGCGGTGTTCGAGGTTCGCGAGGAGCTCGAGTCCGTCGGCGACGACCGCGTGGTCGCCGTCGCCGTCGAGGTCCATTACGACCCCGACGCCGCAGTTCGAGCGTGCCCGAGACGGGTCTGCGAGCATGGCCCTGTCGCTCGCGGGGGGCGTCTGGTTCATGTAAGAGTGGCTGTCCGACGGCCATATAATCTTGCCCCTGAAACCATTAGTGTGTATAAGTACCAAATAAAGGCATATAAGGAGAATAAGTGACACCGGGATTCACACGAACAATAGGGTAGGTCGGCGCGTTCGTCGCCGGTCAGTTACCGGATTCCTCGTTCACCAAGCACCAGGTTCATCGGTCACCCGGCACCGGGATTCTCGGTTGCCCGTCGCGGGAGTGCCCTGCGGTCCGTTCGGCCAGGGCGGACGGGGCCGACGGTCAGTAGTTCCGTGCGAAGTAGGCGGTCGTCTCGGCGGGCTCGCCGCAGACGCCGCAGGTGTCGTGGACGGGTTCGGCGTCCTCGTCGAAGGGGACCATCACGATCTCCGCGGCGATCTGCTCTTTGATCTCCGTCTCGCAGGCCTCCTCCCCGCACCAGCCGGTCTTGACGTAGCCGCCGTGCTGGCCGATGGTGCCGAGGATCTCGCTCCGGCCGTGGGCCTCGCGGACGTTCTCCTCCAGGTGCTCGGCGGCGGCGTCGTAGAGCTTCTCGTAGACCGCGTCGAGGTGCGCCGTCGCCGCCCCGGGGAACGCCTCGCGGGCTTCGACGGTCGACTCGCCGTCCGGTCGGTGGACGACCGTGACCGCCTCGTCGGTGACCTCGTTGGGGCCGACCTCCAGGCGGACCGGGACGCCCTTGAGCTCCCACTCGTTGAACTTGAAGCCGGGGTTGCGCTCGTCGCGGTCGTCCAGGTGGACCCGGACGTCCGCGCCCTCGAGGTCGGCGGCGAGTTCGGTGGCGTACTGGAGGACGTCGTCCCGGGTGTCCTCCTGCCAGATTGGGACGACGACGACCTGGTCCGGCGCGATGGTCGGGGGGAGGACCAGTCCCTGGTCGTCGGAGTGGGTCATGACGAGCGCCCCCAGGGCCCGCCAGGACAGCCCCCAGGAGGTGGTGTGACAGACCTGCTCTTTTTCGTCTTCGTCGACGTAGGTCAGGTCGAAGGCCTCCGCGAACGACGAGCCGAGGTGGTGGCTGGTGCAGCTCTGGACGGACTTGCCGTCCGGCATCAGCGACTCGATGGTCGTCGTCGTGTCCGCGCCGGGGAACTTATCGTGGTCGGGCTTGCGGCCGCGCAGGGCGGGGATGGCGAGCACCTCCTCGTAGAGCCGGTGGTACTGGTCGAGCCGGCGGACCGTCTCCTCCCACGCGCTCTCACCGTCGCGGTGGGCGGTGTGGCCCTCCTGCCAGAGGAACTCCTTCGTGCGGAAGAAGGGCTTCGTGTCGGTCGCCTCCCAGCGGATGACCGAGCACCACTGGTTGAGCCGGAGCGGCAGGTCGCGGTGGCTCCGGACCCACTCGCTCATGTAGGGCGTGATGATGCTCTCGCTGGTGGGTCGGATGGCGAGGCGCTCCTCCAGTTCCTCGTAGCCGCCCTGGGTGACCCAGGCGACCTCCGGGTCGAAGCCCTCGACGATGTCCTTCTCGCGTTCGAGGTAGCTCTCCGGGATGAGCACGGGGAAGTAGGCGTTCTCGACGCCGGTCTCCTTGAACCAGCCGTCCAGGTACGCCTGGAGGTTCTCCCACAGGGCGTAGCCCCGCGGTCGCGTGACGATGAATCCGCTCATGGGGGCGTAGTCCGCCAGCTCCGCCTTCTGGACGACCTCGGCGTACCACTCGCCCGTGTTGTACTCCTTGCTCTCCGTCATCCCGAGTTCCTGCTCGCCGTCGGTCATTGGGCGTACCGAGTCCCGACGCGTTCTTAAATCCCCTGAACCGGCGCGGCACCGTCCGAGCCCTCGCTGCCCCGATTCGTCGGCCGGTCTCGGCGTGCCACGGGTCCGGACGCCACCGCCAGCCGACAGCGCCCCGGTCAGTCGAACGTGACGCCGGTCTCGACGTCGCCGTCCAGGAACTCCTCGCCCTCGGCGTCGAAGACGAACTCCCCGGCGAACCGTCGCCCCTCGAAGACGTGCGGGAGCCAGCGTCGGTCGTCGGCCCACATCTCGTCGTAGGGCACCTCGTCGAAGGCGAACCACTCGGGGACCGCCTCGTCGGTCTCGCGGGGGCGCCCGACGAACGTCTCGGTCCGGTAGACGTGGACGAACGTGAACGGCTCGTCGCCGAAGGTGAAACCGAGTTCGCCGACCTTCTCCAGGTTCGACGCCGCCAGCCCGACCTCCTCGCGGACCTCCCGGACCGCGGCCTCGCGCGGCGTCTCGCCCGGCTCGATCTTGCCACCCGGGCCGTTGAAAAAGCCCTCGCCGACGCCCCGTTTCTTCTCGATGAGGAGGACCCGGCCGTCCTCGATGGGGTAGCAGAGCGTCGCGTCGCGCATGGTCGAGTACGTTTGGACGGTGGCGCTTAACTGCTCGGGTCCGCCGAGACCACTGTCGTCACTCCACGACGAACGGGTTCGGACGCTCGGTCCACGACCAGCCAGGGAGCCGGGTCTGGAAGCCGGCCGCGAGCGCGGCGTCGAGGTCGTCTACGCCCGCCGGGGCGTCGTCGTGGTGGGTGTGGATGTCCGCGACGTGGAACGTCGCCTCCGCCAGAAGCGAGAGGGGCTGGCCGCCCGCGATGAGGGACGCGAGCTCACGGCCCAGGAACTCGTCCACGACGAAGCCCGGCCAGTCGTCGACCACGTCCAGGTCGCGGAGCAGCGCGACGAGTGCGGCGGCGTTCACCGCCACGTCGCCGTCGGCGAACACCTCGTCGACCTCCGCGCAGTACTGGGGTTCTGTGACGGTCCCGACCTGAGTCTCGAACGCCGCGCCCAGGCGGTCGCGGACGTCGTTGATGCGGGGGACGACCACCGTGGCGCGGTCGCGCACCCAGTCTCGCTCTGCGGCGACAGCCTCCGGTGTCAGCTGCATGCCCGGAGCCACGTAGCGCAGCCGTACAGGCTTTGCGAAGGCTTTTATAATACCGGCCGTCTACGGGATGATAAGCGGGTTTTCCCGAATCTCCCCGCGGAAGCGTCGGACGAACGTCCGGAGTCATCTCCAAGCGCGACGCACACCCGCAACCGAGTCCATATGTCGCACACGCCGCCTCGTTCTAACTGTGGTCACTCCCCGGCACGCGCCGGGGTCGCGAAGCGAGAGGTGGTCGTGGGGCGACGTCTGCGACCCGCAACCACGGAACGACACCACGTATGAGCAAGGTAGACCAACAACTCGAGGAGTTACAGGCAACGATCACGAGCGAGCTACCGCCGGACATCTCGCTTACGGCGGTCCGGTACGAGGGCCCCGAACTGGTCGTCTACACGCGCGACCCGAAGAAGTTCGCCCAGAACGGCGACCTCATCCGGAAGCTGGCGAGCAAGCTCCGGAAGCGGATCACCGTCCGCCCGGACCCGGAGGTACTGACGCCGCCGGCGCAGGCCCGCGAGCGCATCATGGAGGTCATCCCCGACGACGCCGGCGTGACCGACCTCGACTTCCACGAGGACACCGGCGAGGTCGTCATCGAGGCCCAGAAGCCCGGCATGGTCATCGGCCGCCACGGCTCGACGCTCCGGAAGATAACCCAGGAGGCTGGCTGGACCCCCGAGGTCGTCCGCACGCCGCCCATCGAGTCCTCGACGGTCTCGAACGTGCGGAACTTCCTCAAGCAGGAGCGAGAAGACCGCCGCGACATCCTCCAGAAGGTCGGCCGGCAGATCCACCGCGAGCAGCTCTCGAAGGACCAGTGGGTCCGCATCACGACCCTGGGCTGCTGCCGCGAGGTCGGCCGCGCCAGCTTCATCCTCTCGACCCCGGAGACCCGCATCCTCGTCGACTGTGGCGACAAGCCCGGCTCGGAGGACGAGGTCCCCTACCTCCAGGTCAACGAGGCGCTCGGCGCGGGGGCCAACACCATCGACGCCGTCGTGCTCACCCACGCCCACCTCGACCACAGCGCGTTCATCCCCCTCCTGTTCAAGTACGGCTACGACGGCCCCATCTACACCACCGCGCCGACCCGCGACCTGATGGGCCTGCTCACGCTCGACTACCTCGACGTGGCGGCGAAGGAGGGCCGCACCCCGCCGTACGAGTCCGAGATGGTCCGCGAGGCCATCAAGCACACCATCCCCCTGGAGTACGGCGACGTGACCGACATCGCGCCCGACGTCAAGCTGACCTTCCACAACGCCGGGCACATCCTCGGCTCGGCCATCTCGCACTTCCACATCGGCGACGGCCTCTACAACGTCGCGTTCTCCGGCGACATCCACTACAAGGACACCCGGCTGTTCAACGGCGCGGTCAACGACTTCCCGCGCGTCGAGACGCTGGTGCTCGAGTCGACCTACGGTGGGCGAAACGACTACCAGACCGACCAGGAGGACTCCGAGCGCAATCTCAAGGAGATCATCCAGGAGACCTACGACCGGGGCGGAAAGGTGCTCATCCCCGCGTTCGCGGTCGGTCGCTCCCAGGAGATCATGCTCGTCCTGGAGGAGGCGATGCGCTCGGGCGACATCCCGACCATGCCCATCCACCTGGACGGCATGATCTGGGAGGCGACGGCCATCCACACGACCTACCCGGAGTACCTGCGCGACGACCTCCGCGACCGCATCTTCCACGAGGACGCCAACCCGTTCCTCGCCGAGCAGTTCAACCACATCGACGGCGGCGAGGACGAGCGCGAGGAGGTCGCCAGCGGCGACCCCTGCATCATCCTCTCGACCTCCGGGATGATCACCGGCGGTCCCATCATGTCCTGGCTCCGCCACGTCGGCGGCGACCCGGAGAACTCGCTGGTGTTCGTCGGCTACCAGGCCCAGGGCACGTTCGGGCGGCGCATCCAGAACGGCTGGGACGAGATCCCCGTCCGGGACCAGGGCCGCAACGACACGCTCAAGCTCTCGATGGACATCCACACCGTGGACGGCTTCTCCGGCCACGCCGACCGCCAGGGGCTGATGGACTTCGTCCGCACCATGAACCCCCGCCCCGAGAAGGTGCTCTGCGTCCACGGCGACGAGCGCTCGACCCAGGACCTCTCCTCGGCGCTCTACCACGAGTTCAACATGCGGACGTTCTCCCCGAAGAACCTAGAGACGTTCCGCTTCGTCTGAAACCCGGTGACGTTCCGCTTCGTCTGATACCCGGCGACGTTCCGCACCAGTCGACGCAACCTGCGTCGAGACGGGTTGGCCGTCTCGTTCTGGACTCTTTCGTTCGGGCGGCGAGCGGCGTCCATCGCCGCGCTTCGAGACGCGCCGGTGTCCGGTTCACAGCGGCTCGGCCACCGGGTTCGACGCGGCTCGGTTACCGGGTTCGCCAGTGCCGTTCCTCTCTCTCCCGAGCGGTGCGAATTGCCGGACGCGAACGACTTACAAAGAATTACAAACACTTACAACCAGTCGCGAACCGGCGAATCCCCCTCCCGAACCGGCGAACCGGCCCCGGAACCACCGACCTACCCGCGCGACGCCCCGAACGCGGAGTGCGGTGGCCGCTCTCCGTCGGGCGAGAAGTCACTGACGCCGAGGCGGGCAGGCTGGCGGCACGCTCCCGGGGTCGATGGGGGTCGGATTTTGGTCGAATCTTCGAAAACGGCTTTCCGGCGTCAGTTCCAACCTGGGGGTATGCACAGACGCGCGTTCCTCGCTGGCGTCGCGACGGCCGCCGTCGCCGGCTGTCTCGGCGGGAACGGAAGTGGAGGCGGGACCACCGCCAGCGACGGCAGCGGCGGCGACCCCGCGACCGACGGCAACGGGTCCGGAGGGGACGCCGGGAGCGACCTGGCGACGAACCCAGGCGCGGCCGGCCTGGCCGGCCAGCCGACGCTCGGGCCGGCTCCCACCGACGCCGGGGCCGTCATCGTGGCCTTCGAGGACCCGTCCTGCCCGACCTGCCGGCGCTTCGAGGAGACCACCTTCCCGGAGATCAGATCGCAGTGGACCGACGCCGGGCGGGCCAGCTTCGTCTTCCGGTGTTACCCCATCATCTACCCGTGGGGGAAGCCGGCCGTGCAGGCCCTGGAGGCGGTGTACGCCCGCGACGCGGCGACCTTCTGGACGCTGAAGGACTACTACTACCGCACCCAGTCGGCCTTCGACGCGTCGAACGTCCTCGACCGCACCGAACGCTTCATCGCCGCGAACACCGACCTCGACGCGGCAGCGGTGGTCGCGGACGCCCGACAGAAGCGCTACGACGACGCCGTGCAGGCGGACCTCGACGCGGGCAAGGCGTCGGGGTTCTCGGCGACGCCCTCCTTCCTGCTCTTCCGGGACGGCGCGTTCGTCACGTCGCTCACCGGCGCGAAGAGCTTCTCGGTCTTCCAGAACGCCCTCCAGCTATGACCAGCTCCACCGACTCTCCGACCTCGCGGACCCGCCTTCGCGCGCTCCGCCGTCGCCTCCGTCTTCCCAGATTGCCGACTCGCCGTTCCGACTGGCGGCTGATGGCCCGCACGCTCCGACTCGTCCTGACGATGCCGCGCTACGCCCTCCTCTCGGCGGTGGCGGCACTCGTCGCGCTCTCGCTGTTCGTCCTCCCGACGAACCTCGACCTGCTCTTCGACCTCGTCCTCGGCGGGTCGCTCCCGCTCGGGAACCGGCTGGTCATCGTCGCCCAGCTCTACCCGTTCGTCGGCACCGACTACTCGCTCGTCCAGGGCGGCCTGCTCGTGCTGACGGCGCTCCTCGTCGGCGCGAACGTGGCGCTCGCCGTCTATCACCTCCGCGCGCACCGGCTGTCGATCCAGCAGGGGACCGGGAGCCTCGGCGGGGTCATCCTCGGGACGCTCGGCGCGGGCTGTGCGGCCTGCGGGTCGGCCATCCTCGCCGGCCTGCTCGGGCTGGTCGGCGCGACGGGCCTGCTGACCCTGCTGCCCCTCGACGGGCTGGAGTTCGCCCTCCTGGCGCTGGTCGTGGTCGTCCTCTCGGTGTTCTGGCTCGCCGACGGGATGCGCGGCGGCGAGATAAACGGCTGTCCGGTGGACGTCTGAGGCCGGCCCGGTCGGAATCTCCGGCGGGCCACGCGGCCATCCGGCTTTGTTCCGACGTGACGGTCGGCGATTATGACTGGTAGCTTTATCGTTCGGACTGGTAATTCTGGGGTGCAGACAGGGGGACCACCAGGATGACTCGAAGTTCACAGACGCGAATCGACCGACGGACGCTCCTTCGCGGAGCCGCCGCCGCCGCACTCACGACCGCGACCACCGGCCTCGCCGCCGCGAAGGGGGACCCGCAACGGGGCAACGACGGCAATCACGGGAACGGCCCGAAGGTGACGGGGATGTACAAGGCCGTCTTCGCCTACGACGCGGACGGGGGCTGGTACGGCTGGAACCTCTCCGACCGCCACCTCGAGTCCGGCACCGTCGCCAGCATCGCGGCGCTCGACCAGGCGACGCTCACGACGTGCTACTACGAGGTCCAGTACGCCGGCAGCTTCGGCGACGACCCGTACCTCGACTACGGGTGGATCGCCAACCACGTCGTCTGTGCGGGCTACGAGCCGGACAACCGGAACGTGCTGTTCGTCAGCGAGTCGGACCCGCGATACACGGGCGACGGCCCGTCCATCTGGGGGTCCTGGGAGTACCACGTCGACGCCCAGCGCGGGAAGGGGAACGTGCTCGTCACCGACGAGGTCCGGCCGCACAGTCCGTAGGCGGGTTCGGGCGGAGTTGACGATGAGCCGTCGAGCTGACTTCGTTTTCGCGGCGTCTCACTCAACCGTCTCCGCCGGGTCTACGACCTCTCCGGTGTCCGGATGGACGCCCACGCGGTCACAGAGGTCGTACATGGGACACGCCTCCGGGCCGTCGAGACACGCCGGCTTCCGGGCGGCGCAGTACTCCCGGCCGAACTGGATGCTCGCGGTGTGGCCGAAGCCGCACTTCTCCGGGGGGACGTCCCGCTCCAGCACCGCGCGGACGCCCTCGTGGTCGGCGTCCGGCGGGGCGACGCCCAGCCGCCGGTAGATGCGGTGGACGTGGGTGTCGACGGGGAAGACGCCCGCGCGCCCTCCCGAGAAGAGGAGCACGCAGTCGGCCGTCTTCGGGCCGACGCCGCCGAACTCCAGGAGCGTCTCGCGGACCGCTGCGGGGTCGCCGTCCTTGACGAACGAATCGAAGCCCGCGGCACCGCCGTACTCGTCGACCACGCGCTGGGCGACCGCGACGATGACGCCGGCCTTCTGGTTGTAGAGGCCCGCGGGCTGGATGGTGGCCGCGAGTGCCGACTCGTCGGCCGCCGCGAGCGTGACCGCGAGGTCGGCGTCGGAGGCGTCGTACCGCTCCAGCAGCGCGTCGTGGGCGGGCTGGCTCGCCTTGTCGCTCGTGTTCTGGCTGAGGATGGTCCGGACGAGGCAGACGAACGCGTCCTGCCCGCCGTAGGTCTTCTGCCAGTAGCGCTCGCCGAGCCGGTCGACGACCGCCTCCGCGCGCGTGGCGGCCTCGCCGGGGGCGAACTCGGTCACCCTGCCGCCGCTCCCCGGCCCGCCGCTGATGTTCTCGGCTGGCTCCGGGTCCTCGGACATAGCCGGGCCTTGGGCCACGCGGGGGATGTATCGTTCGGTCGGTGGTTCGGAGACGTACGGGGCCTCTCGCGCGGGGCCGACTCACTCCTCGGCGTCCGGCTCGACCGCCAGCCTCGTCGTCAGCGCTGCGCCGTCTGCGAGCGCCGCCACGAGGTCGCGGTCGAGGTCCGCGGCCGCCTTGTCCGCGCCGACCAGTATCGTCCGGCCGTCGACGTAGTCGCTCGTGCGGCCGACCATGCTCCGCTCGTCCTCGAAGGCGAGATCCGGGTGGCCCCGGCCGGTCACCACGTCCTCGTGGCCCCCCGCCTCGAACGAGACCGTGATGATGGCCCCGGGGTCCCGGCAGGCGGCGACGAACGCCCGGTCGACGTCCGCGGCGGCCAGGTCGGCCTCGACGCCGAGGATGCAGTCCCCGGCCGGCGTGAGCCAGTCGTCGGTCGTCACCTCGAACGTGCTGGCGTGCCGCGCGGTCACGTGCTCGTGGCCGCGGGCGCGCACGGTCTCCTCCATGGCCGCCGGTAGTCGGCCCGCGGATTTAGGGCTGTGCTTCGGTCGCGGCCGGCTGCTGGGTGCGTTCTGACGGGGGTCAGACGCGCGTCAGAAGGGGGCGCAAGACCTATCCCGGCGGGCTTCGCGGTAGTGGCCATGCGGCTCGACGACTGGGAGGGAGCACCCGTAGCAGCAGCGGCCGATGGCCCTCCGTCGCCGTCTGCGTGGACGCCGGTCGACCTCCCGGGTCGGCCCGCGCAGTTCGCCGACGAGGACGCCGTCGCCTATCGAACGACGTTCGCCGACCCGCGGGCGGCCGGCGAGCGCGCGGTCCTCGAACTCCAGGGCGTGTACGCGAACGCCGACCTGTGGCTGAACGGGGAGCACGTCGGCGAGCATCGCGCCTACTTCGCGCCGGTCAGGGTCGCCGTCGACCTCGAAGGGGAGAACGAGCTCCTCGTCGTCTGCCGTCGCCCGGCGCGATTCGGCGGGATATACGAGACGCCGACGGTCCCCCCCGAGCTGGGTGTCCCCGGAATCTGGTGGGACGCTCGCGTGGAGACGGTCCCCGAGGTGTTCGTGGCCGACCTCTCGGTCAGGCCGAGACTCGACGACGACGACGCGCGGATCGACGCCTCGCTCACGGTCGACACCGGCCGGGACGTAGCGGAGCGGGTGCGCTTCTCGCTCCGCCCGGAGGGGTTCCGCGGCGGCGGCGTGATGGAGCAGGCCCGCGTCGAGGCGTCGGCGGGCGAGCGGACCACGGTCGAGCGCTCGCTCGAGGTGCGCGATCCGAAGCTGTGGTGGCCCCGCGAGCACGGCCCACAGCACCGCTACACCGTCCGCGCCAAGGTCGGCGACCACGACGCGACCGTCACGACCGGGCTCCGGCGGGTCGAGCGCGACGGCGAGACGCTCCTCGTCAACGGGACGCCGGTCAGCGCGCGCGGGTTCGCCCGTCTCCCCGGCGACCCGGCCGACGAGGTCGCGCGAGCGGTCGAGGCGAACGCCACGCTCCTGCGGACCCGCGCCCACGTCGCTCACCCTTCGCTCTACGAGGCCTGCGACGAGGCGGGCGTGCTCGTCTGGCAGGACCTCCCGCTCTCTGGCCCCGGCGGGTACGACGCAGACCGCGCCGAGACGCTCGCGAGTGCGCTCTCCGGCGCCGTCGGTCACCATCCGAGTCTGGCCTGCGCGACGGTCCACGACGACCCGGTGGACCTCACGCGGGGCCTGGGCGACGGCTGGCTCGACCGCCTCCGCTTCCGGTGGCGCGCCCGGAGTCCGGGCTACGACCGGCCGCC
>Ga0102959_1000173_pt1 | contig 20771 bp, 21 predicted proteins | sample SalPonF2_B_D2_MG_FD_84520 | JGI IMG/M metagenome (GOLD analysis project Ga0102959, IMG submission 84520) | Salt pond soil microbial communities from South San Francisco under conditions of wetland restoration - Salt Pond MetaG SF2_B_D2_MG ...
CTCAACGTGGACGACGACGCGCTCTTCCGGCACCCCGACCTCGCCGAGATGGAGGTCGAGGCCGCCGAGGACGAACTGGAGGCCAAGTCCAACGAGTACGGCTTCGACTACGTCCGGCTCTCGGGCAACGTCGGCATCATCGGCAACGGCGCGGGCCTGGTGATGACGACCCTGGACCTCGTGGACTACTACGGGGGCGAGCCCGCGAACTTCCTCGACATCGGCGGCGGCGCGAAGGCCGAGCGCGTGCGGAACGCCCTCGACATGGTGTTCTCCGATGCGAACGTCGACGCGGTCGTCTTCAACATCTTCGGCGGCATCACCCGGGGCGACGAGGTCGCGACGGGCATCAACGAGGCCCTGGAGTCCCTCGAGGCGATCCCCAAGCCGGTTGTCGTCCGCCTCGCGGGCACGAACGCCGCGGAGGGCATGGAGATACTGAACACGGACCTCGTCCAGGTCGAGGTCACACTGGAGGACGCCGTCCAGCGGGCGGTCGAACTGGCGGCCCAGGAGGCAGACGCATGAGCATCCTGGTCGACGAGGACACCCGCGTCGTCGTGCAGGGCATCACCGGCGGCGAGGGCTCGTTCCACACCCAGCAGATGATCGAGTACGGGACGAACGTCGTGGCCGGGGCGGTCCCCGGCAGGGGCGGCGAGGAGGTCGCGGGCGTCCCGGTCTACGACACGGTCGCGGGGGCCGTCGACGCGGAGGACGCCGACGCCTCGGTCGTCTTCGTCCCGCCCGTGTTCGCGGCGGACGCGGTCTTCGAGGCGCTCGACACCGACCTCGACCTCGTGGTCGCCATCACCGAGGGCATCCCGACCCAGGACATGAGCCTGGTCTACGAGAAGCTCGCGCGGGTCGACACCCGGCTCATCGGGCCGAACTGCCCCGGCATCATCACGCCCGGCGAGGCCAAACTCGGCATCCTGCCCGGCAACATCTTCGCGGACGGGAACGTCGGGCTGGTCTCCCGGTCGGGCACCCTGACCTACCAGGTCGTGGACAACCTGACCGAGCGCGGCCTGGGTCAGTCCACCGCGGTCGGCATCGGCGGCGACCCCATCATCGGCACCGACTTCATCGACGCCCTCTCGCTGTTCGAGGACGACCCGGACACCCACGCGGTCGTCATGTGCGGCGAGATCGGCGGCGAGGACGAGGAGGAGGCCGCCGCCTTCATCGACGCGCACATGGACACGCCGGTCGCCGGCTTCATCGCCGGTCGCACCGCCCCGCCCGGCAAGCGGATGGGGCACGCGGGCGCCATCGTCTCCGGCTCCGGCACCGGCACCGCCGAGAGCAAGATCGCGGCGCTCACCGACGCGGGCGTCCCGGTCGGCCACACGCCCGAGGAAGTGGCCGACAACGTCGCGAAGTTCCTCTGAGACGCCCCGGTCGCACCCCTCCACCGATCTACTTTCAATTCGATTGCCTTTTCGGCACAAACCGCAACACAGTAGCGTGCTACCTCGTGTATCTCAGGGAAAAGGTTGATATCGATTGCGCGCTTCTGTTCGTCCGTTATGCTACTACCCCTGTTCATCGGCGGGATGCCGGGCGGCATGGAGCTGGCGGTCATCCTGCTCATCGTCGTCCTGCTGTTCGGCGCGGACAAACTCCCGAAGCTGGCCCGCTCGACCGGCGAGGCGATGGGCGAGTTCAAGAAGGGCCGCCAGGATCTCGAGGACGAGATAAAGCGCGGGGCGGAGTCGACGACCGCCGACGCGACGGACGAGTCCGAGACGGAGAGCGCGAGCGCCTGAGCAAAACGACTTTTCCCCGGGCGAATCCAGGGCCCCTGAGCAAAACGACTTTTCCCCGGGCGGTCCCAGGAGTTCCCATGCACGACCAGGTGACCTGCTGGGCCTGCGGGACCGCGGGTCCGCTCTCGGATGGGACGCGCTGTGACTGCGGCGAGCCACGGTGGTTCGTCACCGACCCGTCGGGCTTCGAGTGGCCCGCGGATGGTGTGTGCGGGATGTGGGCCTTCGCCGACCTGCTCCCCGTCGCCGAGCCGGCGGGCGTGGGGCAGTGCGCCGGCGGAACGCCGCTCGCCCGCGTACCCACCCTCGATGGGTTCGCCGGCTGCCGCGTCTTCGTCAAGGACGAGACCGAGAACCCGACGGGCAGCTTCAAGGACCGCGGGAGCGCCGTCGCCGTCTCCTGGGCCGCTGCCGCGGACCGGGCGTGGGTCGGCACCGTCTCGCACGGGAACATGGCCCGGAGCGTGGCCGCCCACGCCACCGGCCACGGCCTCGACTGCCTGGTGCTCGTCCCGACCGACATCCCCGCCGAGCGACTCGTCCACGTCGCGCGGTACGACCCGACCGTCGTCCGCGTTTCGGGCGACTACAGCCGCCTCTACTTCGACGCACTCGACGTCGGCCCCGACCTGGGCGTCGAGTTCGTCAACTCCGATACGCCGCTCCGCGTCGCCGGCCAGAAGACGGCGGCCCTCGAGGTCCTGGCCGCCTTCGCCCCCGAGGTCCCGGACGCGCTCGTCCTGCCGACGTCGAGTGGCGGCCTGGCGAGCGCCTGCTGGAAGGCCCTTCGCGAGGTCCACGCGACCGGACTGGTCGAGTCGGTGCCCCGGCTCTACCTCGTCCAGAGTGCGGCCTGCGACCCGATCGCGGCGGCCTACCGGGCCGGCACCGACCGCGTCTCTCGCGTCGAGTCCGGCGAGACGGTCGCCTACTCCATCGCCAACGCCGACCCGCCGAGCGGCAACCGGGCCCTCGCGGCGGCCCGGGAGACGGGCGGGGCCGTCATCTCGGTCCCGGACGACGAGATCCTGACCGCCCAGCGTCGGTTCGCAGACGCGGGCGGGTTCTGCGTCGAACCGGCGTCGGCCGCCGCGCTGGCGGGACTCCGGCGGTTGACTGCCGACGGCGAGATCGCGACCGACGAGCAGGCGGTCGTGGTCGCGACCGGCACCGGGTTCACCGAGCGGGCGGCCCCTGTCCAGGAGGACGACGTCCCGACGGTCGACCGGGCCGACCTGGCCGGGCGGCTCGCGGCGCTCGTCGGCTGACTATCGACTTCGGAGAATCACTCTTCCCCGGCGGGTGAGAGGGTCCCCAGCGCTCAGTAGACGGTCTCGCGGAGCTCCTCGCGGAGCGTCTCGAACCGGCCGAGGTACTGCTGGCGCTCGGCGCGGACCGCCGCGAGCGCCCCCTCGAAGTCCGGGACGTAGTCCGGGGGATAGAACGCCTCGACGTCCATGCCCGGGATGGACGCCGGGATGTCGAGCCCGAGGGTCTCGTCGTGGGCCCACTCGATGTTTCCGCGGGCGACCGCCGTGAGGATTGTCACGGACTCGGCGACGCCGACGTCCCGCTTCCCGTCGCCCAGGTGGCCGGTGTTGATGACGAAGCACTCGACGTCCGCGTCGGTGACGAGGTCGTAGAAGCGATTGCCCTCCTCGCCCGGCGGGCCCACGATGAACGGGTTCGTGCCGACGACCCGGATGGCCTCGCCGGCCTTCTCGGGGTCGCCCGCGCTGGTCTGGATGGACTCGCCGAGCACGAAGGCGACCGCAGCCTGCTCGCGGGTCAGGCGGGCGACCGGCGGCATCAGGGGGTTCCGGGTGATGAAGAAGAGCTGGTCGACCGCGGGGAGGTCGATGTCGGCGGCGGCGCTCGGCAGGTCCTCCCGCAGGACGACGGCCCGGCCGTTCGTCGTCAGCTCGCCGTCGGCGAAGTCGACGACGCCGTCCTCGTCGATCCGGACGTTCTCGAGGACGGCGTGCTCGCGGGTGGCGGCGCGGTAGAGGTCGGGCTGTTCGGCCGCGGTCAGCCCGATGGTCTTGACGTAGAGGCCGTTGCCCTCGCTGCCGGCGACGGTGCCGTCCGGCAGGAGCGCACAGACGTCGTCCTGAAGCATCTCCGCGCGCTCGGGCGCGTCGAGCCAGCAGCCGTGGCTCGTGAGCGTGGACTTGCCGGTCGCGCTCAGCCCGAGGAACGCCTGGCCGACCGTCGAGATGGTGCCGGTCTCGTCCCGGACGTGGACGCGTTTGGTCCCGGCGCGGAGGCCGAGGCCGCCCCGCTCCTTCGCGCGGTGCACGAACAGGCGGAGAAACGACTTCTTCGCCTCGCCGGTGTAGTCGCTACCCAGCACGTAGGTCACGCCGTCGTCGACGAGGACGCGGATCTGCGTCTCGGGCCAGTCGGGGAGCTGGAGCGTGACGAAGTCGGGCTCTCGCCCCCCGGGAGCGGGTTCGAGGAGCTTCGCCCACGCGAGCGCGATGCGGGCGTGGGACGCCGGGACGTAGAGCCGACAGCAGTAGCTGGCGTCTGGATGCCGGCCGACCATCCGATCCACGCAGACCAGGTCGACCTCGCGGGCCCGCTCCTGGGCGCGGCACAGCTGTTCGCGGTCCGCGTCGGTGAGCACGTCGTCGACGTCGGTCTTCGTCCGGGTCGCGCTGCAGGAGCGGTACTCGCTGACGTAGGCGGGGCCGCCGTACTCCGTCGTCATCTCGAGCGGCGCGGACAGGGAGCGTAGCTCGGCGAAGGAGGGCTGGTAGCGCACGTTCTCGGCTGTATCCGGATTCGGGAACTCGTGGGGGAGCGCACCGCGCGCATTCTCACGCATTCTGTGGGAGAGTCCTCGCTCGACGGCTAACGCAATACGGATTCTACCCCTTTCTGAGCGTTCCCCCGGCGTGGGCCACTCCCGCGTTAGCGGTGCTTTAACTCCACCGCCCGACGGGCTCAGCGGGACTATCCGGTATGCAGCCGGCTCCTATCAGTTCGGTTCTGTAAGCGAGTGGTCGGTTCCATAGTTTTTTGTCGACTACCTGCCTGTACCCCGGCAGACGCGGGCACGCCGGCGCGTGACCCGTGCTGACCGAACGTGCGATGTCACCCCCAGAGCAAGACCGCTTCGAGACCCGTATCGAGTTCGCGTGCGCCGTCTGCGGCTACGACGGCCTGTCGGTTCGCGGCGAGGGCCAGACGACCTGTCCGCGCTGCCGGGAGTCCTTCTCCACTACCGTCTCCGAGACGTTCGCGCTGGTCGAACACGACGGCTGGGCCGTCACCGTGGCCCTCGACGGGTCCGAGGGGGAGACGGTCAACGGCGAGTCCCCGTCGGAACCAGTCCCCTGATGGCCTCGTTCGCCCGGCTCGCCGCCCGCGTTCCGTCGCCCGACGAGCGCCCCTGCTTTTTCGAGTGTCTGGACTGTCCGGCGCGGTCCCCGGAGATGGTCGAAGGCCGCCCGGAGTGCGGCGGCGTGGTGGTGTGAATCGTCGACCTGTCCGGCGATCATTCCCGGTGGCGGCTGGACCGACTGCCCTCTGAAACGGCCGGGCCCGGGCTACCACCGCCAGGGACTCACCACGAGTGACTGTTTCGCCACCCGGACAATATCGGTCGGCGAACACCCGGTGGACCTCCGGCGAGACGCCTCCACGTTCGTCCGGGCCACGAGTCCGTGGCGCGGGCGCGATGGGATTCCCCTTCCGTCAGATTTAACGGGCATCCCCCGATAGTCTTGTGTGAGATGAGCAAGAACGAGATCGAACCGTCCGAGGTCGCGCGCCGGGTCCACGGCGGCGACGGCGACGACCTCTACGTCCTCGACGTTCGGAACCGGGACGACTACGAGGAGTGGCAGATCGACGGCAGCCACAACCTCCCGATCTACGACGAGCTGCTCGACGGCGACCTCTCGACCCTCCAGGAGCACGTCGACGCGCTCCCGCGTGACGAGGAGATCGCGGTGGTCTGCGTCGGCGGCGTGACCTCCGCCGACGCCGCGGACCTGCTCTCCGAGGAGGGGTTCGAGGCGCGGTCGATGGCCGACGGGATGAAGGGCTGGGGCCAGGTCCACCGGGCGTACGACGTCCCGGGCGCGAACGGCGTCGTCCAGGTCGTCCGGCCCGGCACCGGCTGTATCTCCTATCTGGTCCACGACGGCGAGTCGGCCATCGTCGCCGACCCGAGCATGTACGTCGACGAGTACCTGAACGTGGCAGACGACCTCGGCGTCGACGTCGTCGGCGCGGTGGACACGCACGCTCACGCCGACCACGTCTCCGGCGGCCGCCACCTCGCCGACGAGCTCGACGTCCCCTACTACCTCCACGGAGCGGACGCGGGCGAACTCGACCGCGTCACCCCGGTCTCGGACGGCGACGTCATCCCCGTCGGGGAGCGCGAGGTGACCGTCCGGCACACGCCGGGTCACACGCCCGGGAGCATCTCGCTTCTCGTGGACGACGCCCTCCTCTCCGGTGACACCCTGTTCATCCGGAGCGTCGGACGGCCGGACCTCGAGGGCAACGCCGACGCCGAGATCCGCGAGGCGGCGAGCCAGCTGTTCGAGAGCCTGGACGACCTGACCGACCTCGACGGCGACCACGTCGTCCTCCCCGGTCACTTCAGCGACGAGTCCATCCGCCCGCTGGCGACCGACCTGGGCGAGCTCCGCGAGGACAACGAGCTGCTCGGGCTGGTCGAGGCCGACGACGAGTCGGGCTTCGTCGAGACCATCGTCGAGGGACTCTCGACGGAACCGGCGAACTACAACCGCATCAAGGCGATAAACTGGGGCGAGGAGCCCGCCGACGGCGACGCCGAGGAGCTCGAGCTGGGGCCGAACAACTGCGCCGCGAACTAGTGCAGACCGCCGAACAGCGCCGCGAACGAGGTCCGGACAGCGGGGCAGCGCCGGGAACACACATCGCCGCTGGTTCTCTTGGCCACCTCCGGAACCCATTTCGCCGCGCGGTCGTATCTGCTACCATCTGATGGCACCTTCGAGCGGACGGACGTACGCGCAGGGCATCCGGCTGAACTGGACGCAGTTCGCCCTGCAGCTGGCCCTGGTCTTCGCCGTCGGGCTGACCATCGGCAGCGAGCGGACCGTCGTCCCCGTGCTGGCCCGGGAGGTCTTCGGCCTGGAGTCGGTGCTCGTCGTCGGCTCGTTCGTCCTGAGCTTCGGCTTCGTGAAGGCGGTGCTCAACCTCACCGGCGGGCGCTGGGCCGACGAGTACGGGCGTCGACCGATTCTCGTCCTCGGGTGGGTCGCCGCGCTCCCGATTCCGGTCGTCCTGATATACGCCCCGAACTGGTGGTGGGTCACGCTCGGGAACGTTCTGCTCGGCGTCAACCAGGGGCTGGCCTGGAGCATGAGCGTCAACGCGAAGATCGACCTCGCGGGCGAGCGTGCTCGCGGCCTCGCGGTGGGACTGGACGAGGCGTTCGGCTACGGCGGCGTCGCGGTGGGCGGCTGGCTCACTGGCGTCATCGCCGGCGCGTACGGGCTGCGCCCGGCGCCGTTCTACCTCCTCGCCGGGGTGGTCGTCGCGGGACTGCTCGCCTCGGTGTTCCTCGCCGAAGAGACGCGCCCGTACGCGAGGGCCGAGGCCGCTGCTTCGATGGAGAGCGACGGCGGCGAGCGTCCCGTCGCGGGCGACGCCGCCGAGACCGACGCGCTCGGCGCGAGCGGTGAGGAACTATCCCGGGGCGACGACGCGCTCGACGGGAGCGGTGGGGCCGACGCCGACCTGTCGTTCCGCGATGTCCTCGTGCGGGCGACCTGGGGCGACCGGACGCTGTTCGCCGCCGCGCAGGCCGGCAGCGTCGAGAAGTTCGTCGACGCGCTGGTCTGGATCGCCTTCCCACTCTATCTCACGGGAGCCGGGCTCTCCGTGGCCCAGGTCGGCGTCGTCGTCGGCGTCTACGGCGGCGTCTGGGGGCTCGGCCAGCTCTATACGGGGAAGCTCGCCGATGACGTCGGGCGACGACCGCTGGTGGTCGTCGGCATGTTCGTCGCGGGGCTCGGCGTCTTCGTCACGCCGCTCGTCTCCGGCTACGTCGCGTGGACCGTCGCGGCGGCGGTCACCGGCGCGGGGATGGCGCTGCTCTACCCGACGCTCATCACGGTCGTCGGCGACGCGGCCCACCCCCGGTGGCGCGCGGCCGGCATCGGCGTCTACCGCATGTGGCGCGACGCAGGCTACGGCTTCGGTGCCATCTTCGTCGGGCTTATCGCCGACGCCCTCTCGGTCGAGGCCGCGTTCTACGGCGTCGGCCTGGCGATGGCCGTCTCCGGGCTGGTGACGCTCGTCTGGCTGCGAGAGACGCATCCGGACCTCGACGACGGTGGGGACGGCGTCCGCGCGGAATCGTGAGGGGTGGGCGGGGAGGCGGTCTTCGGGATCGAATCCGGTCGCTTCGGAGCGGGAAACCGGCCGAACGCGGTGGCTTACACAGAATTACACAGAATTACACAGAATTACACAGAATTACAACTACTTACAGCCCGTTTTCGCCGGGGTGGACAGCTTCGGACTGCTGGTCTCGCCGGTCCGTGGTCGTTCGGGCGGCTCGTGGTGGCCCGGTGATGAATCGTGTTGCCGAGGAATCGAGCGGGTCGGCGTCGAGAACGTAGTGGGTCGGGGCGGATTCGAACTTCACTCGCAATTCGAGGATTTGCTCGTGCGTTCGAATCCTTCCTCCCCATTCGCGCCCCGCTCCGTTTCGCGTCGCTCCGCGTCGCTTCACTCCGCGAGAATGCTCATGGGTCGGGGCGGATTCGAACCGAGTGCAGACGGTCCTGCTCACGCCGCTTCGCTCCGTTGTGCGGGCTGTGACTGCCCGGGTTCGAATCCGCCACTCCCCATACCTGCGGCTCGGCGATAAAACGCCTCGCCGGAAACGTAGTGGGTCGGGGCGGATTCGAACCACGCGAAGACGGACCTGCTCGCTACCGTCGGTCGCTCGCAGGTTGCGACTTCTCTACTTCGAATCCGCCGACCACTTCGACGGCGCTGGCTCCTCGCTACGCTCGTCGCGACGCGCCGTCAGAAGTGGGTCGGGGCGGATTCGAACCGCCGACCTGCTCCGTGTGAAGGAGCCGTCATAACCTGGCTAGACCACCGACCCGCGTGGCCGAAGGTTTCGCCGACTGCGACTTAAGAGTTGCTTTCCCGCTACTGTTCGACCCGGGCGGTCCGGTACTCGGTGAGGCGACTCCGGGCCTCGCTGATGGCCTTCTTGGCCTCGCCCTCGGCCCGGTCCTCCAGTTCCTTGAGGTCCGCCTGGATCCGGTCGACGCGGCTCGGCTCCGGGGGCTTCTCCCGACCGGTCATCTCGCGGAAGCGCGTCTCGACCGGTTCGAGCTCCTCGCGGAGTCCCTTGGCCGCCGTCTCGAGCGCTCGTCCGAGGTAGTACTGGGCGTCTTCGAAGTGCTTGTTCATATCTGTCCTTACGACTACGACAGATAAAACCTTTGTGGCGTCGTCGGGCCCGACGCGAGGCTGGTTCCGGAATCGTCCGGGCCGTTCGGTGACAGCTTCCGGGACCTGTCAGGGCGGGAGAGGCGGGGCTCAGTAGGTCGGACTCTCCTCAGGGACGCCCTCACGGTGGTTCACCACGCGCGCGAGGACGAACAGGGTGTCGGAGAGCCGATTGAGGTAGGCGACCGCCGCGTCGTTCACGGGCTCATCCGCGGCGAGTGCGACGGTCCGGCGTTCGGCGCGTCGACAGACGGTCCGGGCGTGGTGGATGTCCGCCCCCGCCACGCTGCCGCCCGGGAGGATGAAGCTCGTGAGCGGGGGCAGTTCGTCGTCGTACTCGTCCATCCACTCCTCCAGCAGCGAGACGTGCCCCTCGCTGACGACCGGCGCGTCCTCGTCCGGAGCCGGATTGGCGAGGTCGGCCTGGACGACGTGGAGGTGGTTCTGTACCTGGCGGAGTTTGCCGTCCACGTCGTCGTAGCCGGCCGGTCGGACCCGCCCGACCAGTGCGTTCAGCTCGTCGACGGTACCGACCGCCTCGATGCGGGGGCTGGCCTTCGAGACGCGCGAGCGGTCCTGGAGGTCGGTGCGCCCCTCGTCGCCCCGACCGGTGTATATCTTCATCCCCGTGCCACCCGCGGCGCGAGCGTCCGCGCGACGTACCTGACGATGTTCTCGCTCTCCGCCATCGTGACTCCCCGCTCGTCGTCGACGAGCACGGGGACGGCCCGCTGTCCGCTGACGCGACGTACCTCGTCGCGCTTCGAGTGCAATCCCTCGACCCAGCGGGTCTCGTAGTCGACGCCGGCGGCGTCGAGTGCGCCGTGGACCTTCTCGCAGTACGGGCAGCCGTCGAGCGAGTAGAGCGTGACGGTCATGTCCGGCCGTTGGGCGTGGTAGCCCAAAGTCATTGGCATCCGGGCGACCCGCCCGTCGACCGCGCTGAAGCCGGATTTGCTATCGCGTCATATGGTGTATGCGTTCGTCACGGCCCGGCAAACCAGTAGCTTAAACTCCGGCCGGGGCCTCGATACGGCCATGAGCAGCGAACTCGACCACGATTGCCCACGCTGTGGAACCGACCGGACGTTCTACCGCGCCGCGAGCACCAACCTCCACCTCGGCCTGAAGACGAAGTGGCGCTGCCCCGAGTGCCAGTTCGGCTTCGTCAGGATCGACGGCGACATCGATTCGACGGTCGCCTGACGTCGGCGTCCAGCGACGTAGTCCCGCCGCCGTTCGGCTCGACGCGATGATCGGCAGGGCCATCCTAACGAGTGTTTCTCGGTGCCGCTGCAACCTGGTCTGTATCGAATTATCGTGAATGATTTCTCTGCGTACAGGGACTCTTGACGGGCGCGACCCCAGGGGGTTTTCCCCACCAGAACGGAGTTCCACGACCAGCATCTCGGCGCGAGTGAACGCGCCAGCTCGACCCGGCGACGGCGGCACGACCGTCTCGCACCCGTCCCGCCCCCGTTCAGCTGCTCGCGACCGTTGTTCCTCACAGGTGGGTGAAGCGATCACGATAGTCGAAGGAACGAGGGTTCAGGTGGGGAGCCATCTTCCACTCGTACGGACGAGCTGACATTCCCGCGTCCGTCGGCCCTGTCGAGGTCTTCACCGAGTAGGGTAGTCGGAATCGAGGTCGTCGGTTCTCCCTGCGTTCGACGGGGACCGACGTTTCGAAATTCGGTGATCCCGCTCTGGCCGACCGACCACCAGAGATTCGCTGTTCCGTCCGCCGGAACTTTCGCGGGGCAGCGGCCCTTCAGTGTCGGTGCCGGACCTGGGAGCGCGGGTACTCGACCGTAGGTCTCACCGGTTCTGGACGAACCGTTCGTCGTCTCCGTAGCAAGCTGCCCGGGCCCGGTGAGCCCACCATCTGTAACCGAGATCCACCCGTTCTGGACCATTTTTGTGGCTCTTTTCCGGGGTCCTCTTGCGGTTTCGGTGATAGAAACAAATATCGCCGTAAATCGAATAACGCTATATCAAAATTTTTGGCGTGGGGCGTCAACCTACTGGCCTGAATCCGCCGAAAACGGCCTTTTGAAGGGCTGTATCCGGGGAAATCGGTACTTTATCCTCCACCGATTCCCTCTCCCATTGGACCTTCGAACCGACATTCGAAATCCGTCGAGCGTCCGGGAAACGGGCTTTGGGTCCCGTTTGGAATTTGATTCATTATTATTGTATACGTATAATATTCTGGAGGGACTCTTTGGTGCTATGGCAGAGACCAGTGATGCACTTGTCCGGGGCACCACCAGCGAGACCGCTGCCGACCGACACGACCGGTTGCTCACCCTCCCACCGAGCGCCAAGTTCGCGTTCGAGGTTCTCGAGTTCGAACCGGGGCTCTCGCGGGGCGAGGCCGCTGACCGCACCCGCCTCTCGGCGCGGACGACGAGGTTCGCGCTCCACGCGCTGACCGAGGCAGGGCTGGTTGAGAAGGCGGTGTACCTCCCCGCCGCCAGAGAACGAATCTATACGCCGAAACCGGTCGTCGAGGAGGTCTGAGCACTCCGAGCCGGTGGTCAGCGCCGCGAGACGTGCCTACTCCCCGCCGAGGGCCTGCCAGGAGAGGCGGGGGTTCCGCGCTGCGCTAGCCTGGTCGATCCGCCGTGCGGTCGTGCGCTCGGGGGCGCGTTCGAGCGTGGCGTCGTCCTCCGCGGCGACGGCGTCGAACGCGGCGGCGAGCTGGTCGAGCGTCTCGCGGTTCTCGACCTCGGTCGGCTCGGTCATCAGCGCCTCGGGGACGATCTCCGGCCATTTCGTCGTCGGTGGGTGGACGCCGTAGTCGAGCATTCGCTTCGCCACGTCGGCGGCGTCCTGGTCGCCCGCGCTGGCGACGAACTCGTGGTGGAACGGCCCGAACGGCACCTCGTAGTCGATCTGGCTCGCGAGGTAGTTCGCGTTGAGCACCGCCTTGGCGCTGGCGTCGGCGAGCCCCTCGTCGCCGAGTCGCGCGATGTACGCGTAGGCTTTCACCAGGACGAGCCAGTTGCCGAGGAAGCCGTGGACCTTCCCGATGGTCCGCTCGGGCTCGTAGAGCTCGTACTGCCCGCCGGACTCGTGGACCTGCGGCGACGGCAGGAACTCGGCGAGCGATTCGACGACGCCGACCGGGCCGGCCCCCGGTCCTCCGCCGCCGTGAGGGGTGGCGAAGGTCTTGTGGACGTTGAAGTGCATGATGTCGAAGCCCATGTCGCCCGGCCTTGCGCGGCCGAGCAGCGCGTTCAGGTTCGCGCCGTCGTAGTAGAGCAGGCCCCCCGCCTCGTGGACGACGTCGGCTATCTCCTCGATGTCGCGCTCGAACAGCCCGAGGGTGTTCGGGTTCGTCAGCATGAGCGCGGCCGTCTCCTCGCCGACGGCCGCCCGGAGGGCCTCGGTGTCGACCCGCCCGTCCTCGGTGCTCGGGAACTCGACGACGTCGTAGCCGGCCATCGCGGCGCTCGCTGGGTTCGTGCCGTGGGCGCTGTCCGGGATGACGACCTCGCTTCGCTGGTCGCCCTCGCCGTTTGCCTCGTGGTAGGCCCGGGCGATCAGGATGCCGGTGAACTCGCCCGCCGCCCCGGCCGGCGGCTGGAGGCTCACCGCGTCCATCCCGCCGATGCGGCCGAGGTAGTCCTGCAGCCGGTAGAGCAGTTCGAGCGTGCCCTGCATCCCGTGGACGGGTCGGTCGGGGTGGACCGCCGCCGCGTCGAGTGCCGCCACGTCCTCGGTGAACTTGGGGTTGTACTTCATCGTACAGCTCCCCAGCGGGTACGGACCGCTGTCCACGCCGTAGTTCATCTGCGAGAGGCGGGTGTAGTGGCGGGCGAGCTCCGGCTCCGAGAGCTCGGGGAGCGAGAGCGAGTCGCGCGTGAGTTCGTCGGGGAGCGGGCTGTCGGTCACGGCCACGGTCGTCTCGTCCTTCTCCGAGAGCAACGGTTCGTAGCGCCCGCCCTCGTGCCACCTCGCCTGGTCGTAGGTCACCATCAGCGCGCCACCTCCGCGAAGGTCTCGACGAACTCGTCTGTGGCGTGCTCGTTCACCTCGGTCACGCAGACCTGCACCTCGTGCTCGCCGACCTCGTGGACCGCGAAGCCGTCGGCCGCGAGGTCGCTGACGATGGCGTGGGCCGGCTGGTCGGTGTGCGCGACGAACTCCCGGAAGTGATGCCGGTCGTGGACGGGCGCCTGCACGCCCTGGATCTCGTCGAGGGCGGCGGCGGTCTCGCGGGGAAGCTCGACCATCCGCTCGGCGAGTTCGAGCAGGCCCGACGGTCCGAGGGCGGCGGCGTGCATCGCCGACCGGAGCGCGACCCACGCCTGGTTGGTGCAGATGTTGCTCGTCGCCCGCTCCCGTCGGATGTGCTGCTCGCGGGTCTGGAGGGTGAGCGTGTACGCCCGGTTGCCGGCGTCGTCCTCGCTCGCGCCGACCAGCCGGCCGGGCACCTGCCGGAGGCAGTCCTCGCGGGTGGCGAACAGCCCCAGCCCCATGCCGTAGCTCGTCGGCAGCCCGAGCACGCTCGCGTCGCCGACGACGACGTCCGCACCCGCGTCCGCCGGCGATTCGAGCAGCGCCAGCGCGACCGGGTCCGAGCCGACGCAGAACAGCGCGTCGAACTCCCGGGCCACCTCGCCGACGTCGGAGAGGTGCTCCTCGATGGTCCCCCGGCTGGTCGGCGTCTCGGCGTAGACCATGACCACGTCGTCGTCGACGGCGGCGCGGAGCGCGTCCACGTCGACGTTCGCGTCGCTCGTTTCGTAGGACTCGACGACGAGGCCAGCGCCCGTAACGTAGTTCTCCAGGACGCTCCGACGCTCCTCGCGGAGGAGGTCGGGGACCAGCACGCGGTCGCCGGACGTCTGCCTGACCCGCGCGGCGAGCAGCGCGGCCTCACCGAGTGCCGTCGCGGCGTCGTACATCGAGCAGTTGGCGACGGAGAGGCCGGTCAGCTCGACGAGTATCGACTGGTACTCGAAGAGCGCCTGCAGGAAGCCCTGGGTGATCTCGGGCTGGTACTGGGTGTAGGAGGTGATGAACTCGGAGCGCTGGGAGAGGCTGTCGACGAGCGAGGGGACGTAGTGGGCGTAGTGGCCGCGCCCGAGGAACTCGGTGAGCGCTTCGTTCCGACCGAGGACGCGTTCGAGTTCGGTGCGCGTGGCGCGCTCGGAGGCGGACTCGATGCCGAACTCGTCGTCGAACCCGACACTCTCGGGGATGTCGAACAGCGCCTCCTCGTTCTCGACGCCGATGGCCGTGAGCATCGCCGCCGTCTCCGCCTCGGTGTGCGGTGCGTACGGACTCCCTCGGGACCCGGCGTCGCTACTCATGACGAACCACCGGAGAAGGGGGCCGCCGACTGCCCAGTGAGCATGTGTGCATGGTTGCGACTGATTCAATATGATATCGTCGGTTCCCGCCGCCGGAACGGTACACGGTCGTGTAACCGCGCATCGTCGGCCGGCCGACCGGCCGGTCGTCGACCCGAGGTACCCGAGAGTAGGCGAACCGACGCCCGGCCGTCGATGGCCGCCCGCTCGGACGTGTCGACCGCTACTCGATCTGCTCGCGGTACTCGTCGGCCGACAGCAGGTCATCGAGCTCCGGGTCGTCCGCGAGCTCGAGTTCGAGGAACCACCCCTCACCGAAGGGCGCTTCGTTCACGAGCTCGGGCGCGGTCTCCAGCGCGTCGTTCGTCGCCGTGACCGTGCCGCTGACGGGGGCGTAGATGTCCGAGACCGCCTTGATGCTCTCCACGACGCCGAACGCCTCGCCCTTCGTCAGCTCGTCGCCGACGTCGGGGAGTTCGACGAACACCACGTCGCCGAGCTCGTCCTGCGCGAAATCGGAGATGCCGATGCGGGCCGTGCCGTCGGTGACCTGCACCCACTCGTGCGTGTCGAGGTAGGACAGGTCGCCGGGTACTTCGAAGCTCATCTCGTGTTCACCTGACGAACGGGGTTGCCTGAATCTTTGCCTTTTTCGGCTCGCCGCGGATGACCACCCGTATCGACGTCCCCGGCTCCGCGTACTCGACCGGGACGTAGCCCAGGCCGATGGGTTCGCCGAGCGTCGGACTCATCGTGCCGCTGGTCACCACGCCGATGGACTCGCCGTTCACGTCGGTTATCTCGTAGCCGTGCCGGGGGACGCCGCGGTCGAGCAGCGAGAAGCCGACGAGCTTCTCCCTGATGCCCTCCGCGACGCAGCGCTCCAACGCGTCCCGGCCGACGAACTCCGTGTCCAGCTTGACGGAGAAGCCGACGCCGGCCTCGTAGGGGGTCCGCGGGTTCGTCTCGGGGTCGAAGTCCCGGCCGGAGAGCAGGAGGGCGGCCTCCAGGCGGAGCGTGTCGCGCGCGCCGAGGCCGCAGGGCTGGCAGTCGAAGGCCTTCCAGACCGTCTCGACTCCCTCGGCCGGGGTGATCAGCTCGAAGCCGTCCTCCCCGGTGTAGCCCGTGCGGGCGACCAGGCACTCGACGCCCTCGACCATCTCGTACTCGGCCTCGAACCGGCCGAGGTCGACGACGTCCCGCCCGGCCACCGCGGCGACGTGGTCCGCGGCGTCGGGACCCTGGACGGCGACCATTCCCTTCCGCTCGGTGAGGTTCTCGACGACGGCGTCGAGCCCCCACTCCTCGCGGTGGGCCTCCCAGCGGTCGTACATCTGCTCGTCGTGGCCGGCGTTCGGGACGAACAGGTAGTCCGCGTCGTCGCGCTCCGGCAGGCAGTAGACGAGCGTGTCGTCGAGGATGACGCCTGCTTCGTCCGTGATCATCGAGTACTGCGCTTCGCCCGGCCCGAGGGCGGTCACGTCGTTCGTCGTGAGCCGCTGGAGCAGGCTCGCGGCGTCGGGGCCGGAGACGGCTATCTCGCCCATGTGCGAGACGTCGAAGATGCCGACCGACTCGCGGACGCTCTCGTGCTCCGTTCGGATCGAGTCGAACTCGACGGGCATCTCCCACCCGCCGAACCCCGTGAAGCGGGCTCCTCGCTCCTCGTGGGCGTCGTACAGCGGCGGCTTCCGCAGCGACATAGGGGAACTGTGACCTGCCGGGGAGAAAGGTCTTCGTATCGGCTCAGGCCGGTTCGACGACGATCTCGTCGCCGCGCTTCTTGAAGACGACCCGGTCGCCGACCTCGAACTCGTAGCCGGCGTCGGCGAACTCCTCCCGGACCGCCTTTATCAGGCTGATCCGCCAGCGGTCGGTGACCTTCGTCGTGCCCAATATCCGTTCGTCTGCCATTACCGGCCGGGACGGGACCGGTACAGTTATGCACTCGTACCACTCTCGTCGAAATAGTCACATCCGACAATGACCGTAGACGGCTCCGACCGACGGCGGGCAATCGAGGGGCGGGCGCCGTCGCACGACCGCGGTTCGACCCGCCTGCTCCTCTCGCCGGGCCCCTTCGAGGTCCGCCACGGGCCGACGCCCACCGGCAGCCTGGTCGTCCAGCGCGGGCACGCGGACGGCGACCGCTCGCTTCGCTACCGGGGGTCGAGTCTCGTCGAGGCGGTCCGGATGATAGAGCGGGAGCTCGCGGCCCAGCCGTCCAACGCCGTCTGGATCACGGACCGGTCGTACCTCCTGTCCCACTGGACGCCCGGGACGGTCCGGGCGGCCGAGGCGCGCCTGGACGCCGCGGCCGGGCGCGTGGACGCGGTGGTCCTGGCGTGGTCGGGCCCGGATTCGTCCACACCGGACGCCGCCCGGGGGTCGGAGACCGACGACGAGCGGGGGTCGGATTAGCCGACCCGCGCGAGGAACTCGGCTACTGGATCTCCGTGGACGTCGGTGCTCGCACAGCTCACACACGAAAGCGAGAGGCCCCACGACGGGTCGGTGGGCGACGCCGACGGTCCGAGGCGGACGGCGAACTCGACGGAGAGGACGAACTGGTCGGTGTTTCCGCAGTTGCGGCAGGCTGGCATGGGCGATCTCCCGGCTGGTCTGTTCTCTGGACGCCGGTGGCACGGCCTTGTCCCGTTCCGGTACTTGAACTTTGGCGGTCGACCGGGGGCCCCGTCCGTCGTCGGACGACAGGGGGCATCGTCCGGTCACTGGCAACAGCCGCCGTCCATCGACTGACAACTGCCGCCGCCGACCATCGACTGGCAACAGCCGCCGCCATCCAGCCACGCTTAACTGCGGGAGGGGCGTAGCGGGCGACATGGCCGTCGCAGGTGGTATCGAGGCCGAACTCCTCGACCTGCTCGCCGTCTTCGTCCTGGCCGCGGGTGTGGGCATTCTGGTCGCCAAGGTGGGCCGGTTCCCCTACACCATCGCCCTGCTACTGGCCGGTCTCGCGGTCTCCGTGCTCGGACTGACCATCGGTCTCGAACTCTCACACGACATCATCCTGCTGGTGCTCCTGCCGCCGCTGCTCTTCGAGGGCGCGGCGACCACCAACCTGGAGCGGTTCCGCGCCAACCTCGTGCCCATCGTCGTCCTCGCGGTCCCGGGCCTGGTCGTCTCGGTGCTGGTGCTGGGCTATCTCGGCCAGTACGCCTTCGGGATGCCGCTCATCATCGCCCTGCTGTTCGCGGCGACGATCCTCCCCACCGACCCGGTCTCGGTGCTCGCGCTGTTCGAGGAGCTCGGCGCGCCCGACCGCCTCGCGACGCTCGTCGAGGGCGAGAGCCTGCTGAACGACGGGGTCGGCGTCGTCCTCTTCTCCGCCCTGCTCGCGGTCGTCGTCGAGTCCGGGACCGACCCGTCCGCGCTGTTCGACCCCGCCCGTCTCGTCGACGTGGTCGTGGGCATCGGCGTCTCCAGCGTCGGTGGCCTGGCCGTCGGTCTGGCGACCGGTTACGCCATCTATCGCGTCATGGTCAACCTGGACGAGCACATGACCGAGATCGTCCTCACCGCCGTCCTCGCCTACGGCAGCTTCCTCGTCGCGGAGCACTACCTCCACGTCAGCGGCGTCATCGCCACGGTGGTCGCCGGCCTGTTCATCGGCAACCAGGGCGCCGAGTACGCGATGAGCCCCCAGACGAAGATATCGGTGTTCAACACCTGGGAGACCGCCGCGTTCATCGTCAACACGTTCATCTTCCTGATGATCGGCGTCAAGACGCCCGTCTCCCAGCTCGTCGCGCACGCGGACCTCATCGCGGTCGCCGTCGTCCTGGTGCTGGTGACCCGCGCCATCGTCGTCTACCCGACGACCTGGCTGGTGAACCGCGCGCTCCCGACCGCGATCCCCTACGACTACCAGCACGTGATGGTCTGGGGCGGCCTGCACGCCTCGATTCCCATTGCGCTGGTGCTGGGGCTCCCCCAGGTCGTCGCCTCCGGCGCGCCCTTCCCCTTCCGCGAGGAGCTCCGCGCCATGGTCTTCGGCGTCGCCGCGTTCAGTCTCGTCGTTCAGGGCCTCACGATGTCCCGACTGCTCGACCGCCTCGACATCGTCACCCGGACCGAAGCCGAGGAGCTCTACGAACTGCTCGTCGGCCGGGCGCGGGCCGTCGACCGGGCCCTCGACGCCGCAGAGCGCCTCCAGCGGGGCGGCAACCTCCCGGGCGACGTCTACGAGGACTTCCGCGCGGAGTACGGCCGCGAGAAGGCGGACCTGAACGCCGCCATCTCGCAGCTCCTGGTCGAGAACCCCGAGATCCGTCGCGAGGAGCTTCTCATCGGGGAGCGCCGGGTCCTCAAGGAGGAGAAGAGCGCCGTCATGGACGCGATGCGCGAGGGGACCGTCGCAGACGACGTCGGCGAACGCCTGCTCTCGGAGATCGACCTGAAACTCGACCGGGTGTACGCCGGCGAGAGCACCGTCCGCGACGAGGACGGTGCCGAGGGCTACCACGAGTTCTGGCGGAATCGTGCGGCGGAGTTCGGCCTCGACGTCGCCACGGTCGGCGAGGGGCCGTCGGCAGACGAGACGTCGACGGACGACGAGGCGGCGGAACCGACGGACGACACGGCGACGGGGCCGACAGACGATTGAGCGGCCGCGGCCGTCGCTGCGTCACGTCGTCTTCTCTGTGATGGAGAGCGTGTAGCTGCCCGAGCCGCTGTAGGAGTCCACGAGGATGTACATGTCCGTGGACGTGTCCGGGTCGCTTACGGTGATGGTCTCCTGGCTGTCCGTCGAGTAGGAGTAGTAGTCGTAGCTGTACGTCGTCGGACAGGACGCGTAGCCGGTGTTGACGTAGAGGTCGAAGTCGGCGTCCGTCGGGCCGCTCAGGTCGACGACCACCTCGCAGGGGTTGCTGTACGACCAGGCGTAGGTCCAGCAGTCGGCGTCCGCGTAGCTGGACAGCGAGTCGGAGACGCTGCCGGTGGTGGACGTAGCACCGCAGGTGCCGCCACCGCCGCCGCCGCTGGTCGCACAGTCGGTGGTTCGGTTGGCGGGGTCGGTCTGGACCGCGTTGGCGGCGTCCACGCGCCCACAGCCCTGCTCGCTCGTGGAGAGGCCGACGTCGACGGCCGTCCCCTTCAGGTGGTTGCGGAGCTCCGAGTTGGTCAGGTTCCACTGCGCGAGCGCGAGACCGGCGACGCCGGAGACGACCGGAGTCGCCATCGAGGTGCCCGAGAGCTTCTCGTAGGAGCCGCGGGTCTCCGTCGTCGTCGAGAGCACGTTCGTGCCCGGCGCGCAGAGCTCGACGCCGCTCCCGTAGTTGGAGTAGGAGGCAAAGGAGCCGTCGGAGTCGAGCGCCGACACCGCGACGCACTCGCTGTAGGCCGCGGGGTACGAGACGCTGCTGTTGGACGAGTTGCCGGCGGCGCAGGCGATGAAGACGCCGTTGTTGCTCGCGTAGGAGACGGCGTTCTTCATGGTGGACGTGTAGCCGCCCCCGCCCAGCGACATGTTGATGATGTCGGCGCCCTGGTCTGTGGCCCACTGGACGGCGTCCGCGATGTCCGAGGTCGAGCCCCGGCCGTTCTCGTTGAGCGCGCGCCCGTTGATGAGCGTCGACTGGCTGTTGCCGGCGACGCCGGTCCCGTTGTCGGTCTCCGCGGCCGCGATGCCGGAGACGTGGGTCGCGTGCTCCTCCGTCGAGGGGTCGTCGGGCGCCGGGTCGCTGTCGTCGTCCACGAAGTCGTAGCCCGGGTTGCTCCGGTAGTTGCCGTCGAGGTCCGGGTGGGTGTACTGGGCTCCCTCATCGACGATGGCGATGGTGACGGCAGCGGAGCCGAGCGTAGTGTCCCACGCGGTCGGCGAGTTCACCATCTGCGGGGCGTACTGCTGGCCGAACTTGGGGTCGTCCGGGGTGTAGAACGCGCGGTGGGTCGAGTTGACCTCGGCGTACTTGACCCCGCGTGCCTTCGTCACCGCGTCCATGAACGCCTCCATCCCCGGCGACGCCGCGCTCGGGAACGCCACGGCGACGTAGTGGAGCGTGTCGTTCGTGTGGACGACGTCGGCGTCGGCGGGGACGTGGGGCGATACCGTCGCCACCAGGTCCTTGCCGGCGGAGACGCCGACGAGCACCTCGTTCTCTTTCGTGCCGGGCCGTCGGCCCGGCGTCGCCGATGCCACGCCGCTGAGGGCGGCGGCCGCGCCGGCCGC
>Ga0102959_1000175_pt1 | contig 20685 bp, 17 predicted proteins | sample SalPonF2_B_D2_MG_FD_84520 | JGI IMG/M metagenome (GOLD analysis project Ga0102959, IMG submission 84520) | Salt pond soil microbial communities from South San Francisco under conditions of wetland restoration - Salt Pond MetaG SF2_B_D2_MG ...
CATGCTAACAAATGGGGGGTAAAAATCACTTCCTGTTCACAATCGGTCATGAATCTTCGAAGAAATGCACCGGCCGGGATTTGAACCGGAGGAAGACGGTCGGCCTCACTTCGCTCGGCCGCTGCGACTTCCAGGGTTCAAATCCCTCGTTGGAGCATCCGCTCCTCACCGTCGTTCGGAGCAGGATGCACCGGCCGGGATTTGAACCCGGGCCATGAGCTTGGAAGGCTCAGGTCCTGCCACTAGACCACCGGTGCGCGTGGGAGCGAGTTCTCTGCGACCGGTTAAGGACGTTACGACTTCGGGTCCACGACGCCGTTGGGACCGACCACTTTCGACCCGGACGCCCCCTCGCAATTGCCCACGGCCGTTTCGAGGCCGTCCGAACCGGTTCTGCGCGTTTGTAAGTGTTTGTAAGTCTATGTAAGTCGCCGATTTCCGGCGATTTCGACCTGAGAGCTCACCACGGCAGTCCACCACCGTCTGCCACCTCCCGACAGCCACGTGACGGGTCAGGGCGCTCGGTCCACACCCGGCGCGACCGTCGCGTAGCAGTTCCCGCTCGACACCTCGAAGGAGAGCACGTCGAGCGCCGAGTCGGTCAGCGCGGTCCGGAACTCCTCGGGGGCGTAGATGTGGTAGAACCGGGGCACCGTCTCGCCGCCGGGGAGCGTCCAGTCCACCGTGGTGTCGAAGCCCGTCTCCGCGTGGAAGCGCTCGTGGGCCGTGCTCCAGACGCTCACGAGCGCCCGGCCGTCCGGCGCGAGCACCCGGACGAGCTCGGCCAGGCTCCGGCGACGGGTCGCCTCGTCGGGCAGGTGGTGGAGGGTGGCGACGTAGACTGCCAGGTCGAACCTATCGGCGACGAGCGGGAGCGCCGCCGCGTCGCCCTGGACCAGCGCGACGTCGAACCCGTGTGTCGTCGCCCGGTCGCGGGCCTCGGCGAGCAGGCCGCGGCTGGCGTCCAGGCCGACGACCCGCTCGGCGCACGCGGCGAGCAGCTCGGCGTGGCGGCCGTTCCCGCAGCCGACGTCGAGGGCCGCCGTCGCCGTCCGGCCGTCGAGGAACGACTCGACCTCGGGCCACGGGTACGCGCGGGTCTGCGAGAAGTGCCCGGCGATGCGGTCGAAGGTGCGGCGGACGTCGTCCCGGCTGGCCATGTCCTCGCTCGTCGGGCCGGGGAGTTAGGCACACCGGTCTCAGGCGAGGACCGCGACGAGCACGTAGGCGATGACGAGCATGACGGCGGCGTGTTTCGCCCCCGCCGCGACGTGGCCCTCGCCCATCTGGCCGGCGACGAACCCCGAGCAGACCGCCTGGACGATGGCGGTGTGGAAGAGCACCAGCTCGTAGGCGCTCCTGGCCGCCCGGGAGATGCCGACGAGCCCGCCCGGGCTCGCCCCGGCGAGCTGGTCGGTGGTCGGGACGCTCGGGAGGAAGACCAGGCTCAGCGAGGCGATGATGGCCAGGAAGACGAAAAAGGAGAGGTAGATGACGACCAGGTAGGTAAACAGCTCACGGCGGCGCTCGCGCTGGAGCCGGCGGTCGGACTGGGCCTGGTCGGCCGCGATGCGCAACACCGGGCCCACGTCGCCGCTGGCGTGCATCGAGTTCGTGACGAGCGTGACGATCCGCGTCACGGTCCCGGTGTCGACCCGGCGCTCGAATCGCAGCAGCGCGGTCTCGACCCGGGCGCCCCACTCGATGTCGACCCGGATGCGGTCGAGCTCGCGGTCGAGCGCTCCGAGGTCGCTCCGGGCGACGCGACGGATGCTCGCCGCGACAGACATCCCCGCCTCGTTCACGCTGGCCAGCCGGTCGAGGAAGTCGGGGACGGCCGCCTCGATGCGCCGGATGCGCCGGGTGTGCAGCTCGTAGACCACGGCGAAGCTCCCGACGACGAACAGCGTGGCCAGGACCACGTCGTCGTCGAACGCCCGGACGGTGAACGCCCCCCTGGAGAGGAGCGACCACGCCCGCAGCAGGAGGACCGTCCCGGCCAGCGGGACGGTCACGTACAGCAGGAACGTCGGGTTGTCCGCGAGCGCCCGGACGGGGTCGCCGGCCCGGCGGCGGAGCCCGCGGAGGCGGTTGTAGGCGGCGAGCCGCCCGACGTTGTGCTCGTGGACAGTGCCGCCGTCCGGCAACCCCCCGTCCGGCCCACGGACGTCGGCGAACCGCCATCGCTCCGTCGGCTCCGTCGGCTCCTCGGCGTCGAGGCTGACGTTCTGGGTGAGGCTGTCGAGATAGACGACGAAGCCGGCGGACGCCAGGGGGATGAGCAGGTAGGTGAACACCCGGAGGAACTGGAGCGTGCCGCCGAGCACCAGCCCGATGATGACCAGGATGGTGATGAGAAAGAGCGGCCCGGCGACGAGGATGGTGACGTAGGCCTCGGCGACCGTCGCCAGCATCTCGAGGAACTGCGTCTGCTGGGCCGCCGCCTCCTCCTTGTAGTACTCGTACTGTCCCCGCAGGAAGGAGGGGAGCGACTGGCCGCTCCGGAGCACGTTGACGAGGTTCTCGGTGAACTCCTCGAACTGGTCGCTCGGCGTCCGCCTGGAGACCCGCTCCAGCGCCGCCAGCATGTCCGAGCCGAACAGCTCCATGTCCCTGACCGCGACGTGGACCTCGTCGGCGGCCGCGCCGTAGACGCCGCGGTTCCGCGAGAGGATACCGAGCACCTCCGGGAACGCCATGCCGCTCCGCGAGAGCGCGTAGACGAACGCGATGGTGCGCTCCATGCTCTCGTCTATCTGCCGCCTTCGCTCTCCCGCCACGTACCGCGGGAACCACCACCGGAGCCGGTAGGTCGCCAGCCCGGCGGCCACGCCGAGGGTGGCGTTGCTGGCGAGCAACAGTCCGAACAGCTGGAGCGCGCTCAGCCGGGGCACCGACAGCAGGCTCGCCAGGGGCCAGAGCGCCCGCGGGAGCGCCGCCCTGGCCGTCGCGGCCGGGATGCCGAGGACCAGGAACCCGGCCCAGATGACGTAGATGCCGAGGATGCTGGCGCCGACGGCCACCGTCGCCGCGTAGAGGTAGGTTCTGGCCGCGTAACCGTGGTAGGAGCTCCCGACGTGGGCCGCTCTGAGCTGGGTCTTCCGCCGGGTCGCCGCGCTCTCCCGCTCCCTGACGTACGGTCCGAACGCCTGGAGAGCCGCGCGGCCGTGGAGCCGGTCGACCCGGCGGCTCGCCCACGCGAGCGGGACCGTCGCGAACAGCGCCAGGGCGAGCGCGAGCGGGAGGTAGTTCGCCCACATCACTCGGCGCCCACGCCCACGTCGTCGGCCCGGTCGCCGAGTCGGTCCATCACGCGCTCGGGGTGCGCGTAGTACTCGTTCACCAGTGCGGTGAACTGCCGGTAGTCGGCCACGTCCCGCTCGAGCAGGTAGGCGAGCACCCCCTTGCGGTCGCGGAGCTCCCGGAGTAGCTCCGACCGGCTCCAGCCCCGGTCGTCCCGTATCTCCTCTAGAACCGCGCTCTCGTGTTGCTGGAACGAGTCGTCCTCGGGGTTCCACTCGAAGGCCGTCGAGTAGTCGAGGTCGCCGGTCCGCTGGTCGATGCCCTCGATCTCCGCGATGACGTCGCTGCGCCGCGCCCGGTTCTCCCCGACGTAGGTGAGCTGCTGGACACAGAGGATGTCCAGACTCTGAATCATCGCCCGGGGGACGTTGATGGGCTCGTTCTCCAGGCGGTTGATGACCGTCTGGACGCTGTCGGCGTGCATCGTCGAGTAGGTGGTGTGCCCGGTGTTCATCGCCTGGAACAGCGTCATCGCCTCCTCGCCGCGGACCTCGCCGACCACGATGTACTCGGGGCGGTGGCGCAGCGCCGACCGGAGCAGGTCGTACATCGTTATCTCCGTGCCGTCGCCGATCCCCTCCCGCGTCAGGCTGGCGAGCCAGTTGTCGTGGTAGAGGGTGATCTCGCGGGTGTCCTCGATGGTGAGCATCTTCGAGCGCGGCGGGACGAACATCGACACCGCGTTCAGGCTGGTGGTCTTCCCGGAGGCGGTGCCGCCGGCGAACAGGAGCGACTTGCCGCTCTCGATGGCGAGCCAGAGGTACGCCATCTGGTCCAGGTCGAACGTGCCGAGGTCGACGAGCGTCGCGGGGGTGAACGGCTCGTCGGAGTACTGGCGGATGGTGAACGCCGACCCCCGGGGCGTGACCTCCTCGCCGAGCGCCAGTTCGGCGCGGCTGCCGTCCGGGAGCGTGACCTCGGCGACTGGGTCGCCGACGGAGACGTGTCGGCCCGCCTGCTGGGCCAGCCTGACGACGAAGCTGTCGAGCTCGGCGGCGTCGTAGCGCAGGTTCGTCTCTACGTCGGCGTACTCGTCGTGGTAGACGAACAGCGGCAGGCCGTAGCCGTCACAGGAGATGTCCTCGATGTGCGGGTCCCACAGCAGCGCGTCGATGCGCTCGTAGCCGACGAACGTCCGGTAGAGGTAGTAGAACAGCCGGTAGAACGTCGACATCTCGACGTCGACGCCGTAGGCCTCGAGCAGCGCCGCCATCTCGGTCTGCAGCGTCGCCTCGGCGTCGTCGCCGACCGTCCGCGCCCGGTAGATGAGCACGTCCCGGAGGTCCGTAAAGAGCGTCTCGAGGAGGTCTGTCTCGAACTCGTCGAGTTCGGGTTCGACGAGCCGGTAGCGGTGCTCGTTCTCCTCCGGGTCGTAGTTGATGGTGACGAAGGCGAAGGGCGCGTTCACCCAGTATCGGTCCACCTCCTCGAGGCCCGGAACCCCGCTGTAGGAGACGACCGGTCCGTGGGCCGAGGGGTCGTAGCGCTCGACGTCGATGGTGGTGCCCCGGAGCATCTCCACCGTGCGCTCGACGCGGACGCGCAGGTCCGCGATTCGGGCGGTCACGTCGTCGAGAGAACGACCTGACATGACAGTGACTACCGAGGTCAATTCGCCCGACGGCACTTAAAACCATCCGCCCTCACGTGCGCGCCGCGAAGAGCAGAACGACGCCGAAGGCGCACAGGAGGGGGACGCCGACGGGCACCGGGAGCCCAGGAAAGCCCCGCGTGTAGAGTGAGATGGTGGCAACCGCGAGCGCGACCCCGGCCCCGAACAGGAGGATGCCCATCACCGCCACGGGTCGATAGGGTTCGACGCGGGTCTCGTCCGCGTACATCGCGAAGCTGAGCAGGAGGGCGAGCGCCACGAGCGCGGCCCCGACGAGCCAGATCGCGTAGGCCGTCGCCATGGACGTGCCGGCCTGGTACTGCCAGGCGCTGTAGGCCGTATCGAGCTTGACGGCGCGGGCGAAGGGGATGCCGAAGACGTAGCGGACCTGTCCGAGCGGGAACCGGACGAACAGCACGCTGCCGACCCGCGGCAGCGCCGAGAAGGTGACGTTCCAGGGGACGAGCACCCCCAGCCAGGCGAACACCACCGCCAGTTCCGCGGCGTACTCAGAGCGGACCCAGACTCGCATGGGCGTCTCCCCGAACCGGGGGGAGTAAAAGCTACTGTTCTCGTGGCCGGCTCCCGGCCGCGGTGGCACCCTCCTGTGCGATTCGCGCGACCTGTCGGTCGGCGTGTGCGCGGGCGACAAACGGCCCGCGCGGACCAGCCGACCGCTCCGACCGTCTCGGCCGCCAACTGCGCGACCGATACTCCACCGGGACTGTCGACTGCACGACGGCTACCCCGACTCGACCGTCGACCGCACTGGCTGTGTCAGCCACGCGTGCGACGCCTGGCGTGCCGTCCGACGGCACCGACGGCACCGCCGGCGGTACGTTCATGGCAGGCGAGAACGTAGCGGAACCTACCGGATGAGGCGGAACGATTTCACACTGGATGTCGAGGGGGTCGACTGGGTCCACGAGGGCGGCGAACCGGAGAAGCCGACGGTACACATCGACTTCCAGGGGACGACGGAGAACCTCGGCGACCGCTTCAGCGGACCGGACGGCCGGCTACTCGACGAGCGCGAGACGGACGTGGCGTTCAGGCTCCTCTCCGACATCGACGCGCCGGACGCCACCGGCGTCGTGAGCGTCACCAACCGGGTCACCGGCGACTACATCCTCGAACTCAACGCCGACGCCGACGACGTCCTCACGTTCATCCGGGCGGCGCGTCGCTACGGCGAGCACGCCGGCGACGACGGCCAGTACCGCGTCACCGTCAGCTCGGAGGGCGAGGAGCTCGTGACCTACGATAAGACCACGTTCCTCGTCTACAACCACGAGGGCGACCTGCTCCGGCGGCACAGCCTGATCCCGAGCGGCATCGAACTCTGAGCGGTCCGCGCGATTCCACCCGTCCCGCCCGACCCTCTACCATCCCGACCACCCCGACGATTCCCGAACACTCCCGACTACCTCCGACCCACCCGATAACCCTCGACTACCTCCGACCGTTCCCGGCCACTCTCGACTATCTCCATCGACCTTCGGCTGCCCAGGACACCCTCCGAGCTGGCCGACGGCGGGGCCGTCGTGTCGGGATTCTCTCCGCTCGAACCGTATCGTAGGAAGATAAGTGGCTGGTCGCGCATGCACTCGTATGGACCTCTTCGGCACGGCGGGCATCCGCGGGAGTGCGGTCGAGCGCGTGACGCCCGAGCTCGCGCTCGCGGTCGGTCGCGCGGCCGGCCGTGACGCCGTCGAGCGTGAGCCCGGGGGAGGACCCGAGTTCGTCGTCGCCCGTGACGGCCGGCTCTCGGGGCCGGCGCTCGCGGCGGCGGTCGAGGCCGGCCTGGAGAGCGCCGGCGCGGACGTCGTCCGGGCGGGGATGCTCCCGACGCCCGCGCTCGCTCACGCCTCGCGGGGCCGCTGGGGTGTGATGCTCACCGCCTCCCACAACCCGCCCGCGGACAACGGCATCAAGCTCTTCTGCGACGGCTCCGAGTACGACCGCGACGCCGAGCGGGCGGTCGAGGCCGGCGTCGGCTCCGGCGTCGGGCCGGCGGCCTGGGAGGAGTGGGGCGAGTGCGAGACGGCGGTTCTCCTCGACGGCTACCGGGACGACGTGGTCTCGTACGCACGCGAGCAGGAGCTCGACCTCGCCGGCATGCAGATAGCCGTGGACTGCGGCAACGGGATGGCGAGCCTGGCGACGCCGGCCGTGCTGGGCGCGCTCGGGGCGACGGTGGTCACGCTGAACGCCAACGTCGACGGGCACTTCCCCGGCCGCCCGAGCAAGCCGACGGCCGAGACGCTGACCGACCTCCGGGAGCTGGTCGCCGACCGCGCGTTCGACCTCGGCATCGGGCACGACGGCGACGCGGATCGCATCGTCGTCGTGGCACCCGACGGCGAGGTCGTCCACGAGGACACCGTCGTCGCCATCCTGGCCCGCCACTACGTCGAGACGAGCGACGCGGGCGACCCCGTGGTCGTGACCACGCCCAACGCCTCCGCCCGCATCGACGAGCAGGTCGAGGCGGCCGGCGGCCGGGTCGAGCGCGTCCGTCTCGGCGCGCTCCACGAGGGCATCGCCGCTGCACGACGCGACGGCGGCCCGGAGACCGCCGTCGTCTTCGCGGCCGAGCCGTGGAAGCACGTCCACACGCGCTTCGGCGGGTGGATCGACGGCGTGACGAGCGCCGCTGTCGTCTCCGGGCTGGCCGCGGCCGCCGGCGGGCTCGCCTCGCTCCGCGAGCCGGTGACCGAACGGCCGTACCGCAAGGAGAGCGTGGACTGCCCGGACGACCGCAAGGACGTCGTCATGGCCGGTCTCCGCGAGCGACTCCCCGGACGGTTCCCCGACGCGACGGTCGACACCGGCTACGGCGTGCGCCTCGACCTGCCGGACGGGTCGTGGGTGCTCGTCAGGCCCAGCGGGACCGAACCGTACGTCCGGGTCTACGCCGAGAGCGAGGCCGTGGACGCGCTGATGGAGACGGCGGTCGCGGTGGTCGAATCCGCCGTCGCGGACGCTCTGGACCAGTGAGGAAGGACGGTCGAACGGTCGTCCGCTGAGTCAGGGTCCGCGGGCGACGCTCCGACAGGTCGGGTCGCTGGCGGGTACCGGACTGCACCGATTGGTTCGTGAGAGCATATGTCATGCGATAAGCGCTCCGCGAGATTGGTTTTTTCGACCGTCTAGACGGCGAAACGACGCATTTATCTGGACGTGTCATGCTCTTAGTGGCAGGTATGACACAGAAGCGGCGTGACTTCGTCAAACTGGCGGGCGGGACTGTTGCACTCGGGGCGCTCGCGGGTTGTACCGGTGGAAACGGCGGCGACGGCGGGAGCGGTGACGGGGGCAGCGGCGAGACGACCACGACCAGCGCCGAGACCACGACCCAGGAGCAGACCACCACGGCCGGCTCCTCCGGGTCGAGCGACCTCGACGTCGGGATGGTCTACGCGCTGGGCGGCCTGGGCGATAAGTCCTTCAACGACATGGCCAACCGCGGCGTCAAGCGTGCCGAGGACCAGCTGGGCATCTCCTTTAAGAACGCACAGCCCCAGCAGCAGTCCGATTTCAAGACTCTGCAGCGCCGCTTCGCCTCCTCGGGCAGCTACGGGCTCATCTGCTGCATCGGCTTCGCCCAGACCGACGCGCTCAAGCAGAACGCCCCGAACTTCACGGATCAGGACTTCATGCTCGTCGACAGCGTCGTCGACCAGCCGAACGTCGCCAACTACACGTTCAAAGAGCAGGAGGGCTCGTTCCTCGTCGGCCAGCTCGCCGGCATGCTCACGTCCCAGCAGCTCAGCGCGGGCGCCGGGAAGACGGACCCGAGCAAGAAGAAGGTCGGCTTCGTCGGCGGCGTCAAGGTGCCGCTCATCAAGAAGTTCCAGGCCGGCTACGAGGCTGGCGTCCACCACGCCGACGCCGACGTGGAGGTCACCGCCGCGTACACTGGCTCGTTCGGCGACCCCGCGAAGGGCAAGGAGGCGGCACTCTCGATGTACCAGAACGGCGCGGACATCGTCTACCACGCGGCCGGCGCGACCGGCCTGGGCGTCTTCCAGGCGGCCCAGCAGGAGGGCCGCTTCGCCATCGGCGTCGACGCCGACCAGTCCAAGAGCGAACCCGACTACAAGGACGTCATCCTCGCCAGCATGGAAAAGCGCGTCGACAACGCGGTCTACGCCGCCATCCAGCACAAGGTCGACGGCTCGTTCAAGGGCGGCAACGTCCGCAGCCTCGGTCTGGAGAAGAAGGGCGTCAACTGCGTCTACGGTCAGCAGCTCAGCTCCTCGATCCCCCAGGACGTCAAGGACGCCATCGACGCGGCCCGCAAGCAGATCATCGCCGGCGACATCGACGTCCCCACCAAGCCGCAGTAGGCGCCAGCCCACGATGAACGTCTGTCGAATCACCCACCGGACCGGCGAGAGAGGCGAGGACAGCCGGCGATGAGCGACGCCGTTCGCCTCGACGGCATCACGAAACGATTTCCGGGCGTCCTCGCCAACGACCAGGTCGACCTGGCCGTCGAGCGCGGGACGGTCCACGCCCTCCTCGGCGAGAACGGTGCCGGCAAGACGACGCTGATGAACGTCCTCTACGGGCTCTACCGGGCGGACGAAGGGGAGATCTTCGTCGACGACGAGCCGCGGACGTTCCACTCGCCGCGCGACGCCATCGACGCCGGCGTCGGGATGATCCACCAGCACTTCATGCTCGTGGACCCGATGACCGTGACCGAGAACATCGTCCTCGGAAACGAGCCGCGGAAGTGGGGCGGGCTGGTCGTCGACCGCGGTCGCGCCCGCGAGGAGGTCGCCGCGCTCGGCGAGCGCTACGGCTTCGCCGTCGACCCGGACGCCGTAATCGAGGAGGTGAGCGTCGGCGTCCAGCAGCGCGTCGAGATCCTCAAGGCGCTCTACCGCGGTGCGGACGTGCTCATCCTCGACGAGCCGACGGCCGTGCTCACCCCCCAGGAGGTCGACGAGCTCTTCGCCGTCTTCGAGGAGCTCACAGCGCAGGGCAAGACCATCATCTTCATCACGCACAAGCTCGGCGAGGCGATGCCCGCCGCCGACCAGATCACGGTACTCCGGGACGGCGAGAACGTCGGCACCGTGGCCGCCGCCGGGACCTCTCGCGAGGAGCTCGCCGAGCTGATGGTGGGCCGGGAGGTCCTCCTGGAGGTCGCAAAGGAACCGGCGGACGTCGGCGACACCGTCCTCGACGTCTCGTCGCTTTCCGTGACCGACGACCGCGACATCGAGACGGTCTCGGGGCTCTCCTTCGAGATACGCGCCGGCGAGATATTCGGCATCGCCGGCGTCGACGGCAACGGCCAGGCGGAGCTCGTCGAGGCCATCACGGGCCTGCGGTTCCCGGAGTCCGGGCAGATCGCGTACGACGGCCGGGACATCACCACCGCGTCGCGCCGCGAGCGAATCGACGCCGGGATGGCCTTCATCCCGGAGGACCGCCACGAGCGCGGCCTCGTCATGGAGTTCGACCTCGTGGACAACGGCATCCTCGGCAGCCAGCACGCCGCCCCGTTCGCGGCCGGCGGGCGGATCGACTGGGACCGGAGCCGGGGCCACGCGACGGACGTCATCGAGGCCTACGACGTGCGGCCGCCGAACGCCGACGTGAGCGCGGCGTCGCTCTCCGGCGGGAACCAGCAGAAGTTCATCGTCGGCCGGGAGTTCGAGCGCGACCCCGGCCTCGTCGTCGCCATGCACCCGACGCGCGGCGTGGACATCGGCTCGACCGAGTTCATCCACGAGCGACTGCTCGACCTGCGCGCGGCGGGCAAGGCCGTGTTGCTCGTCTCCTCCAAACTCGACGAGGTGCGCGTGCTCTCCGACCGGCTCGGCGTCATCTACGAGGGTGAACTCGTGGACGTCTTCGACCCGGACGGGACGACCGAGGAGGAGATCGGCCTCCTGATGGCCGGCGAGCGACCGGACGACCCCGCCGCACATCGGGTCGGGGGTGAGGGCCGGTGAGCGACCGCGTCCACCCGTCCCCGACTGTCGGAGGTGCCGGCGCGTGAGCGCCCGCGACCGCGGTCGGGCGGTGCTGGCGCGGCTGGTGGACGCCTCCATCGTCGAGCGCTTCGTCATCAGCCTCGCCGCCCTCGCGCTGTCGATCGTCGTCGGGGCCGTCATCGTCCTCGTCGCGGGCTGGTCGGCCACCTGTTCGGCCCCGGCGACGTCATTCGGCGTCCCGCTCACGGTCTTCGGTGACCCCATCTGCTACGACCCCGTGGGCGTCTACGTCACGCTGTTCACGGGCGCGTTCGGCAACGTGCTCGCCCGGCCGACGAACTTCAACGTCGCGCTCACGCTCCAGGAGACGTCGCTTCTGGTGTTCACCGGGCTGTCGGTCGCGGTGGCGTTCCGCTCGGGGCTGTTCAACATCGGCACGCAGGGCCAGCTCGTGCTGGGCGCGCTCGCCAGCGCGCTCACGGTGCTCGGCGTGGCGCCACACGTCCCGGCCGGGATCGTCGGCGCGGCCATCGCCGTGCCGGTCGGCCTGCTCGTCGGCGGGCTGTTCGGCGGGCTCTACGGGGCGATTCCGGGCGCGCTGAAGGCGTACGCCGACGCGAACGAGGTCATCACGACTATCATGTTCAACTTCGTCGCGACGAACCTCGCGTTCGTCGCCGTCTCGGAGTACTTCCAGGCGTCCGGCAGCCAGGTGGTCCAGACCGAGAAGATACCGGCGTTCGCCCGCATCCAGCCGTTCGGCTTCCCGTCGGGCAGTGGCTTCTCGCTCCTGGCGCTCGCGCTCGGACTCGCGCTCGCGGTCGGGCTCTGGCTCCTGCTCGAGCGCACCGCGCTCGGCTACGACCTCCGGACGACCGGCGCGCAGCCGAAGGCCGCCGAGTACGGGGGCGTGAACGCCGAGCGCACCGTCATCACGAGCATGTTCGTCTCGGGCGCGTTCGGCGGCATCGGCGGGGCCGTCTGGGTGCTGATGGTCATGGGGAGCTATCAGATCGGCATCCCGTCGCTGGGCTTCGACGGCATCACCGTCTCGATACTCGCGGGCAACAACCCGCTCGGGGTGCCCGTCGCCGCGCTCCTCTTCGGAATCCTCAAAAGCGGGTCGCTGGCGGTCGAGTTCGCCGGGAGCGTCCCCCACGAGCTCGCCGGGGTCCTCCGCGGGCTCATCATCCTCTTCGTGGCGATGCCGGAGTTCTTCCGGCTGCTCGGTCGGCGGTTCTCGCTGGGCGAGGGCAAGCCGGGACCGGCCGCGCCGACGGGGGGTGAGTCGGAGTGACCGACAGGCAGACCGTCCGTCGCTGGCTTTCGGGCCTCGCGCTCGCGCTCGTCGCCCTGACCGTCGTCGCCGGTCTCGCGTTCCCCGACTCCATCGCGGGCACGCTGCTCTCGCTCACGACGAGCGGCTCGACGGTGAGCTCGGCGCTCAGACTCTCCGTGCCCATCGTCTTCGCCGCGCTCGGCGGCATCTTCGCCGAGAAGAGCGGCGTCATCAACATCGGGCTGGAGGGGCTGCTCATCATCTCGGCGTTCGTCGGCGTGGCGGTGACCGAGACGCTCGGGCCGAACGGGACGACGTTCGCCGTCGGGAACATCTGGTTCGGCTTCTTCGCCGGCGTGCTGGCGAGCACGCTGCTCGCGCTGCTGTTCGCCGTCGTCTGCATCGAGTTCCGCGCCGACCAGATCATCGCCGGACTGGCCGTCTGGCTCATCGCGCTGGGGCTCGCCCCGTTCGCCGCGAAGGTGCTCTATGGGCGGCCGAACACGCCCGGCGTCGGCATCTTCGCCAACTGGTCGATTCCCGTGCTCTCGGGCACTCCCTACTTCGGCGAGGTGCTCTTCGACGCCTCGCCGACCGTCTTCATGATGCTCGTCGCCGTTCCACTGGCGTGGTACGTGCTCAACCGAACGTCGTTCGGGGCCTGGGTCCGCGCGAGCGGGGAGAACCCGAAGGCGCTCGACACCGCCGGCGTGAACGTCAGTCGCGTCCGCTACACGGCCGTCCTGCTCTCCGGCGTGCTCTCGGGTATCGGCGGTGCCGCGCTCACGCTGGGCACCGGCACGGGCAACTTCGTGGGCGGCGCGACCGTCAACGGTCGCGGGTTCATCGCCATCGTCGCCTACCTGTTCGGCAACTACAACCCGTTCGGTGCGTTCGGCGCGTCGTTCATGTTCGCCGGGTTGAACGCACTCCAGCTCCGCCTCCAGCAGGCGGGACTCGGCGTGCCCGAGCGGCTCATCCAGACCATCCCGTACGTCACGGTCATCGTGGTGCTGGCGCTGGTCGGTCGGACGCGCACACCGGAGGCAGCCGGCGACCACTACGAGTCAGGCGAGGAGTGACCGGTCGCCCCCGGTGTTCCGCCAACCGGGCGACCGGTCACTGGTTCTCGACCGGCGAGGTCGCTTCCATCTCGTCGAAGGCGTGGGTCACGAGGGTCCGCATGCCACGTCGGAGCCGTTCGGAGGCCGCCTGGCCCGAGACGTTGAGCGCGTCCGCCAGGTCGGCGAGCGACGACTCGCGGGGGATGCTGAAGTAGCCCGTTGCGACCGCCTGCTCGAGCGCCTCGCGCTGTGAGGGGGTCAGCCCGAAGGGCGTCCCATCCGCGTCCTGCTTGCTGTACAGCGAGCGGACGTCGAAGGTGAGGCCCTTCGCCTCGCAGGCGTCCCGGAGCTCGGCGACGGCCTGGCGGTCGGGGAACCGCATCCGGGCCGACCACCCGTCGTGGGTGCCCGTCGCGGCGAGCAACTGGGCGTCGAGTTCGACCCAGGTCGGGTAGATGGTCACCTCCTCGCCGAACTCGGAGTACTCGATGCGGTAGAGGTTCCGGTGGTCCGCCCGGGTGAGCCGCCGCCAGTCGAGCACCACCGGGTCGTCCGTCAACGCGGCCTCGAACGCCTCGAAGTCGCCGCTCCAGGCCCAGTGGAGCAACCGGATGTGCTCCGTGTCCGAGGCGTGGATCACCTCGTGGGCGACCGACATCTCCGGGACCGTCCGCAGGGCGTGTCGGAGCACCGGCGTCTCGAAGTCGAACTCGACGATTATCATGCTGAGGTGGGTCTGCCCGTAGGTCGTCACTCCACCGTTAAGACGTTTGCTGGTCAATGACACCCACAGTCACGTCTCCAGACAGCTCCGGACGACGGGTCACCGTGCGGCCGCGAACCGGCGGCTCGACGACTCCGCTCGACGACCCTCCGACGGCTCGACAGCCGCGGCTCACGAGTACAGTAACGGACGACACGGGCGGGGATTGCTCCCCATTCCCTCTCCTGGGTTCATGTCAGAGGCACGGAAAGGGACGACTTCGGTCAGCCCATGTCGTAACTACCACTCGGCGATATACTCGGATATGAGTGGTGCTTGTATATTCAGGGTGGATATATGTCTGTCGTGCCGTCCGTCGACGTCGCCGGGCGCGAGGGAATCGAACAGGGGGCTATTTGGTCGCCCGGGGAGAACATCGCCCATGGACGACCTCCTCTCCGCCGCCCGCGAGATACAGGACCGGGCCTACGTCCCGTACTCGGAGTATCCGGTCGGGGCCGCGCTGCGGACGGCCGACGGCGAGGTGTTCGTCGGCTGCAACGTCGAGAACGCCAACTTCTCGAACAGCCTCCACGCCGAGGAGGTGGCGATCGCCGAGGCGGTGAAAAACGGGCACACCGCGTTCGACCGCCTGGTCGTCAGCTCCGCCAGACGGGACGGCGTCACCCCCTGTGGCATGTGCCGGCAGACCCTCGCGGAGTTCTGCGAGGCGTCGCTGGTCGTCGTCTGCGACGAGGGGGACGGCGAGGTGAGCGAGTACACGCTGGGGGAGCTGCTGCCGAACGCCATCTCGCGGGAGATGCTGGAGTGAGGAGTGCGGGCGCCCGGACGGGTGCCAGACGACCGATAGTTCTAACCAGCGACGCGGAGAACTGTCACCAATCGAATGCCCGGTGACAGCGAGGACCCCAACGACGAGGTACAGTATCACGTCGCGGTCGGCCCCGACGACGTCGCCGACGCCGTCCTGCTCCCCGGCGACCCCGGGCGCGTGCCGAAGATCACGCAGTTCTGGGACGAACACGAGGAGCGTGCGTTCCACCGGGAGTACCGGACGGTCACCGGGCGCTACGACGGCGTGCCCATCTCGGCCACCTCGACGGGCATCGGGAGCCCCTCCGCGGCCATCGCCGTCGAGGAGCTGGCGCGGCTCGGGGTCGAGACGTTCATCCGCGTCGGCTCGTGTGGCGCCATCCAGCCGGAGATGACCGTCGGCGACCTGGTCGTCACGACCGGCGGAGTCCGCCAGGAGGGGACCAGCGACGAGTACGTCCGCGAGGACTACCCTGCCGTGGCCGACTACGAGGTGGTCTCGGCGCTCGTCGCGGCCGCCGAGCGCCTGGGCTACGACTACCACACCGGGCTGACGATGAGCGCCGACAGCTTCTACGCGGGCCAGGGTCGCCCAGGGTTCCGGGGCTACGAGGCCCCGGGAAGCGACTCGCTCGTGGAGGAGCTCCGCGCGGCCAACGTCAAGAACATCGAGATGGAGGCGAGCGCCATCCTCACCGTCGCCTCCATCTACGGCCTGCGAGCGGGCGCGGTCTGTACGGTCTACGCCAACCGCGTCACCGGGGAGTTCCAGACCGCAGGCGAGTCCCGGGCCGCCGAGACGGCCAGCCTGGCGGTCACGCTCTTAGCGCGGATGGACGAGGTGAAACGCGCCGCCGGCGTCGACCGGTGGCACGCCGGGCTGAGCCTGGACTCCGCGACGGACTGAGCTTCGAGGGGTGACCTGGGTCGGTTGGTCGGCTCCGCTTGCCCCATCGCGTTTGCCTCGTTGTCCCCCTCGGTTGGCGATTGGCTTCAGCGAACGTGCGGCATGCAGTGTGAGTATTCGCCGTCCGTCGCGCCGTTTTTACCCCGTGGTGTGGTAGCCCCCAACATGGTGGAGTCGAACCCGACCGGGTCACCGCTGGAGGGGACAGCTGGCGCTGCCGGGCCGCGTGCGACCGATGCGTTCTCCATCCTGGGACACGAGACGAGGCTGGCCATCCTGCTGGCCCTCTGGGACGCGTACGAACCGTGGGACGCGGAGACTACCGTCCCGTTCTCCGAGCTGCGCGAGCGGGTCGGCCGGCCGGACTCGGGCCAGTTCAACTACCACCTCGAGAAGCTGACCGGGCAGTTCATCCGCCGGACCGAGGAGGGGTACGAACTCCGGCGCGCCGGCCACCGGCTCGTCCGGACGATCATCGCGGGCGCGGGAATCGAGGACCCGGTTATCGACAGGACCGATATCGACCGGACCGGGGTGGAGCGGGTCTGCCCGCTGTGCGGTGCACCCACGGCGATCACGTACCGCGACGAGGTCCTGTTCTGGGTCTGTACCGGCTGCGACGGGCGGTTCGGCACCCGAGATGGGGTCCCTGCCGGGACGCTCGCGGGGGCGGACCTCGATCCGGCCGGCTTCACGGATCGGAGCCCCGACGCACTGCTCGAGGCGGCCTTCGTCAGGGGCGCGCTGGGCCTGCGTTCCGCGCTCGAAGGGGTCTGTGAGGCTTGCTCGGGCCCCATGGAGGGAAGACTGGTCGCCTGTGAGGACCACGCCACGGAGGGGATGTGTCCCACCTGCGAGCGGCGGTCCGCCGTGATGGCCCGCTTTCTCTGTCCCGTCTGCAAGAACCACCAGGAGTACGTGCCGTCGTGTTCGTGGCTGCTCATGGACCATCCCGGGGTGGTCGCCTTCTGCCACGACCACGCGGTCCCCCTCCGTTCCGGGGGTGACGTCAGCAGGGGGTTTCCGCGCGAGGACACCACCCCTCTCCGACCACGGTATCGAGCGCTAGACCCCGAGGAGGAAATCGGCCACGAAATCGTCAGTACGGATCCGCCGCGGGTCCGCGTTCGGGTCCGGCGCGAGGGGGCCGAGCTGGCGCTGACGCTCGAAGAGGACCTGACCGTAAGCGACGTGACCGAGCGCGCCTGAGCCCTGCGGGGCTCGGTCGAGCCGCTGCGTGTCGACTGGTCGCGTCGACGTCCGGGGGAGCCAGCCGCTTTAGCCCGGAGCCTGCTGGTATCGGTCGCGTCGGGAACCACCGGGCCGTCGGGTCGAAAATCGACGTCTCCCGGCAGTTTTTTCGAGCACCGGTCACTCCAGATTCGCCAGCAGCCGCCGCAGGGTCACACTCAGCTCCTCGAAGTCGGAGATGTTCATGCTGTCCGTGGTCAGGAGGACGCCGTGGTCGCCGACGATGACGCGGCTGACGAAGCCGTCGGAGAACACCCGGATGGTGAACTCGTAGGTGCCGATGTCGGGGGTGCCGTCCGACTTGGTGGCGAACCGGTCGTAGGCCTCCTGGCTCAAAAAGCCCACGCGCTCGTACTCGACGAAGTCCACGCGCTCCTCGCGGACCTGCTCGGGGTGGTCCCGCAGGTCGCTTCGCAGGTAGAGTACGTCCGTGGTCTCCGGCGTGAAGTGGACGACCGCCCGGAGGTGGTCGCCGATGGCCGCCCGGCAGGCGCTCACGAACTGCTCTGCGGTCTCTGGAGGGAGGGTTACGTCGCTCATTGCCATACACTACCATACGTCTCACAACGGCTTGAACGTCTCGCCGGGACGGATCAAATCGCCAGAAAGCGACCGCTTACATGGGATTACATGGGATTACATAGGATTACATACACTTACATACACTTACATACACTTACATACACTTGCAATCGGTCGGGAGACGGAGGGCTGGCGCGCTCCCGGCGCTTCGGGCACACACAGGCCACAACCGGTTCGACCGTCGCGCCGGTCCGGACGCCGGTCGCCGCCTCCCAGCTCCCGCGTAGTCCCACCACCACAGTTCGCCTCGGTCCCGACAGCGTCCCACTCCTACAGGACGTTCCAGCCCCTACAGCACGTCCCAGGCTCGCATCGCGCGCGGCCAGGAGGTGATCTTGGCGATCCAGCGAGCCGCGGCGGCCTTCTTCAGGAACCTCGCCGGGGCGGCGTCGAACGTCCCGACCGGGAGGTACTTGACGCCGTGAGCGACGGCGTCCTCGCCGACGGAGACGAGCGTCCCCTGGTCGTCGTAGGTCCACTCCCTGAGCAGGCGGTCGTCAATGGCGCGGGCGACGTTCTCGGCGGCTACTTCGGCCGCCTGCCAGGCCGCCAGGGCGGTCGGCGGGGCCACGCTGTCCTCGCCCTGCTCGACGATGGCGGCGTCGCCGATGGCGAACACGCGCCGGTCGCTCGTCCGGAACGTCGAGGCGGCGGTGAGGCGGTTGTGGCGGTTCGCCACGCCGCAGTCGTCGATGCAGTCGTGGCCGGAGACCCCGCCGGTCCAGAGGAACACGTCGTAGTCGAGCGGGTCGCCCTCATCGAAGTAGATGGTCGCGTCGTCTGCCTCGGTGATGGGATCACCAGTGCGTATCTGTACGTCGGCCTCGTCGAGGTGCTTCCGGAGCAGCTCCTGGAGTGCGGGGTCACCGTTCGGCAGGATGGTATCGAGCGCCTCGACCAGGACCACCTCGACGGGGGCGTCGTGTGCGTCCCGGAACTCGGCGACCTCGCCGGCGCTCTGGATGCCGGAGAGCCCGGCCCCGCCGACGACGACGGTCGCCGGGTCGGCCTGCGTCGCTGCGCCCGTCGCGTCGCGGACGGCCTCGTGGACGGCGAGGGCGTCGTCGAGCCCCTTGAGCGTGTGGGCGTTCGCTCTGAGCCCGGGGATGCCGTAGAAGGCGGTCTTGCTGCCGAGGGCGACGAGCAGGTAGTCGTAGCCGACCTCGCGGCCGTCCGCGAGGTGGACGAGGCGGGCCTGCGTGTCGAGTCCGGTGACCCGCCCCCGGACGAACTCGGTGCCGGGCGACTTGATGTCCTCGACAGGGATGGTGATCTTCTCCCGGATCGCCGGGTCGCGGATGAGTCGGTGAGATTCGTGGAGAACGAGATGGTAGTCGTGCTCGGAGACCCACACTATCTCGGCGTCGTCGAGTTCGGCTTCGAGGCGCGGTATCGCGCCCGCCCCGGCGTAGCCCGCACCGAGGACGACAACCGTCGCTGTCATACGCAAGCGTCGGGGAGGGACCGATACAAAGGCTTTGAAACGCTCACGCCCGTGAACCGTGGTGACACGGTCCGCTGCTGGCGGTTTTGACCGGAAGTTCTCACACGAAAGACGAGGTGAATCGGGGGCCAGTAGGGGGTGTGTCCAGCCAGTCGCCGCGGGACCGTCGGCGGTCGAGACGGTCGTCCCGGGTGGGTATATCGGAACCCGGCGAACCGGCTCAGCGGGCCCGTTCAGTGGGACCGGCTCAGTGAGCCGGTTGAGTGGGCCGATTCAGTGTGTCGATTCAGTGGGCCGGCTCTTCGGCCGGCGCGTCCATCCGGTCGATCTTGAGGATGAGGATGTTGTCCGTGTCGTCCCGCCCCTCGATGGTGCCGCTGACGACGAGCTTCGAGAGCGGCGTCGGGCCGACGGTGATGGTGTCGCCCTCGTGGAAGTCACGGACCGACCCGCGGACGTATATCTCGGCCCGGCAGAGGTCGGGGTGGTGGACGCTGGTGAGCCCGATCTCCACGACGTTCACGTCGGCGACCTGCTCGCCGTTGTGGGTGAGCGGCACCTCCGCGGCGTGGTCGAGCGTCTGTACGTCCAGGGCCTCGTAGGCGTTCGCGGTCGGCTTGTAGCCGCCCTTCGGGCCCGGTACCCCCTCGACGAGCTGGAGTGCTTTCAGGCTCTGCATCTGGTTCCGGATGGTGCCGGGGTTCCGGTTCACCTCCTCGGCGATGTCCTCGCCCTTCACCGCCTCCTCCCGCTCGCTGTAGAGATTGACGAGTGCCGTGAGGATCGTCTTCTGGCTGGGTGTCAGTTCGATTGATGACATACGGAAGCCTTCGGAGCAGTCGTCCTTAAATCCCCCGACTGACCCACCAACTGGCCCGGATTTCCGGCCGTTCGCGTTCGCGAACCTGTCCGGAAATGGTCAACTCCGGCCAATCAGTAGACTTTACCTGCAGGCCGGTTTCAGTGTGAATATGCAAGACGCTCGCGTGCTCGTGACCGGCGGGGCGGGCTTCATCGGCTCGAACCTCGCCAACTACCTCGCCGCCGACAACGACGTGGTCGTCGTCGACGACTGCTACCTGGGGACCTCCGATAACCTCGATTCGTCCATCGAGTTCCACGAGACGAGCGTCCTCGACGACGACCTGCCGACGGACGTGGACGTCGTCTTCCACCTCGCCGCCCGCTCCTCGCTGACGATGCACGAGGGCGGAGTCGAGAACCTCCGACAGGGTCTGCGGGTGAACGTCGAGGGCTTCGCGAACACGGTCGAGCAGGCCCGGCAGGACGGCTGCGAGACGGTCGTCTACGCGACGACCTCCTCCATCTACGGCGACCGGACCGAACCGTCGCCCGAGTCCATGGCCGTCGAGGCCAACACCGGCTACGAGGCGTCGAAGCTCGCCCGCGAGCGCTACGCCGAGTACTTCGCCAACTACCACGGCCTGGCGATGGCGGGGATGCGATTCTTCTCGGTCTACCAGGGCTACGGCGCCAACGAGGCCCACAAGGGCGAGTACGCGAACATCATCGCACAGTTCGCCGACGACATCGCCAACGGGCGCGCCCCGGTCATCTACGGCGACGGCTCGCACACCCGCGATTTCACGCACGTCGACGACGTGGTGTGCGGCCTCGAACTCGCCGCCGACCACCGTCTTTCCGGCATCTACAACCTCGGGACCGGTGAGCAGTACAGCGCGAGCCGGGTCGTCTCCCTGCTCGCCGAGGAGCTCGGTGAAGACGTGA
>Ga0102959_1000176_pt1 | contig 20657 bp, 21 predicted proteins | sample SalPonF2_B_D2_MG_FD_84520 | JGI IMG/M metagenome (GOLD analysis project Ga0102959, IMG submission 84520) | Salt pond soil microbial communities from South San Francisco under conditions of wetland restoration - Salt Pond MetaG SF2_B_D2_MG ...
GGCTCAAGGAGTGCCGCCGAATCGGAACCCGATTCGAGAAGCTGGCGGTCAACTTCCTGGCCATGCTGAAACTCGCGATCATCGAACGAAGCCTCAAATTGGCGTTTTCAAACAGAGCCTAGTGCCCAGTGCCTTTCGCCGGCGAGCGTTGTGGATGTGCAATCGTCAATTGTCAATCCGCAAATTGTCAATCGCTTCCCGCCCTCATGCCCTGCCGTACGGGGAACTCGGCTTCAGCCATCGATCGCCAGCCCGAACACCCGCGCCGCGTTGGCGGCGGTGCGCTCGGCGAGTTCCCGCGGCGCCCGGCCGAGAAGGTCGGCCAGGAACCGCGCCACGTGGGCCACGTTCGCCGGCTCGTTGGTCTTCATCTTGCGGACCGGCTCGGGGGAGAGGAACGGGCAGTCGGTCTCGATCAGCATCCGCTCGGCCGGAACGAGCTTCGCCGTGGCATGCAGGTCCGTCGCCCCGCGGAACGTCACGATGCCGCTGAAGCTGATGTTCGCGCCCCAGTCCAGGATGCGCCGGGCGTTGGCGGGCGGCTCCGTGCAGGAATGGAACACCACGCCCGCCGGCGCCACGCCGGATCGCTCGACGAGGTCCATCGTGTCGGCGAAGGCCTCCCGCGTGTGGATGACAGCCGGCTTGCCGAGCCGCCGGGCCAGGTCGAGCTGCTCGGCGAACACCCGCCGCTGCTCGGTGGGGGGCGAGTAGTTGTAGTGGTAGTCCAGGCCAATCTCCCCGACGGCCACGTTCTTGCCGTCCGCCGCCATGTGCTCGATACGGGCGAGGTAGTCTCCGCCGGCGTCCTTGGCGTCGTGCGGGTGCACGCCGGCCATGCAGTAGACGTCCGGCTGCTGGTGGGCCAGGCCCAGGGCGGCCTTGCTCTCGGGGAGGTCTCCCGCCGCGCAGACGAACGCCGCCACGCCGGCCTGGCGGGCGCGGGTAAGCACGGCGTCCACGTCCGGGCGCAGCCGGCCGTGCGTCAGGTGGCAGTGGGTGTCGATCAGCCTCATTACACAAACGCTCCGGGCAGGTGGCGGATCCGCGGCTTCTCGCCGGGGCGGATGACGATCGAGACGATATCGAACCGCGTGGCGTAGCCGCTGCAGTCTCGGCGGGAGAGGTAGTGCCGGGCGGCCTTGCGGAGCCGGCGCCGCTTGGCGGCGTCCACGGCGGAAGCCGGGTCGGTAAAATGGTCGCTGCTGCGGGTTTTTACCTCGACGAAGCAGACGGTTTCCGCCCCGCGGGCCGCCTTCGTGGAAAGGTCCAAAACAATCAGGTCCACCTCGCCGGCCGGGCAGCGGTAGTTGGCGGCCAGCACCTTCATGCCCCCGCGGCGCAGGAAGCGCCGGGCGAGCCGCTCTCCGCGCGGGCCCAACTCCTGGTTGGCGGAGAAGGGCCACATGGCGGGGTTATTCCTCCGCGGCTTCGGCCTTGGCCGCGGCGGCGGCGAGTTCCTTCTTGGTCGGCTTGCGGATTTCCTTGAGGCGGGTCTTCTTGCCCACGCGGTCTCGCAGGAAGTAGAGCTTCGCGCGGCGGGTCTTGCCGCTGCGGACGACCTCCACGCCGGCCACGCGCGGGCTGTGCAGCGGGAAGACGCGCTCCACGCCCTGATTGTTCACGATGCGGCGGACGGTGAAGGTCTCGTGGATGCCGCCGCCCTTGCGGCCGATCACCGTGCCGATGAACGCCTGGACGCGTTCTTTGTCGCCCTCGACGATGCGGACGTTCACCCGCACCGTGTCGCCAATCTCAAATGCCGGCGTGTCTTGCCTCATGCTCGGGGCGACCGCCTTGTTCAGCAGTTCCTGGCTCACCGTCTTGCTCCTTATGAAAGCCCTTCGGCCCGCCGGATCGATGCCCGACCCGCGGACTCAGCTTTCCGTCTGCTCTTTGCTCTTGAGGTACTCGACCCACAAATCCGGGCGGCGCCGCCGGGTGCGCCGCTCGGCCTGCTCCTGCCGCCACCGGGCAATCTTGCCGTGGTCGCCGCTGAGCAGGATGTCCGGCACGGTCATTCCTTCGAACTCCCGCGGCCGGGTGTACTGCGGATATTCCAGCAGCCCATGGCTGAAGGATTCCTCGTGCAGCGACTCTTCCGCGCCCAGCGCCCCGGGCAGCAGGCGAACCACCGCGTCGATCACCGCCATCGCGGCGATCTCTCCGCCGGAGAGCACGAAGTCTCCCAGCGAAAGCTCTTCATCGGCCAGGCCGGCGCGGATTCGCTCGTCGAATCCCTCGTAATGCCCGGCCAGCAAAATTAGCCGCTCTTGCGTCGCCAGTTCGCCGGCGATGTTCTGCGTCAGCGGCCGGCCCTGCGGGCTGAGCAGAACCACCTTGCCCGGCGGCTCGGCCTGGCGCCGCACGTGCCGCACGGCGTCGAAGATCGGCCCGCACATCAGCACCATGCCGGGCCCGCCGCCGAACGGGGCGTCGTCCACGGAGCCGTAGCGGTCGGCGGCGAAGCCTCGAATGTTCGTCCGCTCGACCCGCAGCAGGCCGTTGCGGATGGCCCGGCCGACGATGCTCGCCTCCAGGAACCCGTCGAACATCTCGCCGAAGAGCGTGAGGATGTCGATACGAAGGGCCATGGGCGAGCCGCCGCGGTCCGGGCGCGGCGCTACTTTGTCGCGATGCCGTTCCGGTTGAGGATCTGGGCGACGACCTCGCTGGGCTGGGCGCCCACGCTCAGCCAGTACTCCACGCGATCCCGCTTCAGCGAAATCTGCCGGTCGGCTTCCTGCGCCCTGGGATCGTACCAGCCGAGTTCCTCGATCACGCGCCCGTCGCGGGGCGAGCGGGAATCCATCGCGCTGATCCGGAAGAAGCTGCGATTGCGGCGCCCGAATCTCTTGAGTCTCAGTCTGACTGCCACGAAGCTGTTCTCCAAATCTTCGCCACCGCCGGGGTTGGCGGGGCGCATCGTCCTTCTTGTCTCTGTCGCGAATCGAACATTCTAACCGCCCGGCCTGTGCTTGCAAGTGGTTTTTCGGCGCTGGAGAGAACAACGCCTCCGTGCCGATAGGGTGCCTATATCGACGGCGCAAGCCGTCCGCGCAAAGGAATGCACGTGATCTACGCCGCGTTTACGCTCTGGTTCTTCCTGATTCTCTTCGTCGCCATCGGCGTGCACCGCCTGTGGGCGGGGCTGGTCGGCGCCCGCCCGGTCGGCTGGGCGCTGCTGCCGGGCACGCTGGTGGCGGAAATGGCGTACATCCTCGGCTGCCTGATCACCGGCGGGGAGATCCGGCGGGCGAACCTCTTTCCCACCCGCGGCGGGCCGCGCGGCGGCGGGGAGGCGGCCGAGCCGCGCACCGAGGCCGAGCCGAAGCTCAAGATCATCGGACCGGTGTTCGCCTCGTTGCTGGCGGTGGTGGCGTGCGTGGCGGCGCTGATTGTCCTGCACTCGCTGCTGGGGGAGCCGGTCATCGCGGAATTCACCGGCCTTCCCGGCCTGCTGGGGCTCAATTCGCTGCCGAAGGAGCTTCCGACCAGCACCGAGGCCTTCTGGGAGCAGCTCCGCGGGCAGGTGTCTCTGCTGCGCCGCATGGCCGGAACGCTGGTGGAGCTGGAGTGGACGAACTGGCGCGTGCCGCTGTTCGTGTACCTGACGATCTGCCTGTCCGTGCGGCTGGCCCCGGTGCGCCGAGACCTCCGCGGCACGCTGGCGGCCGTGGTGCTCATCGCCGGCGGCATCGCGCTGGTGGGGGTTATCTGGAAGCAATTCAGCGACCTCATGCAGGATCTCTGGCCCCTGCTGACTTACATCTGGGCGAGCCTGCTGTTCCTGCTGGCCGTCACGCTGCTGGTGCGGGGCGTGGTGTGGCTCGTGCTCGTGCTGGCCGGCAAGGCGGAAGGAAAGAAGTAGGCCCCGCGGCCGCGGTTCGGCCGCATGCTTGACGCCCCCAAAGCGCGGGTCTACCATCTTCGAGAACCCATGCCTCGCCAAGACAAACTCATTTCGGCCGCCACGCTCGCACTGGTGTTGCTCGGGCTGGCCGGCTGCGGGAGTGACACTCCCCACCCCAATGCGCCCAAGCCGCGCGTGGTGAGCTTTTCGCCCGCGATCACGCGAATGATGTTCGATATCGGCCTGGGCGATCACGTCGTCGGCGTCACGCGGTACTGCCAACTGCCCGAGGGGCAGAGCCGCACGGTCGTCGGAGACGCCCAGGACGTGCAGGCGGAGACGGTGCTGTTCGTCGAGCCGGACGTCCTCCTCATCCAGCAGAAGCCGGACCGGTTCCAAGCCGTGCGGCAGGCCCGCCCGCGGGTGAAGATCGAGGAGTTCCGCATCGAGACGCTGGACGACATCGCCCATGCCGTCACGCGCCTGGGAGACATCACCGGCCGGGCGGAACTGGCGAATAACGCGCGGCTGGAGTTCCGCAACAAGATCTCCAAGGCGCAGACCATGACCGTGGGCGTCCAGAAGCCGCGCGTGGCGTTCCTGCTGGGCATGGAGCGGCCGGCCTCGCCGGGGCGGGGCACGTTTCTGGACGAGATGATCCGCGCCGCGGCCGGCGTGAACGTGATGGCCCAGAAGTACGAAGGATGGCAGTCCGTCTCCTTGACAGACCTGGTGCGGCTGAAGGCGGATGTGATCGTCTGCCAGGCGCGCGAAGACCAGCGCCAGCAGGCCGTCGAGCGGTGGGAGGCGTTCCTGGACGTGGCCGGCAATCCAAAGCGGCGGGTCGTCGTAGTGACCGAGCGCGACTGGACCATTCCCTCCGTGCACCTGGCGGACCGGACGCTTGAGCTGGCCCGGCTGCTGCACCCGCAACTGGCCGGCGGAGCGGCGCGACAGTGAGCGCCGACGAGCCGGAACTGCGGGCGTCGGTCACGGGCGGACGGCTGGCCGGCTGGCTGGTGGGCGGCGCCGTGGCGGCGTTGGCGGTGGCCCTGGCGTGCAGCCTGGTGGGCCGCAGCCGCGTCTGGGGGGATTCCTTCTGGACCTTCCCGTGGGCGCAGGAGGAGGTCTGGCGCATCCGCTGCTTCCGACTGCTGGTGGCGGCCCTGGTGGGCGCGGCCCTGGCCGTCAGCGGCCTGGCGCTGCAGGGGCTGCTGCGGAACCCGCTGGCCGAGCCGTACATCCTGGGCATCTCCAGCGGGGCGGGGCTGGGCGTGCTGGCCGGCGCCACCCTTGCCGTAAAGTTGGCGCTGCCGGCCTGGGCCACCACGCCGGTGCTCGCGGTGGCCGGATCGCTAACGACGGCGGCGCTCGTGTACGCCATCGCCCAGCGCCGCGGCCGGCTGGACCCGTACGTGCTGCTGCTCTCGGGCGTGGTGGTGAACGTGTTCAACGGGGCGCTCATTCTCGCGCTGTTCGTGTTCACCCGTCCGCTGGACCTGCTGGACTACGTGGCGTGGTCCATGGGTCACGTGCAGGAGTCGATGTACGCCGGCTCTCTGCTGCCGCCGCCGGTGCTGGCGGGCGGGGCGGCGGTGCTGGCGGGCGGGCTGCTGGTGCTGTGGCGCGGCTCGTCGCTGAACGCCCTGGCCCTGGGAGACGAGGTGGCCTCCTCCGGCGGGGTGGCGGTGGGGCGGCTGCGGATCGAGATATTCGTGCTGGTGTGCCTGATGACGGCCGCGGCCGTGGCGCTGGCCGGGCCGATCGGCTTCGTGGGGCTCATCGTGCCGCACATCGGCCGGCTGCTGCTCGGCCCGGACCACCGGCGGCTGACGGTTGTCTGCGCCGCGGGCGGGGCGGTGCTGCTTATGCTCGCCGACACGCTCTGCCGCCTCCTGGCCGAGTGGCTGAACGTCGGCACGCTGCCGATCGGCGTCATCACGGCCCTGGCGGGCGGGCCGTTCTTCATCGTGCTGCTGCGGCGGCGGTTCCGGGAGGGCGCGGCATGAGCGAGCGGCGGAGCGTGCTGGAGGTGTCCGACGTGCGGTTCGCCTACCGAGACGAACAGCCCGTGCTGCGCGGCGTGAGCCTGCAAGCCGCGGCGGGCAGGCTGGTGTGCCTTCTCGGCCCCAACGGCTCCGGCAAGACAACGCTGCTCCGCTGCCTGCTGGGCGGGCTGCGGCCCTCCGGCGGCAGCATTGTGCTGGACGGCGAGCCGCTGGAGAGCTACTCCCGGCGCGCCGTGGCGAGGCTGCTGGCGTACGTGCCGCAGTTCCCCTCCGAGACGCTCGGCTTTCCGGTGCGGGAGCTTGTGCTGATGGGCCGCTTCGCCCACGGCGGGGCGCTGGGGCTGGCCAGCCGGCAGGACCTGGAGGTCGCCCGGCTGGCGATGGAGATGACCCAGACGCTCCCCCTCGCCGGGCGCACGCTGAGCGAGCTGTCCGGCGGGGAGGCGCAGTGCGTGATGATCGCCCGGGCCCTGGCCCAGCAGCCGAGCGTGATGCTGCTCGACGAGCCGACCAGCCACCTGGACATCCGCAACCAGCTCCAGATTTACCGCATGATGCGGCGGCTGGCCCACGACTGGCACATGGCGGTGGTGTGCGTAAGCCACGACGTGAACCTCGCCGCGCGCTTCGCCGACGAGCTGGTGCTGATGCGGAGCGGACAGGTGCGAGCCGCCGGCCCGCCGGGGCAGGTGGTCCGGGCGGACGTGCTGAAGGCCGCCTACGATGTGGAAGTGGAGCTGGTGGACCGCGGCGAAGGCCGCCCGCCGCTGGTCGTGGCGAGCTGATGCGGGTATCCTGCGTGGCCGAATGAACGAGCAACCCCCTGACATGCTGAGCCTGGAGTCGATCCCCGCGGCGGCCCGCGGCGGCGTGCTGACGATCGGCAACTTCGACGGCGTGCACGTGGGCCACCGGGCGATTCTTTCCGCCTGCCGCGCCGCGGCCGAGCAAAGCGGCGGGCCGGTGGTGGCCATGACGTTCGAGCCGCCGCCGGACCTCGTGCTGCGGCCGGATGACGTGCCCCTGCGCCTGACGCCGACGGGCGAGAAGGCCCGGCTGCTGCGCGAGGCCGGCGCAAAGTACGCCGTGGCCGTCGAGGCCAGCCGGGAGTTGCTGGGCATGTCGCCCGACGAGTTCGTCGAGGGCGTCGTCATGCAACGCTTCGCCCCGCGGCGGATCGTGGAAGGGCACGACTTCTGCTACGGTCGGAAACGCGCCGGCGACGTGGACACCCTCCGTCGGCAGGGCGAGCGGCTGGGCTTCGGCGTGGAGGTGGTGGATAAGATGACGGTGGAGATGCCCGAGGGCCCGCGGCGCGTCTCCAGCACGTTCATCCGCGGGCTGCTGGCCGATGGCCGCGTGGAGGACGCCGCCCGCTGCCTGGGCCGGGCGTACCGGCTGTTCGGGGACGTGGTGTCCGGCCACGGGCGTGGCGGGCCGCTGCTGGAGCACCCCACCGCCAACCTGGACGCCCTGCAGCAGATCGTGCCCGCCGACGGCGTGTACGCGGGGCTTGTGGAGGTGGCCGGGCGGCGGCACGGCGCGGCCGTGAGCATTGGAACCAAGCCGACGTTCGGCGAGAACCCGCGCTGCATCGAGGTGAACCTGATCGACTACCGGCCGGGCGAGGCGGGCATGCCGAGCGACCTGTACGGCCGGCGGCTGTGGGTGGACCTGCTGGCGCGGCTGCGCGGGCAGGAGGCGTTCGACGGCGTGGAGCAACTGAAGGCCCAGATCGCAAAGGACGTGCAGCGTGCCCGGGAAATCTTCCAGTCGAGAACGTGACGAAATTCGCCGGCGGCTGCAAGCCGCCTCGACCGTGCTGGCCGTGACGCACGCCCGGGCCGACGGCGACGCGCTGGGCTCCGCCCTGGCGCTGGTGCGCGCGGCCCGCGCGGCCGGCAAAAGCGCCCTGCTGCTGATCCCCGACCGCGTGCCGCCGCGATACAACTGGCTCGTGGGCGACGAGCAGCCGTTCTTGAGCCGCCAGTTCACCGAGCGGGCGCAGTGGGCGGACGCGATCGTGATCGTCGACACGTGCGCCGCGGCGCAGCTCGACGAGGTGGCGTCGCAACTGGAGCCGTTCCGCGGCAAGACGGTGGTCATCGACCATCACGCGACGAATGACGACATCGGCGCGGTGCGATGGATCGACACCTCGGCCGCGGCCACGGGGATACTCGTGGGCGAGTTGCTGGCGGAGATCGACTGGCCGATGGACCTGCCGACGGCCGAGCATCTCGCCATCGCCATCACCACCGATACCGGCTGGCTGCGCTTCTCCAGCACCGACGGGCGCTGCCTGCGGGCGGTGGCTTCGTTGGTGGACGCGGGCGTCCGGCCGGACCGGCTCTACCGGCGGCTGTTCGAGAACGAACGCCCGGAGCGCTTCAAGCTCAGCGTCCGCATGCTGGACGGCATGGAGCTGCTCGTCGACGGCCGGCTGGCGGTTTTGCAGATCCGCAAGGAAGACTTCGCCCGCACCGGCGCCCGGCCGGACGAGACGGAGAACCTGGTCAACGAGCCGCTGAAGATCGCCACGGTGGAGGCGGTGGCGCTGCTGACGGAGCAGGAGGAGTGCATCCGCATCAGCTTCCGCAGCCGCGAGGCGCTGGACGTGTCGGCGGTGGCGGGCTGCTTCGGCGGCGGCGGGCACGCCCGCGCGGCCGGCGCGCGCGTGGAGGCGCCGCTGGCGGAGGTGCGGAAGCGCGTGGTGGAAGTAATGATCGAAGCCCTTACGGCGTGAACACCTAACGGCCAACCGGCAACCCCCAATCAGACGGCAAGAGGCGAAACGACAAGAAGAAACGGCCCGCGCGGCCGTGGCGGATTGGCGGGGCGCCGGCGGTTGTGGCGCGTCGGCGTTTGGCCTTTGGTTTGCGTATTATCTGTTTGTGGGTTGCGTGACGCCGCGGCGAAGCCGCGAGGGAGAATCTAATTTGCCCTCTTGACGCCCCCACCCAATGTGGTAGAGTTTCTTCCGTTGCAGGTGCTCCGGCCGAAGCCGGGGCAAATAGGGAAGGCCGTGAAAATCGGCCGCGGACGCGCCGCTGTAACCGGCGACGAAAGCTGCAGTGCGGTACGAAGCCACTGTCGGGCTGTGGATGCCCGGCGGGAAGGCGCAGCGAGTAGGCTGGGGCTAAGCAGCCCCGAGAACCGGAAGCCAGAAGACCTGCCTGCGACGAACCTGACTTGGCCTTCGCGCTGCAGAGGCCCGGGAGTTCGGCCTGTTCGGATCGACCCCGGCTTTCGCCACGCGAAGGACCGGGGTTTTTCGATGGGCCGTTCGCGGGCTTCTGACGGCTGAGATGCATTCTCATTCCACCCGCGCACGCTCCTTGCGATTCCCCCCAGACAGGTTGCGGCGACGCACGCCTTGCGCCCGGGCGGCATCGCCAACGCCGGATGTGGCGGCAGAGGAAGGAGAACGCTCGAAGAACACGCCCGGAAACCGCGTCCGCGCTCGGACGCACGCATGGAATGGCGCCGCGGGCACGCGGCGAAGTGAGGAAACCCGGCGGATGAACCCGCCAGACCCGAAAGGATGTTGCTCAATGAAACGCTCATTTGTGATGACGATGGCAGTTGTGCTGGCCGCTTCCGCGGCCGCCCAGGCAGTGGAATGGCGGACGATCTTCTCCGAGGACTTCTCTGACCCCAATGGCTGGAGCTACAGCGGCGTGCAGAACGCCTCTTCGCAGAACCTGATTCGCCCGGATGGTTCGGGCAAACTGGCGGCCGAGTGGGACCAGTCCAACGCGATCGCCCAGGAGCTGGACGGCGATGGAAAGCTTAAGACGACCACCCTCACGTCCTCCACCTACAGCAAGCCGCTGGGCCAAACGCTGACGGATGCCGACTGGTTCCGCTTCGGCGCAACCGTGAACTTCAGCTCCATCGGCGAAACGACGGAGTTCTTCCAGATCGCCAACTTCGGCCTGACGAACCTGGCGACCACCGGCCCGGACCGCACGTACTCCGGCGGGGGGAACTTCGCCACGGCCAATAACACGGTGGAGTTCAATTACTTCAACACCACCAGCCCGTGGGCCTTGGGCCGCAACGTGCAGCCCACGATGATCGCCGAGGACGGCACGATCGTCGGCGGAAGCACATTGGACGGCTGGACGTCCGCCCACTTCGCCGATGCGCTGCCCACCTCGACGGACCTGTTCGTGCAGGTGACCTACCGCGGCGACCTGCGCCGCTCGTATGCGGCCGTCTATACAGACGCCGACCGCACGAGCCTGCTGAAGATCGGCGAGGTGGCCGTGGAATACTGGACGACGGAGCTTCCGGCGGACAAGAGCTTTGTGCTGACCGATGCGGCGTTCATGAACTACGTCAGCACGAACTGGGGCGGCGCGAACGGCGAGGGCGCCGGCACGTTCGACGATTTCTACGTGCAGGTCCCCGAGCCGGCGACCCTCGGCCTGCTGGGCGTCGGCGCGGCGGCCGTGTGGATGCGGCGGCGCGGGAAGTAGCTTAAGAGAGTAGGCCCGATCCGGCCCGGCAGGCGCCCCACGCAGCCTCGCCGGGCCGGACGGGACCGTGCATTGCGAACGTATGCGGAAACCGAATGACATGACGGGCCGGCGGGGCTTCTCGCTGGTGGAGCTGCTCGTGGTGATCGCGATTCTCGCGCTGCTGATGAGCATCCTGCTGCCGTCGCTTGCGGCCGCGAGGCATCTCGCCCGCCGCGCGGTCTGCCAGGCGAACCTGAAGGCGGTGAACACCGCCTTCCTGCTGTACCTGCAGGACAGCGGGCAGAACTACTTTCCGTACGTGGAATCCTCAGCCGAGGGGAATCTGTGGTACTGGGGCCTGGAGACCCTGGGCGGCCCGGAAGGCAGCCGGGAGATCCGCAAAGACCGCGCCCGGCTCGCGCCGTACTTCAGCCACCCGGATCGCATGAAGGTATGCCCGGAGATTCCCTGGGAGCGGAGCGACTTCAAGCCGAAGTTCCAGCTTGCCGGCTACGGCTACGCGATCAATCGCAACATGCTGGCGGAGGGAAGCAAGGGCCTGCGCCACGAGAATGTCACCCACGCGAGCGACACGGCCGCCTGGGCGGACTCCATGCAGATCAATACGTGGCAGCCGCCGGCTTCGGCCTCCAACCCGATGCTGGAGGAGTGGTACTACCTGGACAACCGCGCGATGACCCCCGCGAGCTTTCACTTCCGCCACGTGGGGGCCTGCAACGTGGCGTACGCCGATGGCAGCGTCCGTTCGCTCGACCCGGTCTGGCTGGATGGCCGCTGCGACGGGCTGGTCGGCCGGCCGGAGCCGCCCGCGCCGCCGGCGGGGGTTACGCCGCTGCTGAAGCTCGATAAGTAAAGGGCGCCGCGGATGCGGCCCCGGACTCGCCCGCAGGGCAAGGGGGCGTCAATGGAGCTGCAGCAGCCCCAGGACGATGAGCACCGCCCCGGCGAACATGGGCGCCACCACCGTGGCCAGGAACAGCAGGTCCATCCATTGCCGGTTGAGCTTGGTGGCGCCGCGGTCATGATAGGCACGCGGCCCGGACCACCGCCCCCGCCCGCGCGAATCGCCCGGCAGCATGATCGTGCCGAAGATCATCAGCACCGCCCCGATGAAAATAAGCACCGCGCCCGTCATGAACCGGACTCCTCGGGGGGAGTCTAGGTTTCCGCCGGGCGCCTCGCAAGGCCAAAGGCGCTCGCCCCGGCCTCCGCCTCTTGCCTGTCGCTTGCCTACTCCTCGTCCGGGTTGCGATTCGGCTCCGGGGCGGCGCCGCGAGCCATGGCGATGACGCCCGTGCGGGCCAGTTCCCGGATGCCGTACGGCCGGAGGAGTTCGATGAACGCCTCGATCTTCCGCTCCGCGCCGCTCATCTCCACCATGATGCTGTTGCGGGAGACATCCACCACGCGCCCGCGGAAGAGGTTGACCAGGTCCACCACTTCCGGCCGCTTTTCCGGCGTCACGTGGACGCGCAGCAGCATGAGGTCTCGCTCGACGTAGTCGACGGTCTCGAAGTCGCGGATTTTCACCACGGGCACGAGCTTGCCAAGCTGCTTGCGGACCTGCTCCAGGACCTTGTCGTCGCCGACGACCACGATGGTCATGCGGCTGAGGTCCGGGTCTTCCGTGCGGCCGACGACGAGGGAGTCGATATTGAACCCGCGCGCGGCGAACATGCCGGCGACGTGCGCCAAAACTCCCGGCTGGTTCTGAACCAGCGCCATAATCACGTGTTTCATCGTTCGTATCTCCAATCGCGGCTCGACGCCGCGCGGGTCTATGCCAGCTTGCCCAGTTCCATGTCATGCAGCGCCCGCCCGGCGGGCACCATCGGAAAGACGTTTTCTTCCTTCTCGACGGCCACGCGCAGGACGACCGGCCCTTCGTGCTTGAGCATCTCGGTGATCGCGTCGTCCAGTTCGTCGCGGTCCGTCACGTTCATGCCCTTGGCGCCGAAGCCCTCGGCGATCGTCTTGAAGTCCGGGCACGGGTGATCCACGGCGCTATACCGCCGGCCGTAGAACAACTCCTGCCACTGGCGGACCATGCCGAGGTAGTCGTTGTCCAGCACGATGAACTTCACGTTGTTCAGCCCGTTCTGGACGGCCGTGATGACCTCGACCATGGTCATGGTGAACGAGCCGTCGCCGTCGATATCCAGCACGGTGCGGTCCGGGTTGCCGAAGGCCGCGCCGATGGCCGCCGGGCAGCCGTAGCCCATCGTGCCCAGCCCGCCGGAGGTGATGATCTGCCGGGGGCGCCGCCAGCCGTAGAACTGGGCGGCCCACATCTGGTGCTGGCCGACGCCGGTGGCGACGATCGCGTCGTGGTCCGTCAGCTCGCCGAGGCGGGCGATGACTTCCTGCGGGCGGATGGCGCCGTCCACGGCGTAGCGCAGCGGATGCGTGCGGCGCCACTCGTCGATCTGCTTGAGCCACGCCGAGCGGTCCGGGCACTCGATGAACTCGAGCATCTGGGCCAGAATGTTCTTCGCGTCGCCGACGACCGGCACGTCCACGTCCACGTTCTTGGAGATCGACGACGGGTCGATGTCGATGTGGACGATCTTCGCGTGCGGGGCGAACTTGCTGAGATCGCCCGTGACGCGGTCGTCGAAGCGCGCGCCGATGGCCACCAGGCAGTCGCTCTGCTGCACGGCGTAATTGGCCCAGGCCGTGCCGTGCATCCCGAGCATCTGGAGGCACAGCGGGTCGCTCTCGTCGACGGCGCCCAGCCCCAGCAGCGTGGTGGTGACGGGCAGCTTGCCCTTGGCGACTATCGCGCGGAGTTCCTCGCTCGCCCCGGCGATCACCACGCCGCCGCCGACATAGAGAATCGGGCGCTGCGCGGCGTTGATGGCCTCGGCGGCGAGCTTGATCTGGCGGAGGTGCCCGGCCGTGCGCGGCTTGTAGCCGGGCAGGCGCATCTCCATGTCCGGCTCGTCGGTGGGCGCGCCGACGGTCACGTCCACCGGCATGTCCACGACCACCGGCCCCGGCCGGCCGGTGCGGGCGATGTGGAACGCCTCTTTGACGATCCGCCCGAAGTCATTGACGTCTTTGACCAGGAAATTGTGCTTGGTGATCGGGCGGGTGATGCCGGTGATGTCCGCTTCCTGGAAGGCGTCGTTGCCGATCAGGTTGCTCTTGACCTGCCCGGTGAAGGCGACCATCGGGATGGAGTCCATATTCGCCGTCGCCAGCCCGGTGATCAGGTTCGTCGCGCCGGGGCCGGAGGTGGCGATGCACACGCCGGTTTTGCCGGTCGAGCGGGCGTAGCCGTCGGCCATGTGCGCGGCGCCCTGCTCGTGCCGCGTGAGGATGAAGCGGATGGGCGACGTGTAAAGCACGTCGAAAATCGGCAGCAGCACGCCGCCGGGATAGCCGAACAGGATCTCCACGCCCTCTTCGAGGAGCATCTCGTGGAAGATCTCGGCGCCTTTCATGCCCGCGTATTTCTTCGGGCCGGTGTCCTTCGATTCAGTCATGGTTTGTGCCTCGGTTGCTGTCTCGCTCTTCGGCGAGAGTTGGGGGTTCTGCATAACCAGGTTCGGAGTATATCAGCCAGTGCCCGCGGAGCCAGCGCGGAGCCGCGCCCCGGCGGGAGAAGATTCGGGTGGTGGCCGCTGCACGTACAGATGGTGCGCAGCGACCTAGCGTACAACGACTACGCGGAGGGCGGGCAGCGCAAAGACACGGCGTCCGGTGGGGGCCGGAAAGGGAGAACCGTATTGTGCGTTGCCGAGAGCCATGATTGTGCGTACAGCATAAATATCGGATTGCGTGCCGTCAATCCCTTTGCTATATTTTCTGTTTCCGACCCGTCTGGAAGTGTGTCTACCCGGCAGAAGGCCCGTTTCGCCCGGCAGTTGGCGGCTTCGCCGGACATCAGGCCTTTGGCGGGCAAGACGTTTCGTCAAGAGCCCGCAAGCGGTTCTACGCCCGAGTCCATGCGGATTCGGCGCGGGTTGCGGCGTTGGCGGCCCGTGCGGACACAGCAAGCTCCTGCCACCTCCGCCGGCCGCAAACGGCAGGCCCGGCGCGAGTCGCCTGGCGAATTGGGACCTGATGCCGGAGACGGGCCGGATATTCCGTTCTCCGAAGACTGGGAATTAGTAAAAATTCCTCTGGACAGAAGCAGCGATCTCGCCGATTTATGTGATATGGCGGCGACGCGCATTGGGTCGGACAGAAGCATTACTTGTCTCTAGCAGGATTGGAAGCGTCCCGTGGCCAAGAACCTATCAACGTTCGCTATCGCCCAGATGCTGCATGTCGATCCCGGGTCGGTGGCGAATTGGATCGATCAGAATCTGCTGAAGGCGCACCGCACCCCCGGCGGACACCGGCGGGTGGCGGTGGATGATCTCATCGCCTTCCTTCGCGAGCACAAGATGCCCGTGCCGCCGGGATTGCAGGATACCCCCATCCGCATCCTCGTGGTGGACGACGAGCCGGCGATCACCCAACTGGTGGCCCGGGCCATCTCCGGATCGCACCCGGATTACGAGATCGTGGAGGCCCACGACGGCTTCCGGGCGGGGCAACTGCTGGCGACCATGAAGCCGGATGTGGTCGTGCTGGACCTCCGCATGCCGGGCATGGACGGCTACGAGGTCTGCCGGCTGATCAAGTCGCAGGAGTCCACCAAGCGGGCGGATGTCATCGCGATGACGGCCTACCCGTCCCCCGAAAACCAGCAGCGCATCCTGGAGTGCGGCGCGCGGGTCTGCCTGAGCAAGCCGCTGGACATGGATCTGCTGCTGCGGGAAGTGGACGCCGCACTATAGTTGGTTGCCGCAAGGGGTTCGGCACGGACCGCGCGCGAACCGCGCCGAGGGTCCCACGCAATATATTAATCGGCGAATGCGTTAGACGCGGCGAGAATGTGTAAAGAAAGCAGGCGCGCCTTCTTCCCTGTGGGAAGACTCCCGACCCAAAGCCTTCCTCACACGGGCCAGCCGACAAGCCGGAGGCGCGCCTGCTTTCTTCTGCCCCGGTCCGGGCAGAGCGGGGCATATTATCGAACACTTCCACCGCTTGGCAAGTCTGAATCGAAGTTTATCTATACCAGCCGCGAGCCGTTCTGAGAAGCATCTTTTGCACCGTTTTTCAGCCTTTTCAGCAGTTACAGTGCTCCAGGCACCACTTCACGGCCCGCTCGATGCCCTCGTCGTAGTTCACTGTAGGCTGCCAGCCGAGTTGCTCCCGCGCCTTGGCGGGCGAGAAGAAGCACTTGCGGCCCATGAGCCATACGGCATACCGCGTCACCAGCGGCGGCTTTTTCCGGCCGAACACGTGGCCGAACAGCTCCATCCAGAACGCCGCCTGGTAGGCGATCGCATAGGGCACCTTCTTCGTAACCGGCTTGGCGCCAACGCATTCGGCGATCTTGTTGAGGTACTCGCCCTGCGTGATCTCCCCGTCTGAAGACAGATTGTACGACTCGCCGAGGGCCTTCTCGTTCGTGGCCGCCAGGATGCACCCTTCCGCCTCGTTGCCGGCGTAGGTGAGGTTCAGCAGGTTCGTGCCGTCGCCTACGAGTTTGCCCTTGCCGGCCTTGATGGCCCGAATAAGCCGCGGCATGGAGGCCCGGTCTCGCTCGCCATAGAGCCAACTCGGCTTAACGACCGTCACGGGCACGTCGCCACGCTCGTGGTGCTGCCAGGCGAGCTGTTCCGCCTCGACCTTGGCCCGGCTGTAATAGCTCCACTTGTGAAGGTTCACGCCCAGCGGGGCGGTTTCGTCCAGCACCATCCCCTCGCCGTTGGGGTGCCCGTAGGCGGAAATACTGCTGACGTGCAGGAACCGCCGGATGCCCGCCGCCTTGGACGCCTCCAACATGTTCCGCGTGCCTTCGATGGACACGGCCACGAACTCCTCCCACGGGCCCCAGTCGCCGACGCGGGCGGCCGCGTGGTACACCGTCTCCACGCCGTCCATCGCCGCCGGCAGGCCGGCCGGGTCTGTCACGTCGCCCACGACCTTTTCCACGCCGAGCGTATCCAGGAACGCGGTGTCGCTGCTCGGGCGCACCAGAACGCGCACCGGCTTGCCTTGTGCGACGAGCTTCTCCGCGATGTGGCTGCCCAGCAGCCCGGTTGCCCCGGTGATCAAGTTCATGCCATCTTCCTTCCCGCTCCTGCCGGGCGGCAGAATGGCCGCGCCCGGCGGAGACCTCTGAATCCGGCACTGTAGTACGCCGCGGGCGGGCGGTCAAGATCATCGTCGCCCCAGATCATCGTCGGCCTCGGTGCGCCGCGGACCGGCCATAGCGGCCCTCCGCGTGAACGAACTCCTGTGCTGAAGAAACGACTTTGCGTTTCCCCGCCGTCGTCCGATGCGTGGCCGGGGTTTTCGTGTTATAAAAGAGGCAAGGCGTGGCGGAACCACCGCCGCATTTCCAGGGAACTTCGTGAGCGAGCAGGCGTCGAACATATTGGCCGGCGATGGCGCCCCGTCCCGTACGGCCGGGCCCGCGCGGACGATCGCGTTTGAAGACGCCGAGCTGGTGGCCCGCTGCCAGAAGGGCGACATGCAGGCCTTCGGGTCGCTGGTGGCCAAGTACCAGGACCGCCTGTTCAACACGGTCTACCGGCTGTGCAACAACCGGGCCGACGCCGAGGAACTGGCCCAGCAAGCGATGCTCAAGGCGCTGGAGCGCATCGGCCAGTTCCGAGGCAGCAGCAAGTTTTACACCTGGCTGTTCCGGATCGCCACGAACCTGGCGATCTCGCATCGGCGTCGGGCGGGCCGGATCCGGTTCCACTCGATGACCGTGCCGGACGATGAGAACACCGGCCGGCAGGCCGAGGCGCTGACCGTGGCCATGGCCCAGCGGCGGCAACCCGCCCCGGAGGCGGCCGCCATGCGGGCCGACCTGCAGCGGCGCCTGGCCGCGGCGATGGACTCGCTGGAAGACGATTTCCGGCTGGTCGTGGTCCTCCGAGACGTGGAGGACATGGATTACAGACAAATTGCGAATGTGGTGGGCGTGCCGGTCGGCACGGTCAAAAGCCGGCTGCACCGCGCCCGGTGTATTCTGAAGGACAATCTGGCCGACCTGGTCGGCTGAGGCAGCAGAGCGATGACGCAAGACGAGAACATCCACGAGCAACTTTCCGCCTACCTGGACGGCGAACTGGACGAAGCCCGGTCGGCCGCCGTGGTTGAGGCGGTCGAGGCGGACGCGAACCTCGCGGCCGAACTCAAGCGGCTGCGCACGATGCGGGAACTGCTGCACTCGCTGCCGCGCGAGAGCGCGCCCGACGGCTTCGTGGACCGCGTGCTGGCCCAGGCCGAGCGGCGGAACCTGATCGGAGCGGGCGGCGCCGATGGCGGAAACGCCGCCCCGGAACCCTGGATGTGGGTGCGATGGGTGGCGACGGCCGCGGTGGTGCTGATCGCCGTCGGCGTGGGGCTTGTCATCACCACCACGCTGCTTTCGCCGAGTTGGGAAGACCACATGGCCGCCGCGCCGGAGCAGGACGGTAAACCGATGGCGAAGGAGAGCCACGGCCGCGAGGGCGACGGGCTGCTGTCCGATGCGACAGTCGCCAGCGGCGGCGCCGAGAGCGGCCTCCGCGCCAAGGGCGGGTCCGCCTACGCGGATTCCGACCCCAGCGGCGAGCGTGGCCGGGGCTTCACTCGCTCCCGCAGCGGCGTGGGCCACCCCGGCTACACGGTGCTGAACGGCGGCGCGGCCGCGCCGGTGGTGCTGGCGAACGTGACGAACTTCGATATCTACACCCCCAACCCGGACACCGCGCGCAGGCAGCTCGAAAATACGCTCCGCAGCAACGGGATCGTGGCGTTCGAGCCGGTCGCGGAGAACCAGGCGGCGGACAGTGTGCCGGCGCCGACGGCCGTGCGGGCCCCGGCCGACGCGAGGCCGAGGGAGGCGGAAGCCAAGAAGGACGAGCCCTCGTCCGAGTTAGATGAGCGGGGCCGGCAGCAGGCGGAACCGATGCAACGGATGCAGGTCCAGAACAATACCTACCAGGCGCAGCGCCTCACGCCCACGCAGGTGCAGTACGTGGTGTACGTGGACTCCCAGAACAAGCTCAAGCTGCTGGAGGCGCTGAAGGAAGTCCGGCGCAGCCAGGAGGTGTCGCAGATCGCCCTGACCGATGACAGCGTGCTTGGACAGGCCGACACGCCGGCGGCGCAGCCCGCGAAAGGCGCCCGCGGCGCCGGCCCGAACGACGAGGGCGTCTCCGGCGAAGTCTACGCGACGAAGAGCGCCCCCCGCCCCGCGCTTTCGGCCGCCCAGCCCGCGCCTAGGCCGGAGGCGGCGGACGAGAGCCGGTCCGAGCCGCGCCGTCCGGGGGCCGACCAGGCAGCACGGCAAAGCGATGCCGGCCGGGAAGCCGGGCAGCCGGCCGTCGCGGCCAAGGCGGCCGCGCCGCCGTCCTCCGCCCGGCGGACAGAGCAAGGCGATGCCGCTCAGGACAAAGCCGGAGAGGTTCCCCGCACGGCCGCCGATGAGAAGCTGGAAGACCTCGCCGAGGCCGATGCGGAGATGAAACTCCTGCCGCCGGCCGAGCAACTCGCCGTGCGCCCGAATGCCGAACCGCCGGACGCGGAGACCCCCGAGCCGACGATGGGAGCACCGGCGGGCAAGCATCCCGACCGACCCGAAGCCAACGGGCGAGCCGGCGAGGATGCGCCCGCCACGCGGCCGCGGGAGGCCGTCGCCTCCGCCCCGGCCGCGCCGCGGCCGGGTTGGCGCGATGTCCAGGCCGCCCAATCGGGGGCCGGGAACCTCGAAGAGCCGGCGCGGATTGTGCGAGACGCCGACGGCGACGCCTTTGTCCAGGGCCGACCGCGGCAGGGAGAGAGCGTCGAGCCGATCCTGATCACGCTGAACTACCGCTCCGTTCGCGAGGACCGCCTGCTGCGGAAGCTGCGCTCGCGGCAGCGGCCACCCACCTCCCAGGCATCATCGGCCGCCACGGCCGACGAGAGCGAAGCCAACCGCGCGCCGACCACGCGGGCCGGCAAGTAGCCGCCGCCCGCGGCGGCGGACAGTACCCAAGCGGACCATCCGGGCGAGGCAATGCAAATCGCGGCGGCACAGAATCCGGCACAGACCGCGCCCGCTATGCCGCGCCCCGGCTGCCAATCCACCCCGGCTGCGGGCGGTGGCGTCGCGGGCCCGCGTGGCCGTTAGTCCGGCTCGCCGGGCAGGCGGAAGGCCAGCAGGTGCCCGCGCGCCTTGTCGAAGTCGAACCGCACGAACGCCGGGGCGGTCTGCTTCTCGCAGACAACCTGCATGACAAGCAACAGGGAGATGTCCGCGGGGTCTTCCAGTCGTTTCGCGTCGAGGAGCCTGATTTCCTTGACGGCCCCGTACTGCTTGCGGAAATTGGACATGCCGGTCGATATCCGGTCGGCGGAAATCTGCTTGCGCAGCTCCGGATGCATCATCTGGAGGGCGGCCTCGGCCTCGCCGGCCGCGAGTGTCTTCAGGAACGTCTCGGCCCGCTTGAAGTAGAAGGCCTTCGCCGCATCATCGAACTTCAGCCAGTCGCGGCCGCGCAGGTTGTCGCTCTCGATCTCGAAACCCACAACCCGGCCATCCAGCAGCGTCAGCCGGACCTGGGCGGCGCCCTTCTCGAAGTTCGCCGCGCCCTTCGTCTCCACGAGCCAGCCCGCTTCGACGCTCTTGGACTCCGTGTGGAAGTCAGTCGCCGAGACGCCCTGGAAGGCTCCCAGCTTGTCATTGAGCATGGCCATCCACATGCGGGTGACCGGCTCGTCCATCTCGGCTCGCAGGTCCGAACCCACAAGGCCGTAGAACTGCTGGGGGTCTTCGGAGGCCACGGCGTTGAAGAACGACCGCATCTCCTCGCCGCTCTTGCTGTGCGCCCAGACCATCAGCAGCACGACGCCGACGATGAGAAACAGGAACAGCACCCCCAGAACCTTCAGCACTTTGCCCATCGGGCACCTCGCTGCGGACCGGCCGGTCCCGTAAGAGAAATACGACATGGAGCCTGATTGCGAACTCCGCCTGATAGCCTGCCTATACGCTTCTTTAAGCGGCGTGCTTCGCGTCCGCCAGAGGTTCAAACCCTCCAGGCCACTACGCCCGAGAGGATTCGAACCTCTGACTTCCTGCTCCGGAGGCAGGCGCTCTATCCACTGAGCTACGGGCGCGTCGGCACGCCGAAGCGTGCATACATCTGATTGTAGTTTGGCGGCGCGGGATTGCAAGGCTTACAATGCGGGCCTGTTGGCGTATGCTGCGGGCGTCTGGCCCGCGGCCGGCGCCGGTCCTTTTGATGACCCTCGCACGGGCGAGAC
>Ga0102959_1000177_pt1 | contig 20597 bp, 46 predicted proteins | sample SalPonF2_B_D2_MG_FD_84520 | JGI IMG/M metagenome (GOLD analysis project Ga0102959, IMG submission 84520) | Salt pond soil microbial communities from South San Francisco under conditions of wetland restoration - Salt Pond MetaG SF2_B_D2_MG ...
ATTTATTATTTTCCAGTATTAACAAAAGGCTTTGCATCAGAATCAACAATAACTTTATCACCGGCCTGCACATTTTCATAAAGCTTCAACTTAGCTTCAATTTCACGAAGGCGTAGATAAGCATTTGAGACTATTTCCGAGTATTTTATTATATACAGCCTCCGCTTCTGCTTCAGCAGCTCTAACTATTCTTGCCTTTTGAGCAATCTTTTGACGGTTTTCCATTTTAAGAAGTTCAACGGCTTGCTTTGCCTTTTGCTCATCAATTTCAATTTCACGTTGACGCTTCTTTTCCATAGCAGTTGTAATAACATCTGGATAATCATAATTAGATGATGCAACCATAGTCACTTTCATAGGTGTTCCCTTCAATGCTTCAAGCAACTTATCTTTAATTTCTGCATCAATCTTTTCACGATTAGAACGAATTTCTGTAGTTTTATATTTTGAAACAATTCCCCTCGCAATAGCCCTTGCCTCTGGCTTTACATAAGTTTTATAAAGAACATCAAATTTCAAAACATTGTTTTTAGCTGAAGAACCCTTTCGATTCAAAAGTTCTTTAATTCCTCCGCCATCAGTGGTATTCAATTGTGAACGAATCTTCAAATCGAATTTAAAATTCAAATCATCATCACAAAGAATTTCCATCGGCTCAGAAGCAACATTTTCGCTAATATCAACAAGAATCATTTTGTCTCTTCCAAGACAAGCATAATTTCCCGGTGATAGTACTTGACCTGTCAATCCATTTGGTTTTTGAATCATACCAACATGCCCAATCGGAACATCTGCACAACCAGCAATCAAAGCAATTGCTAAACTGATAAAAGTAAGTTTAAAAAATGTGCGCATAACGCCTCCTTATTAAATGAATAAAATTACTTTTCCCATTTTTTAAGCAAATTTTCAATTTCTTCATCTGCTTTTTGTTTTTCTCTCTTATATGCGTTTGAATCGCTTTGGCTCTTCAATACATCCGGAATCTTTTCTTCGGTCTTCTTTCGAATACTTTCAAGAGTTGTTGTATCACTTCTATCAAATTCTTCTTGCAATTTCATCATCCCTTGCTTTTCATCATTAGATGGATTATATGCCCTTTCTCCTGGACCATAAACAAATGTAAAAGCAAGCGCAGCAATAAAAAAAACGATTCTAAAAATTGATTTAATTTTTCTAGCAAGAAAAACAATTGTCAACAAAATAATTGTCAACTTTACAATAAAAAACCAAAAATAAATATCCGTTCCAGAACTCAACCAATAATCAAACATAAACTTCTCCTTTTTAAATGTTTAAAACCACAAATCATTTACCTGAAGAACGGTAAGCCCAAGCCTTCGCCACATTCTTACAACTTGAACTCTATCATCAACAATATATTTTACATAATATTTATCTTTCACAAAGTTCTCATACATTTCTCTTTTAATTATATAATCTTTTCTATAATCTTTCTCTTTTCTTAAATAAATTTCATCATATTCGATTTCATATTTTTGAAGCCATTTTTCAGTATTAATTTTACAAGTATCTTCTCTACCGCTAAAAATAATTATTTTATGTCCTTCTTTTTTCATCATTTTATATAAATCAACAATAGGATAATAAGCAGTATCTTCAAGAACTCTACTTCCATCAAAAGGACTACGACCGCTAGTATTTAAAGCAAGTGTTCCATCAACATCAAAAATTACTGCAATAGGTTTCCTGGAAATACCAACAGTATCAAATTGTCTCAACCCCAAATAAACATCTCTTTCTTTAACAGTTTTTCCTTTTATATGCTTATTCCAAAAATTTTTAATAACATGTTCAGGTACTGAAGACTCTCTATTTTTATTACGTTGAAGAGCTTCATTTAATTCTATGGGGAAATATTTTTCAATTACTCTTACATTTCCCACTAATTCTGCAATTTTACATACATCATCAAAATGTGATTTCTTAAAATTAGTATCATCTATGATTACATTATATCCAGCCATAAGCGCAACTTCAAGCATTTTCATGCGCATTTCATTCATAATATTTTCTTCTTTTCGAGACCAATATCCGTCATCAAGCATAGCTCTTAAGTCATCTTTATTAATCCTTTTCCAACAGCTCGGTTCTTTTTTTAATTGTTCTTTCGCCCAAGTACTTTTTCCACTTGCAGGAATTCCTTTTGTCATTATAACAGTTTTTAATTTGTATTGAAAAGCTGGCATTTTAAACTCCAAATAATTCAACGATATCAGCTATATTTTTTATTTTCTCTTGCGCTATTCTATATCCTTTAATATATGCTATTTGAAATGCATCAAGGACAAATTCATTTATATTTTCTAATTTTCCTTCTTCCGCTGCAACAGTTTGAAGTTTAACAGCAGCAATAGCATCCAATTCATCATTTTCAATATCCGTTTTTCTAAATTGAATAAGATTCTCAGTAAGATGATAAAATCCGCAACCAAATCCTGCAACAAAATATTTTTTTAAATAATCTTTATTTTCGTTTTCGTATTCATTTTCTAACCATGGGTAATCTTTAATCACTTCATTTATAGAATCATCCCACATTTTACCTGCTAATTCTAATGCATGTTTTTGCATTTTTTCTAATGCTTCCTTCAAAATTAAAATATATTTTTGCATTAAATTCATTCATCTTCCTTAAATTTTGTAAAAAAATTATCGATTTGTATATAATGTTTTGTTAAAATGCCATCATTAAAAGTTGTTTTTACAAGATGCGTCATTTGTTCTTCCAACATATCTGAATCATCATCAAGAATCATATATTTTTCTCCCACTTGCAGATGTCTATCAAGCCATTCTTTTTATTTCTTCACCACGTTTTCCAAAACTTTTTGTTCACCATTCATTATCATCATATCCAAAAGTTTCTTTTGCGCCATGAAGAAATTCAATAAGAAAAACATAATGAGTAAGATAAGAAATTATGGTAGGATATTTATTATCAAATTTTTTCTGACGCCAAGAAGATGAAATAATTAATTTCAAATTATGTTTTTCACATAATCTTCTCAATAAAAGACAACTAATAACATCCCAATCATGCATCAATCCGCCTTTGCCTTCTGCATAAGCAAAATGTGAACGCATTGTGCAAAGAACTCCATCAATATCCAAAAATATTACTTTCATAATTTTATTAATCCATTTTGAACTACAGGTTGATACATCCAATTTTGATCTGTTTGAACATGTCCTTTTCTTACATATTTACAAACATTCAATGCAAAACTATTAAAATTAAAACTATTTGCAACTCTTGCTACCCAGCCTTCAACATCATCTTTTTTCTTTTCATAATACATTTTATAAGATTCCATTACATCTTTCCAATTATTCAATGTTAATCTGTCTATAATCGGAACAGTTTGCAAAGTTAAATCTTTACAAAATTCTTTAGTTTCATCCCAACTAAGACAATTATCATTTTCATCCCAAACACTAAATACATAAAAATATGTTTCAAGATTCTTATAATAGATGCTATGCTTAGCGAAAACATTTTCGCCACATATTCTCCCGTCTTCTGGAATTTGATATTGAATTCTTCCATAAAGTCCTTTTACCCAAGTTCTTGAAGGATGCATCCCACTATCAAGACTACGAGCATGAATGTAATCATGATAAAATGTCGTATTTTCGTCGTCTAATTTCTCAGTAACAACAATTTGCTTTCCTACAAAATAGTTTACATTGTTATGAAGACGATCATCATTCTGAAATCCAGGAGATTCTGGATGATGCATTGTTTTTGGATATTTTTGAAAATTACTTTTCATTTAAACGTTCAACTATCACGTGAATTCTTTGCATTTTTACGTTTATGACTACGTTGTGAAGTCTTGTTTTTTAATTTTTTCTGCAATTCAGCTTTACGAATAGCAGCATCACGAACTCTCTTCTTTTCTTCAGAAGGCTTTTCATAAGTCCTGTAATTCTTCAAATCTTTTAAAACTCCAGCTCTGTCACAAACTTTTTGAAAACGTTTTAGTGCCTTTTCAATGTTTTCGCCATTTTTAACAATTATGCCATTCATAAAAACCCCCATAAAAATTTAAATTAATACATTACATCATTTTATATTTACTATCCCTTTCAATATTAGTCCAACTTCCAAGAAGTGTCTCTCCACTTGAAGTAATAATAGCAGTTGCTGTTCCCTGGCTTGTTGCAAATTTCAAACATTTTTCAAGTTTTGGCAAATTAATACCAGGGTACTTCATTTTTTTTCTAACATTTTTTGTCATGTGAGCAATACAAAACTTACAACTAAAATTACAACCAATTTCTTGAGGAACAATCGAATTAACTTTCATACTTTTTCTTTAAAAAATAAGAAATAAAAAACATGAAATACTTATAAAAAGAAATATAACAGATAAAACAAAAAGACGTTTTACAAAGAAACCGCCAATAAATGATAATACTGTCAAAACATTAAAAATTTTAACTGCATTAAACATTACAAAAATAAATATCATTTCATTAATCATCTGCTGATAAAATTCAAAATTCATATTAATTACCTAATCAAAAATTCCACAATAAGCTTCAAAATTTGAAATTTCTTTCTTTAAAATTTTCAATTGTTCAATTACCTTTTCTCTATCATTTGAAGGAAGAGAATAAAAATCAATTTGCTGTCCATCTTTTGTTATCCAAACTGGACAACGTGAATGTTCACCAAAAATATCTTCATCAACCATTACGTTAATTTCTTCCAAAATTAAAGGTGAATAATTCATTTTCTCTTCTCTCCTTTTTAGTTGTTTCCTAATATAGATATCATGCTAAAAAGAGTAAAAAGACAACTATCCAATACGATTTTTTAAATTTCTTTTAAATAATTGAGCAGTTTTCTTACTAATCGCTCTTCGAGCCGCATTGCTTTCAACAATTTCACCCTTTGCTTCACGTTCTATATCTTCAATCATAGCATCAATAATAACTCCAGTTTTTTCAATATTTACATCTTCTGGAAATTTTTGCAAAACATGTGATAATCGCATCGGTGTTACCCATTCATCAGCAATAACATCAGCCTTTTTAAGAACTTTTAATTTTTCAGGATCAGTTATCTTTCTTCTAGATTTAGTTTCACGAAAATCATCCCTTTTATGCTTGCAAATAATTCTGGAACCATTATTTTTTCTTAATTCAATAATAGGCCGTAATACAACTCCTTCACGTTTCTTATCCTCAAGAATTCCATTTCTTTTAGCCTGAACTGATGGCGCATCTCTTTCAGCATCAATAACCTTTAAATCAGTTGAAATCCTAACATAATAAACAAATTCTAACCCTAAATTTTTTACAACTTTTTCTGCATCTGAAACAGACAACCAAATATCACCAATCTTTACATCAAAAGCTACAAAACGTGTTTCTTTTCCATACGTGTCTCTCATACCTTGCTGCTTACCACCATAAGCTTCGCCATAAATAGTAGTATTATTTAAATTAAATTCAACAAATCTTTTCTTTAATTCTTCATGATTAAAAATAGAAAGAAATTTTTCTCGATTTTCTCCACCATTAAAAAAACGTAATTCGCCTTCTTTAAAAGAAACATGACTTGATGTCCCATGAATCTTCTCAAGAGCAAAACATTCCTTAAACATTAAAATATCTTGATTCTTATACAAATTATCAATATGTAAGTATCCCATCAAATTTCTCCTAAATCAAAATTTTTTCTTTAATAACATTATACCATTCCAAAATGTTGGATGCATGTTATGCGCTGTTTTCTTTATAAATAAGACTTCATAATTATGTCTTTCAAGTTTATTCTCAACAAACTGAAATTTATTTATATAATTAAGAAATCTTTTAGTACCTTTCATGGGATCATTAGAATTTATATCATCTATCAAAATATAACAACCTTTTGTCGCTTTTTAATTTATTAAACTTTTCAAGAAATAATTTTTTTGGTCCACCAAATTCTGAAAAATTGTCTATGCCAATACATTTTTTCTTTTTATTATCAATCATTCCACTAAAAAAAGAAAAACCATGTCAAACTCCAATATTTAAAAATATTAAATCATTTGACATTTCAAATACTATTTTATTGATCAATGACCCAATAGCAAATGTTGACATTCTCGGAGTAGTTAAACATAATTCATAAAATCTTTTTTTCATAATATGATCTAACTTTGGAAGAGTTGTCATTTTTAAATCTGCAAGAGAAGTTGCCCCTTGCCCAGTCAATAAAATAATTCCTTTTTCTTCTGGCTCTATTGCAAATTTAATTTCATTTACGTATTTCTTATAATTTGTCATATTTTTCTCAATTTTAAAATTTATAAGAATTAAAACTAAAAATTTATTCTGTTCTCTTTTTAAAAATAAATTTGTAACGATCAGGAAGTTTATCTTCGAGGAAAATTAAAAAAGATAATTTAGCATTTGCTGTCCATGAGTCTCCAAATTTTTTAGTTGTATCAAAAACAACTGACACTTCTCCAATAGAATTTTCTATTTCTTCTTTTAATATATCAATAAAATTTTTATACGTCTTCGCCTTAACACGATAACGAACCTCTACTGAAATTTTTAATAAATCTTCATTTTCATCATCTCGCTCAATATTATCAGAATACATCATTAATTCAATTTTTTGTTTCTCCACTATAACTTGTTTATTAAGATTCTCCCGAATTTTCTTTCCCAATTCTATAACGCAATTCTTCAAAAGAAATTCTTCGTTTTCACTCAATTTTCTCATAATATTCAATCTTTATTATATTTCCAAATAATCATGTAAATAGCTAAACGAACAGTGCCAGAAATCAAAAATATCATAGTAGCAAAACTAAAAATTGTTGTCATTGTAGGATGAATGTTTTCGCTCATAACAGAAACAAACACACATATCATACCAATTATAACAGCAATCCCATGAAAAATCAACTTTCTATTTAAATCCTTTGTGAAAAGTGCCATTACTTCTTCTGTTATTTTCTTATCTTCCATAAAAATACCCTTTTTATAAAGTTGAATCATCCTTAAAAAATTCGTATAAACAATATTGTCCATGTTTAGTTAAATCATAGTTTTCGTTTATTAATCTAAGTTCAATACCCACTAGCACATTTTAATAAACCATATTTTACATCTAAGTTCAATACCCACTAGCACATTTTAATAAACCATATTTTACAACATTCAATTTATTAGAATTTAATCTTGGACCAAAATTAGCATTTCTCCATTTCTCCATTTTCAACTTCTTGTAATGTTATCATTTTCATATCTTCTCCAATTCTCTCAACTTATGTACTTTATTCTTTCCCCGCCGGAGCGTAGCGTACAAAACGCCGTATATGTCATATTTCATCATTTTTATTTTTCTCCTTTTTCTCCTTTTTCTTACAAAATATTTTGTCGTAATTCTTCCTCCATCTTTCGCCATTTACTCGACGATATCTGCTTCCTTTACCAGCTTCACCATTCATTTCTTGGTCTCCTTATCATATTTTATTATATCTCTTTTTATTTAAATTTAATTCTTCCGGCGGGCCATTTTTTCGCGAAAGCATAACTTTCCATCATAATTTCAACTTTCATGAGGTGACGTTGTTCCAAAGCCAACGTCACTGCTAATTGGCCTCATCGTTGTCACTTCATTAATTTCAACTTCCATATCACTCATATCATAATTATCATTCATATTTACTATTACGTTTCCAATTCCTTCCTTTTTAAGCGCCTCCTCAATTATTCGAATAATAGTTGTCTTTCCACTACAACTTGGCCCACAAACATTAATTTCAACCATTACTACCTCCATTCGCTTTTTAAATAATTAATTAACTTTTCAGATACATTAATTTTTCTTATACAATAATATTCAATTATACCCTCCAAATCTACCCTCATTCTTAAAATCCCGTCTTTATGAAAATGGTCCCCATAAGAATTCTGCACTATCCATTCATCGCCTTCATACCCAATTATTATCATAGCATGAGCCTCAATATCAGTACATGTGTCTCTTATTATTATTCTATCATTTCTCACAACAGTGTCACTCTTCATTAAAATTCCATCATACGCCATTATAACAGGAACATCTTGATCCAAAATAAATTTCACGCCTTTAATTAAATTTTCTCTGTTCTCGTCATTTGCTACCCATCCAATAATTTCCTCAATCATTATATATTTTTCAATATCCACACATACCTTACAACTTGATGTATCAGAGAGACCATTGTCCTCCTTCAAAACAATTTTAACTGAATCATCCACTATTTTTCTCATAAATGATCCAGTACGTACCACATTGCAACCAGCTCCAGTGCATGCCAATAATTGTGATACCGACAATTCAATTTTATAATCAGACTTTCCCCAATCCTTTATTAATCGATTTTTCAACATATACTCGAGCCCAGTAATAATAGAATTCGATAAACAAGAATTACAACCCTTTTGATTCTTGATATCTGTCATATTGTTACTTCTTAAATTTACCCCAGCATGAACAATAATAAACAAACTCAAAATTAATATTTTAACTTTCATATTTGAGCCTTTCTTATCATGTTATATCTTTTTCAAATTGAGCCAATTCGTTAACTCTTCAACAGACATTACATTTTCCTTATTAAACGATATTTATTGTTTTTCTCTATTATTTCTTTAAATTCAATTATGAATATTATTATGAAGCAATCAAAGCAATCCTCAAATTCACTCTCTTTAAATTCACTCCATCCATGACGTTTTATCTTAAATTTGAATCCATATTTATATCCAAACGTTCTTAATTCTTTATAAATAAGAGCTCGATAATTTTCCAAAATATCATTATCTTTCGTCTTCCAATCTTTGCATAAAACTAACATGCAATCTTCTTCAATTGAACCATCAAATTTCACTATGAGCCCAGACTCTTCCAATAATAATTTCTCAGTAATCTTACCAAAAACTATATTAAAATCATTTTTCAAAGCTCATATCTCCATTTATGATTTATCCACTTTCTAAACCCCATACGCCTATACCATTTCTTAAGCCGTCTTAAATTAGAACCATATAATGCACTCGGTATTAAAGTTAACCACTTTCCATTACGAATACTATAATTAATAAGCTCGCTCATATATGCAGAACCGAACCCCTTACATTGCTCAACATCATTCACAAGCAAAAGACATAAATGAACCTCGTAATCAGTCTCATTTATAATAGCTTTTAATCCTTGTTTCAATTCTGTATATCGCACGGCTGTCCTATATAAGAAAAATTAAAGCTTTCGTATGTATCAGTATCTATGAGACCGTTTAGATCCAGATCGTTCTGAAAATCCATTTATCATTTTCTCCTGTTTATCTATAAGAGAACGATAATCAACGATAATTTTCTTCTGCTCATTTATTGTTTTCTCTTGCTTATCTATAAGAGAATGATAATTATTAACAATCCTATTTAAATCTATTTGAGCCCGTTTCAATTTAAAAATAACTATAGAAAAAATAACTATAAAAATAAACAAACAAATAAAAAGAATTAGATTTATGTTCATGTTCTATTTTCCAGTTTCAAAATATGGCTAAAAACCATATTATATTGGTTTCTTTTCTCTATTCTATAGAAAACCATATTAAATCTTTTCATCTTTATCTGGCGGCCCCCAAAGAGCCCAGAAATCTAATCTAATGTATTGAATTCAGATAATACATTCCACTGTTCTTTTGGTGTGAGTTTATCTAAAATCTTACATAACGTTTTTGAATAAGGTCGTATAATAGAGAGACATATCTTTTCACCATTTTCGAATTCTATAAGCGGAACAAGATTATTAGCTTGTGTAATAGCTATGTAATCTTTTATTATGCCTATTTCGTATGGTTCATCCTCATTTGATCTACAAATAACCTTTACGCCAACTGGATAATTTTTTATCATCCTTTGTTCATCTATTGTTTTTATAATATTATATGATATTTTTGAAAGTTCGTTTTTATCTTCTTCTAAATTGTTGTTCTCTATAGTTTTGGAGAACAACAACCGGTGTGAAATGAAATATGAAATTCCCATTCCCAGAGCTATCAGTATCAACCACCACATAATTATCCCCTTTTCTCAGTGTATTTTATTTCTTTAATTATTTCTTTAAATCTTAGACATATATCACCCAGAAAAATTCATTTAGACATAATTTTTATTACCACCCAGACATGGTGACTCTCCGGGCTCTATTTATAGGGGCTGGCAGAAAAAAGACCTTTTGTGTGTTGTTTTCATCTTTTTTGAAAATAATGAGACTAAAAAGTGTTGTTTTCATCTTTTTTGAAAATAATGAGACTAAAAATGTTTAGGATTATATAGTTGATACATGGGCTCATGTATACAGTAGTTTTAAGTCTTACACTCTTGCAAGGAACTTCTGGTGATAGGTTTTTACAAAGGGCCAGACTTCGTCTCGGGAGCCCATCCCCCAACTTCAGCATAATAGCTCTTCAATTCTGCACAACTTCCTCGGAGCCCTCTCTGCCCTTCTCCAATGTATACTTTTGTAAATGTATACATTATATACCATTGTGTAAATCATCATGTTGTTGTTTCTTTTTTATCATGTTGTAAATTATCATAAGCTTTTAGGATTTCATCTATTTCCCAGTATTCTGGAGAGATCGAATGGTTAATTTGCATTTTTTGCATGTTGCTGGACATTTTTTGCATGTTCTTTATTCCAGTTCAATTCTTATTCCACACTTCTGCATTCTAAAGAAAGGCAAAATAAAACAGTTCAACAAGTTTATCTTCCACTTCTTATGAGTCGTTTTGTATTTGGATTAGTGTTGCTACATATAATGGCATAGTGATTTTTATTGGAGTGCCTTGTGTTTCTGCTTGTTGCGATGTTATATCTAAAACATCATCACATACGGCATTTGAAAGTGCCATTGTTGACGTTTTTGGTACATTTCTTGTGTCTTTTGTGCCCCCCGTCTTAATAAATTCAAAGAACGAAAACTTTTATACAACGAATAATAGGATCAGAGAGCCTATAGGTTGTATTAATTGAATCATAAATATTTAATTTCACTTTTTATTTGTTGTCGAATTATTTTTTGAGTATAATTTTTTTTAAATTTTATTTGACCTAGAGAAACGGCTTTTTTTCTTTGAAGTTCTATGTCTTTTCTAATCATTTTGAGAGTATGTTTTTCTATATCATTATATACTTTTTCTTTTATTGATAAGATGCATATAATGATCAATAGCTTCTTGTAGTTCATCAGAATTATTAGATCGTGTAGAATTATCTGTCCAATCTCTTCCAATTATTAAAGTCATGGCTGAATTGATTACTTTGTCTCTTAGATTTGAATTTATAAGAGAGTCGATTTGGGTATCTATTGCGTTCTTATATTCTTGACATGCTTCTCCGAGTTCTTTTAGCGCATTTTGAAAAAAAGTCATTTTCTTTCCCCTTTGTTATCTTGCTCTTGCTTCAATCTTTTCATTTGGCATTTTTCTCTCTCCTTATCTCAAAGAATATTGTTTGCCAGTGTAGTTTCCTTTTTCCTAATATAATATATCTCACTAAAAGAAACTTAAAGACAAAAAAATATACGCCCTACTGGATTTGAACCAGTGACCCACGCATTAAAAGTGCGTTGCTCTACCAACTGAGCTAAGAGCGCATAGATTTCAATTAAAAACTTTTATAAAGACTACTTATAGGAATATCATAAATTTTTGAAATTACATCTTTTAATTCATGTTCATTTAAAGTTGAACTTACCCATTTTTTTGAATTATCGACCCACCAAACATTCTTGAATCATAGATTTTTGAAATAATCAATTTTGTTGGGGGATTATTAAGAGACCGAACATCATTTTCGCTAATATTGGGTATACTAACTTTTGTAATATCATTGATACGTCATTTTTCCTCCTTTAAACAATATATTTTTTAAGACTATAATAAATTACGATTATTGCTACAATCAAAATTATGCAAGCCATAATTTTTCTTCTTTTTTCCTTTTCATAATATAATATATCTCACTAAAAGAAACTTAAAGACAAAAGTTATAGTATTAGTAGACCATTAAATTTGGTGCCTTTGAAACGCTGATTGAATCCCCAATAAAAAAAAGACTCCTCTTTCGGGGAGCCTTTTAAAATGTTGTTTCTAAAAACTCCCTATTGGCGCAATTTTCCCCCATTGCCTTCCGCTTCTGCGTCTGCATTCTTTGTTCCAATAGTTGTCGTATTTATGAACAACATTCATCCTCCTATTATAATTATAACAAGAAACAACGATGATTGTCAAGTCTTTTTTCATTTTTTAGGAACATAAAGTTTTGCAAGTTCGTCTTCAACCCAATTACGGACAGTCTGAAGAACACGATGTTTTTCTTCCGGTGTCAGCTTTTCATATTCTGACGTTAAACGGAATATTTCAATATTATCAGGATTTTTCATAATAAAAATTACCCGTTTAATTTAAGACAGTGTTTTGACAAAACCCAGAAATCAATATGGTTGTGTCTTCCGCATCTGCTTCTCAGCTTTGTCCAGAACAGTTTTCTGTCAATAAACTGGTAGTAGTTTCCGCCCTCTATGACAAAAACCATACTACCAGTTTTTATTTTTCTATCTTTTACAAGACAAACGGCGGATCACATTAATTATTTCTGTTTCGGTCTGATAAGTTTGTTATAATCTGCAGGCGGAATCATGTCTTTCAATTCCTCATCTGAAAACTTACTACGTAATGCTCTAAAAAACTTTTCAAAATATGGAGTCTTCTTCACTTTATCATAAATACCTTTCAAATCGTTCCTCTTTAATGCAATATCTATCAATTGTCCAATCTGACCAACAGCTGCAATCTGTTCAATATCCCAATCATGTATGAATCTCTTCTTATCATAAAATTCTCTCAACAATTTAGGATACTTAGGAGCATATTTCTTAATCATCTCTCCTTGTGCATCAGAGCGCAATACATTCATCTTAAGAATTTTTAAAACTGTGTCATAATCAAAATCAACACCCTTATTCTGTTCCATCAATCCTTCAATTGTATCAGGATGTGTATAACCCCTTCTAATAATTTCTTCAGCCAACTTCTTGTTGTTAGGATTAGCCCTTACAAGATCACCAAGTAACATTCTGTGGTTATCTTCATCTTTTATATAATTGACCAATGTAAGCAGTTCCAGTGGGTCTGTATTGCCTTCTGATATCATTTTCTCTAAAGATGAAACTTGTTTCTTTTTAGGAACATACTGACGCATCTCTTTATCATCATAAGCTATATCAGGATATTTGTCAGCAAACTCTTTCTGATACTTGCCAATTTTCTTAACTAAACTCAATAATGTATATCTGTCATCATCCAATAAACCCTTATCAATTATATGTTTCAACAATTTTGGATTCTTCTCAATTACTTCAGCTTCTTTACTATATTGTGAGAATCTATTGTTCTTCAACACATATTCCAAATAAGGTATTAACAATGCACCATTGTTCAAATACAATTCTCCAGTTGCACCAGCTTCTCTTAACTTCTCAAGTATTTTTGGATATTTATTCAAGATAAGTTTTAACAGAAGTGTATTGTTTTTGAAGTTAGGATATTTCTTAAACTTCCGACTAATCATTCCATCTTGAAAATCACCTTTTTCAAGAAAATCAATTACTTGTTTTTCAAACTGTTGAACTAATCTATCAGGAATAAAACCTTTATATTTGTCAAATACAGATCTCCAACTTCCACCATAAGGTCTGTCAGTAGCTTCAATATACTCTTTATAAACTTTAGGAGAACTCATTGCTACCTTTTTATAGTACTCCTGTGCAAGGTCTTTTCGTCCTTGTTTAATCAATACCTTTTGCATGTCATCCATTTTATATATCTCCTTATTTTAATTTGCTAAAATGGGTCATCATATTCCTTATATTGCTTTATCTATTAATGATACTATATTACAGCTCCTGTAGCATACATTGTTAGTCCCATTGTCTTCTTTCATTGAATCGCCAATGCCTTTTAACATAATTAGAGAAGTTAGTTCTAAAATACAATGTTGGACCGAAGGCATCTTTATTTTTTGATGTAAAAGATGGAATAGTAATAAGAAAATTGTCCATAATATCTCCGTAGTTATCAGCGTCGTCATCATATTCTATGCACACAACGTTCTGCTAAACGGCTGACAGTTGCTCGTTTACCAGCGCGACAATTTTATCAAGACGATCAACTGCTGGAATAGATGAATCTCTCGCAATCGAGCTAACCTTGAGAGCAATTTCAGCCTTTAGCTGTTGTGTGTCTGTTGTTTGTGACTCCTTAATTTTAGGAGTGCATTCAGGACAATCCTCGGTTTTACGCATGGTCTTTTTATTACAATTACTACAGTATTCAGCAACAAACATTCTGCACTCCTTATAACATGGTTCACAAGCTAGTTGCTGCATCTCTGCAACATGAACTTCAATTGCTTTAGACAAATTAACTGGTGAACAGTTACATAGCTTATCTAAGGAAGCACGAATTTTGGCTTTTATGTCAGAGGATGTAGAAGATTCAATTTTAGAAGCATATTCTTCACATTCCGTACCTGCTTCATCCAGTGACCAGCAGCATAAATCCGGATTATACTGAACGTTGTTTTTATCTAGATAATCACGGATTGCCTCATTTAATTCATCTGGACTAAGAATGATTGTTCTTTTGTCATTTTTTGATATCCGCATATTAAATCCCTCCTTTTAGTTGTTTCTTTTCTTTTCTTTTTTTCCCTAATATAAATATATCACACTAAAAGGAACTTAAAGACAAAAGTTTGGTCTACTAGTCTTCTACTATTTCTGTTCCATCATTCAAAAAATATACCCCAAGATCAGGGGAATATAAATTCTCTTCATTGTTATAATTTTGAATGTTCTGCAGTATTCCTAACAATTCAGATGTTACATCAATCTTCTTATACCAACCTTCAAACAACCAACTAATACTTGTAATTCTTTCATTCATGAGCCTGTTCACTCCATCACGCCAACAAGAATCATGGTGTGATACAAGTTTCCAACCCGTGTCTCCTTTACGGTATCCCTTGGATTCTGCTTTAATATGTGGTTCCCCGCTTTCATCATATTCAAAGTCAACTATAGGAATAACATTCCAGCGTTCTTTTGCTGCAACTGTAACATAGTTTGCATGACCATAAATCAGAATATCAAGATAACGATAACCTTCCTCAATATCATAATCTGTCGAAAGAGCAAAAGTCAGCTGCATAGCCACAGGTTTTTCCTGATTTGCCTGCCATTTGCCTATCTTTTTTTCAAATTCATCACAAATAATGCTTGTTACTATATTACGCATAATTTCCTCCTTTAGTGCTTTGTGCTCTCCGTTGTTGTTTGGTTTGAAGATCCATTTTGCTTTTTCTCAATAGAGCCTAAAGACAAGTTTGTTGTTTTCTTTTTTGTTGTTTCTGTTAATATTGCGTTATAAAGATAAAAAGCGAAAGAAGATATTAGAAGATACTACTTTTTAGCCTATAATATATAATACTACTTCTCCCCCCCACATAAGCTCATATAAGTTTTATAGAAGAAAATTATATGATATACTTTTTTTAGAGAAAATTTTACAACTTTTTAAAATTTATTTTTTAAAATAATCTTGCTCATCAAAATTCTTTGCTAATTGGTCTCTGATATTAATTAAAACATCTCGTATAGGAGAATCTTTAGATTTTTTTATAACATAGTTTACATCGTTTATTATGCAAAGCAATGAAGGCTTCAGTTGCTCTTTTATCATATCTATTTATTATTTCCCATCTATCTTCATTCTTAATTATCACTTCAACATGTTTTCCTAATGGAGACCATGTTTGACGGATGCAAATATTTCCGTGATAGAAATTGATTTCTTTCATTTCTACGCTTTTTCCTTAATTTCTACAATTGTTCCGCCCATTGCTGCAATACGCTCTGATAAAATTTCATAATTCACATTTTCCACAATTTTGGGCTCTTTTCCAGGTAATTCAACTCGGTATCTTTTCACTTTTTCCATTTTCCCCCCTTTTTGTTTGTTAAAAGTTTCCTTTTCATAATATATCTCCCATTTTAGAGAGAAAAGACAAACAAATAAATGACCAGAGACCATTCAATGCCACTCTCTATATAATCCATTGAATTTTATTTTGTTTTCAATCTGGCGGCTTCTGGGGAGTCTAGAATGCTTTATTTGGAAAGTTTGTTTAAGTATTAATAACTTTAGGCTCAATGTTGAAATGTTCTTTTATATATTCAACGCCTTTGCCTTTTGGGGTCTCAAACTGTAAAGTTAATCCGTCTCCTTCAAAAGGGAACGGATACGGTAAATCTACATTTATACGTTTCCCTGACCAACATCAATGAAATGGTATTCGGCTGCAATTGTGACTGCGGCAAGTGTGGCAAGAATCAGCAGTGTCTTTTTCATGTTTACCTCCCTGCCTTATAATATCATGCATTTCCGGGAAAAGGTACAATCACGAACAAAATATTAATTTCCTAATTTTCTCTGAACTTCATAGGGTATCCAATCCAGATATAATCAACCAACTCTAACAAAATGCTCAAGGTGGAGATAGTTGATTCATGGAAAACATTAATTCTAAATATTTCTCACAAAACTAACCATAAAACCATTCTTTAAATAACTTTGTTTAAAACCCTTAGTACATCTTGTATGTTGTTTTCAATTAATGTACCAAAAATATAGTCATAGCTGTAATTTCCTAACACAAACCCGCTTAAATCATGCCAGTACGAAAAACCAGAAGAATCTGGCTTAGAATAATATTTTCCATCTTTTGTGTAGAAGTTTATCACAGGGCATGTTATATATGAAATATGCCCATTTTTACCCTTTCTTTCTTCTTCAAAAGACTCTCTTTTCCACAGGATATCATCCTCTCTATATTTTATCAGTGTCTTTTTCATGTTTACCTCCCTGCCCTATAATATCATGCATTTCCGGGAAAAGGTACAATGATTGATACTTTTTTAAAAACCGCAAATGTTCATTCGGCAGCTTTCGATACTTGGCAAGAATTTCCTTTGGTTTACTAAAACCACCTCCTTTATAGATAACAGAATACATTCTGCCATTGATGCGCTCACGACCAATTTTTAAATAATCGGGATTCTTACCGAATAAATCCCATTGCTTGCACGGTGATAATTCTTTCAATAATTCCGTATGATTTTTACGAATATTTTCAAACATTAAATGATTCAAAATATTATTTTTAAATGCCATCATCATTTCACCGCCACGATACGCTATTGCAATCCCATGACTCAATGGAAGATTTTTTGTCTTTTCTCGTATTTTATCCCATCCGCCTGTGAAAATTTGCGTACCTTTTGGAAGAAAAACAAAACACATATAAAAAACATTTCCTTTGCTTCGGGGCAAATCTGTTTTGGGTAAAATCTGCTTTTCCAAAACCTTTCCGGATTTAGACTTTTTGATAATTCTGCCGTTCTTAATGAAACTGTACTTGTTCATGTCACTTCCTTTTTATAAAATAGGGAATGGCTGATTACTGTCCATATTCGGTGTGCCATGTATCTTGTGAATTGCAGGTTTTGGCTGATTACTTTCTATAATATGTGCCAAGTTACAACGTTCACAAGTTCCCTATGATTATATCACACATTTTTTAAAAAATTTTAACATTTATACTTTTAATATTGAGCGTTTTATCCATTTAAGACCTCCTTAGCTCGTAAATTACAACGTTCTCCAGAACATTCTTCATAATCCTCACATCCACCAAATTTACAATATCTCTTTAATGCTTGTTTTTCACTTATAGATGGCAAAAAATATTCATTAAAAAGACCTATAGGTTTATCTTCTTTATAAATTGTGAATGTTTGTCTTGGTATCGCCATAAGAGTCCTTAATATTGCTTATACATTTTTGTATTCTTAAGAGCCTCAAAAGCATGTATAGAAAAAGAAGCTCTTGCTTCATATATAAAACTATCAAATTCCTCTTTTAAATCTTTTTCTGAATAATTAGGATCAATTTCAGAAGCTAATTGATTACAAAAATTCTCATACGTATAATTTATCTCATCAATAGCCTTTTTCATTGCTTCTTTAAGATGAACTGCATCCATTTTCGGCAGTGGAACAATCTCATATTGCGATTGATCCTCGGGAGACATCTCATAAAACAAATCTTCCTTCAAACTTTCTATAGAAGAATCTGTCCTTGCTGATACTCTTTTTCCGTTTTTGAGAATAAGAAAGATTTTTTCATTTTTTTTCATGTTGGGCTCCTTTTCCTAATATAATATGTCATCTAAATAAGCCCAAATAGACAAAAATTTTACTTAGTAAAAGTTAAATATTAAAATAATGAGTGTTTTACTTTAATAAAGATCCAAATATTATAACAAAATTTTACAAATTCTTCTGTTGCTACTTCAAATTTTCCTTTCAAAAGTCATGATGCAAGTCTTCTGCAAGTCGGCTGTTCAAGCTATTGCATGATTGAGTGCAAAAGTGAAACGGTAACAACACGGTTAAAAGTCATTAATTATGACTTATATCAAACAAAATTTGATAAAACGTATTTAAAAAATCTGATTCTGAAACGGATCTGAAACCAATATAATAAGAATAATAAGGATAATAAGAATACTAATAATACTACTATTTACGAGAATGTGAATGATAACAATCAAATAACAATCAACCAACAAACAAACAAAAATACACCCATTTCTGTACGTAGGAGTCATATATATCAAGAAAATGATGATATTGAATCTGACAGGGGCAAAGGGCAAACAAAAGGGCAAACGAATAACAACAAGTACTAATAATAATACTATTTATATTTTGTATGATGTAACCATTCTAAAATGTTGTTTGGAGTAAAGTCAATTTCTTTTCTTCCTCTCTTTCACATCAATTTGTTGATATATATGATACCTATAAAGACCATTATTTTTCATGTCATTCTCCCCGATGAATTCAATATTCGCAAAAATAAAAAATCATCATTTTTTGCTTCCCAATAAACTCGCCATTGTGAATTCAACTTATTTAAAATTTCAAGAACTGCTAAATATGCGTTTTCTTCTTGCAAATTGGGAAATGCTTCAACTATATAGGAGGAGGAAAAGGAAATCTATAAAGTATTTCTTATTTTTTAAAAAAAGACAATTTGTCTTTAGGCTCCTTTTAATGCGATATATTATATGAAAAGGAAACAACTAAAAGGAGGAAAAATGACAAACATGCTTAAAGAACAAGCAGATCCCATTATCAAAGAATATCTAAAAGATAACGGCTTCGAAATCAAAACCTATTCAAATTATTTCGTTATCGGAAATCATGAAGACTGTATAAGAATCTATGTAATGAGTTATGGAAAAGCCCTCTGCTATAGACCACGCTGGAATGAATTCAAAAAATTCAACTCCTATGTCGAACTTCTCTCCTATATCATGGATGAAACAATTTGTCTTTAGGCTACTTTTAATGCGATATATTATATTAAGAAAAAGGAAACAACTAAAAAAGGAAGCCCAATGTCAGACATTCTAAAAAATCTCAAAAATGCAAAAGCCAAAGTTGAAAAACTCGAAATCATTCTTAATGAAGTTGACAAACGCTTCTCAAATAATATTACTGATCTCTCGCTCACAACTGATAACGCTCATGATAACTATGCAAAAAACGGAGAAACTGAAACTTGTCTCATAGATGAATTCGAAACAGTCTCTAAAATAGCCCAAATACATCTCAATATGAAACGAGATAAAGAATTCCTCAAACTTATGAAAGATTTTATATAAAATGCAAAATTTTTAGCCTCATTTTAGTATGATATATTATATTAGGAAAAAAGGAGGAAAAATGAACAACGAACTTATTTTGGAAAAGATAAAAGAACATCTTAAAGAAGTTGGAATTCATTATGAAAACGTGAAGGATTCTATAAAAGTTGAAAGAGACTCTATATACAGGAAAAGAATTGCGGCTGTTTTCTATAATGTCAAAAGGATTACTGGAACCAATAAATAAGGGAGCAGACATGGATGCTTTTACATGGATGTTTCATATAATAATATGCATTGCACTGATTGTACTTGGAGCGGGCTGGCAGTATTCGTATCAGAAACATAAGAACTGCGTTTCCGATTTCCTGGCAAGTTCTGTTGTATGGCTGGTGGGCACTGTCATTGTCGGATTAATTGTATTTTTTATTATTACATATTCTTTTTTTGGATGAACAGTGATCATGCGGAACAGCTGCTATTATCGTATGAGTAACAATAAATCGAACGTTGAGCTCAAGCACTCGAAAAAAGTTCGCCCCGGGGGCAAAATGAACTTGAAACATCATATAAACGTCTAAGGAGGTTTTCATATTCGAAACCCTAACTAAAAGGATTTACTTTATGACAATACTTTAAAAAACTACCCACCCTAACTGGTCTTCGGGCTCTTGAGAGAGGGATGCTTGGGCTCCGCGCCTATGTCTGTACCAGAGCCCAAGAACTCAAA
>Ga0102959_1000178_pt1 | contig 20589 bp, 14 predicted proteins | sample SalPonF2_B_D2_MG_FD_84520 | JGI IMG/M metagenome (GOLD analysis project Ga0102959, IMG submission 84520) | Salt pond soil microbial communities from South San Francisco under conditions of wetland restoration - Salt Pond MetaG SF2_B_D2_MG ...
CGCGGCCCCAGTCCGTCACGCGATAGGTGGTGTCCGACGGCGTCTGCACCTCCGCCACCACGATGCCCGGACCGATGGCGTGCACCAGCCCGGCCGGGAGGTAGTGGAAGTCGCCCGCGGCCACGTCGATGCGGCGGCAGACATCCTCCGCCCGGTCGGCCTCGATGGCCGCGCGAAACTGCTCCGGCGTGACGCCCGCCCGCACGCCCTTGTAGATGTACCCGCCCCGGCTCTCCAACACGTACCAGCACTCGGTCTTGAGCGCCGCGCCGGGGATCTCGGCCGCGGCCCGCTCGTCCGGATGCACCTGCAGAGAGAGAATCTCGTTGGCGTCGAGAATCTTCAGCAGCAGCGGAAAGCGCCCGCTCTCCAGCGCCGCCGCCCCGCCGAGAAGCTGCTCTCCGAGCACGGCCGTGAGTTCCGTGAGCGTCTTGCCGGCCTCGGCGCCATTGGCCACCACGCTGACGCCCTCCTCCAGGTCCGCCAGGTCCCAGCTTTCGCCGATCTTCCTGCCCCGCGGCAGCGCCCGGCCGAAGAGCCGCTCCAGGCTGCGCCCGCCCCAGATCTTCTCTTTGTAGATCGGCTCGAACTTGTATGGATGCAATTCCATCATTCTTTCTCCTGTTCCGCGCAGATTCTATACGCCCTCGTGGGCGTTTGCCATGGGCAGGCAGTCTTCCTCGCCCCCCGCCAAAGCCGTCCGCCGCGCGCTGGATCGCCTCTCGCCGCCGCAATGGTCCATCGTCCCCGGAGCCCGGGCCGGTCAGTCGATTTGCCCACGGCTCGCCCGCGGGATAGAATACATACGGAGAATCCATGGCCAAATCATCCATCCCGGCGCTCGACAAGGAATTGCGCAGAAAGCTCGACGCGTGCTGCGGCGTGCTGCGAGAGCTTCGGCGTGTGGTGGTGGCGTTTTCCGGCGGCGTGGACAGCAGCCTGCTGCTGGCGCTGGCGGCCGAGACGCTCGGCCGGGAGAACGTGCTCGCCGCGATGGCCGTCAGCACCATCTTTCCGCAACGGGAGCTGACCAGCGGCCGCGGATTCGCCGAGACCGTCGGCGTGGAGCTGGTCGAGATTCCCACCCCCCAACTGGCCGACCCCAACCTGACGGCCAGCCCCGCCGACCGCTGCTTCTACTGCAAGCGCCTGCTGCTGGGCCGCCTGAAAGACCTCGCCCGCCAGCGCGGCATGCAGGCCGTGGTCACCGGCTCGAACCTGTCCGACGCCGCCGACTACCGCCCCGGCATGCGGGCCGAAGAGCAGTTCGGCATCCGCCGCCCGCTGCTGGAAGCGCACATGACCAAGGACGATATCCGCACGGTCTCCCGGGCGATGGAGATCGTCGGCTGGGACCGTCCGGCCATGGCGTGCCTGGTCAGCCGCATCCCCGTGGGGGAGCGGATCACGCCCGAGAAGATCGACCGCATCGCCCAAGCCGAGGACGTGCTCCATGAGATGGGCTTCGCCAACTACCGGGTGCGGAGCCACGAAGACCTGGCCCGCGTCGAAGTGGACCCGGCGGACATCCCCCGCGTGATAGACGAGCGGCGACAGTTGGCCAAGGCACTCAAGGCGCTTGGGTTCCGCTACGTCACGGTGGACCTGGAGGGATACCGCGTCGGCTCGATGAACGTCCCGGCGGAGCGCGCTTCAGCGGAACGCTGACCGCCCCCTACCGCGAGCCGCCGCCGCTCACTTCCTCGGCCACGATCTTATCCGTCTTGCGGAACCAGATAATGCTCGGGCTGGTGACCACCTGCGAGGCGCCGGCATCTTTGTCTTCCAGGGTGAGCGTGGCGTTGGTGACGCGGCGGGCCGTGCGCTCGCCCTCCAGCCACACGAGGTCTTTCTCGCCATCATACTGAAGCCGCTCGGCGACGGCCGTGCGGAGCTGGCGGTCGCCGTCTTTCAGGTACACCTTGCCGGTGGCGCTGAACTCCCGCAGCGGGCCCAGCCGTGGGCCGACGAACTCCGCCTCGCCGTCAGCCGCGGCCTCCACCGTGGCGTCCGGCTCGCTGAACTGCGCCATCATCCGCTCACACGTCATCCACGTGCGGCGGCCGGGGGGCAGTCTGTCCGGCAGGGGAACCTTGAGCTGCTGCTGCAGCTCGATCTGGTCTCCACTGCGGTGCACCATCACGACCTTCCCCTCCAGAACCACCTTGCGCTCGTTCTGCTTGAGCTCCATGAGCTTGGTCCAGTTGAAGACGGTCTGCCACGGCCGCACGAGCGCGGCCTGCATTTCCTCGTTGTCGCGGCGGGCCGGGCGTTCCTCGCGGATGCGATAGTCCTCCACCATCAGCGTGCCCGGACCGGCCACGAGCATGTTCTCCTTCGGCACGTCGTACTGGAGGCTGTCGGCCTTCAGCAGCAACCGCATGAATCGCTGCTTCTCGTCGCGGCGGCGGCTGCGGACCTGCACGTCGCCGGTGGCGGTGATCATCGTCAGCGTGCGGCCGCTGAAGTCGGCCAAGTCCATCCCCAGCCCGTCCGCCCCGTCGCGGGGCGCCGCGGCGGGCGCCGTGGCGGGCTTCGGCGGCTCGGCCAGCAGCACAACCATCTCCTGGCAGTCCATGCCGTCGGGGCCGCTGGCGAGCTGCACGCTCCCGCTGAACTGGAGCTGGTTCCGCTTGCCCTCGTAGGTCATCCTCCGCCGCCAGGCGATGGAGATGGGCCGGGGCTCCTGGAGCCTGGCGCCGTTCAGGTCGCGGTCGGTCTGGAAGGAAACCCTGCCCGGCCCGACCACCCGTGCGAACTCATCCTTCTCGCGAAACTCGATCACCTCGCCGAAGATGCGGTTCTCCGCCTGGGCCACCTGGGCCTGCTTGTCCGCCGTGCCGATGAGCTTGGCCGTGCGGGCGAGCAGGTCCGCCTCCATGCGTTCGGCGATGGCGAGCACCTTCTGCCCGTCACGCACATCTTCGATCCGCACGCCGCCGCCGGCCGTTACGAACACCGGCTCCACCTCCGGGCCGGCGGGATCTTCCGAGGGCCGGAACGTCAGCAGCGCCTCACCGGCGGCAATGGCCGCCGTGCCCTGCCGCGCCCGCACGTCGCCGAGGGCCTTCGCGCCGCGGATGCGCCCCTCCACACTCGGGTCCATCTCGACGATCAGCTCGTCGCAGGAAACGGAGTCCGCCGAACCGCCCTGCCGAAGCCGCACGTCGCCGCGAAAATGGGCTTGCTGAATGCCCGGCGGCCCGTCCTGCCCGCCGCCTTCGCGGAACCGCACAAAGACGGTATCCCGCCAGGTGATCCGGTCGGCCTTGGCGCCGTCGGTTCCCGCCGGGGCGGTCGTCGGGGCAGTGGTCGCGGTCTCCGTCGGGCGCAGCGCGAGCAGCGAAACGTCGTCGCCGCCGCTCCGCTGCATCCGGCCGGGACCGTGCAGCGTGGCCCGCCCGTTGCGCCGATCGAAGTCCACCTCGCGGCATTCCACGCTCTGGTTCTCTCCCAGCGTCAACCGCACCGGGCGTTGCGGCGTGCCGGAAAGGCTCCCATCCTCCTGCGGGCCGCGGTAGAGAAACTCCGTGCATTCGGCCTCCGCTCGCCCGTCCGAGAGCGTGATGGCCGGCCCGGTGCCGCTGATCTCGTAGCGTTTGTCGGACGGGTTCGGCGTGTAGCGCAGCGGCCGAACGGTCAGCGGGCCGGACCAGGTAATGACCATCGGCTCAGGCGGCTTGGTCGCCTGGGGTGTTGGGGCCGTCGTGGCGGGAGCGGAAGCGGGCGCCGTCGTCGGCCTGCTCGCCGGCGCGGCGCCGGTCGCGGCGGGCCGGGTCCGCGGCGCCGTGGCCCGCGGCTCGGCCGGGGCCGGCCTGTCTCGCGGCACGCCGCTTTCCAGCCGGTCGCCGCCGGTCCACTCGAACACCAGCCGCAGCACGTCCGCCCCGTGCATGCGGTTCTCGCCCTGGTCCACGTTCACCCGGCCGTGGAACTCCGCGGCGTACACGTTCATGCCTTCGGTCCGGTCTTCCGGCCGGGTGGCCGGCTGGCTTGCCGGTCGCGTGGCCGGGCCGCTGCGCGCGTCGAGGGCCACCACCGTTTGGCCCGGTGCGGGAGCGGAGCGCGGGGCCGGTTGCGTGGCCGGGCGGGTAGACGGGACGTCCGTCTTCGCCGCCGGCGGGCGGCTGCCCGGCAGAGACACCGGCGAGAAATCCGCCGGAAGCGCCTTGACCGTCATCTGCGCGCCTTCGTCGATGCGGAAGAGCTGCAACTCGCGCGGGGAGGTGTTCCACTGGATCGTCATGCCGCGGCCGAGGAGGTCCACTTCTCGCGAGAAGAGCGTCACGTCGCTGTCGGTGCGGATGGAGAGCCGCTCGTTGTCGAACGTCACGTCGTCCATGAAGATGCGGACGAGGTCTTCCGGGCGGTCTTCCATGGGCATCGGGGCGTCGCTACGGCCCCGGTCCAGGGTGAGCTTCACTCCGCCGTAGAGGCGCCCGCGGCGGAAGTCCACGTTCTGGCCGGCCTGCCGCCCGGTGCAGCGGCCCTGGGCCGCCTCCAGGTAGGCCTTCTGCCCGTCCCGCAGATACACAACCACGTGCGGGCGGGTAAGGATCACCGCGTCGACTCCCTCCCGCCGCATCTTGTCAGCCCGGAAGATGCTGCGCAGCACGCCCTTCTCCCGGTGTACGTACTCCACTTCCCGCACCTCGGGCACATCCGGGGCGTCGGAGAAGTGCGGGCGGGTGGAAGCGGCCGTCTCTTCAAACGGAAGCGTGGTCGTGCGCGGATCGGGGCCGTCGATGGTCGGGGCGAGCGTCCGGTACGCCATGAACGCCGCCAGCAGCAATAGAAAACTGCCGATCAGCAGGAGGATTCGTCTGGTCATTTAGCGGCGTCCTTCCCGGCGGTGAGGTACCGCGCCAGGACTTCATCCCACAGGCCGGCCGGCCGGAGGATGTGCTCGATGGCCTCTCGCACGGCGCCGCGACCGCCGGGGCGGCGGGTGACGTATGCGGCGGCCTGCCGCACCTCGTCCACGGCGTCGGCCACGGCGATCGGCAACGCGCAGTGCCGCAGAATCGGCAAATCCGGCAGGTCATCGCCCATGGCCGCCACGCGAGACTCCTCCACGCCCATCTCCTGCAGCATGGCCCGGTATGTGGCGAGCTTGTCCAGTGAGTTCAGGCGCACCACGTCCACGCCCAGTTCCTCGGCTCGGCGCAGCACGGCCGGGGAGCCTCGCCCGGTGATGAGGGCGATCCTCTTGCCGACGCGCTGCCAGTACTTCATACCGGACCCATCGCGGACGTGGAAGCTCTTGATCTCCTCGCCGGATGCGGTGAGGGTGACGCTTCCATCGGTAAGCACGCCGTCCACGTCGAGCACGAGCAGGTCTATGCTGGGGGCGGATGTCTGGTTCATGGGCGAGCGGAGGCTTTCTGCTTATGCGGATAATAGCAGCAATTTCAAAAGGTTACGGACGCGGGTAACGCGGCGCCGCCCGCGGCTTCATTATCATCGCCCCCGCCGGGCGAATCAAGCAAAACGCGTCGCCATGCAGCGCGGCCACAGGGCGAAGCCGCCGGCCCCTCGCCCCAAACGCCTGGGGGCCGCCGCGGAATGGCGGACGCCGGGGAGCCGGTTGCGTTGTAAGCTCTGAGGTGTCGAGGCGGCGGTGGGCGGGCTCAGTCGCGTCTGGCCCAGAGTGCCTTCGCGTCGGGGGCAGGACGCCAGCAGTGTCGCCAGGCCGACGTGCACCAGCATCACCAGATTGACATTGGCGTGGAACCGTTCCGCGCCGGAGACGTTGCCGTCGTCGATGCCCCAGAAGATCTTTGATCGTGCATTGACCCGCTCGACGGCCGTGCGCCCCTTGTAGAGCCGCTCGAACTTCCTGGTCGCCCGCGGGATCGGGGGGAACCGCCGCAGGTCGATCTCTCGGTGGACCCGAAGCGTCTTGCCGTAGGCCTTGCCGGCGTTGCAACGATGGTGGTTGGGGCACGTCCAGCCCTGGTGCATGGCCGGGCAGCGGTACTTCAGGGTTCGGCGTGACTTCTCATGACCGATGAACGCCATCTGGTGTTGGATGGGCGGCTTGCTGGTGGTGTCGTAGCAGAGCACGTGCACGGGGAAGTCATTGCGCCCCTTGCCGCGATGCCGCCGCAGGGCCTCCAGCAGCTGGGCATCGGGCAGCAGCGCGAGCAACCGACGGATCGTCCTGAGGTCGGGGCTGTCATCGAGGCAGCCCCAGGCGAGGAGGGGCTTGGTGGCGGCGATGTGCATCCGTGTCTCCTTTCTGCGGGCATTCCATGCCGTTCCGGCCGCTGCAATCCTGTAGCCGCATAATGCACCGCAAATGTTCCCCGCGTCCAGGGGGCCGTGGGGTAAAACTGCAGAAAATGAGCCCCCCCGCCGCTGGCAAGACCAATGAAATCAACCCTTCCCGCGGGGAATGGGTTCTGAGCACCCCCGCCAGACCCAATAATCAAAGGCGTTTCGGAACAACGCAACCGGCTCTGACTGTCCCTATTATCCTGTCCCTATTATCCTACGCCGAATCAAGAGCTTAATTTGCTTGGGCCGCGGGCGATCCGCGCTCGTGTCGTGCGCTCGCGTGCGGATTGCCGGGCAGTGGGCAAGGTGGGCGAGGTATGAGCGACGGGCTACTTTTTTTGGCGATTTTCTGAAGTATCGGCGGCTCGGTGAGCGACAGAGTTAATAGGGACAGTCACCTATTTCTGTCCCTGTCCTGTCTTCCTCGGCCGGCCGACCGGCCGCATCGCCGTTTCCCAAGCCTGAATTGGCCGGACGACCGTACCCATCGGCCACCACAGATACACCCGCGCGGCCCCGGCCGCAAGGAGAAATCCGGCGGGACAATGTGTCGGCCCGTCGAGCCTCTGGATGGAAGGGCATCGCCTCCCGGAGCCTCACGGCTCCGGCTAAATCCTTACCGGGCCTTCGGCCCGGAAGACCAACGGCCCCAATCGCGGAGGCGAAAGGCAACGGAAGAGATCAGAGGTCGGCGATGGCGCCGCATTGGACATTTGGTTAATCGGTCAATTGGTCAACTGGTCGATTGGCGGATCGCGCGGAGCGCCGCAAGCCGGGTGCCACGGGCGTGTCCTCACGCCCGTGAAAGCCTCGACTGCGGCCGAGCGATGCACGGGTGTCGGAGACACCCGTGGCACCCGAGATGCGGAGCGTTGTGGCTCCGAACTCAGAACTTCCCCTGCAACGGCCCCGCTCGCTGGCGCTCGCGGCTCGGACGCCTGCCCTGCCGTTGGCCGGGCTATTTGCGGAACCGGCGGTAGTCGACGCCCATCTGCTTGACCTTGTAGCCGATGATCCGCGCGGTGGAGCCGAGGTCCCTGGCGGCGGCGGAAATCTTGCCGTTGGCCCGCTTGAGGGCGTCGACGATGATGTCCCGCTCGTACAGTTGCACGCGCTGCTCCAGCGTGCCGGCGCCGGCGGTTTCGGAGGCGTCGGCCGTCTGGAGCGTGGGCGGCAGGTGGTGGCCGTGGATCACGTCGTCGGTGCTGAGCAGCACGGCCCGCTCGATGCAGTTCTCCAACTCCCGCACGTTGCCGGGCCAGTGGTAGGCCACCATCATGTTGATCGCGGGCGTGGAGATGCGGCGAACGTCCTTGCCCATGCGGCGGCTGTATCGCTCGACGAAGAAGTCGGCCAGTTGCAGGATGTCGTCGCGGCGGTCGCGCAGCGGCGGCAGGAAAATCGGGAACACGTTGATGCGGTAGTAGAGGTCCTGGCGGAACTGCCCGGCCTCGACCATCTGCTCCAGGTCGCGGTTCGTCGCGCAGAGGATGCGGACATTGGCCTTCTTCGTTGCGTTCGAGCCGACCGGCTGGTACTCGCGCTCCTGCAGGGCCCGCAGCAGCTTCACCTGCGTGGCCATGGAGAAGTCGCCCACCTCGTCGAGGAACAGCGTGCCGCCCTCGGCCTCCTCGATGCGACCCTTGCGGGCCTGGATGGCGCCGGTGAACGCGCCCTTCTCATGGCCGAACAGTTCGCTCTCCAGCAGGTTCTCGCTCAGGGCGGCGCAGTTGACCTTCACGAACGCGCCCGCGGCGCGCGGGCCGGCGTAGTGGATCGCGTGGGCGACGAGCTCCTTGCCCGTGCCGGACTCGCCGCGGATGAGCACCGTTGTGTCCGACGGGGCGACCTGGTGGATGGCCCGGTACACCTCGCGCATGGCGTTGGAGTTGCCGATAATGTTCTCCGGGCGGAAGCGGTCCTCCAGTTCGCTGCGGAGGCGGAGGTTCTCCTCCTCCAGTGCCTGTCGCTCGGCCTCGGCCGCGCGGCGCACGCGCACGTCGTTGGCCACCATGCTGGCGACGATGGTCAGGAATCGCGCATCGTCGTCGAGGTCCGCTTGTTCGTCGTACGGCCGGTCGGCCGAGAGGGCCCCCACCACCTGGTTGCCGATGGCGACGGGCACGCAGATGTAGCTGACCTCTCCGTCGGATGAGGCCCGCCGCCGGTGGAGGCGGTCGAGGAATTGCGGCTCCTGGGACACCCTCGGCACAATGGCGGGCTTTCCGCTCTGGACCACCTTGCCGACAACGCCCTCGCCCATCTGGTAGCGCACGGCGAGGCGCTGCACTTCCGGAGCGGCGTGGGCCACTTCCGTCATCAGCTCGCTGCCATCCGGCGAGAGCAGCATGATCGTGCCGCGGCGCAGGTCGAGGTCACTGTCCAGCACGTCCAGCACCTCCATCAGCAACTGCCGCTGGCGCGAGCCGGTGGCGAGAATGCTGCTGATGCGGTGCAGGGCGCTGAGTTCGCGGTCGTGGCGCGAGGGGGCCTCCGCGGCCGGCGTGTCGGCCGTGCTGTGAGGGGCGATGGGTTCTCGCATCGTGGTGGCTCCTGTCTTCGTGCCGGCCCTGGAGCGCCGGGTATCTGTAGCAAACGAACATAAGTGTAGCATGCAATTGCCTACTCTACAAGAATGTTTTCATCGCAGCGCAAGAAACAAATCCGGCATGTGCCGCAAATCCTTTACATTAATAGCTTTGCAGAAACCACTTCGCTATGGCACGACCTGTGCAACTGCCAGGCATACGTCGAGGCGGTCTCGACGCATGGTTCTGAAAGGGCACGACGATGACTCACAGACGAACTGTCGCCGACTGGGATTCGCGAAGAAGGACAGGCGGGGATGGCTGTTCCATGCCGACGGGTCCGCCCGAACTCCTCGGCGGCCGGGCGGCCGAAGGCGCCCCCCCCACCCCTATCCCAAGCAGCCGGCTGCGGAGCCGGCGAGACAATGAGTGTGACGCACTCAAAGGACGTTGCAGAGGAGACGCGGCAATGAGAATCAGAAATATGGCACTGAGTGTGCTGCTCCTGGGGTTGCTGGCCGGCGCGGCCTTCGCCCAGGACACCCCGGTCCCCCCGGAGCCGTCGACCGTTGTGGAAGCGGCCGAGGCCCCGCCCAGCCTGGCGGACCTGGCCGCCGGCCTCGAGGACCTCCAGAACAGCGCGAACATCGTCTGGACGTGCGTGGCGGCGTTCCTGGTGTTCTTCATGCAGGCGGGCTTCGCCATGGTCGAGGCCGGCTTCACGCGGGCCAAGAACTCCGTGAACATTCTGATGAAGAACCTGATGGACTTCTCCATCGGCTCGCTGGTGTTCTTCCTGGTCGGCTTCGGCCTGATGTTCGGTGAGGGCGGCGGGTTCATCGGAACCACGCACCTGTTCAGCGGAGACCTCGGCACCGGCGACCTGGTCAACGGAGACTGGAGCTGGACGTTCCTGATCTTCCAGACGGTCTTCGCCGCCACGGCCGCGACGATCGTCTCCGGCGCGATGGCCGAGCGCACGAAGTTCGTGGGCTACCTGGCCTACAGCGTGGTCATCACGCTGGTGATCTACCCGATCTTCGGCCACTGGGCGTGGGGCAGCCTGCTGAACGGCGACGCCTCGGCCGGCTGGCTGGAAAACCTCTCCACGCCGTTTGTGGACTTCGCCGGATCGACCGTGGTGCATTCCGTCGGCGGCTGGCTGGCGCTGGCGGGGGCGCTCGTCCTGGGCCCGCGCATCGGCAAGTACGGCCCGGACGGCAAACCCCGGGCGATCATGGGCCACAACATCCCGATCGCCGCGCTGGGCGTGTTCATCCTGTGGTTCGGCTGGTTCGGCTTCAACCCCGGCAGCACGACCACCGCCGGCGGCGACATGGGCTACATCGCCGTGACGACGAACCTGGCGGCCGCGGCCGGGGCCATCGGCGCGATGGTCTTCTCCTGGGTTCTGTTCAAGAAGCCGGACGCCTCCATGAGCCTCAACGGTGCGCTGGCGGGCCTGGTGAGCATCACGGCGGGCTGCGCGACGGTCAGCCCGGTCAGCGCGATCGTCATCGGTCTGCTCGGCGGCGTGCTGGTGGTGGCGGCGGTCACGTTCATCGACCGCGTGCTGAAGATCGACGACCCCGTCGGCGCCGTCAGCGTCCACGGCGTGTGCGGCGCGTGGGGCACGCTGGCGGTGGGCCTGTTCAACGTGGTCGATCCGGAGACGGGCGTCGGCGGCCTGCTGGTCGGCGGCAGCGCGGCCCAGCTCGGCACGCAGTTCATCGGCGTGTTGGCGGCCTTCGCCTGGGCGTTCGGCCTCGGGATGGTGCTGTTTGTGGCCATCAAATACACCATCGGCCTCCGCGTCAGCGAAGAGGAAGAACTCCGCGGCCTGGACGTGGGCGAGCACGGCATGGAGGCGTACAGCGGCTTCCAGGTGTTCACGACCACCTAGCGCCAACGCGGCGGAAAGGACAGAACCATGAAACTGATCATCGCATACATACAGCCGGAGAAGCTCAGCGACGTCAAGCAAGCCCTCTACGGATCGCAGGTGTACAAGCTTTCGGTCACCAACGCCCTCGGCTGCGGGCAGCAGAAGGGCTATCACGAGACGTACCGAGGCGTCGATATAGAAGTCAATCTGCTGAAGAAGGTCCGCCTGGAGATCGCCGTCAACGAAGACTTCGTGCAGCCGACGGTGGACGCGATCATCCGGGGCGCCCGGACAGGCAACATCGGCGACGGGAAGATCTTCGTGATGCCCATCGAGCGATGCGTGCGGATCCGTACGGGCGAGGAAGGCCACGACGCCATCGGATGAAGCGGGCCGTAAAGTATCCGGAAAGTCTTGAATTGCCGGATGACACAAGTGTAAAGAATGCGTTCAGATGCGTCCGGGCGGGTGAACCCGTCCGGACGCCGGAACGCGAAAGCCAGCAAAGAAAGGAAGCCGAGAAATGAGAAAGCACTGGAAACTGTGGGTGTTGGCGTTGGTGGTTGGCGTGGGAGCGTTCCTGCCTTCGGCCGTGGCGGCGGACGGGGACACCTGGCTGGCCGCGATGGAAACCGAGGCAAAGAAGGAGATGGACGCGGCGCCGGCCGCCAAGCCGGCGGCGGGCGGCTGGGAGAAGCCGATACCGATCAGCCTGATGATCGACTACACGATCGTGACGGACTACATCTGGCGCGGGCTGAACTTCAGCGACTACGCCGGCGAGCGCCCCGAGCGGCTGAACCACCAGCTCACCGGCGGCATCAGCTACGACACCGGCGTGGCGGGCGAGTTCGGCTTCAGCGTGTGGCTGGAGTTCTACGGCGGCCAGCGCATGCTGGACTCCACCGACAGCCACGGCGGGCACTTGCAGGAGGTGGACTACACACTGTACTGGTCCTACGACCTGTCGAAGCTGAATGAGAGCATCCCGCTGTCGGTCGAGATCGGCTGGATCGCATACACGTTTCCGGAGGTCGCCCGCGACTCGGACGGCTTCTACACGAACGAGGTGTACTACATCCTCAGCCTGGACGACAGCAAGCTGTTCGGCACGGAGAATGCCGTGCTGAACCCGTACTTCGCCCACTACATGGACCTGGACGACTTCAACGGAAGCTGGATGGAGTTCGGCATCAGCCACGACTTCGCCCTGGCGGACCTGGGCATGGCGGACGTGCCGGTGCTGAAGGACCTCACGCTCAGCCCGTCGCTGGTGTGGGGCATCGACCACAACTTCTACAACGAAGGCCTGGCCACCACGAGCAAGTCCAAGCCGGGCCGCAGCGGCAAGGCCACGTCGCTGGCGACGATGGTCTACGGGCTGTCGCTTGCATTCGACGCGTCCAGCGCGTTCGGCATTCCGGAGCAGTACGGCGCGCTGAGCGTGACGGGCTTCGTGAACTACAGCCAGCCGATGGCCGAGACGATCCGGCGAGAAGTGATCGCCGACGAGTTCTGGGGCGGCATGTCGATCACCTGGGAATGGTGACGGCCGGCCCGGACTGAACCGCGCCGAGGATTGCATCCCGACGGATGTCTGAACTGCCCTTTCAGACCAGAGCGACTCCTCGGCGCGTAATCCGAAACGCTGCAGGGAACCAACCGGCGAGGCGAGGCGTTGTGCACGTCTCGCTCCGCCGGGTTCATTGCGCACTGCGGGCGTCCGCGGCAGGCAGCGCCCGCATGCTTCGAGGCGGCGGGCGGATGGCGCCTTCACTGCACCGCCCCCCGCCCCGCTGCCGATAGACTCTTCAGAGCAACCCATGCGCACCAAGCCCGTCCAGATCGCCTGTCCGGAGTACGGCGTGCTCGTCCGCGGCGAGTACGAGTGCGATGCGCTCGGCCGCTACCGGCTGGACGCCGAGGGCAACTTCCTGCTGGGCCGCGTGCGGTGCGGCCAGCGAGGCGGCAAGTGCGCCCAGACGCTCTGCGTGCTGCACCGCTTCAACCGGCGCGGCCCGGAGACGTGGTTCCCCGACCGCGTCCTCGCCCTTGCCGAGCCCGCCACGCCTCGACGACCACGCCCCGCCCCGCCAACGCCGGGCGAGAACCCGCACGGCGAAACGGACATCCTCGCCTGACCGCGGCGGCCACTTCCTACGCATTGCGTTGTCTTGGCAATCCTTGCGCGCATAAGATGCATTGCGGGGCGTTTCCAGACCCGCCCAAGGCCATGCGGGCTCGGAAAGGGCCTCTCAGAAGAAAGGGCATCACCATGGACACCGCCACCTGCGACTCTCGCCTGGCGCAGGATGTATCGAGCTTCGTGCGAGAAGGCTTCACCCCGAACTTCGGCCGGGCCCGAGCCGCCGACCGCACCGCGCCCCTGTGGCGGCGGCTCCGCGAACTCGGCACGGAGCTATGGCTGGACACCGGCAGCATCGAAGACACCCGCCCGCTGTGGACGCGCGAGTTCTCCGCCCTCACCACGAACAACACGCTGCTCAACCGGGAAGTGCAGAAGGGCGCGTACGACTCGCTTATCCCCCGGGCGGCGGACCTGCTGCGCGGCCACGGGCTTGCCGGGCGGGAGATGCTGCTGGAGATCGCCTTCATCCTCAACGCCCGGCACGCCCTGCGGCTCGTCGAAGAGTTCGACGCGTACGTGTCCGTCGAGGAGCACACGGACCTCGCCCACGACGCCGCCGCGGCCGTGGAAGTCGCCCGGCGGTGCCACGCCATCTGCCCCGAGCGGTTCATCGTGAAGATTCCCCTCACCCCGGCCGGCCTGCTGGCCACGCGGCGCGTGGCGGGCGAGGGAATCCCCGTCAACCACACGCTGGGCTTCTCCGCGCGGCAGAACTTCGTGGCGGCGCGGCTGGCGAGGCCGGAGATGGCGAATGTGTTCATGGGCCGGCTGAACGCCTTCGTCGCGGACAACGACCTCGGCGACGGCTCGCTCGTCGGAGAGCGCGCCACGCTGGCCTCCCAGCGCATCCTGCGCGAGGTGCGGGCACGGCACGATGCGCCCACGCGGCAGATCGGCGCGAGCTTCCGCTCGGGCGAGCAGGTGCGAGACCTCGCCGGCCTGGACATCATGACCATGCCGCCCAAGGTGGCCCGCGGCTTTATGGAACTCGGCGTAAGCCCTCACGATCTGGCCGACCGCACGGAGGAGCAGTACGAGCCGCCCCTGAAGCGGGGCGTGGACGCCGCGGAGGCGGGGCTTCACACCCTGTGGGACGTGTCCAGCAAGGTCCGCGAGTGCCTGGACGCCCTCGAGCAGGAGGACGTGGACTCGATGCAGCCGGTCGATCTGCTGGCGTTCTTCTCCGCCCACGGCTGCGGCGACCTGCTGGTGAACTGGACGGACCGGCAGATCGCCACGAGCGCGGCCGAGGGAAAAATTCCCAAGCTCGCCAACTGGGCGGACGACCTTGCCAGCGGGCGTATCGGGCTGGATGCCCTGATGAACCTGGCCGGGCTGAATTCCTTCCGCGCCGACCAGCAGGCCATGGACGAGCGCATCTCCAAGGTGCTGCAGGCGGAAGGAATGTACGAAAGCTGACAAGAGGCAACCGGCGACATTCAATCGTCCGCACGGCTGTATAGCCAGCCCCAAACCGCTTTCTCGTGACATACTGAAAAGCGATGCGGAGGGCGCAGCCCGTTATGGCTCCGGCCGGGGTTCGCCCTCGGCCTCCTCCACGCCCAGCAGGTGGGTTTCCGTGGAAACCTCCGGCTCCGTGCCGGCCAGCCGACCGCGGGAGAGGTCCGGCTTAGGGATGGTGAAGTCCACCGGCGCCGCCTTGCCCTCCTCGTCCACCTGCACGCTGAGTTGCGGATAGTACTCCACGCTGATCCGCCTCCAGTGCCCCGGCCTGGTGCGGCTGCGCTCCAGCACCAGTTCCTGGTTCTCCACGCGCTGCCAGCCGCCGCGTTCGTGGGTGAAGTACCACAACTCCACCCGCCAGAGGAGGTCTGCCCCGGAAGCGTGGAACTCCCGTGTGCGCATCCGCTCCACGATCATCGTCGCGCGCCGGCCGTGCCCGTGGATGTACAGCACGCGCGTCTGCTCCAGGAAGTCCTTCATCCCCGCCACGAACTCCTTCAGCGCCGCCACGTCCTCCTTTGTGAACGCATGCTCGCCCTCGGGGGGCAGGCCAAGCTGCTTCCGGCGGGCCGCCGCCAGCCGCAGAAGGCGGGCGTCGACGAAGTCCAGGTTGATTCCCTCGATGTTCCGGCCGCTGTCCGTCTCGAAGCAGAGGTCGTACTTGCGCCCTCCCGGCAAATCCTTGAACACGAATTCACCCGTATCGGGCTTCCACATCGCGGGGGCGTGGCGCTTGTTCGTGGCTCGCTCGACCGCGTGCATCCGCAGAACGCTCTTGCCCGGTCGAATGACGCCCGCAATCGAGCCGCTCTTCGGCCGCGGGGCGAGCGGTTCGTCCTCCTTGAGATCGACACCCGCCATGCAGGCCGCGGGGGCCAGAAGCAACAGCAAAATGCCGGTCAGGGTTCGCATGGGCCTTGTGTCTCTCCTGCGCTTTCCGGAGCAATGTTTGCGGCCGTCAGTGATTCCATTATACTTTGACGAATTCCGAGAGACTATCTCCCACAGGTCTGACGTTTTCATCAATGGAAGGTTCGCACATGAGTCGTTCTTCCGTTCTTGCCGCGGCGCTGGCGTTTCTGGCGGGCGTCCTGCTCGCCGCCCCGGCCCGAGGCCAGAGCAATGAGCCGGTCCGCCTGCTCCGCGCCACGCGCCCCTTCAGCATCTTCTCGGCCGAGAACACCTGGGGCCAGCGATTCGTGACGGTGCTCAACACCACGGAGGAGCCGCGCTCGCTGCGCGTGGTCTGCCTGGCCGAGGGGCAGGTCGGCGGCAACCGACTGTATACGCGGCTGGTCACCGTTCCGCCGGGCTGCAGCCGCTCCGTCACGCTGGCGGTGCGCACCGGCGGCATCCGGGCCGAACCGCCCGAGCCGCCCAAGCCCGGCCAGCAGCAAAGCCGCGCCATGCCGAAGTTTCATGAGAACTTCCGCCTGGTGGACACCGCCTCCGGCCGGCAGTTGGACAAGAACTTCAGCCTGCTGCAACTGCTGGATGACAAGACGGTCGGCGTGGCGATGCTGTCCAATGATTCCGACGAGCACGACACCACCAGCTACCTGGCGAACCTGCCCGCCGGCAACCTGGGCCCCATCCGGCTGATGCAGTCGCCGTCCGGCACCCTGCCGGACCGCTGGTACGGCTACGACATCACGAAGATGGTCTTCCTCGGCGCCATGAAACCCGGCAGCCTGCGCCCCTCGCAGCGGCAGGCCCTGCTGGACTGGGTGCGCCGCGGCGGCACGCTGGTGGTGACCGGCAGCGACCGCATGCCGGAGATGCTCTCCGGGCCGCTCGGCCGGGCGGCGGGCGTGGCGGCGGCCGGCGTGCATCACCCCGTCCGGCTCCGCGTGACGGCCGCGGACGGCGAGGCGATTCCGCAAGTGGCGCTGGACTGGCCCCTGCCCATGGCCGAACTGCTCGTGGAAGACGCCGAAACACTCCACGCCGCCAACGGCCTGCCGCTGCTCACCCATCGCCGCCTGGGCGGCGGCCACGTATTCGCGCTGGCCGTCCCGCTGGGCGCCCTGCAGGACCCCTCGCTGCACGGTGTGCTCAGCGAGATCCGCGACCGCTCGCGCATGCGGCCCCCGGTGGACGCCGCGGCGTTCGCCCCCGCCGGCGCCGCGGCCTTGCAGAAGATCGCCGGCCGGCGCGGCCCCCCGCGAATCGTGCCCGCCGCCATGCTGATTGCGATGGCCGGCTTCGTGCTGGTCTTCGGCTTGGTGATGCGCCCGCGGCGGCGCGGCGAGTGGGTGTGGCTGCTGCTGGCGCCCGCGGCCGTCGCGTTGGCGCTGGGCACATACCTTTACGGCGTGTCCCGCGCGGAGCCGCAGCGGCTTTCGTACATCGGCCTGCAAACCGGCACGGCCGACGGCGAGGCGTCCGTGCGGTGCGCGTTCTCCTACTACAGCGGCACGGAGGGCCGCACGGTGGACATCGCCGCCGGCGGGCCGCGGGCGGTGGTGGACTCCATCGACGGCGGCGCGGCGATGGAGAACGTGACCCTCCGCACGGAGGACACCGTCGTCCTGCCGGAGCGGAACGTGCGCATGAACAGCACGTACGGCTTCCTGGTCGACGGGCTGGTTTCCTCCGGCGGCGTGGCCGGCACACTGAGCTTCGGTCCCGGCGGCCTGGAAGGCACGCTCCGCAATGACACCGGAGAGGATATCCAAAGCGCCGTGCTCTACGTGAATCGCGGCAGTTACCGAGTGGGAGATCTGCCGGCCGGACAGGACGTGGCGGTGACGATCGGCACGGCCCAGCGGCTGGGCGCCAGGGAGTTCACGGCCTCGACCATTCGCTCCGCGACCGACACGCTCCGCAACGAACTGATGCGGGCCATCACCCCGGCCGGGGCGAACGTCTCGCGCGATCCGGTGCTCATCGGCTACACGCAGGCGGCCCCGTTGGCCCCGCTGTCGGTCGAGGGCCTGCCCCGGCAGGGCTGGCTGGCGACGGTCTGGCCGGTCCGGTTGACGGCCCCCCCGCCGGGCAGGCCGCTGCAGGCGCCGGCCGCACTGATGGATTTGACGTACGAGTACATCGGCGCGCCGATCTGGAACCCGTTCAAGGAGGAGTTCGTGGACTCCTTCCGCCCGGTGGAGTTGATCGTCCTGGCCGCCCCGCCGCGGCAGGTGGGCGCGATCGCCGAGGCCCGCGCCCGGCTGACCGTCTCCATCCGCGCCGAGAGCTACCAACTGACGGTCAACGGCGTCACGCGGATGGAGCAGCGCTCGCGGGGCGGGGCGGGGCGAACCGCCGACGGCGCGGAGCGGCGCCCCTCGGCCGCGGTGTCGAAGTGGGACCTGGACCGCGTGGAGATTTCCGCCTTCGACAGCCCCACGGGCGTCAAGACCATCGACATTCCGGACGCCAACCGCTTCCGCCGCTCCGACGGCACGTACGTCTTCTCGCTGGCGGTGCGGAGCCTCACGGACAAACCCCGGGACATTACAGACGCCTCCAGTTGGAAATTCGAGAGCATAGACGTCTCTCTGGAAGGAATCAGCGGTGACAGCAAGTAACGAGATCATGGTTCGCTGCCAGGGGCTGACGAAGGTCTACGAAGAGATCGTCGCGCTGGAAGAGCTCAACCTGGAAATTCCGCGCGGGCACGTGTTCGGGTACATCGGCCACAACGGCGCGGGCAAGACCACCACCATCCGCATCCTCGCCGGGCTGCTGAAGGCCTCCCGCGGCAGCGCGCAGATCGCCGGCGTGGACGTCGGCAGCGGGCGCGACCGCATCAAGAGCCTCGTGGGCTACATGCCGGACGCCTTCGGCGTGTACGACCAGATGCGCGTGTGGGAGTACCTGGACTTCTTCGGCGCGGCGTTCAAGATCCCCCGCCGCCGCCGCCGCGAGCGGCTGGACCACGTGCTGGACATCACCGAGGCCGAGTACATGCGGGACCGCTTCGTGGACACGCTCTCTAAGGGCATGAAGCAGCGCGTGGGCATCGCCCGCACGCTCATGCACGACCCGGCGGTGCTCCTGCTGGATGAGCCGGCCAGTGGCCTGGACCCCAAGGCCCGCGTGCACATGCGCCAGCTCCTGCGGCGCCTGGCCGACAACGGCAAGACGCTGCTGGTCAGCTCGCACATCCTGCCGGAACTCGCCGCCGTGTGCGACTCGATCGGCATCGTCAACCATGGCCGGCTGGTGGCCGCCGGCATGCTCCAGGACGTGCTGGACCAGCTCCAGCGCGACCGGCTGATGGAGGTCCGCGTCGTCGGCGACGTGGCGGGCCTGCCGGGGCTGCTGGAGGCCTCCGAGCACTGCACGCACGTGGACCCGGCGGACGCCGCCGCCGGCCTGGTGCGGTTCCGCTTTTCCGGGAACGACGAGCAGTCGCACGAGCTGCTCGCGGGCATCCTGCAAAGCGGCGTGAAGGTGGTCACCTTCCGCGAGGTGCCGCTGAGCCTGGAAGACGCCTACATGGCCATCGCGGACATCAGTCCCTCGGAAGAAGAGCCCGACGCGCCTCCCGCCGCCCCGGCCGCCGAAGGGAGCGCCGCGTGATGCTCGCCAACCCGATCGTCCGCAAGGAAGTGCTTTCCGCCCTCCGCACGAAGAAGGCGTTGGTGATGCAGGCGCTGTTCCTGCTGGCCGCGGCCGGGCTGCTTTGGCTGTTGTGGGACCCCCAGGGCCTCCAGGATCTCGCCGGCCGCGAGGCCCGCCGCATCCTCAGCATCATCGCCATGGGCGAGTTGGTGATGGTGGCGCTGTTCGCCCCGGCCTTCACCGCCGCGGCCATCACCGGCGAGAAGGAGCATAACACGCTGGAGAGCCTGCTGGCCACGCGGATGCGCCCGGGCGAGATCGCCTTCGGCAAGATCGCCGGCTCCTTGACGTTCGTGGTGCTGCTGGTGGTCTCCGGCATACCGGCCTTGGCGGCGGTGTTCCTGCTCGGTGGCGTGGACGGCTCGGAGGTGCTGGCCGTGGTGGCCGTGCTGATGCTGACGGCGATCTACCTCGGCATGATCGGGCTGCTGGTCTCGACGATCATGAACCGCAGCTACCGGGCCATCATCGTCACCTACGCCGTGCTGGGCGTGATCTGCATCCTCTTCGCCATGCCGGCCTGGCCGCTGAGCGACCACTTCATCCGCAAGGGCGGCCCCGTGTGGCAGGGCGTGCTGCACGTGCTGGCCTCGCTGAGCCCCATCCAGGCGATGCTCTCCGTCGTCCAGCCGAACAGCACGTACGCCGTGGGCGCGGAGAACATGCCGCCGTACTGGCAGGTGTTCCTGCCGGCCAGCGCGCTGGTGGCCGTCGCCACGACCATCGCCTGCCTGTACCGCCTGCACCGCCCGGCCCCCCCGCCGCGGCCGAGAGAGGGGCTGAAGATCGAGGAACGCAACTTCAAGGTCTCCGGGCGCAAGGTGCTGTACCTGTGGTTCTTCGACCCCCGCCGCCGCCGGGCACACATCCGCTGGTGGCAGAACCCGGTGCTCATCAAGGAGTTCCGCACCCGCCCCATGCTCCAGCCGTGGTGGCTGATGCGGGCGTTCGCCGCGAGCCTCATCGCCGCGGTGCTGCTGATGTTCCTGGTGACGTTCAGCTTCATGGCCCTGGTGCAGGACACCGGCGGGCTGATTCCGCTGATGGCGACGACCGTCGCGGCGCTGATGGTGCTGGCGGTGGCGCTCCTCGGCCCGGCCGTCAGCGGCGGGGCGCTCTGCACCGACCGCGAGACCGGCGTGTGGGAGCTCATGCGCACCACGCGCCTCAGCGGCTGGACGATCGTCCTGGGCAAGCTGATGGCCTGCGTCATCCCGATGTTCCTGCTGGCCCTGGCGATGGCCCCCGCGCTGATCCTGCTGCTCTGCTTCAAGAAGGACCTCTGGCCGAACATCCAGCGCATCCTCACCGTCGTGGGCATGACCATCCTGTTCGTCTCGTCGGCGGGAATGTTCTTCTCCTCCCTCGCCGGCCGCACGTCCACCGCCACGGCCTGGACCTATGGCGTGGTGGTGTCCATGGCCATGGCCACGCTGCTGGTGCTGCTGGCCGAGGAGATCTTCAGCCCGCAGTTCGCCCGGATGGTGTACGTGCTGAACCCGGTCGCCGCGGCGATGGACGCCGCGGGATACGCCCCCATGCAGCGGTTGGGCCTCTTTGCCGATCATCTGCGGATTGCCGGCGTCGCCACGGCGGGCATGCTCCTGGTGAGCGTGCTGCGCGTGATGCAGCTCCGGCGGGCCGCCTAGGAGTGACCATGATCCGCCGAACCTTCATCGTGCTGGCCGCCGCGGCGGCCTTTGCCTCGGCCGCCC
>Ga0102959_1000179_pt1 | contig 20451 bp, 13 predicted proteins | sample SalPonF2_B_D2_MG_FD_84520 | JGI IMG/M metagenome (GOLD analysis project Ga0102959, IMG submission 84520) | Salt pond soil microbial communities from South San Francisco under conditions of wetland restoration - Salt Pond MetaG SF2_B_D2_MG ...
AGCCGGTTGACGGTCATGCACCGGGACTCAAAGGAGAAGACGCTGCCACCTATGCAGGGGCCGGCATCAGCACCGATCATGAATGTTATACCGAAGAGGAAGCCATTGATAAGCTGAAACACGGCATGAAAATTGTCATCCGTGAAGGCAGTGCGGCTAAAAATTACGATGCCCTCGTTCCGTTGCTTGACGATTATGCCGGCGACATCATGTTTTGTTCAGATGACAAGCATCCCGACGATCTCGTGGAGGGACATATCAATGAGCTGGCCGCTCGAACTCTGGAGCTCGGTTATGGTTTATTTGATACGCTGGAAGCATGCTCGGTAACGCCGGTAAAGCACTATGGGCTGGATGTGGGACTGCTCCGCGAAGGCGATCCGGCCGACTTTGTCGTGGTCGATGACTTGCAAGCGATGAACGTAACGCAGACCTGGATTGACGGGCAGTGCGTGTTCGACAATGGTACGGTTTATATTCCGGATATGGATGTGGAGCCGATCAACCGTTTTGTCTCGTACCGCTGCGAGCCGGATGATTTTGTAGTCGAGGGCACACAGGAAGAACGCTATCCCGTGATCGTAGCGCATGACGGTCAGCTGATTACCGGCAAAAGTCATGAGCGGTTGCCCGAACGAAATGGCCGGTTACAGCCCGACCTTTCGCGCGATATTTTGAAAGTGGCAGTCATTAATCGTTATAAAAAGAGCCCGCCTGCCATCGCTTTTATCAAGAATTTCGGAATCAGGGAGGGAGCCATCGCCTCGTCCGTAGCCCACGATTCGCATAACGTTATTGCCGTTGGCAGTTCGGATGCATATCTGAGCCGGGCCGTAAACCTGGTGATGGAACAGAAGGGCGGCCTTTCTGCGGTATCGGCCGACAGTGAAGAAGTGTTGCCGCTTCCGGTAGCAGGATTGATGAGCGACCGTCCGGGTGAAGAAGTGGCCGCCCATTACGAAAAGCTGAGCCACATGGCCCGGGAAATGGGCAGTGAGCTGGCCTCGCCTTTTATGCTGATCAGCTTTATGGCCCTGCTGGTGATTCCCAGCCTCAAGATTAGTGACAAAGGCCTGTTCGATGCCGAGAATTTTACCTTCGTGGATTGATACAGCTTTTTCATAACCATCCTTTAATCTCCCATCAGTTGCTCTGCAGCTGATGGCCTGTTTGGCGCTCCGCGTCCCATTAGGCACTCATCCGGTTAAAGGTATTTTCGTTATACTTGAATCCGGGTAACTTCGTAAACGAGAGGTTTGCCGGAGGGATGCAGAGCATGGAAGAGGGGACCCGGCGCAGAGCACCGGCCCCGAGATAGTTTTATATTTATACTTTTTATCTCCCATCAGTTGCTCTGCGGCTGATGGCCATTCTACGCTCCGCGTCCCACTGGGCAGAATTATATTTTTACCCTGCACGACCTTTAAAAATATCTACAGGAATCAACCCCTCTTCCCCGAGATAATTACGTGCCGATGAATATCGCCAATACTCAGGTTTATCCACATAGCCCCGTTTAACCGGGTTTTGGTGGATGTAATTAATTTTCTGCATCATCATTTCGTCTCCAACAACCTGCTTTGGGTGGTAGCTCTCCTCCCAGAATTGAAATTCCTGATCATTTTTGTAGGCGGGCTTTACTCTTTTCATTCTTTTCAGCCATCGGCTGTGTTGATCCATTTTAAACGAATCAATAATTTTTCTGGCAGAATAAGATTTAAATTGACTTATCTTATCAGCAAGATCATCCCCATGTAGAATGGCATGAAAGTGATTCTCCATAATCACGTAGGCTATAAGTTTCACTCCGCGTTTATTTCGTAAAAACTCCAAATTCGCCAATAAGAAAGTTACAGCTGATGGATTACAAAAAAGTGGCAGTCCAAAGCGTAAGTTGGCAGTGATAAAATAGGGATACTGCTCATTATGGATTTTATACGGTCGGCTAGCCATAGGTTCTTTTATAACTTTAGTATTTGTTGTAAGACCGTATCAGAGAGGAATCCTTACAACAGATTTTTGCACGTAGGTACAAAGATTCTTTTCTATTTCTATCTTCTATTAGCTAGTTCCTGATTTTAAACGCTATCTAAACACCAACGCGGAGCACCGGCCCCGAGATAGGTGTTTTAAATATCTCCCATCAGTTGCTCTGCAACTGATGGCCTGTTTGGCGCTCCGCGTCCCATTAGGCACGCATCTGGTTAAAGATATTTGCGTTGTACTTGAATCCGGAAAACTTCGTAAACGAGAGGTTTGCCGGAGGGATGCAGAGCATGGAAGAGGGGACCCGGCGCAGAGCACCGGCCACGAGATAGTATTTATATTTATACTTTTATCTCCCATCATTTTCTTTGCAGCTGATGGCGAATTCGCGCTCCGCGTCCCATTGGGTAATTCAGAATTCAGAATTTTTCATTCTTAATTTCTCAGCTTTACAGTTAGCCCCTTCAAAAAATAGCGCAGAATCTGATCTCCGCATTCGCGATAATTCTTATGTCCCTCGCGGCGAAACAGCGCACTCATCTCAGGCTTGGAAATCGAAAAGCCGCCCAGCTCAAGAATCTCATGCATATCTTTTTCGCGCAATTTAAAGGCCACCCGTAACTTTTTTAACACCATATTATTGGTGACCGGCACCTTGATGGGCTGCGGCGGATGGTCTTTGCTTTTTCCTCGTTTGTAATAGATCAGACCGTCCAAAAAGTAAGCCATTACCAAATCCCCGCAATCTGCTCCTTTTTCACCCCCGGCTGCATCCTGACTTTTAAAAATAGCGGCCACCTCTCCCCGTTCGGGTTTGTATCCTCTCAATTTCAGGATATGGGCTACTTCGATGTCGTTAATATCCAGCATATAACGGATACTTTGAATGATGTCGTCGTTTCTCATGGGCCGGTTTAAGATGGGCTTGGGATTAATGATAGGCCCCAAGATACGGCTTTACAAAGGCTTTTCTAATTTTAATCCACCACCCACAATTCCTAATTCTCAAATATAACCTTGAGGTTAAGCCTGAAATTTGGTAGCTAGCAGCTGATATAATGAAAACGAATACCAGTAATGCACTTGCTCGTTGCATTTAAGTAGGTCTCAAAATGAATTATGAAGTTCCTCCTTGGAGAAGGAGGACAGGAGGATTGATCTTACATATACGAACTGATAGCTGGTAGAATCTTTAAATTATTACTCCTAAAAGTATGAGAAAAATCATTTCGGTTGCACTGCTCGTCGGCGGACTCCTGCTCCTATACTTTGGTTATGATGAATACCATTCTTTTCAATCGGAAGTGAACCAGTTTTTTGGTGGCGCAGGATCTGATAAAGCGATTTGGATGATGGTGGGCGGCGCGGCGGCAACGATCGGCGGTTTGGTGGGGCTTTGGAAGAAGTGAATGGAATTTTAAATTTTATCCATTTTTTATTAATAAACTATTTCATTAAGCAGTAAGTTTTTTTATTTATAGTCCTATTATTAATTATCAAATATAGGCTAAAATGGGATACATCGATCTTTTTGCCGGCGCAGGAGGCTTATCCGAAGGATTTATGAGGGAAGGTTTTGAACCTGTCGCTCATATCGAAAAAGATCATTATGCATGCCAAACAATCAAGACTCGGTTAGCATATCATTACTTGAACGAAAATGATCGTTTAGACGAGTATAAAGAATATCTGCTTGGGAATATCTCACAAAAAAAATTCTACGATCTGATTCCTGAAGATGTTCTTAAAACTGTAATTAACCGAGAAATTTCTAATGAGACGTTAGAGGGACTTTTTGGAACGATTGACAAAAAGCTGGATAGCGACGACCTTGATTTAATTGTTGGAGGCCCTCCTTGTCAGGCATATTCCGCAGCTTCAGCTCATATAGAAGATAAAAATGAGGATCTGATTTATTTGTATGAGCTTTATGGAGAATTTTTGAGACACTATGAGCCCCAGATGTTTGTGTTCGAAAATGTTCCTGGCTTATATAATGCTGACGGAGGCAAATATTATAAGGGGCTTAAAGAGTGTTTTGATGAAGCGGGTTATCTTTTAGATGATAAAAAACTTGATTCTTCAAAATTTAATGTACCTCAGAAAAGGAAACGGGTAATTATTGTTGGCTGGCGTAAAGATCTGGATTTGGAATATCCAAACTTTGAAGAAATTGAAGTTAATACTACGATTAATAAACTGTTAGCAGATCTGCCCCCTTTAAAAGCTGGTGAATCTATTAATGTTGGCGAATATAACAGGGAAGCCAATGACTATGTAAATAAGCAAATAAGAAATGGTATTGACCTTTTTACCCATCATATCGCACGCCCTCACAATGAGCAGGATTTAAATATTTATGAAATGGCTATTAAGGCATGGAATGAAAATGAGGTTAGGTTAAAGAATTCTGATATACCAAAGGAAATGAGAACGCAAAAGAATACTTCATCTTTTCTCGATAGGTTTAAAGTTGTTGATGGTGAGGGGCTCTCGCACACTATGATTGCCCATATAGCTAAGGATGGTCATTATTATATACATCCTGATATTGACCAGCTTAGATCTTTATCGGTACGAGAAGCTGCAAGAATACAGTCGTTCCCAGATGATTATTATTTCGAAGGACCGCGAACCTCAGTGTTTACACAAATTGGGAATGCAGTACCACCTTTATTAGCTCAATCAATAGCAAAAGGAATTAAGGAAATGATCAATGTCAGATAGAGAAATTAAGGCCAACTTTAAACCAAGGGCTCGTTTACTTCTACAACTTGGAGACCAGCTGATTAAAAATGAAACTATTGCTTTAGTTGAGTTAGTAAAGAACTCGTATGATGCTGATGCAAAACATGTAAATATCTACATGGAAAATCCTGATAGTTCTGATGAGGGAGCAATTATTATCGAGGATGATGGATTTGGGATGGATGCCAATATCGTGGAAAATGTTTGGCTTGAACCTGGTAGTGATTATAAATCAAAAAAAATTAAAAATCTTGAATACACACCACGGTTCAACAGATTGCCAATAGGTGAAAAGGGTATAGGTCGGTTTGGAGTACATAAATTAGGTAATATTATTGAGTTAACCACTAAAGCAGCTGATTCTAGAGAAGTTTTTGTTAGGATAGATTGGACAGATTTTCATCAGTACGAATATCTGGATGAAGTTCCGATAAAGATTTTTGAAAGAGATGAACCCCAAATGTTTAAGGAAAGAGAAACTGGAACAAATATTTTAATTAAAAATCTTAGAGAGGATTGGACTAGAGGTACAGCTAGAAAAGTTAAAAGATCAATTACCTCATTAGTTTCACCCTTTGAAACAGTAGATTCATTTAAACCAGACTTCGACATCTTAGATAAACCTGAGTGGTTTGAGGGTTTATTAAGTTGGGATGAAATTAAAGATTATGCACTTTATTATTTTAGAGCAAAAATATCAGGTGATTCTATAGTTAAATTCAATTACAAGTTTATTCCTTGGGATACAATGCCTAAAGTATCTTCAAGAGAGGTTGATGAAAAAAATGAATGGTTTAAAAATTATAGGAAGATAGAAAACAGAAATAATGAGAAGTTTTCTATATCAGAAGGAAATATAGAAATCGGTGAAGTGATTTTTGAAGGTTATATTTTTGATATGGATTCCTTTATTATGAACAGAGGAATCGACGACAAGAGGGGGTTCAAAAAGTATCTAAAAAATAATGGAGGTATTAGGGTTTTTCGAGACGGTTTAAGAGTTTATGATTATGGTGAGCCTGAAAATGATTGGTTAGGACTCGACCATAGGAGGTTTCAAAATCCTTTCAAAGCATTTAGCAATAATCAAATACTAGGAGCTGTATACTTAAATAGAAAAGACAGTGGAAGTTTAGTAGAAAAGACTAATAGAGAAGGTTTTGTAGAAAATAAAGCATACAGGAAATTTAAAGGTTCTCTTGAGCATGTAATAAGATTGGTTGAAACTTTAAGAGCACCTGATAAGAAAAGGTTGAAAGAAATCTATGGGCCAACTTCTGAATCTGAGCCTGTGATGTCTCTTTTAAATGAGGCAAAGGATTATGTAAAAAGTAATGTTGAGCCATCCAAAACTCAGAAAAGGGTAATTAAATATCTTGAAAAAGTTGAGGATGATTATGAAAGGGTAAATGAGAATTTACTCAAAGCTGCTGGTGCTGGCTTGAGTATGAGTGTTGTCATTCATGAGGTAGAAAAGATCATTTCTGAAGTTTTACATGTTCTAAAGTCTGAGAACGCTTCACAAAGAGCATTGGAGCTCGTTAAACATTTATCTTCTCTAATAGATGGTTATGCTGAAGTAATTAGAAAGTCAAAGAAGTCAAATGAGAGTATAAAGGAAGTCCTCGATCAGGCTTTGTTTAATACAGAATACAGGCTAAATGCTCATAATATTGAGCTTAATAAGGCTTATGCCTCTTTTGAAGGGACTCAAAAAGTAAAGCTTGCGCGTAGCCTTGTAATTGGTTCATTAATGAATCTTGTTGACAATTCAATTTATTGGCTAGGTAAGGCAGCAAATGCTGATAAGAATTTGACTCCCAAAATTTTTATTGATTTGAAAGAGGATGAAAAATTTGTATACCTGATCTTTGCTGATAATGGAACGGGTTTTATGGTACCGACTGATGATATCACCGAACCTTTTGTTTCAGCTAAGCCTGATGGAATTGGTCTTGGGTTGCATATAACTAATGAAATAATGCAAGCACAAGATGGGCAAGTTATATTTCCCGATTGGGGAGATTTCTCAGTACCTAAAGAGTATAAATCTGGAGCAGTAATCACATTAGCATTCAAAAAATAGCTATGAGTGTACCAACAAACGGTAGAGTTGCAATAATTGATGACAAGCCTGAGCAGGCGTTACCAATAATGAACGAGTTGTCTAAAAGGAGATGCCCTTATACTTACTATACTGGTGATTTAAAAAATTTACCAGAAGAAGGTGATAACAATGATATTAGAGTTCTTTTTCTAGATATTTATTTGTCAGGTGATGAATCAAGGAGTGATAAAGAGGTTAAATCGACCTTAGTACCTGTACTCCAACGAATGATTTCTAAATCAAACTTCCCATATATTCTTATCTACTGGAGTCGGCATGAAGATGAACACAAAGCGTTAGTTGAAGAGATATTTGAGGAAGATCTCAAAGATCGCAAACCCATCAGATCTTTGTCGCTGAATAAATCCGATTTTTTTACACTAACAAGCGAACCGACTCCAGAATTTGATGCTAAAGTTGCTGAACTATGGGATAATATATTAGATCTTTTGAATGAGGTTTCAGTTTATAATTATTTATTAAAGTGGGAGAATATTGTGCACTCTTCTACTGATAAAACAGTTGAAGATGTATTTAATAATGTAGGCGATGAAGATGATTGGGAGATAAGTGCCAATGACTTGTTTAAGTTGCTCGGAGTTGGTTTCGCAGGTAAACAATACTTTGCAAATGATGCTACACAACAAAATAAGAATAGCTTTTATACTTTGAACAAGATTCTTCAGGATACTTTAGAACATTCAATTGAAGAAGTTGATGGTATAAATATTGAAATAGAAGGAGATGGAAATTCGCTCGATACTGATTTAACTAACAAAATTAACAGCAAGTTATTAACTCAGCCGGAGCCAAATACAAGAAATTATCCTGGCACTGTTCTTGAGTGCTCAGACACAGAATTTGGGGAAGGATATAAAGCAAATGTATTTCATCATGTAGCTAATTATCGCAAAATTGAAAACAAGATAGAGAAAGAAAATCAAGGTTCTTCTAAAAATCAGATAAATAAAAAATGTAGCAATTTTAGAAAGAAAATGAGGGAAGGTTGGAAGAAAATTTGGCTAGTAGTTACACCATTATGTGATCATGCCCAGAAGAAACTTGAATATTCAAAAATTGTCCAGGGAATCTTAATTAAAGAAAAATATAGAGGTTTTTTAGATCACAAGTCTGAAGCTGTTTTTATCTCACCACCATTTAGGTATGATGAACAAAACTATGTTATGGTATTACAGTTACGTAATTTTCTTTCTTTCAATCAAATTCCAGAAGACGAGAATTTAGAAATTATCTTTAGAATACGGCAGAGTCTTTTAGCAGAAGTTCAATCAAAATTGGCTAGACATATAAGTCGGCAAGGAGTTTTATTTTTAGATTATAGATAATGGCACGGGAAAATTGGACAAGAAAAGAACATATAGTTGCATTCAACCTATACTGCAAAACTCCTTTCTCGAAGATAAATTCGAGTAATTATGGAGTCCAAAAGTTAGCCCCTGTTATTGGTCGATCAGTTGGTGCTGTAGCAATGAAACTGGCAAACTTTGCCCGATTAGATCCAGCTTTGCAAGAACGTGGCATTAAGGGCCTGCAAAGAGGCAGTAAAGGAGAGGAAGAAGTCTGGGAAGAATTCCATGGAAATTGGGAAGAATTAGCTTATAAAAGTGAAAGAATATTAGCTGAGTTTAAGAATGAAAATGTTGAGGATTCAGCTGATTTAGATAAAGATGATTTACCGTCTGAGGGAAAGGAAAGAGAGAGCGTCGTTAAAACAAGGGTCAATCAGTCCTTTTTTAGGAAAACAATTCTTGCCTCTTATGACAACCGATGCTGCATTACCGGTATTAAAATCCCTGAATTATTAATTGGGAGTCACATTAAACCCTGGAGTTCAGATGAGAAAAACCGAATGAATCCCCGTAATGGTCTTTGTCTTAATGCCCTGCATGATAAGGCATTTGACAGGGGATTAATTACAATCTCAGAGGGCTTTAAAATCATTCTGTCTCAAAAGCTTAAAAAAGCTAATGAAAAGTTTTTCCAAAACTATGATGGAAAAGAAATAGAAATGCCTCAGAAGTTTTATCCTGAAAAAGAATTTCTGCAATATCACAATGATGTGATTTTCCAGGGGTAGTTTCTATACATTTACAACTGTTCTTCAAGTTCCTGAATTAAGTCCGTCAAAGTATTCTCTCTCTTATCTGGCTTTAACTCACATTCCCAAACTACGATCACATTCCAGCCTTCCTCTTCAAGTTTTTCAATATTCTGCTCATCCCGTTCCTTGTTCCCATATAGTTTTTTCTTCCACCATTCCGCACGAGTTTTTGGAATTTTGAAATATTTACAGTCTTCATGGGCATGCCAAAAACAACCGTGGACAAATATAACAGAATTATACTTGGGTAACACCAAATCGGGTTTCCCGGGTAAATCTTTAACATGCAGCCGGTATCGGAAGCCATTTGAATGAAGAAACTTGCGAACCATCATTTCAGGCTTCGTGTCTTTCGCCTGAATCTGGCTCATGTTGTAACTTCGGACTTCCGGTTTGTGTACGTCTGCCATCTCAAATAACTATACTGGATTTGCTGCACATTCAAACTTAGCAAATTGAACAGTATTATTTTAGAGAAAGTTTATGGTTTTTCTGCCGACGATTATACCTTTATTTATCCAGAAAATCAGTTTAATCCGGCAATAACTTCCCCTGCCATTCTGACCGAGCTAATCGAAATGCCAACCTGGAGAAAACCTCATGTTAACCAGCTACCAAGTTCGTACCTCCTCCGTACCTTCTCCGTACTTCCTCCGTAAATTTAGCGGTGTTGGATAGGAGATGGTATGAGGAAGCTAAGTAGGGGCTAGCTATGACAATGGGACAGGAACCCGCATAAATAAACCATTGTTCAGAACTGAAATTCGACCAAGGGTCTGTATTCCCGCCTAGAGCCAAGCACTATGATTTATTTCCGCATTATGGATAGGGATTCGAACATTACACTTTATCCAATGGCACATCATCCGACCAATCAAAGGTCTGGCGCTGTCCGGTATCCGCCGCTTTGTAGATAGCCATCAGGATTTTAATATCCCGCACGCCCATCTCACCGGGCACCCGGCTGCGATGATCATTCAGGATGCAATCCGCAAAAGCATCCATCTGCAGCGTTTGCTGGCGCACCTGCGGAAAGTCTATCTTGCCCCGGCTGGTCTGTCCCTGGAGTCCGCCATAATAAAAAGCCGGTTGCAGCTGTGCCCAGCCATTTTGTTCATTTACATGAATATTGCTGTAATTTTGGGCATAGCTCGTTTTCCCCTCGGCGATCACATCTCCCGGGAATTCCAGCTTCCAGTTGATCGACTTTTCCACTTCTTTAAAAAGTTCACCACTGCCCGAATCCTTTTCTGCAGTTACCGATAGCGGCAGTTTGCCCATTGCATAGATCGATGCCTGAACGACGTAGATTCCCATATCCATCAGCGGTCCGCCCCCGGCCATCTTCTTATCCAGTCGCCAGCGGCTGGGATCGTGGATGGTAAATCCGTTGGCTCCATTGATATGAGTCACCGGACCGAAAACCTCTTGTTGCCCGATACGCATAATCTCCTGGTTGTACGGTTCGAAATGCAGCCGATAGCCGATCGAAAGCTTCTTGCCTGCCTTTTTGCAGGCGTCCACCATTGCCTGGGCATCTTCGACTGAAGTAGCCATGGGTTTTTCGCTGATCATGTGCTTGCCGGCCTGAGCTCCACGGATGGTGTATTCTGCGTGCATAGCATTGGGCAGCACGATGTAGATGATATCGATATCGTCGTTGTCGGCAATCCGGTCGTAGGTTTTATAATTGTAGATATTTTTGTCCGGGATATCATACTTGGCTTTCCATCGTTTGGCCTTCGAAGGGTGACCGGTGACGATGCCGTTGAGCTTGCAAAGCTTGGTATGTTGCAGGGCCGGCGCGAGCTCTTCGGTGGCGTATCGGCCCAGCCCTACAAGAGCGATGTTGAGTTTCTTTTCGTCGGGCAATTCCCTGATGGATTGCCACTGTTTATAGTAATATTGGAAAGTTGTTTGAGGATGGCCTGTTAGTGCATAAGGAAACAGGAGTGAGCCCCCGATTCCCAGGAGACTTTGTCGAAGAAACTCTTTGCGTGAATAGTCGGAACCGTTGGAGTCTTGCATAGTGTGAACTTCTCTTTTTTAAGTAGGGTACTAAAGTAATGTTCTAAATTACCGACCTATTTACAAAGGTGAATTTCAGTGGAGGCAGCGGGAGTCGGACCCGGTCTCAAGCCTTGATATTGATTGAATTTCAGAAAAGCCTGTGTCTCGACTACATTTGAGATTCCTCGGCAAGTCTCGGAATGACGTAAGTGGCTAGCAAGAACCCAAAGCCCCCTCTCGTCATCCCGAACGCATGTGAGGGATCTCAAGTGTTGAAAAAGCTTATTATCCTTCCAAAAGGAAGTATGCCTAATATTACATTTGAGATTCTTCGTCGTGACTCCTCAGAATGACCAACAAAAGTCATCCCGAGTCAACGAGGGATCTCAAATGCAGAAGATGCTTTAAATATGGAAACACATAGGAGATAGTGATAAAAATATTGTAAGGGAGACATGTATTTGAGGTCTTACTTAAAAAAGATGAAAAAACGATTCTACGTCTATATCCTAACAAATACATCAAGAATGCTATATACGGGAGTAACTAATGACTTAGTACGAAGGATAAAAAAACATCAAAATAAACTCATCGAAGGGTTCACGAAGAAATATAACTTGCATAAATTGGTGTATTACGAAGAGTTCCAAAATCCAGAGAAAGCAATTGCCAGAGAGAAAGAAATTAAGGGGTGGCGAAGAGAAAAGAAGGTTCAATTGATCCGGCGATGTAATCCTTGTTGGAAGGATTTGAGCCAATTTGAAATATGAGGCAACCTTAGTAAGTAGTCCCGGAACGCAGAAATTCTAAGCATTGATAACGAATTTACTATCGTAAAGACTGTATTACTTCCGTTCTCATTTGAGATTCCTCGGCAAGTCTCGGAATGACGTAAGTGGCTAGCAAGAACCCAAAGCCCCCCTCTCGTCATCCCGAACGCATGTGAGGGATCTCAAGTGTTGAAAAAGCTTATTATCCTTCCAAAAGGAAGTGTGTCTGTTATTACACTTGAGATTCCTCGGTACGGGCTTGTCTGGATGATAGATCCTAATCTGCCACACTTATTCCACTCTTCAGCACCTTCCAATCCTCGGTAATTTCCTGCAGCATATCATTGAGCGTATCAAAGCGGGTATAGGCATCATCACCCGGGCGCTGGTCGGCCGAGCTGGTCATGCGATACAAATAGTTAAGCTGATCGATGAGCATGGGGGGCGGGTAGCTTCCCTTGTCGGAAGTGACGATACGCCCGTACAGCTTATCCAGCTTGTGCAAAGTAGCGAATTTTTGCTGCTCTGTCTGATCAGAGGCTTTAATCTTTTTTCGAACCGTATCGATTTCCGCTGCAATACGTCGGGCCTTGCCAATAGCATCCCTGATCTTGAAATTCAGGTCCTGCTGGGCCTGCAGATCTTTTTGGGTGATACCAATCTTTTTGACTCTGGGATCTATTTTTACCCTCAGATCGCAAATCTGACTCCAGTTGCCGACGGTCAGCTGTACCTGGTAGTTACCGGGCGTTGCCAGTGGTCCTCGGCCGGCACCAAAGTATGTTTTGCCCTCCGGACCGGGGATGGTCTTGCCCGGATAACGTAAGTCCCAGATAAACCGGTTATGGCCTTTTTGTACACCGATAGAATCGGGACTCCCGAAAGGATTGATTTTGGTGGTAGATGCCGTGTTTGATTGATCCGACTTCTTTTCGTCATGCGTTTTACCGATAAAGCGGCGGATGACAGTCCCATCCTTATTTAAAATATCAAGGGTTACCTCTTTTTGGGATGGGTCTTTCAGGTCGAAGTCAATCATAGCGCCGGCATCGGGGTATTGCGGGACGCTGGATCGGCTGCCGTAGTATCGCATCCGGTAGGCATCCCGGGGAATAAACAGATAGTCATCGCCGGGTGCAGCCATCTTATCATCAAGCTGGTACAAGGGGGTCAGGTCGTCGAGGATCCAGAAACCGCGACCCATGGTAGATAAAATCAGATCCTTATTATGAATTTTAATACCGCTTACCAGGGTTCTGGGCAATCCCCGGTGGAAGGGCTGCCAGTGTTGTCCGTCATCAAAAGAGACAAACAGGCCATAGTCGGTTCCGGCATACAGCAGTCCCGGTCGGTTGGGATCTTCACGAACAACCCGCACAGGATAGTCGGCGGGGATCCCGTTTTTGCCATCGGTGAGCAGCGTCCAGTGCTTGCCGTAGTCGGTGGTGCGATAGATATAAGGATGAAAGTCATCCAGGTAGCGCCGCTGGATAGCTACATAGGCCTTACCGGCTTTGTGCGGGGAAATTGCTATACCATCCACCCGACCATTGGGCGGCACGCTTTCGGGCGTTACATCGCTCCAGTGTTTACCGCCATCGCGGGTCACGTGCACCGGCCCATCATTGGCTCCGGTCCAGATTACGTTGGCATCATGTGGCGATTCCTGGATCACGTACAAGGTGCTGTAATGCTCTTCCCCGGTAATGTCGCGCGTAATAGGTTTCCCTGAAGCCACTTGAAATTGTGGTTTATTAGCGGTTAAGTCGGGACTGATTTGTTTCCAGGTTCTGCCTCCGTTAGTGGACTTATGGACGAACTGAGAGCCGTTATATACAACGCTGGAGTCGTTGGGAGAAACTTCGATAGGGGCCACGCGCTGGAACCGGTATTCCAGTTTAGCAGGGTTGCGCCCATACATATACTGGGCACCTACATAATAATTCTGCTCCTGTCCGGTGATTCGGTTGTATTGACCGAAGCGGCCTTTACAATTGGCAAATACAGTATTGGCATTGTTGGTCTGCGGTACGGCCGGACCGGTTTCACAGCCACCGGTCATGTGCCAGAGCCCCTGGTGATTTACGGCACTCTCGGCCGGAGGCAGGCTGGGCACCGAAATCGTAGAATAATCCTGCTGGCCGGCATACAGCCAGTAGGGGAAGCGGTTATCTACGTCCACCTGGTAAAGCTCGGCCGTAGGCTGATTGTATTGCGTGGACCAAGTCTTGCCGCCGTCAAGCGTTACCGTTGCACCCCCGTCATTGCCCTGTATTTGAATTTTCGGGTGATCGGGGTTGATCCAGAGCGTATGCACATCGCCGTGGGTTACATGATGCCGTTTGAAAGTTTTGCCGCCGTCTTTGGATACCCAATAGCTCACATTACCGACATACAAGGTGTCGGGATGTACGGGATTCACCGTAATATTGGTAAAATAAAAGGGTCGGGTCATTATGCCCGTAGTATCGTTAACCTGTTTCCAGCTTTGCCCGCTGTCGTTGGAGCGATAAAGTCCCTGCTGTTTGCCGGGCGCTTCTACCAAAGCATAGAGGAGACTGGTATCGGCCGGGGTAACAGCCACATCAATGCGTCCGATAAGCTCCTGAGGCAGTCCTTTTTTGAGTTTAGTCCAAGTGTCGCCGCCGTCGGTAGATTTGTAAATACCGTCTTCTTTAGCCGCTCCACTGATGATTGTCCATGGCTTGCGCTCGGCTCGCCACATAGTTGCATAAATTTCATCGGGATTATCGGGATTTAATTCCAGATCTACGGCTCCCGTAGAGTCGGAGGCAAAGAGCACCTTCTGCCACGTCTTTCCTCCGTCTTTCGATCTAAAAACGCCGCGCTGTTTGTTTTTGCCAAAGGGATGTCCGAGAGCAGCGACATATACGCGATCCGGATCCCGTGGATCTACTTTGATGGAGCCAATCTGTCCGGCGTCTTCCAGTCCGATAAACTGCCAGGTTTTACCTGCATCGGTGGATTTATACATCCCGCTGCCGGTAGCCACATTGGCGCGTATGCTACTGCTTCCGGTCCCGACATAAATGACACTTGTATCGGATTCAGCTACTTCGATAGCCCCGATAGCGGTACTTTTGAATCCCTTGCCATCAGTGAGATTCGTCCAGTTCTGCCCGTAATTGGTTGTACGCCATACGCCCCCGGCTGCAGCAGATCCCATATAAAAGGTATGGGGATATTTACGGATCCCTTCAACGGCTGTAACGCGTCCGCCGCGAGTGGGGCCTACCGTTCTGAAATGCATGTCTTGAAAGAGCATGGTATCCACGTGGGCAGGGTAACGGTCAGCTTGTTGAGCGTGGCTTGAGTAGGGGTTCAGAAGTCCAACGGATAGGAATAAGATCGGGAATAATAGAAAAATAGTATTTTTCTTTTTTAGCGGACTGTTCCAGCGCATGGTGTGAATATATTGAATTGAAAGTGAAGAAAATCGAGCAAATATATTTAAGGATTTCAGAGCATTTTTAAAAATGGGGGCGTTCCCAATTTGGTAAAAAGGTAATAAAGTAACTGTATTTTATTTAACCACAGAGGTGCGCGGAGGTTTTCGCAGAGATCGCAAAAGAATAGTGCACGGGAGTGAGAATTTCGTACCGGCCTGTACTCGTCTGACGACTGGGGTTGTCGTCTGACGAATGAAACAAGCAATCCCCTTCGGCTAAAATGCTAGCCGGTAATTTCCATCTTTTTGAAGCCGGCTTCTACTTCGGCTGAGTAAACGGTCCGGGAATCCTCATGTTCTGCAGCTATCTTTGCGGTGTTACCATCAACGAGGATTTCCCTGCATTTGAAGGGGAATCCAATAATGTTGAGCTTGATTCTTGTATAAGTTGGCACATAATCTCCCTGACGATCAACTTCCACGATGAGTTTCTTTTTTGAGGTTTCTAGTATAGCCCTGAACTTTGCCAGACGGTAATCGCCATCTTTATGATCATATCCTTCCCCGGCATCTTCATACAGGAAACTGCTAGATTCAGACTCACCATAATAGATATTCAGCTCCAGGGTATCCGGCTCCCACTCCCCGCTGTATTGCATGATCTCGCGGAGCGGCAATATCGTACCCGCTTTAACGAAAAATGGGATATCGCTCAGTGGAGCATCAATTTTGTACGCTTTTTTACCTTGGTAACATTTATTTGTACGAAAATCATACCAACGTCCTTCAGGGAAATAGGTTTTAACGCTGCGCTGATTTTTGTTGAGTGCCGGCGATACCAGGATATGATCACCAAACAGAAACTCATTGTCATAAGCGGTAGTCATCTTGTCATTTTGATCATAGTAGCTTAATGGCCGCAGTATAGGTGTCCCATTTTCGACGTACTGCCAAAAGGTGGTATAGAGATAATGTAACAACCGGTAACGGAGTTCAATGACCGATCGGTTGATTCGGGTAAATTTTTCTCCGAATGTCCATGGTTCCTGGTCGGCTGTGGTCTCTTTTTTCTTTTGCTGGACGCTCTCCTCATCTATGGCAGAAGCACCATCCACATTATAGCCCATCGTGTGATTTCGAAACAGGGGATGGAAGATTCCGAGTTGAAGCCAGCGGCTAAAAAGCTCTGCACTGGGCTGTTTTACAAAACCGCCGATATCGGTTCCCACAAATGAGTATCCCGAAATGCTGAGGCGCTGGCACTGCTGGTTGGCCAGTTTCAGGTGATCCCAGTTGGCAATATTGTCGCCGGTCCAGAGGGCGGAATAACGCTGACCGCCGGCAAAATTGGCTCGCGTCAGCAGGAAGGGGCGCTTGCGGTCGTTATGCTTTTTGATCCCTTGATGGGAGGCGCGGCTCATCTGCATGCCGTAGATATTATGCGCTTTTCTGTGGCTGCACGGTTGACCCTCAAAATGATGACGAATATCATCGGGCAGGGTTTTATGTTTGACCTCAAAGACGGCCGGTTCATTCATGTCGTTCCAGATGCCGTCAATTTCTTTATTGGCCATCAGATCTTCATACCAATCGGCCCACCAGTTGCGCACTTCGGGATGGGTGTAATCCGGGAATGCACTTTCCAAAGGCCAGACTTTGGCCGTCATTAGTTCCCCGTCCGGTCGCCTGCAGAAATAGTCATTCTCAAGTCCCTGATCATAAACAGGGTAGCCGGGATCTACTTTGATGCCCGGGTCGATCATGGCGATGGTCTTGAAGCCCTGCTCTTTGAGATCAGCTATTAATTTTTTGGGATTGGGGAACTGCTCGTTATTCCACGTAAAGCTGCGATAGCCATCCAGGTAATCGATATCCAGGTAGATAGCATCGCAAGGTATTTTTTTCTCTCTAAATGCCCGGGCTATTTCACGTACTCGGGATTCGGGGCAGTAACTCCACCGGCATTGGTGGTAGCCCAGTGCCCATAAGGGAGGCAGTTCAGGGGTACCGGTCAGTTGAGCGTAGCGTTCGGAGACGGTGGTTAACTCAGGACCATAGATAAAGTAGTAATTCATCACGCCGCCTTCGGCCGAGAAACTGCTCACCTTTTTACTACCGGAGTCAAAGTCAAAATGGGTTCGGTAAGTATTATCCAGGAAGATGCCATAGGCCCGCCCCTTGTTGAGAACGGCATAAAAGGGAATACTTCGGTACAGCGGGTCGTCGCCGCGTTCGTAAGCATAGGCGTCGGTATTCCAGTTTTCAAATTTTTTCCCGCGCAGATCCTGACTATCAGCCTTGTCCCCCAGCCCAAAATAAGATGCTCCCTTCGGCGCGTTGTGCGTAACTTTTACTTCTGATATGCCCTTCATCACGCTGTCGCGGCGGAAATATCCATCCTTATCTTCGCAGAGGGTATTCCCCTCCCGGTCCATGAAGTGCACTTTCATCGCTTCCCTGGTAATCCGGAATACAATGGATTCCGTTGAAATCTCGAAATACTGATCGGTTTCCTCGAGCTTAAAATCCGGGTTTCCGGTTTGGAAGTCCGGATCAATAGCGTAGGAAAAGTCGGATTGCAGATCGGTATGAGTCTTATACTGCAACTGGATGATTTCGGCAGTATGTACGGTAACATGCAGTCTTATATCATTTTCCGAATAGAAAGTGACCGTCTTATTTTTAGTCTGCAAATCGGTAATTGCTCCCGGCTTCAGGCGGCGGACAACATCGGATTTTCGGTCGGCACTTTCGGTTACGTCGGTGGCTTCGGGATTGGTATCAGGCATAGAACGCTTTACTTTCTTTTATGAACCCGAAAATATGAAATCGTCAGCTTATTACAATGCCTGACGGTAAAAAATGGAGATTATGTTTGATGGATGTTTATTGGCTGATTAGTCGATCAATAAGTAGCCTTTGGCTAGCTCCGTATATTCTTTAACCTGCTGTTTTTTCCAGCTCTTACTACGGTCGAGTTCTTCGGCCAGCAGCTCGGCCACGGCTGGAGCCATCTCGATACTGGCGCGTGCATCCAGCAGCAGGGCGCGGGTCCTGCGAGCTAGTACATCTTCCACTGTTCGGGCCATTTCGCTGCGGGCTGCCCAAATCACCTCAGCCGGAGTATAAGGCAAATTGGGATGAATGGGCTGGTTACCGTTTTTACGTTCTTCGGTTAGCTTTTTTAGGCCTGGGGCATCCGAACCGTAGGTTTCGAAGGGGGCAGCAGATTCCGAATGTTTCAGCCATCCATGAATGCGCAAGTCTTTGGTTTGGGATGGGCGCTCATCCAGTCCCGCCACCACAAGTGCCTCGTCAACTGTATCTTCGGCCATCTTCCGGTAGGTGGTCCATTTGCCTCCGGTGATAGTTACCAGACCTGATGGATCGATCATCAGGGTATGATCACGTGAGAGGGAGGCCGTATTCTCCGATCCGCCGGACGCAACCAGGGGACGCAAGCCGGCAAAGACGCTGAGTACGTCTTGGGGCCCCGGATCTTTGGTCAGGTAGCGTGCGGCATGCTTGAGTAGAAATTTAATTTCATCGTCGGTGGCCCGGGGTTCTAATGTGGGGATATCTACCGGCGTGTCGGTGGTGCCTACTATGACACGGTTGTGCCAGGGTACCGCAAAAAGAACCCGCCCGTCATCGGTTTTTGGAACCATGATGGCGCTTTCGCCGGGTTGGAAAGAATGATTGAGCACCAGATGAACGCCCTGACTGGGCTGGACCAGCTGCTCATTATCTTCGTCATCCATTTTCCGAATTTGGTCGGTAAATATACCCGTGGCATTAACGATTACCCGTCCTTGCAGCTCAAACGTATGATCCCCTTCCTGGTCTTCAACTATGACGCCGTTGATAAATCCGTTGGATTTCAGCAGCCCGGTAACTTTCATATAGTTGAGAGCAACACCATCATGATCAAAAATCGTTTGCATAAGGTTGATGGCCAGCCGGGAATCATCAAACTGGGCATCATGATAAATGATGCCTCCATCGAGATCGTCGGGTTCAAGAGTGGGAATATATTCCAGGGTCTCTTCTTTGGAGAGATGTTTAGAGGGACCCAGTCCCAGGTCGCCGGCCAGCTTGTCGTAAATCTTGAGTCCAATGCCGTAAAAAGGGCCTTCCCACCAGTCGTAATTCGGAACAATAAAGGATTGGTTCTTGACCAGGTGTGGAGCATTTTGGCGCAACAAACCACGTTCCTTCAGGGCCTCCAGCACCAGAGAGACATTCCCCTGTTGCAAATATCGCACGCCTCCGTGCACCAGTTTGGTACTGCGACTGGAGGTGCCTTTGGCAAAATCGTGTTGCTCCAGAAGCAGCGTTTTATAGCCGCGGGAGGCTGCATCAACGGCCGTGCCCAATCCCGTAGCTCCGCCCCCGATGATGATAAAATCCCACGTTTGAGGATCGTCTTCAAGTTGACTGATGAGCGTATCTCGATCTATCATGATATTGATTCGTTTCTGTTAATTGTTGTGAGCCCGGCCAAACAGTTTCTATCTCCTGAACAGTAGATAAAAGAATTTAATATAAAGCTACTTAATGTGAGTTTGAGATACGAATTCATTTTGAGAGGCCTTTGCAAAACCGGTCTTATTGATCAATCTCTGCATTTTTGTGAATTCGAAATCCTTATCCCGAAATTTTTCGGGACTCCGGTTTCAAATTCACTCAATCTTTGATCTTGAACAAAATTCCTGGTTTTTTCCAAGCCTTCTCTGAGAAACAAAATTAGTATAACATTTTTAAGAATAAAGGAATAAATCATCCCCTTGCCAGCGGGATATCGACAAATTTATGGTACTGTCCAAGAAGTGTGTCCGGTGAAAGGCAGAGCCTTGGGGCTTTTCGGTTCCGTACCAGAGGTACGAAACCAGATAAAAATTTCAATCCTCCTGACCTCCTTCTCCAAGGAGGAACTCTTGGATTACGATCTCACTCAGGATGCCATAAAGACACTTTTAAAGTCCCTCTTGGAGAGGCTGTGAGAAAATTACACATCAAATATAATATCCTTAAATAATTTAGGATTGTTTTCTTTTAATAAGATAAGTCATCCTCCTAGCCCTCCCGACAGTAGTCGGGACAGGCTCGTTCGGTTTGTACGATGTGCCCGGCTTGTTGAATGTGGCCACAAGGGAGGGACTTTTGGGGAGCATTTTTTGGGAAAGGAGCCTGATCCGGCATTAGAAGACCTGGCGCAGCCCGAAGAGCGGTGAGTGAGCAATTCATACCGGGCCGTACTCGTCTGAAGGCTGGGTTTGCCGTCTGACGAATGAAATAA
>Ga0102959_1000181_pt1 | contig 20154 bp, 16 predicted proteins | sample SalPonF2_B_D2_MG_FD_84520 | JGI IMG/M metagenome (GOLD analysis project Ga0102959, IMG submission 84520) | Salt pond soil microbial communities from South San Francisco under conditions of wetland restoration - Salt Pond MetaG SF2_B_D2_MG ...
CGCGGCGTCCTTACGTTCCCGCGGCGCGGCGAAGTACTTGTATCCGTGCGTCTGGCCCGTAATCCGCTCCAGGGCCAGGATCGCGAACATGCGCACGTCCGCGTCGCTGTCGGTCAGGCGGTCCACCAGGTACGGCACGGCCTTCACGTCCTTCGCATTCCCGGCCTCGTGAACGGCCTGGAGGCGCACGGCCGGGTTCTCGTCCTGAAGGCGCGTGTACAGGCTGGGCTTCTCCGGCGCGCAGCCCGCCGCCGCCACGGCCACCAGGCACCAGAGTGTTCGAAATGTGAGCGTTCGCAATGGTCCACCCGCAATGCGGCAAAGACGCGTTCGTGTCGAGGGGGATTATAGGAGCCGACAACCCCGGAGGACAAACATCTTTGGCCGCGGACTTCAGGAAGCCCGCGGCCGCCCGGCCCGCCCGGTGTGCGACGGGCGGCAGAACCGCATGAAACTGCGAGACCAGTGGATATACCCCCACCCCTGGATGCGCCTGAACACGCCCTTCTCCGCGATCTCAGCGCTTAAAAAAGATGCTTCAATCCGGCAGGGCCGCAATGTCGTCGTCGGAGCCGATCAGCAGCAGGATGTCGCCCGGCAGGATGGTCGTGTCGGCCATCGGCACGGAGATGACGAATTGCCGCGACTTGTCCTTCCCGTCGGCCTTCGCCTCGTCCACCGTGCGGCGGATGGCCACCACGTTCACCTTGTGCTTCTTGCGGATCTGCAACTGCTCGAGCGTCTTGCTGTGGAACGCCCGCGGGGCTTCGATCTGCGTCAGCGAGTAGCCCTCGGCCAGTTCGATCCGCTCCATCACGGCCGGGGCCAGTAGTCGGCTTTGCCAGCGATCCGCCGACTCGCGTTCGGGGTTGGCGACCTCGTCCGCCCCCACGCTCAACAGCACCTTCGCCCGCACCTCGCTCGATGCCCGCGCCACGACCCGCTTCACGCCGATCTGCTTCAGCAGCACGGTGGTCAGCACGCTGTCTTCAAAGTTCGTGCCCAGCCCCACGATGGCCGCGTCTACCTTGTCCACGCCCTGGGCGCGCAGGGCGTCCTCCTTGGTGGCGTCCATGCAGACAGCCAGGGAAACCTCGTCCCGGATGGCGTCGATGGCGGCGCGCTCCCGATCGATGGCGATGACGTCGGCGCCGGCCTCCGCCAGCAGCCGCGCCAGTCGATCGCCGAACCGCCCCAGCCCGATGACGGCGAACTTCTCCATGTTATCACCCAATGACCACGTCTTCCTGTGGATACGAGTACGCGATGCGCCGGATGCTGCTGGTCAGCGCCCACAGCAGCGTGAGCGGCCCGACGCGGCCCACAAACATGGCCACTACAATGACCAGCTTGCCCGACAAGTTCAAGTGGCCCGTCACGCCGGTAGACAGCCCCACCGTGCCGCAGGCGCTGCATGCCTCGAATAGCAGATCGAGAAAGGGCTCGTCGCCCCGCATGCAGAGACTCAGCGCCAGCGTGGTTGCGCCCACGAGAGCCATGTAGAGAACCGCCACCGTGGTCACGCGGCGCATCAGGTTCGAAGCAATCGACCGACGGAATACCTCCACTTCCTCCCGCCGCCGCAGCACGGAGTACACCGCCAGCAACAGCAGCACGAAGGTGACGGTCTTCATGCCGCCGGCCGTGCTGGCCGGGCTGCCGCCGACGACCATCAGCCCGCACATCCAGAGCTTGCCGGCGTCGGAAAGCTCGGCCATGTCGATCGTGTTGAACCCGGCCGTGCGGGCGCTGACGGACTGGAACAACGCCTCTCGCACGCGGCGAGGGGGGCTCATCCGCCCCCAGTCTCCCCCCGTCACGCGCCCGCCCACCGGATGCCGGCCGATCACGCGGGAATCCCCGCCGGCCATCGGCTCCACCGCCAGCAACCCCAGCGCGCCGAACACCACCAGCAGCAATGAGGCGGAGAGCACAATCTTGGCGTGGAGCGACAGGCGCGGGCGCGCGGCCGGCGCCGAACGGCGGCCCCGGCGGAGGCGGCCGAGGGCAAGCTTCACGCGGTCCCGGCTCCAGGCGGCCACGTTTTGAAGGACGGGGAAGCCCAGCCCGCCCAGCACGATCAGCGGGGCGAAGACGCCCAGCGTCTGCCAGCGGTCTCGCACCGGAGAACCGATGCGCCCGACGCCTTCCATCAGGTTGCCTGTCAGCAGCGAGAACCCGGCGTTGCAGAAGCTGGAGACGCTGTGAAACACGCTGTGCCAGCCGGCCTGAAGTCGCGTCATTTCCCCGGCGGCGCCATCGGCGAACATCGGGTACAGCAGCGCCGCGCCGATCGCCTCCAGGCCCAGCGTGGAAAGCAGCACAAATTTCAACGTCCGCGCGATCTCCCCCACGCCGCTGGCGCCGCTGAGCATCTCGCCCATGGCGCTGCTGGAGCGCAGGGTCAACCCCTTGCCCACCAGCACGGCCATCATCGTGCCGAACATCATGATGCCGAGGCCGCCGAACTGGATCATCGCCAGAATCACCGCCTGGCCGAACGGTGTGAAGTCGCGGCCGGTGTCCTTGACGATCAACCCCGTCACACACACGGCGCTGGTGGCGGTGAACAAGGCGTCTTCGTAGTAGAGGTTCGTGCCCGCCGGCCGGGCGGCCGGCAGCATCAGCAGGCCCGAGCCGACAAGAATCAACGCCACAAAACTCCCCGCCAGCAGCACGGAAGGCGGCACGCCGCTGCCGGCGAAGGTCAGGTTCACGCCCACGGCATGGCTGGCCAGCGATGCGAGCAGATACACCTGCGTGATGATGATGTAAATGGAAGCGGCCGGCAGCACGGCCGTGTGCAGGCGAGGTGCGGCCGCGAACGCCCCGGCCGCCACCACAAGAAGGGCGAAGTCCGCCCAGTTCTCACGCAGAAACTGCCATCGCCGCCGCGCGAGAGCCAGGCGCAAGAGGCGGTTCAGCACAAAAATGCCCAGCACGCAGCTCTGCACCAGGTGCAGGTTGTCGCGGTTCAGCCAGTCCGGCAGGTTGCGGAAGCCGCCGTACTCCAGGACGAGCGCCGCGATGGCCATCGCGCCGGCCAGGCCGAGCACCACGCGCATGATCGCCACGGCTTTTCGCCGAAATGGATCTTGCCTGTCGCTGGTATAAACCTGCTGCGCCATCGTTCGGCCATTCCTCTTGCGGAGCGATCGCCAGGGCTCGCCGCCGGCCGGTTGCGGACGCTACTTCTTGCCGTAGACCTCGTCCGGGTCGAAGAGCTTCTCGGCGACGACATCCCATTCCCCGGCATCATTCAACTTGCGGTAGAAGCAGGAATAATACCCCTCGTGGCAGGCGGCCCCGTGCTGCCGGACCTCCAGAATGAGCGTGTCTTTGTCGCAGTCCGTGTAAATGGCCTTCACCTCCTGCGTGTGACCGGAAGACTCGCCCTTCATCCAGTACTTCCGCCGGCTGCGAGACCAGAAGTGCGTTTTGCCGGTGCGGATGGTGTCTCGCAGGCTGTCGGCGTTCATGTACGCCACCATGAGAACTTGCCGGGTTTCGTGGTCCACGCACACGGCCGGAATCAGGCCGTCGGCGGTGAACTTCATGTCCCGGATGGTTTCGTCGATCTTGTCCACGGACGATGCTCCTGTCAGAGTAGAATCGGAAGCGACGTATGCTAGTGGCGGCGGCAGTGCCTGTCAACGCGGCCGGAAGTTCGGGAATGCCGCGCCGCGCCTACTTGCCGTTCCGCTCCAAAAACTCCGCCGCGTCGTTCATGGTCGGAAAGCCCTCGATGGCCGTGAGAATGTAGTTTGTGGTCGAGTCATCCCGCAGGGGGCGGATCGTCTCGAATTCCGGATCGTGCGATAGTTTTCGAAGGTCTTCCAGGCTCTGGTAGCCGATCAGCCCGCAGTACTCCTGACGGCAGTCGCCCCAGAAGATCATCCGCGTCCGCCCATACAGCAGCACCTTCGCCCCGTAGCGGTCGAGGATCGGCTGCACGCGGCGCAGGTATTCGGCGTATTCCTTCTCCCGGCCGGGAATAATATTGAACAGATTCAGGACGATTACCACGTTCTCGCTCTCCGCCTTCGCCGGACCATGCGGGCCGCGGCGCCGAATTTCCGGACTCACAAGGTACGTACGCGGTCCGGCTTTGACAACCCCCCGCTCCCCTCTCCGCTCAACGCCGCGGCGACGCGGACTTCCCGCTCGGCTCGGCGCGTCCGCTCGCGCCGTGCAAACCCAAGGACATTCCGAACAAGAGCCGGCCCCAGCCGTTCTAACGATTCACATGGTAGTAGTACGTCCGGTGCGTTCCGTCGATGCGGAACGAGCCGCCGTCAAGCTTCACCGCCCGCCCGGTCGGCACGCCGTGGACGTCCAGCACGTCCACGCGCTTCGGCGCGTCGCCGGCCAGCGAAATTGTCGCCCGCACCGGCTCCATTTCCAGCGGCGGCCGGCCGATCTCCAGCAGGCGCTGGCCGTCAGCGCTGTACTTCGCGCCGCTCTGTCGGTCGCGGGCCATGGCGGTGATGAGGATGCTGCGGCTCTGTGCCAGCGGCTTGTCGTCCAGCGGCGTGAAGATCAGCGAGACAAACTCCGTGTCCACCCGCACCTTCACGCCCGGCAGGTCGAACGTCCGCCCGCCGGCGAAGCCGACAATCGCGTGCGTCTTCGGCCCGGAAAGCGTCACCACGCCGCGTTTGTAGTCCCAGGCGAGTTGGCCCGTGGCCGACCGCACGACACCCGCCGTCACGTCCCGGTAACTGGCCCAGTCCGCCCCGCGGCTCTCACCGCCGTCGAAGCGGACCGTCACCCGCCCCATCGCCAGGACGTCGGCCGGCGTGCGCAGGTCGCCCTTGAGCTCCTTGGCGTCCTGCCCGCCGCCGGTGAAATCCTGCTGGAGCGGGTCGATGCCGCGGAAGCAGTCTTCCGGCTCCAATCGCCGCGCCGCGACGACCGGGCCTTCGGCGATGTGGCCTTTGGCCAGCGCGAACGCCAGGGCCGAAAACTGCCCGGCGTAGTGCGGCGTATCCGTCACATAGTAGCCCAGGCCCGGCCAGCCGCTGCCCAGGCCGATGCGGGAGTTCAGGAAGTGGTACGACGCATCCCAGCCCTGCAGGCCCATTCCGTAGAAGGCCACCAGCGGCGCGGCTTCCGCCTTGTACTGGTTCGGCGGGCACTGCGTCCACTCGGTCACGCTGAACGGCCGGCCTTCCACATGGTGCATGCCGACGGCCAGCAGCCCGCCGCCCGGCGTGTGCAGGTGGCTGGCGGCGTTCACCTTGCCCGGCAGAATGCGGTGCCGCCCCTCGCCGCCTCCGAAGTAGTTGTGGCGGTCGATCATGTCCATGGCGGTGTCGCAGTACAGGTTCGCCGCGTCGGCCGCCGGGCCGCCGGCCCGCCAGGCGGTGCTCACCGTGACCCCGCGGAAGCCCGCCTCGCGCAGGCGCTTCTGCCGCCGCTCGTAGAAGCCGCGCTGCAGTTCCGTGAGGAATCGCGTGAAGTCTCCCATGCGGCGGTTGGGCTTCTCGCCCTTCATCTGCCAGGCGCCGTAGATGCGGAACTCCTTGTCCGAAAAGGACTCCCGCGTGCCCCATGCGGCCTGCAGGGCGGCATCCGTCTTGTAGCGGGCCTTCGCCCAGTCACGGAACCTCCGCCGCAACAGGGCCGCGTGCCTGGGCAGCTCGCCCTTGGGGTTCGCCAGTTCGTTCAGCGGGTAGTGCCAGAAGATGCAGTCCTCGTTGTGGACCTCGACGACGGCGAGGGCCGGCTCGTCCCTGTACGCCAGCCCGGTATACGGGTTGGTGTGGTCCAACAGCGCCCGCAGGTACTCCCACTGAAGGTCCTGGAGTTGGGGAGAGAGGTTCACCACGCCGCCGGTTTTGCGCAGGCCGTCGCGCCCGGCCGGGAGTTCCGCGAAGAGCTCCGCCGGGTAGCCATCGTCGGCGGCGATCTCCAGCGGGTAGAAGACCGACCACGTCATGTAGATGCCGGCCGCCTTGAGGTCCGCAAACCAGCGGTCGAAGGCGTCCAGCCGCTTGGCGTAGCCGGGGCTGCTGCGATGCCCGAGCAGGCCGAACACCGAGTGTTGGCGGACCATGTTGACGCCGAGTCTGGCGAGGTAGTGCACGCGGCGCTTGCGCTCGGCATCCGACAGGTCCGGGGCGCAGTTGGCTCCGCAGCCCCAGAACTTCACCGGCGCGTCGGCCTTCTCGAAGCGGAGCCTGTCGCCATCGCGCTTCAGGAAGCCCAGCTTGCCGGCCGGGCGGCGCCGCAGGCCGCTCATGTCGGTGAGAGATTTCTCCGAGAACGGATCCTCACCCGGCGCCACGACGAACCAGTCTTCCGGCCCGGCCGGGCCGGCCAGCTCGCCCGGCTTCACCGCCCCGGTGGGCACAAAGCCGTCGCTGGTGAGAACCAGGCAGTCGATGCCGCCGTGTACGACCGCCATGTCGCCCTTGGAGATGCGGAACGAGACGGTGTTGCTCCCGGCCGAGAGCTTCGCCTCCCCCGCCTTCACCCACGCGATGAACCGGTGGTCCGGCGTCTTGGAGGTCATCACCCGCTCGCGGGCCTTGCCCAGGTCGATGTCCGCCCACTTGCCATCGTCCAGCCGCCAACTCATGGCCGTGCGGAATGGGTTGCACCGCACCCACACGGCGAACGTGCCGGCATCCTTCACGCGGAAGGCGTACGTCGCCTCCCCGGCTTTCGACGGATGGTAGTGGCTGTGCCACTCCCGCCCGGAGAGCATGTCCTTCTGCACGCCGTGGTGCCAGTTGTGGCGGATGAAGGTGCTTCTTGCGGGCTTCTCGCCCTCGATCCAGACGGACTCGCCCCGCGCGGCCACGGCCGCGGTGAGCAGCGTCAAGATGAGCATCAGCCGCTTCATCGCCTACACCGGCGTGCAACCCTTCGTGAGGATGATATTGCCGTACTTGGCCGTCTCGCCGGTCATCACGATGGCGAATGCCTCGCGGGCGCGGTCGTAGAACTCGAACCGCTCGACGCGGTCGATCTTCGGCGGCGGGCTGACGTGCCGGTCGATGGCCGCGCGGTAGGCCTTTTCCACGGCCGGGTCCAGTTCGTCGCCTTCCACCGCATCCATCATCGTCAGCGGGGCGTCGACGTAGGAGTCCAGCTCCAGCAGCGGCAGAATGGCGTCCAGCAGATCGGCAATCTTCAGCCCATCGGCGCGGAGAACCAGTTCGCCCAGGCTCTCGCCGGGGAAGTGGGCGTCGGCCAGGACGATCTCGTCTCCGTGGCCCATCTCGCAGAGCGTGGCCAGCAGGTCCGGGCTCAGCAGCGGTGAAATTCCCTTCAGCATGGTTCTGCTCCCTTCATTGGCCAGTTCATCATACCTTCGCCGCAGTGCGCCGGGCAAGCGCGCCCGCATCGCCGTCGGCCGGGCCGAAGTTGCGGTCCGTGTAGTTCTCCCGCGGCCCGCGGCCGAAGTATTCCAGCCGCTCGAAGCCGGCGGGCATCGCCAGCGTGAGTCCGAGCCGCGGCAGTTCCGGAAGGCTCTTGGGGACGGACACCTTGGAGTCCACGCGCACGCGGCCATCGCCGTAGACCGTTTACAGGTGCTCGTAACGGATGGCGGCTTGGGCGGCCTCGGCCGAGGCGGCGCCCTTCACCCGCTTGCTCTTGCCGGGCTCGATGTCCAGCCCCGGCAGCTTGCCCTTCGTCTTCACCACGCCGTCGACGGCCAGTTCCCACGAGCCGGCGAGCGCTTTGAGGTTCGTGAAGTTAAACTTGTTTGTAATGCGGGCCTTGCCGGCCTGCAGGCCGTGGGTAGACTCGAACGCCTCCCAGTACTCCTTCACCGCGCCGGTGGTGCCCATCGAGTGGACGTACTCGCACATAATCAGCGGACGCACCTCCTTGCCGTCATGCTGCACCACCGGCATCGGGTTCGGCCGGTAGCCCTCCTCCGCCCATTCGCGGATGTGCTCAATACGGGTGTACATGGGGCCCAGAACGTCGGTGGCCGTGCGGTTGTCCTGGGGATACCCCTGCCGGCGCGAGGCCCACTCGTAATGAACCGGGCGCGTCGGGTCGGCATGGCGCATCCACGCGGCCATGGCGTCGTGGTTGGCGCCGTAGCCGGATTCGTTGCCCAACGACCACATGAACACGCAGGCGTGATTATTGTCCCGCTCGAGCATGCGCTGGCCGCGGTCCTGCATGGCGGCCAGCCAGCGGGGGTCGGCAGCGAGGCGGTCCGTAACCGCATGGCACTCGATGTTGGCCTCGTCCAGCACGTACAAGCCGTACTCGTCGCACAACTCGTACCAGCGTTCGTCGTTGGGGTAATGGCTGGTGCGGACGGCGTTGAAGTTGAACTGCTTCATCAGCCGGATGTCGGCGAGCATCGTTTCTTCGGACACCACCTTGCCCGTGCGATCGTCGTGATCGTGGCGATTGACGCCCTTGATGTAGACCATCTTGCCGTTGATGCGCAGTTCGCCGTCCACGTAGTTCTCATCCAGTTGCGCACGGGCCGCGAAGTCCCGGATGTGCGTCCGCGGATGGGCGGTGAGGTACACGCACCGGTGGATGCCGGCGTGCCACCAGTGGTCCTGGTCTTCCAGCCAACTGCCATCCGACCAGCGGATGACCATGGCCGAGACGCTGTTGGCGCCCGAGCGGACGTGCTCGGTGATGTCGAACTCCGCCGGCGTGCGGGAGCCTTTGGAAAAGCCGACCGCCTGCCCGTTCACCCACACGTAGAAGGCGCTCTCCACGCCATTGAACGTGATGGTGACGGTCCGCCCATCCCAATCGGCCGGGATGTCGAACGCCCGCCGGTAGCAGCCGGTGGGGTTCTCCTCCGGCACAAAGGGCGGATCGGTGGAAATCGGCATCTTCTGGTTCGTGTAGATCGGCTTGTCGTATCCCTGCATGGTCCAGAGGCCCGGCACGGCGATCTCCGCCCAGTCGCTCACGTCGAAGGCTTCGTCCGCGAAGGCCGTCGCCTCCTCCGGCCGCTCGACGTAATGAAACTTTTACGGCCCGTCCAGGCTCAACACGTAGGGAGAGTTGCGCGTCTGGCAATTCAGGGCGGCCTTCACGTTCGGCTGCGGCGGCAACGTGCAATGCGGGCGCAGGCGGTTGATGTGCGGCAGTTCCGGGTTCTGCCAGTCTTTCGGTCGGTTGCTGCTCAGGTCCATCTTCCTGCTCCTGTGGGGCACAAGGCGGATGTCGGGGAAGTCCGGAAATCCTAACGATATCTGCCGCTTTGTGGCGAAGAATCCGGGGAATTCTGTCAATCGTTCTCGCAATAAAAGTGCCCTCCCCATCGAACGAGGCGCCTGCTATACTGCCGGCGATGGCTCGATCTGGATCACCCAACCCCATGCCTCGGCCGGATGCCCCGCCGACGGACCGCGGCAGCCGCCTCGGCTGGAAGGCGATTGTGCTGATTCTGCTCTATGGCGGCACGCTTCTGGGCAGTTGCCTGGGCGGCGAGACCCGCGCGCTGACGTACCACGAGGTGATCTTCGCCCAGCCCGCCCGGGAAATGCTCCACACCGGCGACTGGCTGATGACGCGCTTCGGCGGCGAGCCGTGCACGCACAAGCCGCCAGTCACCGCGTGGCTGATCGCGGCGAGCATGCTGACCGCCGGCAGCCGGGCCGAGTGGGTCGTGCGCATCCCCGCCGTGGCGGCGGCGCTGCTCACGGCGCTGATCATCGCGGCGCTGGCCTCCCGCTGGTACGGCCGGCGCGTGGGCGTGGCGGCCGGGCTGGTGCAGTGCAGCGCGTACTATGTGATGATGCAGGCCCGACTCGCCGAGGCGGACATGATCCTCTGCCTGTGGGTGACCGGGGCGTTCGCGGCGTTCGCCCTGGCCCGCCTTCGCGCCGTGCCCCCGCCGCGATGGCTGGCGTGGGTGTTCTACGCCTGCGTGGGCCTGGCCTTCATGACGAAGTTCCTTATCGGCCCGGCGTTCATCTTCGGCGGGTGCCTGGCGTATGTCCTGGTCCAGCGAGACTGGAAAGCGTGGCGGTTTTTCGTTTCTCCAGTCGGCTGGGGCATCCTCGCGGTGCTGGTCTTCACGTGGCCGATCCTGGCCTGGCGCCAATACCCGCAGATCTGGCAGGACTGGTGGTTCCACAACATCCAGCGGTTCACCGGCGAGGGCAAGGGGCGTAACCAGCCGTGGCTGTTCTACTTCTACATGACGCCCGCCCTGCTGCTGCCATGGGTCATCTGGCTGATCCCGGCCGTGTGGGTGGGCCTCCGCGAGCGGATGTTCCGCTCCGGCCGGTGGCGGCTGATCTGGCTATGGCTGGCGGCCGGAATGCTGATAATCACCGCAAGCGCATGGAAGGGCAAGCATTACGTCATCCCCGCATTGCCGCCGCTGTCGATCGTCATCGGCTGGTTTCTCGTTCGGGACAGCTTCGAGAAGCCGGGCAGGCGACTGGGGCTCGTGCCCTCCACGGTCCTGCTGGTGCTGGGCTGCATCGGGGCGGCCGTCGGCGTTTGGGTGGCCCGGCCGGAGATCGGGTGGGAGGTAGCGGTCATCATCGGCGCGGCGGGCCTCGCGCTGGCCGCCACCGTATGGGCGGACGCCCTGCGCCGGCCTCGCGCTACGCTCACGTTCCTGTTTCTGGCATTCTGGGCGGTTGGGGTGGGCGTGAACTGCCTGATCGTGCGGCACTTCGACGTGAAGTACCGCCACCAGGCCCAGTTCGGTCGGCGTCTGTCCGCTGCCGTGCCAGAGGGGAAAGCCATCCTCATTTTTGGCATACCGGAAAACCAGGTCGCTTACTACCTCCGCTTCCCGCTGGAGCGAGCGGATGAACTGCCCGCCCTGCGGAAGAAGGTGCGGGCGGAAGGCGGCGGCACGTTCTACGTGACAGGCCCGGACGACGCGGCCGACGAACTCCGGCAACTCGGTTCGCTGGTGGAGATCGACCGCGGCGAGTCGGCCCAGCAGGAGGGCGCCCGGCGGTACTACGTCACCGGCTGGCGGCTGCACGTTGCGGCGCCCGCCACAGCCCCCTTGGACGCGGACACTCCATAGGGTACTCTCTCGGCATGAATTTCACGGAAGAGACTCGCCGCAAGGGCTACCGGGCCGCATTCGTGTTCATCGCATTTGTTGTGCTTCTCCGGGGCGGGCTGGTGGCCCACGCGATCTACCGCGACCAGCCCAAAGACTACGACCGCTGGTACAAGGTGGCCCGCTGGTGCCTCCAGGGCAGGCCCCTGGCCGACCCATCCGGCGTTGAGATGCTGAACCTGCCGGAAGACGACCCGAACAAGCCCCTGGTGCAGTACCGCCTGCCGCCGGCGTTCGCGGTGTACATCGCCCCTCTGGGCCTGCTGCCGTACCACGTGTACGTGGCCGTGTGGTACCTGCTGAATATCGGCTGCACCGTGGCGGCCGTGGCGCTGGCGCTGAAACTCGTCAGCGGCCGCTGGCTTCCCTGGAGCCCGCTGGTGCTTATAGTGCCTGTTTTGGGCGTGCTGCCGTTCGTCTGGGACGACCTGCACGCCGGCAACACGAACCTGCAATTGCTGGCCCTGCTGATGCTCGGCGCGTACCTGGCGTCGAAGCACCGCCCGCTTTGGGGCGGGCTGGCGATCGGCTGGGCGATCTCCATGAAGCTCTTCCCCGTGCCGATCCTGGCGCCGCTGTTCGCCCAGCGTCGCTGGAAGATCCTCGCCGCCACCATTATCGGCTCGCTGCTGCTGACCTTCGTGGCGCCGGGCATCTTCCGCGGCTTCGAGCGGAACCTGCGGGAGTCCGGCTGGTGGTACGCCCGCGTGATCGAGCCCTACCTGCAAAGCAAGCAGAAGCGCCAGTGGGACCGCGAGTCGGTCAGCGTCAAGAACATGTCTCTGTATGCCGGCATCAGCCGCTTCACCCGGCCGGTGGACGTGCTGAGCGGCAATGTCGGCCGACCGGGCGACTGGGAGGGCAAGAAACTCTACGTGAACGTCGTCTCGCTGCCGCAGAAGGCGGCGGACCTGATATTCCTGGGGTTCGTGGCGGCGTGCGGGCTGGCGATCGGGGTAGTGAGTTTCTTCGGCAAGCGGCCCAAACACGACCTGACGCCCGCGGTGGACTTCGCCATCGGCATGACGTTTATTCTCATCGCCACGCCCATCGCCTGGGCGTACTTCTACGCGCTGCTGCTGCTGCCGTTTGTCGTGGCGGCCTATGTCTCGGAGACCTATCCGGCTCACCCACTGGGCAGGCTGTGCCGGTGGGCGTGCATCCTGGGGGTTCTGCCGATGATGCTTAGCCCCGCCCCGCCGCTGGCGGCCGTGGGCCTTGCCGGCTGGCTTACGCTCGGCTGGCTGGCGGTGATGCTTATTCTGCGGCGCCGCCTGGAGGAACTGCCTCCGCGGCCTGTGCTGTCGACGGCGAAGGAGAAGCCGTCCGCGGATAGCCCGGAGGCGGGTTCTGCGCCAGTCGCCTCAAGTCATTCTTGAGGGGGCTGTCGCCATCTTTGTACTTGTGCCAGAAGCGGTCCATCTCCTCGAACGCCCGCTCCGGCCGCCAGCCCTGCACGAGAATGCGATACGCGGCCACGGCGTAGCCGGTGCGGTCGGCCCCGGCGTAACAGTGGACGGCCACCGGCTCTCCGCATTGGAAGATATCCAGAACCTCCAGCAGTTCTTCCCGTGGAGGGGGGGAGTCCGGCGACCAGAAGTACACGTGCCGCCGCATACCCAACTCCGGCGGGGGCGCGTCCAGTTCCTGCATATCTTCCCCATTGAGCATCACTAACTGCTTGATGCCGTAGTTCTCGTGCATGTATTGAAACAGCTTCGTGTCCGGCCGGCCGGTGCGGTAGAGCTTGCCGGGGGCCACCACGCCAAAGTTGTACGCCTCTTCCGGGCCGCCGATCACCCAACTGAGTTGCTTGCTCCACGCCGGGTACGGCGCCCGCCAGATGCGGGCCTTGTGCAGCAAGAAGAAGACCGCCAGCGCGACGACCACGCTAATGAGGACCGTGCGGAGCACGTGCACGCGCAGCGGCGTCTTGCGACGCGGCTGGTTGGCATCCGGCTGCTCGGGCGGCTGGCTCGTTGCGTTCGTTTCACTCATCGATCTACACCTTCCGGGCCTGGGGGCTCCACTGTAGCAGTTCGAGTCGCCGGCGCAAGGGAGATTTCATCGGCCGGGGCGGTCGCCGGTTGAGAGTCCACATCCCCGATGGCGATCATCAGCGAGTACTTGTCCAGCCGCCACCCCTTCTCGTCACGATGAAGCGGTATCTTCCGCCAGCGGCTCGACCAGCCGTCCGTTCCTTCCGGAAGGAGCCTGAAAAACTCGTTCTTCACGAAGATCACGCCGTGCGGATTCTCGCGCCGCCACGCCTCCAATTCTTCGGCCTTGGTGCAGATCCGCATCGGCCGGCCCACGTAGTAGACCAGCGGGGCGTAGATCTTCGGGAACTGGCAGAACGGCTGCTCGATGGCGGACACGTCGTCACGGAGGATCTCCTCGCGGATGATCCTCGCGGCGATCGGCATCTGGAAGTACTCCTGCTGCAACCGGCCGACTACCTCGCCGTAGGTCACCACGCTGGCCACCAGCACCGCCCCGGCGAAGGCCAAGGCGCTCGCCGTCCGCCGTCCCGCGCCATACCACCAGAACGCCAACGCCCCCAGCACCCCCCCGCCGCCGGCCGCAAATACCGTGTAAGGCCAGTACGGCGGAATAATGTACGCGCCGAGCAGCCCTATTCCGGCCGCCCCGGCCAGAACCGCCACAAAAACCGACGCCCCCCGCCGGCCGGCCAGGTACAGCACGGCCACCAGCGACTGGGCGAAGATTCCCGCCGCGATCATGGCGATGCAGACGCCGCGGTATTCTTCCACGCCCTTGGCCAGCCCCACCGCCCCGACGGCGGTGAGGGCCAGCGGCAGGAACATCCAATGAGCGCGGTAGACGTGCATCGCCAGGCCGCGCAAGCGGACCGGCACGTCGTAGAGGATCCAGTCCAGGCCGATCCCGGCGAACACCAGAACCGGCGGCGTGAACAACAGCGAGTAGTGCGTCCACTTGGCCTTGCTGATCGAGAGAATCACCAGTCCGCCGACCGCCCACGCCAGAAGGAACTTCAGCGCCAACGGGCCGACCCGCTTCCGCGCGGCCGCCGCCCAGACGCCCACCGGGATGGCCACCAGCCAGGGCGCCCATATCTTGGGGGCATGCAGGAGATAGAACCACCACACTTCCCCGCCGGCGAGATTGCCCTCGACCCGCCCCACCGAATGCTGGCGCCACACATCGTACGCCTGGGGGTGGGCATGCAGGCAGTACAGGTACCAGGGCGCGGCCACCAGCAACAGCACGGGCGCCGTCACGGCCAGTCGCAGCAGCACGCGCCAGCGCCGCGCTTCCTGGGCGATGAGAACCATCGCCAGCACCATCGCGCCGAAGACGACCACGGCGATCGGCCCCTTGATCAGCACCGTCGCGCCCAGCGCGGCCCACGCCAGAGCGAACCAGCCCGCCTGGCCCCAGCCTCGCGCGCGCGCCACGCCCTGCCAATACGCATACATCGCAGCCACCGTGAACAGGACGAGTTGCGCGTCCACCTCCGCCCGGCGGCCGTAGAAGATCGCCACGTAAGACGTCGTGTAGACCAGCCCCGTGACCAGGCCAATCCGCCAGCAGGCCGCCTGCCGCACCCACAGCACCAGCAGCAGCATCGTCAGAATGGACGCGGCCGCCTGGGGGGCTCGCATGGTCCAGGGGTCCACCCGGCCGGTGAGCTTCGACAACGCCCCGGCGATCCAGAACGGCAGCGGCGGCTTCTGGAAGTCCTGCATCGGCTCGCCGGAGCCTTCATCGTAGAACTGCGGGACGATCCACCCCCCCTCGTTCATCAGGCCTTCGGTGCGGATGGCCGCGCGGGCCTCGTGGCTGATGAACGGGAAGCGACCAAGATAGGCGAAGTGGATGACGCCCGAATAAAGCACCAGCGCAAGCAGCCACCAGCCCGGGTGGCGGATGTCCGGGCGGCGCGGCATCAACGGCTCGGGCGGGCCGCCATGCGGCGCCTCCGTCGTCGAATCCATTCGTTGAACGCAAGCGGCACAATCCATCCGCACAAGCTTAGCGAAATCCCCCATTCGGGGGAATACCAATCGCTCGCGTCCGGATGCCTTTGGCTCGCGCCATCCCTTGGGCTGTCAGCCCGGCCACTTTGTGACCGACCTTCTTTCATACGAGGCCGACGGGATTCTGCTTCGCAGGCGCCTTCGGCGTCGAAGCCCGCAGGGCGTCCCCGCCTTCGCCCATGGCTTCGGCGGGGACGCGCGGGTTCTCATCCCGTGCAGACACCAAAGAAGGCCGGCCACTTCGTGACCGACCTTCTTTCGTACGAGGCCGACGGGATTCGAACCCGCAACCACCGGATCGACAGTCCGGTACTCTAACCAATTGAGCTACGGCCCCAGTGTCTGATTGTCCAACGAATGCCGCTTTCCTCCGCACGGAGGCAGTTCGCCCGGCCGACACAGAGAGCCGACCCGGGCGAGACACATTACTATACGAATCTCGCGAGGGCTGTCAACGTCGATTTCGCCTCCATGCGGAAAATCCCCGGCCTCGGGCGCCGCAGCCTCTGCCGCCCCGGATGCACTCCGTTGCATCCGGCAGCCTGGCGCGTACAATACGTGTTCGCGACCCAGGGAGAAACGAACCATGCCCGGTTTGGGCGTCAATATTGACCACGTAGCCACGATCCGCCAGGCGAGAAAGGCCCTGGAGCCGGACCCGGTCTGGGCGGCCGTGGAGGCCGAACTCGGCGGGGCCGACTGCATCACCTTCCACCTGCGCAAAGACCGCCGGCATTTCCAGGACCGCGACGCGCGGCTGCTCCGCCAGACTGTCAGCGGCAAGGTGAATATGGAGATGTCGCTGGACGAGGAGATCGTCGGCATCGCGCTGGACCTCCGCCCGCACCAGGCGACGCTCGTGCCGGAGAACCGGCAGGAAGTAACCACCGAGGGCGGGCTGGACTGTGCGGCGCAGGCCGAACGGCTGGTAGAAGTTACGCACCGGCTCCGAGAGGCCGGCATCACGGTCAGCGCGTTCGTGGACCCGGAGCCGGAGCAGATCCACGCCGCCCGCGCCGCCGGCTGCGACGCCATCGAGATCCACACCGGCCGCTACGCCAACGCCGCGACGCCGGACGAATACCAAGGGGCGCTGCGGGAAATACACGACGGCCTGGTGGCCGGGCTTCAGGCGGGGCTGGTGGTCCACGCCGGGCACGGGCTGAATTACAGAAATGTCGGCGCCGTGGCGGCGATGCCCGGCTTTACGGAATTCAACATCGGTCATTCGATCATCTCTCGCGCGGTCTTCGTGGGCCTGCGGGAAGCGACCGCCCAGATGCGGCGGCAGATCGAAATGGCCGCGGCGGCGGGCCGCTGAGCAGCGTCCCAGTCGCCCCACCCCGGCCGCTTGGAGCGGCCGGTCACTCGAATACACAAGCAAGGAAGGAAAGAAAATGTCCGAACGCATGAAATTGCAGGGATCCATGGTCGCGCTGGTCACGCCGTTCAAGGGCGGCGAGGTGGACTGGCCGACCTTCGAGCGGTTGATCGACTTCCAGCTCGAAAACGGCACGCAGGGCCTGATCCCCTGCGGGACCACGGGCGAAAGCCCCACGTTGACCAATGATGAGCACGACAAGGTGATCGAGGTCTGCGTGCAGCGGGCCGGTGGAAAGGCGCCGGTCATCGCCGGCACCGGCAGCAACTCCACGGCCGAGGCCGTCGAGCGAACCCAGCACGCCAAGGACGTCGGCGCCACGGCCACGCTGCAGGTGATGCCGTACTACAACAAGCCCACGCAACACGGAATGGCCGCCCACGTGGCGAAGGTGGCCCAGGTGGGCCTGCCGATCGTGCTGTACAACATCCCCGGCCGATGCGGCGTGGAACTGACGCCGGATACAATCGTGCGAATGTACGAGGACAACGAGATGGTCATCGCGGTCAAGGAGGCCACGGGCAAGCTGGACAACGCCAGCGCCGTCGCCTCGCGCTGCGATATTTCGATCCTCTCCGGCGACGACTCGCTCACGCTGCCGATCGGCTCGGTGGGCGGCACGGGCGTGATCAGCGTGGTGGCGAACCTGCTGCCGGGAGAGGTCCGCACGCTGTGCGACTTCATGCTGGATGGCGACATGGCCGAGGCCTGCACGCAGCACTTGAAACTGTATCCGCTGTTCAAGGGCATGCTGCAGCTCGAGACCAACCCGATTCCCATCAAGGCCGCCATGGCCATGGCCGGGATGATCGAAAACGAACTCCGCCTGCCGATGTCTCCGCTGAGCGAACCTCTCCGCGCCCCGCTGGCCGGGATGCTGAAGGACTTCGGCGTGGAGGTGAAGGCCTGACCGCCACCGGCCCGGCGGACGAGCCGGGCGAAGTGTCCGGCGAGGAGTCACGCTGAATCGCCGCCGCTCCGCGGATCTAGCGCCGGCTGTCAATCCGGCCCGGCTATGTCTCGATAGATGCCCGCCAGTTCCGCAACGGCTTGCGCCGGGGTATGATGCCGGCGCAGGTGCTCCAGCGCATCGGCGGCCAACTGGCGGGCGGCATCGCGATGGTTGAGCATATCCGCCAATAGGCGGCTCAGCCCGGGCGCGTCGGCCGGCGTGAACAGCCGCGCGGTTTGCCCGTCGATCAGGAAGTCCGACGCCCCGCCGCCGGCGCTGAGAACCGGCACCCCCGCCGCCATCGCCAGCAGGCTGGAGATATCCACCCGCCGGGTCGGCGCGGGAGAAATGTAGATGTCCGCCGCCTTGAAGATGCCCACGAGCTGCCGGCCGGTCTGGCGGTCGACGAAGGTCATCTCGTGTAAGAGGCCGAGTTTCACGGCCTCCGCGCGGATGGCACGCTCCGCCCGGCCGTTGCCGATGGCGAAGTACGAGCAGTCGTGCCCGGCATCCCGCACGTTGCGGAAGCACTTCAGCACGGCCCGCCAGGCCGCCGCGTCGTCCATGGCGCCGGAGGCCACCACCGCCGCACTGTGCCGCGGCTCGACGAAGCACGTCGCCCGCTTCACCTGGTGGACGCCCGGCTCCAGCAGGTGCACGCGATGCACCGGCGCCACGTGGCGGGAGAGCAATTCCTCGCGAACGGCGGCGGAGCCGGCCAGCACGGCCGCCGGACGCGGCCGATGGTGCGCCAGCAGCTTGCCATCTTCCAGCGAAAGGCTCGTAATCACCAGCGGCACGTCCGCCGTCCGCGCCAGCCGCCGGGCCAACTCGGCCGAGGCGCCGTCCAGGGCATGCACCAGGTCCGGCTTCTGCTGAGAAACCTGCTCGGCCGCGCGCTCCGCCCCTCCCGTGGACATCCACCATCGCCGCGGGGGGCCGTAGCGCAGCACCCGCACCGGGGGGCTGGGCAATTCGCGGGTGTCGGAATCCGCCGGGCAGACGGCCGTCACCTCGACGAGTTCATCCATCAGGCCGATGGCCAGCGGCTGCAACGTGCGTCCGAGCCGTTCCAGCGTGCGGTCCGCCGCCACCCACACCGCGCGGATCGCCCGCGGCGCGGCGGCTTGAGACGGCTCGCTCTCGGCGGGTGGTTCGCTCATAGGCTTTATCCCGTGGGGCGGGCGTCACGGCCCGCGGGCGCCGGGGATTACCCGGCTTCGGGCGGATCAACAGCAACGACACACGGCGGAGGCGGCCTGGCCGCACATGCACCGGACATTCACGCCGCCAACTACACGCTCGTCGGCTCGCCGTTGATGGCCGCGTCACCGGACTGATCGGCCTGGATGCTCGCCTGCATCTCATTCCAGTCTTCCAGCGTAATGAGGCACTCGCGGGCCTGGCTTCCCTTGTAGTCTCCCAGCAGCCCGGCCTCAGCCATCTGCTCTATAATACGGCTCGCCCGGCTGTAGCCGACGGACAGTTTGCGCTGCAGCAGCGACACGCTGCCCCGCTGGGCGGCCAGGATGATCTCGACGGCCGGGTCGAACAGTTCGTCCTTCTCGCCGCCGCCCTCGCCGACGGGCGCGGCCTGCAGCTTGACCAGTTCCGTGTTGAACTCCGGCTCCCCGCGGCGGCGAAGCTCCTTGGTGACGGAGCGGATTTCCGCGTCCTCGATGAACGTTCCCTGCGAGCGGATCAGGTTGCTGGTGCCGGGCTTGAGGAACAGCATGTCGCCCTGGCCGAGCAGCACCTCCGCGCCGTTCTGGTCCAGCACGATGCGGCTCTCCTGCCGCGACGCCACGCGGAAACTCACGCGGCACGGCATGTTGCTCTTGATCAGGCCGGTCACCACGTTCACGCTCGGCCGCTGCGTGGCGAGCACCAAGTGAATGCCCACGGCGCGGGCCTTCTGGGCGATGCGGATGATGTGGCCCTCGACCTCCTTGCCGCTGGTCATCATCAGGTCCGCCAGTTCGTCGACGATAATCACGTAATACGGAATGTGCGTCGGAATGCGCTTGCGCTCCTCCTCGTCCTCGACGCCGAAGGCCTCGTAGATTTCCTCCGGCTTAAGCTTGTTGAAGGAGGCGATATTGCGCACGCCCGCTTCCTTGAGCAGTTCGTATCGCTCGTCCATCTTGGTGGCCGCCCATTCGAGAATGTCCTCGACGCGGCGCATGTCGTTGACGATCGGGCACAGCAGGTGCGGAATCCTCTCGAACGCGGCCATCTCGACCATCTTCGGATCGACCAGGATGAAGCGCACGTCGTCCGGCGTGCGGGTCAGCAGCAGCGAGATGATGATCGCGTTGATGCACACGCTCTTGCCGGAGCCGGTGGTGCCGGCGATCAGCATGTGCGGCATGCCCGCCAGGTCGCTGACCAGCGCGTCGCCGCCGGCGTCTTTGCCCAGGTACAGCGGCAGGTGCATCCGGGTCTCCGCCTCGGGGGCCAGGTCCATCAGTTCGCGGATGCGGACCACTTCCTTGTCCAGGTTCGGCACCTCGATGCCGACGGTGTCTCGCCCCGGCAGCGGCGAGACCACGCGCACGCCGGGCACCGCCAGCGCCCGGGCCATGTCCGTGGAGAGGTTGGCGATCTGCGAGACCTTCACGCCCGGCGCGAGCGACAGCTCATACATCGTGATCACCGGGCCGGTCATGTAGCCCACCACCTCCGCGGCCACGTTGAAGTTGTTCAGCGTCTCTTGCAGCACGTCGCGTTTCTCGGCGGCGGCCTGCTCCTGGCTTTCGGCGTAGCC
>Ga0102959_1000182_pt1 | contig 20114 bp, 15 predicted proteins | sample SalPonF2_B_D2_MG_FD_84520 | JGI IMG/M metagenome (GOLD analysis project Ga0102959, IMG submission 84520) | Salt pond soil microbial communities from South San Francisco under conditions of wetland restoration - Salt Pond MetaG SF2_B_D2_MG ...
ATTCGCCCTGTCGTTCCTTTTGTAAAGCTAATAGCCTCTGTTTTTACAATAGGAACTGGAGGTAGTGCCGGTAAGGAGGGACCTATCGCTCAAATTGTGGCTGGGATCGGCTCTTATATGGGCACGAAATTGAAAATGAGCGCCAATGAGCGCAAAATTTGGCTTACGGCGGGCATTGGCGCCGGCATCGGAACTATTTTTAAGGCACCCATCGGAGGTGCCCTTTTTGCATCTGAAGTAATTTACAGCAAAGACTTTGAAAGTGAAGGGCTTGTCGCCAGTATCATTTCAGCTATTGTAGGATATTCGATCTATGCTTCTATTGACGGATGGGATCCTATCTTCTCATTTAACACGCTTAAATTTACCAATCCCTATGAGCTGTTTTGGTTTATTGTGCTGGCGGTTGTCGTTATGATCGCCGGGATGATTTATACCAAAATATTTTATGGCACCAAAGATCTGTTTGATAAGATTGATATTCCCCCTCATGTCAAACCAGCAATTGGGGGCTTTTTAGTCGGATGTATAGGCTTTTTCTTCCCTGCGGTACTCGGTTCCAGTTATGGATATTTGCAGGAAGCACTCAACGGTCATCTTGCACTAACGTTTATGTTGGCCTTAGCAGGACTTAAGATTATTGCAACTTCATTTACGATTTCTTCCGGTGGTTCCGGTGGAGTATTTGCACCTTCACTGGTTATCGGCGGACTTCTGGGCGGTGTTTTTGGTGCTGGATTACAGCATATTTATCCCGGAATGATGGGACCCGAAGCCTATGTATTAGTAGGTATGGCAGCCTTCTTTGCGGGGGCTGCCAATGTGCCGGTTGCGGCAACTATTATGATCACCGAGATGTGCAAGAGTTATGGATTGATTGTGCCTCTTATCTTTGCGAGTGCGATTGCCTATCTCGGGGCTCAAAATTGGAGCATTTATATTGAGCAGCTCGAAAACCGGTTTTCTTCGGCATCGGTCCGAGATAATTTCCTTAGTAATGTGCTACAGCGTTTGAAGGTACGAACAGCCTTTAGGAGAATTCCCAATATGCCGGTGATCAGCCATCGGTGTAAAGCCAGTGAGATATTAGATCGCTTTACCCAGGCTGATGCTATTACACTGCCGGTTGCCAATGATGAGGATGAAATTGTAGGAATGATATCGTTATATGATGTGCGGGCACTCATCCGACAGGATGTAGGTGATGTAATCATTGCCGCAGATATCATGGTGCCGCCCAAGTTGCTTCATCTGAATGATCCTTTTAATGTAGCCTTCGAATATTTTAGGGAGTCGGGAGAACCGGAGCTGCCGGTATTGCGTCCCGGAGCAACAAATAAATTCATAGGCGTACTAAGTGAGCGCGAATTCCTGCTTTCCTACGAACGTATGATGACGAAAAGCCGGAGTGATTAATTAGCTGGAATGCAATCGGCGAGCAATAGATCTCCGGAATGTTAGCAGTAGTTAAATCTTTAGTTACAGCAATTACGATTTTACAATAGCGAATCGAGACCATGGCTCTTCGTTGGGCGGTGCTAATTCGAATTGTATTTGTTGTTTGGTCTGGGGATGATTAAAGACCAGCTCGACAGATCGCAAGGCAATTTCTCTTCCATCCGGCTGATCAAGTCCATATTTATAGTCGCCCCAAATAGGATATCCTTCTTCTGCTAGCTGTACGCGGATTTGATGTGGGCGACCGGTTTGCAGATGTATGGAAAGGAGATGTAGATCCTCAACAGTTTCCAGCCTAGCAAAGGATAAAATCGCTTCTTTTGCTTTTTTTTGACTCCTGGATACCACGCTCACCAAATTGTTCTCCCGGTCTTTTTGTAAATAATGGGTTAATACGCCATTTTGAGGGGGTGAGCCACTTGTGATCGCCCAATAGGTTTTTTGCATAGTGCGATCCCGGATCTGCTTAGAAAGCTTATCTGCAGCTTGTCTGGATTTTGCCAAAATCATAAGCCCACCTACCGGGCGATCGAGCCGGTGAACAAGTCCTAAATAGGGAGTACTTTTGCGGCTACGCCCCAGATATTGCTTACATAAAGTGAGGATATCAGTATCACCTGTGTGGTCAGCCTGCGATAACACGTTTACCGGTTTGTCGATGATAAGAAGATGATTATCCTCGAATACAATCGGGATATCAGGTTGGGTATGAGTATAATGCATTACACTAAGCGTTTAAATATCGGGCTACGCGTTCCGGAGATTCCGGTTCTGTAAGCAGACTAACACCAACCAAAAGAGGAATATTTACTATGAGCCCATAGATTCCTTCGTGCAGAGGGAATGGGCGTAGTTCCGGATATAGTAAGAAAAATATCGTGACTGCAATTCCACCTATAAGCCCTGCCAGGGCTCCAGTACCATTTGCCCGTTTCCAATAGAACATGCAAAAGACCAGTGGAAATATTTGTGCAACTCCACCATAAGAACCCAGCAATAGGTTAACGATAGGTACATCAGATATCACCGCAAAATAGTAAGCTACCAGGCTTATTATAATTACCAGTATTCGGATAAGGTTTCGTTGCTTGATATCAGAATTAAAACGTTCAGGCAGAAATAGCGACAGTCCATCCCGCACGCCGATGGAGGCGGCGGAATGCAGAATAGCATCCCCTGATGACATGGAGGCGGCCAGTGTCCCCGCGCAAACCAGCCCAATAATAATAACCGGCAAATCTAGCTTTGTTAGCACAAATGGTAAGATCGTGTCGGCTGGCGTTACCCCGGGAAAAGCTATGATAGCGGTAAAGCCAATAATAAGGATAGGTATTAGAAAAAGCTGAAAGGTAGGATAAAGCACGGCAGTAAGTTTCATGGTACGATCGCTGTCGGCGGCAAAGGCCCGCATAAACAAATGGGGCCAAACAGAAAATCCGATAGCCGAGACCAAGACGGCAGAACTGTAGCTCCACCAGTTCCAGGGATGACCCGCAGCATTTAATCCCGGAGCATGCAGCATGGCCGACATATCGCTGTGGGCAAGCTGGCTAAACATTTCGCCGACGCCGCCAAAAAGTTTATAAGGCAAATATAACCCCATAAACCAAGCGATAATCATCATAAAAATGCCTTGGAATGTGTTGGTCCAGCCTACCCCCATCACGCCGCTGAAATAGACATACAGCAGCACAACTAAATAAGCGATACCTGCACCAAGCCATTGCGGAATTGCCCCCTCGCTGATAGTGGAGATGACATAACCGGCTCCTTTCATTTGCAGAGTCAGGTAAGGGATGAAAACTACAATACTTAGGATAGCCAGCAGTGCGGAAAGCGTATTGCTGTTAAAGCGATCTTTAAGGATTTCGGCTTGGGTAACAAAGCCAAATTTCTGACCCAATCGCCGTACTTTAGGACCAAAGAAATAGATGGGAATCATGCCGGTCGTCCCATAGGCAATAATATAAAAGGCCGCTGCGCCACGCGAGTACGCCCAGCCGGGGCCGCCTAGAAAGGCAAAGGAAGAAAAAATTGAAGCCCCAAGCACAAAATAGAGGATGAGCAGATTCATTCTGCGATCTCCCGCAACAAATCCACTTACGCTTTCAGATACTTTTAGTCCCGGAATAATGCCCATAGCCAATGTAATGGCTAGGTAAATTCCGCAAATAATTAGAATGATGACCCAATTTTCCATCAGTCTTTCGGGGTTTTGACTTGCGGTTGCTGGTTTTTGCGTTCGGGATCACTAAGATGGTACCAAAGCAGCAGTGAGAATCCCGCGAGTAGCATCAAAACCACCCAGGCAAAGGAGAGAGGCAAGCCTAAAATCATAGGATAGATACCACCGAAAATAGAATATATCGGCCAAATCAAGCCGAGTTGTATAGCAAAAAACAGAATTAAAAAGATTTTCTTCCTTGAACTCATGTTCTGCTGTTTTTGATTACCATTATTTTCAAATCTGCCTATGTATGGCTATCCCAGTGAAGACAGTTATACTCATCGGAATGCTGAATGCAATAATCACAAATTTGAGTCAATAGATCCAGAAAATCAATTCAGTGCTTAAAAGACCTGAAAAACACCCCGTCAATAAAAAATATTGACAGGGTGCGTAGATATATATTTTATTTTTTTAACGTAATGGTTTTTGAGAGTGTACCAATTTGGATTTTGAAATCACCGGCTTCGGTAACCCATTTGTTTCTTCTGCCAACAAATGCAAGGTCATCCGGCGATAGTGTAAAAGTCACCGTTTTTGTTTCACCGGGCTTCAAACCAATCTTTTTGAAATCCCGGAGTTTTTTAACGGCTGGAGACACGCTTGCCACCAAATCATTCACATAAAGTTGTGCTACTTCTTTACCTGCGCGGTCGCCGGAATTCGTGATGTCCACCGAAACTTTAAGCTGGTCTCCCTTGCCAAATTCTGTTTGGCTCACCTGAAGATTCGAATAGTCAAAGGTTGTGTAACTTAATCCATAGCCGAAATTCCACTGTGGATGATAACCAAGAGGTCCCACTTCTGCGGTATAGTTATGGTCGTAGGGTACGATGTCATCAACATGCCGGGGATAGGTAAAGGGCAATTTACCACTGGGGTTTTGATCCCCAAAGAGAATATCCGCTGTAGCTCGTCCACCTTCCTGGCCGGGCAGATAATCCATTAAGATGCCGTCCGCATTAGGTACAATATCATTGACAATACGTGGACGTCCTTCTACCATGATCAGCACAACCGGAATCCCTGTATCACTCACCTTTTTTACTAAATCACGCTGTGCAGCTGGGAGCGTCAAATCTGCGATATCCCCCGGCTGTTCGGTGTAGGTAGATTCGCCAACACAGATTACGGCGGCATCTGCTTGTTTGGCTGTTTTAATCACATCGGTAACGTTCTTAGGCTTATCAATGGTAGTGCCTTCTACAAAATTCACATTTTCAGAGCCTATCTTATCCCTGATAGCATCTAAAATTGTTTTTTTGCCGGGGGTGTTGTATTGGGGATCAGCTCCCTGCCAAGTCCGACTCCAGCCGCCATTTAAATAAGTCAGTTTGTTGGCGGTAGGCCCGGTGACGAGGATCTTTTGATTTTTAGATAATGGCAGCAAATGATTGTCATTTTTTAGCAGTGTAATAGCTTCGGCTGCCGACTGGTAACTAGCCTGGCTAAATTCATCCGAGGCGAATTTGGAATAATCGGTATCCTTGGAATAAGGATGATCAAATAATCCCAATAAAAATTTTACGCGGAGAATACGCCGTACCGATTCATTGATTCTGCTCATGGGCACTTTCCCCTCCTCGACAAGCTCTTTCAGCAATGTAGGAAATCTGGTGTCGTAGGGAACCATGCTCATATCCACTCCCGCATTGATTGCAACTTTTATTGATTCCTTGTAATTGTGAGTGGTATGGTAGCGTGTATGCAGGTAGATAATATCCGACCAGTCGGTTACGGCAAGACCTTTGAACCCGAGTGTGTCTCGCAGAAGATCAGTCAAAATTTCTTTGCTGGAGTGGATGGGTATGCCGTTTATTTCTCCGGAGTTGATCATTACGGTATGAGCTCCGGCATCAATCGCCGCCTTGAAGCTTGGGATGACATATTCTTTTAATCTTCGCTCCGGGATCCAGGCATTGGTACGATCGTGACCCGATTCGGGAAGGCTGTAACCCAGGTAGTGTTTAGCAGTAGCTGTCACCCGGTATGGGCTGCTTACATCATCTCCCTGAAATCCTTCGACCATAGCACGCCCCATCTTTTTTGTAAGAGTGACATCCTCTCCGAAGGTTTCCCAAAATCGTGGCCATCGTGGTTCGCGACCGATCCCTAATACAGGTGCAAACGTCCATGGTATCCAGGCGGCCCTTGTTTCGTATGCCGAAATGCGCGCCCCTTCTTTAGCAAGATTGAGGTTCCAGGTAGCAGCCATGGCAATTTCTTGCGGAAAGAGCGTGGATCCCATCACATAATTGGCTCCGTGTATCGAGTCGATGCCATAGAGCACAGGAATATGAGTAGGTTTCTCATTGACAGCCATGTCCTGAATTTTACGGATGATCTCGTGCCAGTGATCCCGGTTAAACGCATGGGTACCCACATTAAGGATAGAGCCAACTCGCAAATCGAGCAAGACTTTGCGTAACTTGGCCTCATCAATCTGCTGTTGTTTGGTGCTATCTTTTGAGATGGTGTCCAGGGTTAACTGGGTCATTTCACCAACCTTATCGGTGAGTGTCATCTGTTGCATCACTGAATCGACTTTCTGATTAATTTCCGCTTCAGAAAGCGTTGACGATTCTTGTGCAAAAGCTAAAGAAGTAGAAACAGCGGTTAGTAGTAGAAACAGGGGTAGCCAACGATTTAGGTACTTCATAATGCAGAATAGATTAAATGGTATTTGTTTTGGGGATGAATATGACTGTAGTCGATTATTTTGGCAGTCGGATAAATGAAAATATTTTTATTTATCCGAATACATATCCCTTAAAATTTTATTTATAGCAAGAAAAGGCTGGGACAAATAATAATCAAGGTCTGACGATTTTTTTTGGAATATATTTAGGCTGAGTGTTGTTGAATTTGTTTCCATTCCTTATGAAGACTCTGTAAGTTTAGGCAGATTTTAAAAGGAACTTAAATTTCCAGCATTTTTACTAAATGAGCGGTGATCAAAGCAAGTCAATTGATGTACAGGAGAAGGTAGATCACCTGCCGCTTTCTCCCGGTGTTTATATGTTTAAAGATAGCAAGGATCGGTTGCTGTATGTGGGGAAAGCCAAACGTTTGCGAAATCGCGTGCGGTCTTATTTTCAGAACTCTAATGACCACGACGGGCGCATTCGGGTGATGATCAAAAAGATCGAAGATCTCGATGTTATTGTTACGGATTCCGAATCCGAAGCTCTTATTCTTGAAAATAACCTGATAAAAAAGCATCATCCGAGATACAACATTCTCTACCGGGACGATAAGTCTTATCCTTATGTATGTGTTACTAATGATGAGCGACCGCGAGTATTCCCCACTCGTACCGTTATAAACGACGGGAGTAAGTATTACGGTCCGTATGATAGTGTGACCCAACTCAAACGAATGCTGGAATCAATACGTAAGGCGTTTGATCTATGTACATGCGCTGTATCGCGAAAGAATATTGATCGCACCAAAGGTCCGCCCAAGTGGCATTCCTGTTTTGATGACTACCTGGAAAGCTGCTCCGGCGATTGGGATTTAGAAGAGTACCGGGATACCATTGAGAAGGTAGAACGGATGCTGAATGGCCGGACGGATGCTCTTATTCGGGATCTTAAAGAGGAAATGTCGATCGCTTCGGATGCCCTGGAATTTGAGCAGGCGGCGCGTATCCGCGATCGTATAGAGGCTGTCAAGCGCTACAGCGAGAAAATGAAAATGGTGGCCGACAAAAAGGTCGATCGTGATTTGTTTGCTATCTATGTGGATGAGGAGATTAATGAGGCCTGTGGCGTGCTGTTTAAAGTTAGGGAGGGCAAGCTGATCAGCAAATTTCACCGGTTCCTTAAGAATATTAAGCATCTCGAGAAAGGAGAGATGCTGCAATCGTTTGTCGAGGACTACTATACCGGCCAGTTCGCCGGGGCTATACCTGATGAGGTATATGTGAGTGATGAGCTGGTAAACGAAGATCCGCTGGCCCAATATTTATGGGAAGAACGAGGTAAGAAAGTACGGATTCATCGTCCACAGCGTGGAGAGAAGGCCAAAATGATTCGTATGGCGCTCTCCAACGCTAAGCTGCTGCTGGGTGAACGCAGACTCGAAAAAGAAAAAGCGGCTCATAAGCATATCCCGCATTCGGTTAAAGAACTTAAAGAACAACTAGATCTGCAGCGGTTGCCGCGACGCATCGAATGTTTCGACAACTCTAATTTGCAGGGTACCGATCCGGTTGCTTCAATGGTTTGTTTTGTGGATGCCAAGCCTAAAAAAAGTGAATACAAGCGTTTCCATATTAAGACGGTAAAAGGCCCGGATGATTTTGCCTCAATGAAAGAGGTGCTCAGTCGTCGTTATAAGCGGGTAATGGACGAGAAACAACAGATTCCCGACCTGATTGTGGTAGATGGGGGAAAAGGTCAGCTGAGCAGTGCTGTTGCGGCCCTTAAAGAGATTGGCTTTTATGGTGAATGTGAGATTATCGGGCTTGCAAAACGATTGGAGGAAATCTTTGTTCCCGGCAAGTCTAATGCCATAATGATACCAAAAAAGTCATCTGCCCTGAAATTATTGCAGAAAGTCAGAGATGAGGCTCATCGCTTTGCCATTACCTTCCACCGCCAGAAACGCTCTAAACGAACCATAAAGACAGAATTGACGCAAATTAAAGGAATAGGCAAGAAAACGGCACAAAAATTGCTTAATAAATATGGATCGGTGAAATTGGTCCGCGAACAATCTCTTGAAGAATTGCAAAGCGAAGCGGGGGATGTAACCGGTAGGCGAATTTATAACTATTTCCACCATTCCGAAGAAGAATGACTTTGTATGGATATTTAAAATATATTCAGCGTAACAGCACTAACTAGGATGGTGGATTTATACATCTCACATTAACATGTGATATAAAATGTAATCTGAAGGAATTACAATAGAAGCAACGACTTAATACGGCAATTGATTAGAATTCTATGGAACAAATAATAAATTCATCTGTAATTAGTTATTACAACAAATAATTAATCGGAAGATGGACTTTTTAGAATTTAAAATTTGTTCTGAAATAAGATAAGGTCAATATATGCATCTGATTTAAAAAATTGGTTGCATCGCCGACTAAAATTTCTTAATTCAGGCGTGAGGATATTATGAAGTTAGAACAATCAAATCACATTAGCACGAAGTATAAACAACTGGATGATAAAGATCTGGTTCGTTTTTACCGCCAGAATGGCGATGAGCAGGCTTTTAGTGAGCTGATGAATCGCCACCAGACAAAGATATATTCATATATCTATAGCATGGTTGGCAGTGGAGAAATTGCCGATGATATTTTCCAGGAGACCTTCACCAAGGTTATCACCAAGATGGATGATACCTATAATGAGCAGGGTAAATGGATCGCATGGGTAATGCGAATTGCGCACAACGCAACTATTGATTATTTGAGAAAACAAAAACGATTTGTGGACGTTAGTTCAAACTACGACAAGGAATCAAACACTGATTTCTATGATCGTTTGCCTGATGAAGATCTTATCAGCGCACAGGAACAGCTTGAAAAAGACGAAGCTAAAAGTAGTCTTATGAAACATATAGGCGAACTTCCTGAAGAACAACGTCAAGTAGTAATGCTGCGACATTATTATGAAATGCCGTTTAAAGAAATTGCTGATCTGACGGATGTTTCTATAAATACCGCACTAGGACGTATGCGGTATGCGTTAATAAATCTTCGAAAGCTTTTTGACAAAGAAAAAGAACAAGAAGAAAATAATTATGCGCAACGAGGATAATGACTGTATTCGGTATCTGATGAAGGAAATGGATCCTTCTGAAGAGTTACTTATGGAAAGGGCAATGATGGAGGATGAAGATCTGCTCATTGAAGTAGAGAGTATGAGGCAGACCCTCCAGAAATTGGATAGACTTCCAAAGGTTGATCCCCCGAAGGAAGTGACAGATGCTATCATGGAAAAGGCATCTAACCATGCGGCGGAGAGACGCAAAGCAAAAAAATCTTTTAAACCTGTTTATAAATATGCCGTGGCAGCTACCCTGGCTTTAACGATAACAGCCGGGGGTACATGGCTTTTTGTTGGAACAAGTGGATCTGACAGTCAAGAAAGAACTACTGTAGCTGCTTCGGCGCAAACCCAATCTCAAGTCCAGTCTTCGAATGCCTCGGCCAGCCTCAATTTTGCGAATAGTAACGCAGAAGAGGTTTCTAAGTCCGGCGGAAATAAAGTTGAACCTTGGATCGACCGAAATAATATTATTCGTTTTGAGGACCAGTTCGTAAAAGGAAATAATGAGTTTGATGCTCTTTTGAAAAGCTCTACCAAAAAACTGCGATTGGTTAACCAGCCTATTATTCAGGGTCAGCATGTAAAATCGATTCAGCTGACAGGCGCTAGTAATTAATTACTGGATTTGCAGCAATAAAGGGTCTAACTTCCTTTTTCAGCTTATGTAATTCGTATATTAATATGTTGAAAGAGGAATGATCACCCATACTCAAGCAATAATTTTTAAGTCGGTTGACTACCAGGAATCCAGCAAGATTGTTACCATGTTTACGCGGGAACATGGTAAGATTGCAGTGATTATCAAGGGAGTTAAGAAGCCTAAAAGCAAGTTTTCGGGACTCATAGAGATCGGCAACTTCCTCGACGTTGTTTATTATTATAAAGCTTCCCGATCAGTACAGATCTTATCGGAAGCCAGTTACGCAGAAAAGCTGATGAATCTACGCACAGATTTTGAAAAAATGGCAACCATGACTTCGGCCATGGAGCTCATCAGTCAGCTTCTGCATGAGAACGAAGTGAATGAACCGCTCTTTGACTTTACCCAAAAGATGCTGATATGGTTGAATTCGACTGATATCCATCCTTCCATGATGTTTCCCTATATGCAAATACGTCTGGCTAATTTAATGGGATTAGGTTTGCAGCTTGATTCTAAAACGCAAGATATACAAACGAACTATTTAAATATCGAATCGGGTTTAATTACAACAGAGAGTACGACTTCATATTCTTATAAGCTTACGGAAAAGCAGTTAAGTTATATAAGAATTGCATTACAGGCTAAAAGTTCTACTTTATTTGATATATCGTTTAATACGGGGGAACTTAAAGCACTGATTGAACTTTTAGATCGGTATTTGAAATACCATGTTGAAGGCCTCAGGGATCGTAAATCTGATGCCATCTTTGAACAAATTTTGCAGGAGTAATTATGAAAACGCGCGATCGATATTTATCTGGCATCTTACTCGTATTTATTGGAGTCCTGATCGGGATGTCTTTTGTGGTATATCAACAACAGAATGCAATAGACGATCGGGCGGATGTAAAGGTAACAGAAGTTAAGCATAGCAAGCAGCCTCTTTTCACAGATAAAGAGCTTTCGAAACTTGATGATCGTTTTTTATTTAGAAAAGTGGCAGAAAGGGTAACTCCTACTGTTGTTTATATTGAAACGTTGGTTAATCTCTCTAAAAGTGATATCCCTGATGATCAATACCACAATAAAGATGATGATTTTTGGAATCACATTTTTCCGCGCCGGGCGCGAACAGTTGGTTCAGGTATTTTGATCAGTAGCGATGGTTATATACTTACCAATAATCACGTTGTTGATGGAGCTATTGAAGGTGAAATTGAGGTGGTATTGAATGATAAACGAACCTTTAGAGGTCGGATTGTAGGTGCAGATCCAACAACAGACCTGGCTGTTTTAAAAATTGATGCCAAAAAACTGCCGTCAATTACCATTGGTAATTCTAACAAAGTAGAAGTTGGCGAATGGGTTTTGGCCATAGGTAATCCTTTTCGACTGCGTTCAACGGTTACAGCAGGAATTGTAAGCGCCCTGAGCCGGGATGTACAGATCATTCATGACCAGATGCGGGTTGAAAGTTTTATACAGACCGATGCTGCGATCAACAAGGGAAATAGCGGTGGAGCGCTGGTCAATACCAGTGGTGAGTTGATTGGGGTTAATACTGCCATTGCTTCGCAGAGTGGTAGCTACCAGGGATATGGGTTTGCAATACCATCTAATTTAGCTTCTAAAGTAGCTCAGGATATCATTCAGTATGGTGAAGTGCGCCGGGCACTGTTAGGTGTAACGATCGTGAGTGTTAATTCAACGCTGGCGGATGATTTAGATATGGATAGAATTGAAGGAGTTGAAATAACGGCTGTTTCTCCAGATGGAGCTGCTGACAAGTCAGGTTTGCAGCCTAATGACGTTATACTTAGTGTAAATGGAGATCAGGTTAATGAATCAAATCAGCTGCAAGAAAAGATTGCCGTTTTAAGTCCGGGAGAAATCGTGACCTTAAAGATTTGGCGGGATGGAAATACGCTGACTAAAAAAGTGATACTTGATAAATTTGAACCGAACCAAGACCAACTGGCTTTTTCAAATGATCGTTCAACAGACTCAACAGATAGTGAAGTAACCAATCCGGGTAATCGTAAACACAGCGTACAATTTGCTACTTTTGATTTTGGGTTTCGGGTGATGGCTCTCTCAAAATTCGATCACCCCGATACGTATGATTTGGTAATTACCGATGTGGTTAAAGGTTCGGAAGCCGACAATGCCGGTCTAAAAGAAGGATTTAAAATTCATAAAATTGGCAATCAAAAAGTTGAAGATCTGCAGTCAATGAAAGATCTTATAGCGCAAATTTTAAAGGACAGCAACTCGGTTACCATCGAAGTTGAAACACAAGATCACGCCAGAAAACTATTCAAATTAGAACAGTAAAATATTATATGAATCGTACACTTTTAGTATTTGTCGCAGTTTTTTCTTTAGGTATTGTAATTTCTTGTTCGGGACCGGGCAAGATGGCTCAGAAAACCAGTCAAACCCAGCAAAAAGTAAAATCTCAATATCCAAGCTGGTATCCTGAGCATTCGATTGTGAATACCGATACGGTGATGTATGCTTATGCTACGGCTATCGATAATGATTCGGCTTCATCCGTCGATAAGGCTATCGCTTGGGCTAAATCGGAAATACAATCTTCCCTATCAGACAAATTAGAGAATATCCGTTCAGATGCTGTTCGGGAATTGGGAAGTGAATCGGGTTTAGATTCCTCCAGTTTTTTAATTGCTTTGCGTAAAGTTGATAATGCAGTCAAGGATGTGGCAGAAACAGGACACACCGAAGTAAGAACGGTTGAAGGATACAACAGCTATCGTAGTTTCGCCGAGATTATAGTCCCCAAAGATGAACTGATTCGAAGAATTGGGAAACGACTGGCTGGGCACGAGAAAGCTTGGAATGCCATGAAAAATTCAAAGGCTTTTAAAAATTTCTAGAGTTTAGAAATTCGTATTAGTTGTCATCCTAAAGGTATTCCAGGATTGATTGGACGTCCTCTGAAAGAGCAGTGAGTCTGCCAACGATTACTGCATACCGAAGAGGCTTTTGTTACAACTGGCCGGCCGATGACCTACCCATTGCCTTTGAAAGGGCACTTACACCAGATCCTCGACCTCCGTCGGGAGCCCAGGATGACAAACCAAGCAGTCCTACTTAATACTACTCCGGTGTCATCCTGAACAGCCAGCGCGGAATCCGGAAGCTGTTCTCAAGCGTGAAGGCCTGATTCAGGATCTGTTGCGCCATCCGAGGGAAGCCACCCCACAAGCCATTAATCGCCAGGTTTTGAGAAGCCTTCTTTTACAACTGAATAGCTGCTGGCAAAACTGTTGCCCATGAAAAGCTTCCTGCATCAGATTCCAGATCGGGGGCCTGGATGACAGGGTTAGAGGTTTTTGAGGGCAGTCAACCTAATTCCAATTCCCAATCTTGTCATCCTGAAGGTGTTCCAGGATTTAAAAGCAATATTAGAAATAAAAAGACCCGCAAAATTTCAAAAACTTTGCGGGTCTTAATTTATATTTAACTCTGAATAAATTCACATTTACATATTCTCAACGATTTTATCGCCAAATTCAGAGCATTTCAGTAGTGTCGCTCCTTCCATCAGACGCTCAAAATCGTAGGTTACTTGTTTTTGCATAATTGATTCTTCGATACCTTTTTCAATCAGGTCTGCAGCTTCACCCCAGCCCATATAACGCAGCATGATAACACCGGAGAGTATTAGTGAACCGGGATTTACTTTATCCTGGCCGGCATACTTGGGTGCGGTACCGTGCGTGGCTTCAAAAACGGCTAGTCCAGTGTTATAATTAATATTTGCTCCGGGAGCAATGCCAATACCGCCAACACAGGCAGCCAGCGCATCCGACACATAATCGCCATTAAGATTCATCGTTGCGATAATATCATATTCATCGGGGCGCGTTAGGATCTGCTGCAAAAAGGCATCGGCAATAACGTCTTTGATGACGATACCATTCGGGAGCTTACACCAAGGGCCTTCGCCAATCACTTCGGCATCGTATTCTTCACGTGCCACTTCGTATCCCCAGTCTTTAAAGCTACCTTCGGTAAACTTCATGATGTTTCCTTTATGGACTAGCGTTACACTGTCGCGGCCTTCCTCAATGGCGTAGTCGATAGCAGACCGAACCAGGCGCTTTGTTCCTTCTTCGGAGATGGGCTTAATGCCAATAGAAGTGGTATCCGGGAAGCGCATTTTGGTAACGCCCATCTCGTTAATCAGAAAATCTCTGATCTTTTTGTTTTCCGGGGTGCCTGTTTGCCATTCAATACCAGCGTAAATATCTTCGGTATTTTCACGAAAGATGACCATATCAGTCTTCTCAGGATGTTTAACCGGACTCGGAGTTCCCTTGAAATATTTTACAGGGCGAACACACGCATACAGATCCTTATTTTGGCGAATAGCTACATTAAGAGAACGAATTCCACCCCCAACAGGAGTAGTCAAAGGACCTTTGATCGCCACTTTATATTCTTCAATTGCGTTGAGGGTGTCTTCTGGCAGCCACTGATCTTCACCATAAAACTTAACAGCCTTTTCACCGGCATAAATTTCAAACCATTCAATTCGTTTTTGTCCGTCGTATGCTTTTTCGACAGCACTATCAAGTACATGTCGCATCGTAGGAGTAATATCAACGCCTGTGCCATCACCTTCGATAAAAGGGATGATTGGGTTATCGCCAACTTTTAGCGTGCCATCTGGTTTCGTTTCAATCTTGGTCCCGTTATCAGGAGGGGTAATTTTGTCGTAATTCATAGCTATTTCCGTAATAATTTTAGATTAAATTTGTCTTGTAGTATAGCAAAAAAATGGTGGAGGTGCACAGGCAGCCTTCGTACGTTTTGATATGTAATGACCGAATGATCGATGCTCGAACGGCGATGCTGACCATTGGTCACCCAAATCGTACATCGATCCATCGCAATTCCCGGCTGCATATTGAACTATTTTCTGGTTATATTGCGTTATAATGGAAATACCCCACATACCAGAAAGGAAGCTGTTATGATTAAGCCAATGTTCGGGCATCGCCCAAAACCCAGAAAATTTAATTATGAATACCGGTATTACGATCCTAAAAAGGATGAACGAAGGCGCGATCGCATAAAGATAGAGCGTAAACATGCCAAGTATCACCAGGGGAAATCCGTATTGCTTTATGCATTGGGATTAGCCTTGGTAATCTATATCATATATTTACTGTAAGTTACCTTTTGTTTTGGGATAAATTCATAAATGGATGATAAATTCTTATCATCCCGTTAATCTAAAATCATATAAAAGAAGTATAGACCGACTTTGACCCAGGATAAGGATTCTCAAAATTCCATTATACATCAGCTTCCTCCTGAAATTTCCAATAAGATTGCCGCCGGCGAAGTAATACAACGACCAAGTTCGGTTGTGAAAGAATTAATTGACAATTCTATTGATGCCGGTGCCGACCAGCTGAAAATTGTAATCCAAAATGCAGGCCGCACCCTGATTCAGGTAGTTGACAATGGGAGCGGAATGGGCAAAGAGGATATTCGGCTTTGTTTTCAGCGACATGCAACATCCAAGATTAAAGATGTCGATGACCTTTTCCGGGTTCGAACGCTTGGCTTCCGGGGAGAAGCAATGGCTTCTATTGCCTCTGTAGCACAGGTAACACTCAAAACCAAGCCCCCCGAAGCTGATATCGGATATAAATACGAGATTTGGGGCGGTGAGGAAAAATCGTTTGAGCCTGCTGCTGTTGAAGATGGAACTTCGGTGTCGATCCGTAATCTTTTCTACAATGTGCGTGCCCGCCGGCAGTTTCTCAAAACAGACGCTACCGAATTTCGACATATTTTGAAAACCGTGCAACAGGCGGCTCTTGCTTATCCCGACGTTGCATTTAAGCTTATAGCTGATACCGATACTATTTATAATCTGGCCAAAGATCAGGCGTTGAAAGATCGTATTGTGGATATGTTTGGCAAAAGTTATAAGGCTAGCCTCATTCGTTTCAGGGAAGAGACCAGCTATCTGACGGTTCATGGAATTTTGGGAGATCCCAAGCTGACGAAGCGAAGTCGGGGAGAGCAATTCCTGTTTGTTAATGGTCGTCCCATCCAGCACCGGTATCTGACGCACATCGTTCTAAATATCTATGATACCTGGACGGGCGAAAAGGATTACCCTTTTTATGCTATTTTTCTGGAAGTGGATCCCAAGCAGGTGGATGTGAATGTGCATCCGGCAAAGGAAGAGGTAAAATTTGAAGATGAACGCAGTGTCATCAAGCTGACAAAGTCAGTGGTTAAGAAGGCATTGAATGAGCAATTTATGGTTCCAAATGTGTCGGATGATAACATGCGTCCATCTCGCAAAAGTCCCGATGAATTCTCGTCTGATTTTAGTTTTGGAGGATATACGAATCGCGGTTCCAACAAAGACAGGCCGGTAAAGTTTCCCTCACGAATCAATTTTGATCGTCCTTCGCAGCGAAAAGGACAAAATGATTTTTCGCAGAAGCTGTATGATTTTGATGATCAGGAGATCGAAAAATCCGATTCTAATACGGGAGAGCAGCAGCCTGACCGCTTGCAAGATCGGGGTTTTTGGCAATTACATGATCGTTATATTCTTACGCAGACCCGTTCGGGATTGTGTATGATTGATCAGCATTCAGCTCATAAACGTATCGTTTTTGAGAAGGCTATTAATGCTACAGAATCGGCGATCCCAAGTACGCAGCAGCTTCTATTTGCTCAAACGATCGAATTATCAGCTTCGGAATTTTCATTACTCGAAGAATTACATCCGATCATCCAGCGGATGGGTTTCAATGTGCAATTGTTAAGCGGCAATACGGCAATGGTTTCCGGTGTGCCGGCGGATATAGATGTTGGGGATGAGCAATCGGTTCTTAAATCGATGCTGCAGCAATACAGGGATTTAGATGGCAGGTTCGACTTTGATGAGCGCCGAAAATTGGCTATTGCTTTTGCATCAAAGACGGCTATTCCCAAGGGCAAGAAACTTACCGATGTGGAGATGGAAAATCTGCTTGATCAGCTATTCGCCTGTGACGAACCATATAAAGATCCGCTAAATAAACCTACTCTCGAATATATTCCTCTTGAGGATATCGAAGCACGATTTCGTTAGGAATAACTGATTGGCGAATTGTTGAATTACAGATTTAAAAATTTATCTTGTCGTTTTAGTTCGATAGAATTCCGACATTCCTACTTGGGTTAATCAATAACTCGGTCATTCAATAATTCAACCATTCATTTATGAATATTCTGGCTGTCGAGCCCTTTTTTAGTGGTTCTCACAAAGCTTTTTTAAAGGGATTACGGAAGTATTCCAGGCACAATATCATCCCGATAAATTTGAGTTACAAAGGACGTAAGTGGCAGATGCATGGCAATTCGGTAGTGCTGGCCGGAATGACCCAAGAGGTGGAGGACGATATTGACTTACTGCTGGTGAGCAGTATGACGAACCTTCCGGCTTTTCTGGCGCTAACCAACCCGCGTTTTGCGGATGTGCCCAAGATCATGTATATGCACGAAAACCAGTTTACCCAGCCGATGCCGGAAGGAACGGAGCGCGACCTGACCTATTGCTATCTCAGCTATTTGAGCATGCTTTCGGCGGATCGGCTTATCTTTTCCTCAAAGTTTCACCGGAATGATTTTTTAAAAGCCCTGCCCGATTTTTTGGAGCACTATCCCGATGACAAATACTATTATCCCGTGGATAAAATTGCCGAGCGGAGTGTTGTGTTGTACCCCGGATTAGATCTCAAGCGGTTCGATGCTCAGGAAGATCTTCGGGAATCGAATGATAATCCCGTAATCGTATGGAACCAGCGCTGGCAGTTCGATCGTAATCCGGCCATGTTTTTTCGTGTACTTAATCGTCTGGATGATATCGATCTAACCTTTGATTTAATCCTGGCAGGCGATACCCAGCACGAAAAGCCCGAAGAATTTGAAAAAGCATGGCAGCGCTACGGACGGCATATCACCCACTTCGGATACGTCGAAAACAAAGAGAACTATAGCAAGCTACTGCACAGCGGCGATATTGTAGTGTCAACAGCAACCTATGAATTTTTCTGCGTAGCCATAATGGAGGCAATCTATTGCGGCTGTCATCCCTTGGTGCCCAACCGGTTGCATTATCCAGAACTCATCTCGGAAAGTTTGCACAAACCGCTATTGCATGCCCCTGTACTTTATGATACCGAAGACGATCTTTTCCATTATTTGAAGGATTTGTTAACCGGTGAATCAAAGCCCCTTCCTAAGTCGTCTTTACAGAACATCAACAAGCATCTGGACTGGTCGGATCGTATTGATGAATTTGATACTATGTTTGAAGAATTTAGTAAACTGGAGACTGTCTCGTCATTATCTTGAGTTCTTTCGGCGTTTAGCGATAAGCTTGGGAAAACATCTTTACCGGTTTCTATAAAGATTGAACAGCGTGTATAAAATAAAAAAACCGCATCGTTTTACGGATGCGGTTCTTGTTTAAATTAATAGAATTATATACCAGTTAGGCTTGACCTGATTCGACAGTTGATGTTGAGACGGTGCTTTGAATTTCGGAGGCAGAAAGCCATCCTGCAATCAAAGAAGTAATCAATCCGAGATATCCGCCTATGTAAATCAGGAACGTAGCCATTATCCAGTTACCGATTGCTAGGGCCAAGAAGGTTAGCCATAATCCGAGCATAAAGAGATTGACAAAGACGCCTTTACGCATGACGCCCAGCCACAGATAAAAGAAAAATACGGCCCAGATTATATCGATCCAGCCCTGATTCACTGTCAGAGAACTTCCTCCCATGTTCGAAGAGAGTATATTAGACAATGACACAATTAAGAAAAAGGCTCCTAATCCCAGAAAGAGCGTCATTTCATACGTTTCACCTCTAAAATAAGAGAGGATGCCAACGATAGAAAGAACTGCTCCTCCCAGAATTAAACCGGTAACAAGATCAATCTCTGGCATTTGTGAAGTAATCCAATGGGCGTTGAACATACTGTAAATCCACCCAGTTATAAAGATAGCTGCATAACCAAGCACCTTCGAATCTGCTAGTTGATTATCCATAATATTACCCTTTTAAAAAAGTTGATAATATCAATTTATAGATATTATGTATAATAGTTAAGGTTATCCATTCCTTGTTAAAAAGGAATAAATTTTGTTTTTACTAATTCATTCATCGTATTGTCATTTAATGACTTACATATTTAGAAACAAAAAAGCTTGCATGTTAGTTTTATTTTTCTTAAGAAAAGCTACTTTAATAGCTATTTATATCAGCTATAAATAGCTATAAGAGGGGTTTGCCGACGAATCGAAGGAAAGAATGGGGAGAATTAATTTATCCCATATTCAGAAGGTTAGGTAATGCTAATTACCGACCGTAAGCAATAACTTTCAAAGGATCGGTTTTAGAGGCGATACGGGCGGGCAACCATGAAGCCAGTGCGCAAAGAATCAAGGTAACAATTGCCACAATACCAAAATCCATCATATGCGGCTCAACAGGGGCATAAGCCATATAGTAATTTTGCTCGGATAGGGGAATGATATGATAGGTCGATTGCAGCCAGGCAAATAGCAGGGATAGAGAAATGCCAATAAGCAAACCTACGACAGCCACAAAAAGCCCTTCAAGCAAAAATATCCCCCGGATACTTTTATCTTTAGCCCCCATGGTTTTGAGTATGCCAATGTCGCGTGTTCGCTCAAGCACCATCATCAGAATAGTGCCAATCAGGTTAAAGGCCGCTACGATAATCATCACACTGATTACAAACGGTATGGTCTGCTCCTGCAAATCGACCCAAGCAAAAATATTGCCATATTGGTCATAGATGGTTTTTGTGAAGTAGGGGAACTGCAGGTCATCTGCTAATTTTTGGTCGAAGGATGTTATTTTAGATTGATCTTTCAACCTGATTTCAATGGCTGAGGCATTGGTTTTAGGCATCTCAAAAA
>Ga0102959_1000183_pt1 | contig 20055 bp, 17 predicted proteins | sample SalPonF2_B_D2_MG_FD_84520 | JGI IMG/M metagenome (GOLD analysis project Ga0102959, IMG submission 84520) | Salt pond soil microbial communities from South San Francisco under conditions of wetland restoration - Salt Pond MetaG SF2_B_D2_MG ...
ACTCAGAACTTCCTCCGCAACGGCCCCGCTCGCTCGCGCTGGCGGCTCTGTCGCCCGGCCTTGCGGCGCGTTGCGGCTCTGAACTCCGTGGCTTTACGCCGTTGCCCTCTTGCCTTCCTGCCCTCTTGCCGCTTGCCTTGCCGCTGGCGAGCGTTGTGGCCGTTGCCGTACCCTATTGCCTGGTCTCAAAGCCCTGGTCCCTACTCCTTGACTTCATACTCCGCGTCGATCACGTCGTCGCCGCCCTTGTCTTGGCCGGAGGGCTGCTGGCCACCGCCTTGGGGGCCGCCTGCCTCGGCGCCGGGCGCCGCCTGCTGGGCCTTGGCGGCCTGCTCGTACATGGCCTGGGCGATCTTGTGCGTCGCCTGCTCCAGGGCCTCGACCTTCCGCTTGATCACGTCCGCGTCGTCGCCCTTCAGCGCGTCGCGCAGTTCGCTGATGGCGCCCTCGATCGCGCCGCGGTCCTCCGCGGAAACCTTTTCGCCCTGCTCCTTGAGCGTCTTTTCCGCGGCGAAGGCCATCGCGTCGCCCTGGTTCTTGAGGTCCACCAGTTCGCGGCGCTTGCGGTCTTCCTCGGCGTGGGCCTCGGCGTCCTTCTTCATCTTGTCGATCTCGGTGGCGTCCAGCCCGCTGGAGCCCTTGATCTCGATGGACTGCTCCTTGCCGGTGCCCAGGTCCTTGGCGGAGACGTTCAAGATGCCGTTGGCGTCGATGTTGAACGTAACCTCGACCTGCGGCACGCCGCGCGGCGCCGGCGGAATGTCCGTCAGGTTGAACCGCCCCAGCGTGCGGTTGTCGCCGGCGAACTCCCGCTCGCCCTGCAGCACGTGGATGGTCACCTCCGTCTGGTTGTCCGCGGCGGTGGAGAAGGTTTCCTTCTTCTCGGTCGGGATGGTGGTGTTGCGCTCGATGAGCTTGGTCATCACGCCGCCGAGCGTCTCGACGCCCAGCGACAGCGGCGTCACGTCCAGCAGCACCATCTGCTCCTCGACCTCGCCGGCCAGGATGCCGCCCTGGATGGCCGCGCCCATGGCGACCACCTCGTCCGGGTTGACGGACTTGTTGGGCTCCTTGCCGAAGATTTCCTTGACGATCTGGTGGACCTTCGGAATGCGCGTCGAGCCGCCGACGAGGATCACCTCGTCCACGTCGCCGGCCGAGAGCTTCGCGTCGCTCAGGGCGGACTTGCACGGCCCGACGAGGCGGTTGAACACCGGCTCGCAGAGCTGCTCGAACTTCGCCCGGGTGATGGTGAGCGTCAGGTGCTTGGGGCCTTCCTGCGTGGCGGTGATGAACGGCAGGTTGACGTTCGCCTCCATCGCCGTGGACAGCTCGCACTTGGCCTTCTCCGCCGCTTCCTTGAGCCGCTGGAGGGCCATGGCGTCTTTGCGGAGGTCGATGCCGTCGGTCCGCTTGAACTCGTCGGCGATGAAGTTGATGAGGAGTTCGTCCAGGTCGTCGCCGCCGAGGTGCGTGTCGCCGTTGGTGGAGAGCACCTCGAAGACGTTATCGCCGATGTCGAGGATGGACACGTCGAAGGTGCCGCCGCCGAAGTCGAATACGGCCACCTTCTCGTTGGTCTTGCGGTCCAGACCGTAGGCCAGGGCCGCGGCGGTCGGCTCGTTGATGATGCGCTCCACCTTCAGCCCGGCGATCTCGCCGGCTTCCTTGGTGGCGGTGCGCTGCGAGTCGTTGAAGTACGCCGGCACGGTGATCACCGCGCGGTCGATCGACTCTCCCAGGTAGTCCTCGGCCGTCTTCTTGAGGGCCTGGAGCACCATGCCGGAGATCTCCTGCGGGGTGTATTCCTTGCCGCGTACGCCGACGCGGACGAGCTCCTGCGGGCCGCCGACCACCTCGTAGGGAACCTGCTTTTCTTCCTCGGCCACTTCCGCGTGACGCCGGCCCATGAACCGCTTGATGGAGAACACCGTGTTCTTGGGGTTGGTGATCTGCTGGTGCCGGGCCGGCTGGCCAACCAGCCGCTCGCCCTTCTCCGTGAATGCGACGACCGAGGGCGTCAGCCGGTTGCCCTGCTGGTTGATCAGGACCTTCGGCGCCGCGCCTTCCATGATCGCCACAACGCTGTTGGTGGTTCCGAGGTCGATTCCGATGATCTTTTTGGATGCCATAGTTCCTTTGCCTTCCTTCCGTCCGTTGGCGTTCGCGCCACTATGGGTAGTCTAGTGGGCCGTGGGCGCATGTCCCGCCCACCTGCATCAAGCAACAGGCGTGCCAGCTCCGGAAATTACTACAATACAAGGACTTGCTGAAAGATGCGATTAACGCGGACGTGCCAGATCGGCCGATGTCGCCGCCCGAGTGGCCGCTTTGGCAGGCCGGGAGGGCACAGGAGGGACCGCTCCGGGGCCCCCAGCAAGCCGCTCCGCGCAAAAAGAAGGGCGCTTACCGAGGCGGAGGGAGACCTCGGTGCGCCCTTGTCCGCTCCCTACTCATGCCCGGAAGGAGGAGACCGGGCTCGGTCACTTACAGGAAAGCGGTTACTGATTGCTCACTGCTATTCTATACGCTCAATCGCCCCGACGGTTCGCCAATTTCGCACACCTTCTGAGCGCCAACGCCCAGCCCGTGGCGAACGAGGCGCCGTAGGCCCTACGTGTACAGCACGTAGCGGTCCTGGTCCCGCGGCTCCTGCTCGGGTTCTTCCGGCTCCGGCTCGGCCGGCAACTCCTCGGCCGGCTCGGGAAAGCCTACCCGCTCTCGCACAAGGTACAGGGGGCGGCCCTTGGCCTCCTCGAACACCCGCCCGACGTACTCGCCCAGCAGGCCCAGCAGGATGAACTGCACGCCGAACAGGCCCAGCACGATCATCACCGCGTGCACCCACCCGGACGCCGCCAGCCCAAAGGGCCACAGCACCAGCGACAAAAGGAAGAACGCCAGCGTACCCGCCAGGAACACGCCCCCCAGCACCGGCGCCACGCGCAGCGGCAGCACGGAGAAATTGAACACCCCGGCCGTGGACATTGCCGCCAGTTGCTTGAGCGTGTAGCCGCTGGCCCCGGCGGCGCGCTTCTCGGCGGTGTAGCGCACGGCCGCCTGGCGGAAGCCGATCTGCCGCACCAGCCCGCGCAGGAAGCGGTGGTGTTCGCGGTGGCGGCGCAGCGCGTCCAGGGCCTTGCGGTCCAGCAGGCGGAAGTCCGCCTGGCCGTCGAGGTCCGCCCCGGCCGCGAACCGTATGAACCGGTACGTCAGCCGGCCGACGGCCCGGCGCAGCGGGGAGATGCCCTCGGTGTCCTCGCGGATGGTGTAGACCACCTCGAACCCCTCGCGCCATCGAGCCACGAGGTCGGCGATCAGTTCCGGGGGGTGCTGGCAGTCGCCGTCCAGGCTGATCACCGCCCGCCCGGCCGCGTGGTCGTAGCCGGCCGTGATGGCCAACTGGTGGCCGTGGTTCCGGCTGAGCTGCACCACCCGAACGCGAGGGTCTTCCGCCGCCAGCCGTCCGAGGATTTCCGGCGAGTTGTCCGAGGAACCATCCTCCACGAAGACCACTTCGTACGGCTCGCCCAAGGCGTCGGCGGCGGACCGAAGGCGCGGCCAGAACTCGCCCAGCACTTCCTGCTCGTTGTAGACCGGCACCACGAAGCTGAATACCGGGTCCGTCTTGTCGGTCTGTTCACTCATGGGCGGGAATTGTACCCCAAACCGCGGGGGCAATAGAGGGCAAAGCCTCAAGTTTCCATCGGTTCCATCGGCGCCGCATCCGGCAGCAGGGCCGTCACCGCCGCCAGCATCGCCACGCCCGCCGTTTCCACGCGCAGCGTATTGGCGCCAATCCGCACGGGCCGAAACCCCGCCGCCAGGGCCTGCCGCCGCTCGGCGTCCGTCAGCCCGCCCTCGGGGCCGACAAGGATTACCGATTGACGTTTGACGATTGACGATTGGTCGAGGGCGGCGGGCAGGCTGAGTGCGTCCCGGCCGGTATCTCCCAGCAGGCAAACCATGTCCGCGCACTCTTCCAGGAAGTGCCGAAACCCTTCCGGGGCGTTAATTTCCGGCAGGAAGTCCAGCCCGCACTGCTTGGCGGCGGCAATGCACGCCGCCCGCCACTTCTCCGCCTTGGCCTTGTTCAAGTCCGGGGCGGCCACGGAGCGCTCGAACACCACCGGCCGCAGCGACGCGGCCCCCAGTTCCGTCGCCTTCTCCAGCAGCCAGTCCAGCCGCTTGCCCTTCGGCACGGCGAAGCCCAGATGGACCGCCGGCGCCGGGGGGTGCTTGGTGTGGGCGATGTCTTCCAAGGCCACCAGCACCTCACGGCGGACGGCCCGGGCGATGCGCCCCCGCCCCACCGTGCCGCATCCGTCGAACAGTTCCACCTCGTCGCCGGCGCTGAGGCGCAGCACGTGCAGCGCGTGGTGGGCCTCGGCCGCCGGCAGCGCCACGCGATCGCCCTTGAAGCATTCCACAAAAAAGCGGTTCATTCCGGCCGGACCTTTCTGCCTGCACCCGCCGTCAAAGATAGCACGCAACCGGCGGAAAAGCACCCCGCTCCACCGACGGCGCGAAGCAATTGCCTCCTCGGCCCCGCCGTCTTCGGGAGTAGTGTCCGGCCCGGAACTCCTGTCGAGCGTCGCCTGCCCCTTGCCCGGCCGCGTGAGATGCGTACACTGCTCGACTGAAGGCTTCCGCCTCCTTGCCCGGCCCGGAAACCTTGACGCCGCTCGCCGCATGGGAGTTGAGTATGCCGAAAGTCGCACAGCGTTACCTGGACGTGGACCCGTGGGTCATCCGCCAGCGCGGGCTCCACCCGAACCGCGCCCGCGTGAGCGAGGCGATCTTCGCCCTCGGCAACGAGTACATGGGCGTGCGCGGATACTTCGACGAGGGCTACGGCGGCGATTCGCTGGTCGGCAGCTTCTTCAACGGCGTCTACGAGCACATCCCCGGCCCGGAGCCGATGTTCCGCGGCATCGTGACGGACCAGACGTTCCTGGCCAACAGCGTCGACTGGCTGCACACGCGGATTTCGCTGGGCCGGGAGACGCTGGACCTGGCGACCTCGAAGATCAGCGGCTTCGTCCGCACGCTGGACATGCGCACCGGCCTGATGACGCGCGAGTTCGTCTGGAACGCCGGCGGCAAGAAGCTCCACGTCACCTTCCAGCGTTTCGTCTCCATGGCGGACCCGCACGCCGCCGGCCAGAGAATCACACTCGAGCCGCTGAACTTCTCCGGCAGCGTGAAGCTCCGCGTGGGGATGGACTTCTCCAACGAGCACGAGGAAGGCGACCGCGGCACCCTGTGGCGGCTCATCAGCAGCGGCCGCAAGGGCGAGGTGGTGGCCGGCATGGGCAAACTGCCCGGATCCGGCTTTCGCGTGTTCACCAGCTACCGGCTGGAGTGCAGCCAGCCGATCGAGCCGAAGCCGGCGGATGACGATGGTGTGGTCGGCGACGAACTGACGCTCAAGCTCCGGCAGGGCCGCCCCACCACGCTGGACCGGCTGTTCTGCCACTACAAGGAGAAGAGCAACCGCAAGACCGACGCGGCCGTGTGGCAGCGCGGCATGGACCTCGCCGCGAAGCGCGCGAAGCTCGCCTACGACGAGGCGGCCGAGAAGTCCGTCGCCTACTGGCTGGACGTGTGGGGCTCGCTGGACGTGACCATCGAGGGCGATCCCGCCAACCAGCAGGGCATCCGCTTCTGCATCTTCAACATGCACCAGACCTACCACGGCGTGGACCCGGCCAACAACGTCACCGCCAAGGGCCTGACCGGCGAGAACTACTGGGGCGTGGCCTGGTGGGATACGGAGACCTACTGCCTGCCGTTCTACCTGTTCAACAACCCCCGGGCGGCGAAGAACCTGCTGGCCTATCGCTACCGCACGCTGGGCGGGGCCATCCGCCGGGCTCGGCAACTCGACTTCCGGGGCGCCCGCTACCCGATGTGCACCATCGACGGCGACGAGGTCTGCGGTGTCTGGCAGCACGGCGACCTGGAGATCCACGTTTCCGCGGCCGTGGCGTACGGCATCCGGCAATACGACCGGCTCATCGGCGACAAGGAGTTCCTCTACTCCAAGGGCGTCGAGATGCTCCTGCAGATCAGCCGCTACTACGCCAGCCGCGGCGAGTGGAGCCCGCTCACCAGGGAGTTCGGCTTCTGGCGCGTCATGGGTGCCGATGAGTTCCACATGATGGCCCACAACAATTGCTACAAGAACGTGATGGCCGCCAAGGCGATGCAGTACACGCTGGACGTGATGGCGGAGATGCCCAAGGCCCGCGTGGCCTGACGGAATGGAGAAGCCCGTGAGTATTGCAGCAGTGATCTTCGACCTGGACGGCGTGATCGTCTCCACCGACGAGTACCACTACCTCGGCTGGAAGAAGCTCGCCGACGAGGAAGGCATCTACTTCGACCGGGAGATCAACCACCGCTGCCGGGGCGTCAGCCGCATGGAGAGCCTGGAGGTGGTCCTGGAGCGGGCCGACCGCCAGTACACGCCGGAAGAGAAGCAGGAAATGGCCGCGCGGAAGAACAATTACTACCGCCAGATGCTCCAACGGCTGTCGCCGGATGACATCCTGCCCGGCGTGATGGAGATTCTCGACGGGCTCAAGGCCCGCGGCGTGAAAGTGGCGGTGGGCTCCTCCAGCCGGAACTCCCCCACCATCCTGGAGCAGATCGGCCTGGGCGACTACTTCGACGCGACCAGCGACGGCAACGACATCACGCACTCCAAGCCGCACCCGGAGGTTTTTCTGCTGGCGGCCGAGCGGCTGGGCGTGCCGCCGGAGCGGTGCCTGGTGGTGGAGGATGCCGAGGCCGGCGTGGCCGCGGCCGTCAACGGGGGCATGAAGTGCCTGGCCGTCGGCAACGCCGCGGGCGACCCGCGGGCGCAGCTCTCCGCGCCGGACTTGGCGAGCATTTCCGTGGAGCAGATGCTGGCGGTGTAGAAGCCCACGGCGAGCAAGGACGCCTACCGCCCCATCGCGGTTCCGGCCGCGATGGGCTCGCCCTCCGGCCTCCGCGGAGCGTCACCCCCCATTCAGCATCCGATTCACCAGCGCCTTGACGGACACGCTGGCGAAGCACGTGCGGGAGTCCGACACGGCGAACGGAATCACCAGCTTGCCGCGGTGCAGCATCGACCCGCAGGAGTAGACCACGTTGGGCACATAGCCTTCGCGCTCCTCCCCCACCGGCGCCAGCAGCGGCTCGCGCAGGCGGCCGAGGACCTTCTCCGGGTTCCGCCGGTCCAGCAGCGTCGCGCCGATGCAGTACCGCCGCATCGGCCCCACCCCGTGGGTGATGACGATCCATCCGGCGTCGGTCTCCAGCGGCGAGCCGCAGTTGCCGAGTTGCGTCAGCTCCCACGGCTCGGCCGGCGCCTGGAGCTTGGTGGACACGTTCCACACGTGCAGGTCGCGCGACGCCAGCAGGAAAAGGTTCTCGCCGTCGTGGCGGGAGATCATCATGTAATACCCCTCGACCTTCCGCGGGAACAGCGCCATGCCCTTGTTCCTGGCGTATCGGCCGGAGAGCGGGGCCATGTGGAACGTGTGGAAGTCCTCCGTTTCCAGCAGCATCGGGTGGATGCGGAACCCGTCGAACGCCGTATAGGTGCCGTAGTGCCGCACGGTTCCGTCGTCTTCCGTGAACCGTACGAGCCGCAGGTCTTCCATGCCGCGGCCTTCGGGCTCGGTGGCCGGGAAGATCACCGTCTCCGAGGGCTGGCAGTCTTCGGGAAAGCGCAGCTCGTAGCTGGCGTTGGCGAGCCAGAGCATCGTCTCCCGGATCCGCTTGAAGCCGGGCGGCCGCCCCGGCGGGCGGGCGAACTCCTCCAGCACCGCGCGAAGCTGCGAGAGCGTAAACTCGCTTTCGAGCCTGTCCAGCACGGCCGACGTTTGTCTGTGGCTGCCGGCCATCTCGCGCAGCTTGCGGACGAACAGGGCTTTGTCCAGCCGTTTGTCCGGCAGCGGCCGGGCGGAGTGGGCGAACCTCGGCGGAGGGTCGAACGTGATCGCGCCGGCCTGGTCCACCACGCCGCGGCGGAAGACGATGCTGGACACGTGCCCCTCGCCGGTGGCCCGCAGACTCATCAGGAACCGCCGCGAGCCGACGGCCAGGCCGGACTGGTCCGGGTGCGGCACGAGCGACGGGTTGAACAGCGCCGCCGACTCGATGCTGTACTCCATGGTAAAGTACGCGCCGATCAGCCGCTTGCGATCTTCAGAGAGCTCCTTCACGGTGCGCACGTGACGGGCGGCCCGTTCGTAGTTCTCTCGGAACGCCTCCTCCAGGTCGCGGTGGCGGCCGTGGAAATCTCCCCGGACGTCCGCAAGCAAATGCGGAATCTCGCTCTGCCGGATCTTCAGAAGCCGCCGGAAGATCGACCGGATGCGCGGCGGGTGGCCGAAATCCAGGTAGCGCGGGATCACCCGCTTGTCGTCCGACACCAGCACTTCCGGGCTGCGATCCACTCTCAACTTCGCCATGCGCACCTCCGCGCGCCGCCTACAGCCGCGGCAGCGCAAATTCATCCCGCGTGTCCGACATCCACTGCCTCAGCCGCTCGTGCAGGCGTTTCCGCTCGGACGCATAAAGCGTGTTCAGGGCCATGTTGGCCAGTTCGTACGGGTCTTCGTTCAGGTTGAACAGCATCCACGGCTGGTGCTCCAGGCAGACGTACTTCCACCCGTCGGCCGTGACCACGCCCCGCCAGGGCCGGTCCGTGCTGTCTCCGTGGCCGGTCGGTATGACAGACTGAAGATACGCGGAGTCCGGGAAATCCACCCGCGGCCCTCCGCTTTGGAACGTGCCGGAGTAGTCCGTGCCCTCCATCCAGTCCGGGGGCGTCAGCCCCGCCAGGCCCAGCGAGGTCGGCGCGAGGTCCACGTGGTTGATCAGGGCGCGGTCATCGGGCCCGCGCCGGTGCTCGTACAGCGTGTCGCCGCCGCGGGAGATGATCATCGGCACGCGGATCGACTCCTCGAAGGCGGTCATCTTCTTGAATTGCCCGTGGCAGCCGTGCATGTCGCCGTGGTCGGAGAAGAAGACCACATACGTGTCGTGCTCCAGGCCGGTCTCGGCCAAGGCCCGGCGGATGCGGCCCACGTTCCAGTCCAGGTTCTCGATCTGGGCGTAGTAGCCGGCGAGATCGCGCCGGGCCTGCTCCTGGATGCGCCGCACCGGGGGCACGTTCGGCCGGAGCTCCACGCGGCCGGGCGTCTGGCGCACCATCCACTCCTCCGGCGCCACGTAGGGGTTGTGCGGCGGCTGCACGCTCAGCACGGCGAAGAACGGATCGGCCTGGGCATCTTTCTGCCCCTCGCCGGCCCGGCCGCGGATGTAGTCGATCAGCATATCCGTCAGGCAATCCGTCTCGTAGCCGGGCAGGCGGTAGTGAACTTCCTCGCCCTCCCGGCAGCCATGCACCCAGCAGTCCCACTGCGCGTTGTTGTTGTCGTAGCCCATCCAGCGGTCGAAGCCGCCCCGCCGCTCCGGCGGCACGATGTGCATGGCCGCCCGGCCGTCGCGCTCCTGGAAGCCGTCCAGGTGCCACTTGCCGAAGTACGCCGTCTCATAGCCGGCCTCCCGGAAGGCGTGGGCCACGGTCGGCTGCTCCGGCGGCAGGCGGTGCTCGTGGCCGGGCACGCACTGGTGCGGATAGCGGCTGGTGACGAGCGACCCGCGATATGGGCAGCACAGCGGAAAGCCGGAGACGGCCTGCCGGTAGAACACGCCGTCGGAGGCCATGCGGTCCAGGTTCGGCGTGGAAAGGTTCCCATCTCCCATGTAGCCGGTGGCCTGGGCGCGGTGCTGGTCGCCGAACACCCAGATCACGTTGCGGCGGTTCGGCGCGTGCTGTTTGCTCACGGGTGTGGCTCCTGCGACGGCTGCGGGGCGGAAGACCCGAGAGGAACACAACGCCGCCGGCCTGTCAAGCAGCGTAAGTCTTTGTGGAAGACTTTGTGCCCGCCGTGGGTTTGCTGGACTTGCACGCCCTCACTTCGTAGGATGGCGGTAGATATCGGCCGCCCTTGCCGGGCGGCTTGCCTTGTATGATGGGAGACCCACCGTGAAGAGAAACGCACTTGTTCTGCTGATGATGGTTCCGATCCTGCTGGCCGCCCTGGCCTGCGCCGAAGAAAAGCACGACGCCGAGAAGGCCCCCGACGCGCCGGCCGAAACCGCCACCCAGCCCGCCGAAGCGGGAGAGCCGGAGCCGTACTCCGACCCGGCCACGCGCCCGGCCGAGCCACGCGTGCTGGCGAGGGTGGGCGACAAGGAGATCACCTCCGAAAGCATCGACCGCATCATGGCCATGTACGCCGGGCGGATTCCGCCGGCACAGCTTGAAGCGGCCAAGGAGTCGATGATCCAGCAGATGATCCTCCAGGAGCTTCGAGGCCGGTACCTGGCGACGATCGAGGTGAACGAGAAGGACATACAGGCCGAGAAGGATGCCCTGCTTGAACAGATCATGCAGATTCAGGGCATTACGGAAGAGGACCTCAAGAACCAGGCGCGGCAGAAAAAGCTCCAGAATACCGCCGTCAGTGACGAAGCGGTGGCCGAACTAATCAAGACCGCCCCGGCTTCCTGGCTGGATGGCACCATGGTCGAGGCCCGGCATATCCTCACGCAGGCGCCCGTCTACGCCTCGGAGCAAGACGCCGCGGCCGCCCGGGCCAAGCTGGAGAAGGTCGCCAAGCAGATCGAGGACAAGAAGCTCAGCTTCGGGGAGGCGGCCAAGACCTTTTCCGAAGGCCCCTCCGCCGGCAAGGGCGGCGACCTGGGCGAGTTCACCTTCGACCAGATGGTGCTCCCGTTCTCGAAGGCCGCGTTCGCTCTGAAGGCGGGCGAGACGAGCAAGATCGTCCGCAGCCCGTTCGGCTATCACCTGATCCAGGTGACCAAGGTGACGCCGGGCGAGGGCGTCAGCGACGAGCAGAAGAAGGAAATCGCCAAGCGAATCCTCATGGGCGAATTGCAGGACAAAATCCTGAGCGAGGCGCTGAAGATCGCCCCGGTGGAGATCGTCAAGGAGCGGCCCGCCGCGCCGGGGACGGCCCCCGCTACCCAGGGCGCCTCGGACACGCCCGCCGATCAGTAACCTCCCCCCGATATCGGCCGAGAGAGCAACACGCGGGCCCGCTTCGGCGGGCCCGTATTCTCGCGCACCGGGCGGCTACTCCGTCAGCAGGCACACATCCGCCGGGCGGAAATGAAGCCGCACGTCGGTTCCCGGCGCCACGGCCCGGCCGCCGGACAGGGCGGATACCTTCCACAGCCGCCCGCTGCCCAGCGTGCAGGTGTACTGCACCATTTCCCCCAGAAAAATGCGGTTCTCGACGCGCGCGGAGATCGAATTGGCGGCCGGGCCTTCCCCGTTCGTCTCGATGCGCACGCGCTCTGGGCGGACGCAGGCGGTCACCTCGCCGTCGGCGGGGGCGTCCGCTTCCGACTCCACCACGCCGTCGTCCGTCTCCACACGCGCCGGGCGGGTCCGGTCCGTCACGCGCCCGCTCAGGAAATTCGCCTCGCCCAGGAAGTCCGCCACAAACCGCGTGGCCGGGCGGTCGTAAAGGTCCATGGGGGCATCCACCTGCACGATGCGCCCGTCGTGCATGACGGCCACGCGGTCGGCCATGGAGAGCGCTTCCTTCTGATCGTGCGTCACGTAGAGGGCCGTGGCGCCGGTGGTCTTGACCAGCGTTCGCAACTCGCCGCGCATCTGCATCCGCAGCCGAGCGTCCAGGTTGCTCAGCGGCTCGTCGAACAGCAGGCAGTTCGCCCCGGCCGCCAGGGCCCGCGCCAGGGCCACGCGCTGCTGCTGCCCGCCGGAAAGCTGGTTCGGCTTGCGGGCCTCGTAGTCTTCCATCTCCACGCGGCGGAGGCTTTCGGCGGCCACCTTTCGCCGCTCGGCGGCGGGACGACGGCGCATCTTCGGCCCGAATTCCACGTTCTTCCGCACCGTCATGTGCGGCCAGAGGGCGTAATTCTGGAAGACCATCGCCGTGCGGCGGTCCTCCACGGGCCTGCGGGTCACGTCCTCCTCGCCGAAGAGGACTCGCCCTCGCGTGGGCGGGATGAGCCCGGCGATCATCCGCAGCAGCGTGGTCTTGCCGCAGCCGCTGGGCCCCAGCAAAAAGAAGAACTCCCCGGGCGGGATCGTCAGCGAGGCGGCGTCCACGGCCGTCACGGCCTTCCGCCCGGCGCCGTATACCTTGGTCAATTGGTCCAGTTCGATGCTTGTCATGGTTCGTTCCGTTGAGGGTCAGGCCCGGAAGATCGCCCCCAGCCGCCGGCCGAGCAGCAGGCTCGCCAGGCCCATCGTGCCGCCCAGCAGCAGCATGCCGTACACGCCCAGGGCGGCGGCCGTGTTGACCGAGTCTCCCGTGCCGGAGGTGAAGAGGCTGTAGATCTGCTTGGTGATCGGGTACGACTCGGGCGTCTGGGCCAAAATCAGCGAGTCGCTCACCTCCAGCATGGCGAAGGAGAAGGCCAGCACGCCGGAGGCGATGAGGTTCGCCACGATCAGCGGCGCCGTGATCCGCAGGACCGCCCCCGCCTTGGAGGCGCCGAGATTCCGCGCGGCTTCCTCCAGCGTTTCCGGCACCTGCTCCAGCCCGGCCGAAACGCCGCGGACGACGAACGGCAGCCGCCGCACGGAGTAGGCGATGACCAGGATCAGGAACGGGTTGCCGCCCGGACCAATGGCCTGCAGCGGGCTGCCCGGCACGGTCATCGCCACGTACCCGGCCGCCAGGATAATGCCCGGAATCGCCAGCGGAAGCATCACCAGCCCGTCCAGCATCTTCCGCCCGGCCATGCGGCCGCGGACGATCAGCCACGCCGCGAGGCTGCCGAGGGCGATGTCCACCACCACGGAGACGCCCGCGTAGCGGAGGCTGTTGAGGATGCTCGAGTAGGTGTTTTTGTCTCTCACGACGGACCGCATGTGCTCCAGGGTGTAGGATTGCGGAAGAATGGTCGTGGCCCAGCGGTCCGAGAAGGCGTGCAGCACCACCCCGATGTGCGGCAAAATGGCCAGCAGCACCACCCCGCCGAACAGCAGCCACGCCAGCGCCGTGCCGAGGACGCCCAGCTTGCGCGTCTCCGCCTGCACCGTGGCCTTGGAAGACGCCGCCTCGACCGGCCGGCCAAAGACGAACTTGCCCAGCCAGTACAGCAGCACCGACACCGCAAGCATCACGAACACCAGGCTGAACGTCCGTCCGGTGTAGTCTCCACCGTTGAGCTCGTGGAAGATGGACACCGGCACGAGCGGGCGGTAGTTGAGGATCAGCGGCGTGCCGATGTCCGTGAACGACCAGATGAAGACGATCGTGCCGCCGGCGAACAACCCCGGCCGCATGAGCGGCAGCGTGACACGGAAGAACGTGCGGATGGGCCCCGCGCCCAGGTTGCGGGCGGCGTCGCTGTAGGCCGGGTCGATATTCGCCAGCGCGGCCGAGGCATTGAGGTACAGGATGGGAAACAGGTGCAGCGCCTGGAGAACCGCCACGCCGTAGAAGCCGCCCTCCGAGAGCCAGTCCGGGGGCAAGGGGCCGCTGGACAGGTCGATCAGGCCGAGTTGACCCAGGATTTCGTTCAGCGTGCCGAACCGCCCGAGCAGGCGCTTCATCGACAGCGCTCCGACGAATGGCGGCAAAATCAGCGGCAGCAGCACCGCGATGCCGAGGACGCTCTGCCCGGCGAAGCGGCACTTGGCCCGCAGGGCCGCCAGCGGCACGGAGAGGATCAGGCACAGCAGCGTCGTGACGCACGCGAGCATCACGCCGTTGGCGAGCTGCCGCATCAAGATCTCATTGCCGAAGGTTCGGCCGAACCAGTAGAGGCTTGCACGGCCCTCGTGGATGAACCCGAGACGAATGGCCTCCAGAAGCGGATAGACGAGGAACGCCGCCAGCGGCAGGAACAAGAACACCGCCGCCACCAGCAATTGCCCGACCGACCCCCGCCTCCGCGTCGGTGTCGAGTTGTCCAGCAGCTTGACGTCCATGCACTACACCCGTCGGCTCGGGGCGGGGCTCATCGACGGCCGGCGCTACCCGGCGATCCTCGCGTACTTGTCGCGGAAGAACCGCTGCCAGTCGGTGGTGATCTTCTCCGCCTCGGTCTTGTCCCGCAGCTTTTGCGAAACCTCGCGGATCTGCTCGGCCGTCCGCACGTCCGGCGGCAGTTGGTTGTACTCGGCCAGCATCGCCGCGTCGAAGCCGGAGTCGATGAGTTTCTTGCGCGCCTGCCGCAGGGCCGAGGCGTTGTCGATGGCGGCCGCCTTGACCATCGCCCGCAGGACGGGGAAGCGCGTGTTGCGCATCTCCACGTCCAACTTCATCTCACTGCCTTCGGCATACGGGTTGGTGATCCAGGACGTGAAGTCCTCGCCGTATTCCGCGTACACGTCCTTGCGGATCGGCTGCCGCATGAGGCGGTGCTTCCTTGGCCCGCCGGGCTTGCCGGGCTCCACCGCCCAGAGGGCCTGGCCTTCCTTGCTGAGCACGAAGTCCACGAAGCGCTGGGCCAGCTCCGGGTGCGGGGGGTTCTTAAGGATGCCGATCGGGTCGGCATTGAACGCCGTCTGCCCTTTGGGGCTTACGTAGTTCAGGTCCGCGGGGTACTTGTCCACGCGCATGAAGCCGTAGAAGTCGATGCACGTGGCGACGGGCGCCTCGCTGATGACCGCGTCGGCGGCGCCGCTGGCGCCGTCATAGAACTTCTGCGAGTTGCCGAGGACGGCCATGAGCTTCGCCCAGCCGCTCGGCCAGTCGGCAGCGGACTGCACGATCATCTCGTAGGCGGTGGCGGCCGAGCTGGACTGCGTGGGGTCCGCCAGGGCCACCAGTCCGTAGAACCGCTTGTCGCCCAGGTCGTCCCAGAGCTTCGGCGGAGCCGCATGGAGCCGGTTCAAAAGCGTCCGGTTGTAGAGAATGCCGAAGCCGCCCATGGCGGCGCCCGCCCAGAGCTTCTTGTCCTTGTCGTACAGTTCCAAGCCGCCATAGACCGCCGGCGTCTGCTCGACGTACTCCTTCGGAAGCTCCATCGGCTGCAGGACGCCGGCGTCGGCAAGTTTCAGGAAGTAGTAGTCCCCCCCGCCCCAGACGATGTCGATCTCCGACGTGTCCGACCGCTCGTAGACGTTCGTGAGATACTCGACGATCTTACTGCCCCCGCCGCCGACGTCTCGCCAGACCAACTCGACGTCCGAGCCGTACCTGGCCTTGTGCCATTGGCGGAAGGCTTCGCCGAATTCCTCCTCGATGTTGTCATTGTGCGGGCTGACGAGCACGAGCTTCTCTCTGGGCTCGCCGTCGGCGTCCGCGTCACCGCCGCAACCGTGCAGGCTACTGAGCAGCGCCGCGAATGCGGCGAGGGCGATGGCGAATCGAGTCATCGGCGTTACTCCTTTTTCGGCAGGGATTTGCGATTGTCAAGAAATCCCGAGGTCTTCCTTTGTGATCAGGGCGTGGAACTCATGCCCGGCGGACTGGACATTCTCACGGGCGCCCTGCATGCGGTCAACGGCAAATACCAATCGCGCGATCCTGGCGCCCGCCTTTTGGAGCGTGTCCGCCGCCTCCAGCGCCGCCCCGGCGGTGGTGCCCACGTCCTCCACCAACAATACCGTGCGGCCCTCGACCGGCTCTCCCTCGATGAGCTTGGCGGTGCCGTAGTCCTTGCTGGCCTTGCGCACGATGGCGAAGGGCTTGCCGCTGGCCAGGCTCGTGGCGGCCGCGAGAGACACCGCCCCCAGCTCCGGCCCGGCGATCACCTCCACGTCCGCGGCGAACTCCGCGAACCGCCGGCCGAGCTCGGCCAGGATGTCCGGCTGGGCCTCGAAGAGGTATTTGTCCAAGTAGTACTTACTGCGCTTGCCGCTGCGGAGGAGGAAGTCTCCCTCCAGGAACGCGGCTTCCTTGATCCGTCGGGCCAGTTCGGCCTTGTCCATGTGCGGAGTCCTTTCCTTGTGCCCGCCGAGGGGCTACTTGCCGTAGTTCTTCTGCTGGCCGGGAGTGGAGCGTGGGGTCTTCGGCCCGGTGGGCGTCTGGGCCTCGGCGTTCGGGAGGCGTTGATGCCATTCGGGAATCTTGACCTTCGCCGAGTCGTGCCAGGCCGTGCGCCACAGCGACGCGATGAAGGCCGACGACGCCTCCAGTTGCCCCATGGTGAAGCGCCCGATGTTCGTGTCCTGCTTCAAGGCGTCCTCGTAGGCGGGGATCTCCTTCTGCAGCGAGTAGACGGTGTCCACCAGTCCGTGCATGGTGCTGATCTGCTGGAGAATCGCCGGAAACAGCGAGCCGTATCGCTGCACCTTCAGGCCCTTGGCGAAGGCGGCCTTGTCCTGGATATCGAGTTTGCCGAGCAGGGCGTCCACCCGCAGATGGATGCCGGTCCGCGGCGAGGCGCCGTCTTTGCTCACGCGGCCATCGTAATGGATGGTGGTGTGCAGCGGCTGGCAGGCGTCGGCGGCGTAGTGGGCCAACGTGCCCGCGTAGACCAGGCACTTGGCCTGGATGTACGGGTTGTCCGGCCACTGGCGGTGCTCGGCGAACGCCACCGTGAGCTTCTGCGTCCATTCCTGCAGCGCGTAGGGCAACAGCCCGACCTCCTTGGCGGACATCTTGTTCTCAAAGATCAGACGCAGGAATTCGTACCGCGTATCCGGCACGCGAAGCTTCCGGACGTGCTCCATGTCGAAGTAGTGCTCCGGCCCCTCCGTCGCGTCGAGTTCCTTGCCGCCGATCGGCCGCGTGAACAGGTCCGGGTCCAACGAACAGTGGGCGATCTGCTTTCCGCCCTCCCGGAAGAATGCGGGCATTTCCGCCGGGCAGGCCTCCACGGCGACCTCCGTAGCAAGCCGGTGGCCGGGGCCATGCCACGCCGAGGCGGGAACCGCCGAGGCGAGAATCAGTGCGAGGATACATGCGGGCTGCCTGGGCATCATTATGGTTCTCCTCAATACGGCATCCGAGTGGCGATTATACCCCCGCCGGGGCGGGCAATCCACGCACCACGACCGGCGCGAGGCATTTTCTCCCTGTCCCCCGCGGCGCTCCAGCGCGGGCGCGTTGGGCTTTCGGGCCAGCCAAATGCCTGGCGAAATGAAGGCCGGCGAAATTCCTGTTGACACGCACTGTCCATGGGCTGATAATGCGCGGCTCTTTACCGTAGAGTAACTTGTAAAGATTCAGGTAAGGCGCGCAATGAAGACCTACATGGCCAAGAAGGGCGAACTCGACGCCAGGTGGCACGTGGTGGACCTCCAAGACAAGGTCCTCGGCCGGGCGGCGACGAGAATCGCCATGATATTGATGGGCAAACATCGCCCGGAGTACACGCCGCACGTGGACACGGGCGACTTTGTGATCGTCGTCAACGCGTCCAAGCTGCGGCTGACGGGCGCCAACAAGCGCGAGCAGCGCGAGTACGACCGCTACAGCGGCTACCCCGGCGGCCGCAAGGTGGACACCCTGGCCGAAATGCTGGCGAAGAACCCGCAGAAGGTCGTCTCCGAGGCCGTCCGCCGCATGCTGCCGAAGAACTCCCTCGGCCGTGAGATGCTGAAAAAACTGAAGGTGTACGCCGGCGCCGAGCATCCGCATCAGGCGCAGCAGCCCGAACCGCTCGAAGTTTAGCGAAGGAACTAATAAGCCTTATGAGCGAACAGAAGCCAAATGACGCCCCGCAGCCCGTCGAAACCCCGGAAACCGCCGAGGCGGCCGGGGCGGTAGCAGCCCCGTCCAAGGAAGCCCCGCGGCAGGCCGTCGCCGTGGCCAAGGCGCCCAGCCCGCCGGAGGGCCGCCACTATTTCTGGGGCACCGGACGCCGCAAGAAGTCCATCGCCCGCGTCCGCATCAAGCCGGGCGAAGGGAAGATCGTCATCAACAATCGGGAGATGGACCAGTACTTCGTCCACGAGCAAGACCGCAACGCGGTGCTCTCTCCGTTGACGACGGCCCAGATGCGCAGCGCCTGGGACGTGTTCGTGAACGTATCCGGCGGCGGCGCGACCGGCCAGGCCGGCGCCGTCTGCCTGGGCCTGGCTCGCGCGCTGGCCCGCGCGGTGCCGGAAGTCGAGCACGACCTGCGAGACAAGAACCTTCTCACCCGCGACGCCCGCATGAAGGAACGCAAGAAGTACGGACAGAAGGGCGCCCGCAAGGGATTCCAGTTCTCCAAGCGTTGACCTTTTTGCCAGAGCTTGCCCAGCATGCCAACGCCCCGGCCGTCGCCAAGACGCTGGGGCGTTTCTTTGTCCAGGGACCAGGGACCGCAAGCCAGGCGCGAGGCGGTTGGCATTAGGGGCGAGGCAATAGGGATGAGGGGCTGGGGGCCAAGGACACGGAGTATGCACGATAAGATTACTAGCTATAAAGACTTGGTGACATGGCAGAAATCGCGGGAACTTGTGAAACATGTGTACGAGGCCACCAGGGCTTTCCCTGCGGAGGAGAGGTTTGGGTTGACGGCACAAGCCCACAGAGCTTCTGTTTCCATACCATCCAACATCGCGGAGGGTTATGGCCGCGGTACACGCCAGAATTACCTCCGGCACTTGAGAATTGCGCGGGGTAGCGTGTATGAATTGGAGACACAACTGCTGCTGTGCCAGGATGTCGGTCTTCTGTCAGACCAGCTGGCGGGGCGATTGATCGAACGAGCCGACGAATGCTCGCGAGTGCTGAACGGACTCATGGTCGCTGTAGAGCTGTCTTTGCCGTGCGAGAATTGACCATCGGTACGCAAAATTCCTGCTGCCTATTGCCTATTGCCTGCTGCCTAATGCCTAATGCCTGCTGCCTAACGCCTTTCGTTCTCCTATAGCAGAAGGACCTTCGATATGTCAGACAACGCACCCACCAAAGTCATCCTCATCGGCGGCAGCGGCTACGCGGGCTTCGAGGCCATCCGCTGGCTGCTTCGCCATCCGCACGCCGAGTTGGTCGGCATTTACGGGCCCCAGCAGGAGCTCGGGCCCATGGAAGGCTTCTACCCGCTGCTCAGCAAGCAGGTGAAGCTCGCCCAGGAGCTCTTCGAGCCGGAGAAGCTCGCCTCGCTCGCCGCGGACCTGGCCATGCTCTGCGTGCCGCACAAGGTGGCCATGAGCTATGCGCCCGCCCTGCGCAAGGCCGGCCTGCGCGTAATCGACTGGTCGGCCGACTACCGGCTCTCCGACGCCAACGTCTACGAGAACTGGTACTGCCCGCACACGGACCCCGACGGCCTGGCCGAGGCCGTCTACGGCCTGCCGGAGTTCAACGCCGAGCACATCCGCACCGCGGACCTCGTGGCCAACCCGGGCTGCTACCCCACCTGCACGGCCCTGGCGCTGGCGCCGGTGATCCGCGCGGGGCTGGTCGAGCCGACCGGCATCGTGGTCAACGCCATCAGCGGCGTCAGCGGCGCCGGCCGCAAGCCGTCGCTCATGAACCACTACCCGGAGCGGAACGAGAACTTCGAGCCGTACGGCGTGGGCGCGCATCGCCACATGCCGGAGATGGAGCAGGTGCTCTCGGATGTCACCGGCATGGCCGTGGAATTGCTCTTCCAGCCGCACCTGTGCCCGATGGACCGCGGCATGCTGTGCAGCATCTACGCCCGGCCCGCCAAGGACACCAGCACCGACGAACTGCTGGACTGCCTCCAGCAGGCCTACGCCGACGCCCCGTTCGTGCGTGTCCGTCGGGAAGTGCTGCCGGCCACGAAGTACGTGTCCACCACGAACTTCTGCGACGTGACGGCCCGCGTGGCCAAGGGGCGCGTGGTGCTGTTCAGCGCGCTGGACAACGTGATCAAAGGCGCCTCCGGCCAGGCGATCCAGAACATGAACCTGATGTTCGGGTACGACGAGGCGTGCGGACTCTATTGACCGGAATACCGGAGTACCGGAATACCGTGGGACCGTTACGACAACGGCGCTTCGCGAGCGTCGAGCGGTGCCTCGTGATATGCAGACCCGAGGGACCGGAGTACCGGAATACCGTGGGACCGTGACGACAACGGCGCTTCGCGAGCGTCGATCGATGCCTCGTGATATGCAGACCCGAGGGACCG
>Ga0102959_1000185_pt1 | contig 20000 bp, 17 predicted proteins | sample SalPonF2_B_D2_MG_FD_84520 | JGI IMG/M metagenome (GOLD analysis project Ga0102959, IMG submission 84520) | Salt pond soil microbial communities from South San Francisco under conditions of wetland restoration - Salt Pond MetaG SF2_B_D2_MG ...
CTCGACGGACTCGACGGGCTCGACGGACTCGACGGGCTCGACGTGGAGGTTCCTGGTCGGTCAGCGGAACGGTCGACGACGGGAGATGGAGAAGGAGGAGACGGAGGGTCTGTGCCGAGAGAAGGCGACGACCAATCGATGACCGTGAGCACGGACGGGGGGGTCGTCGAGTATCGCGGCTACCGGATATCCGATTTCGCGAAGGCGTCCTCCCGGAAGTTCCTGCGGAAACAGTCGCTCGATTTCACGGACGAACACGAGCGAACCGTCTACCTCCGGTTCCTCGAGAACGCGACAGTCCTGGTCGACGCCTGCGAGTCTGTCATCGACGAGTTCGACGTGCGAGCCACGCTCGCGAACGAGGTGCGGTACGTCCACGGCGGGCTCCCGCTCGCGGTCAGTGCGAACCACGGAATCCCCGCCTACAGTCACGACATGGGGTTTCTGGACCAGACGGTGATATTCGGACGGCCGAGCAACCGGAACGCACAGCCCCAGTTCTCCGATCGCGCGACGGTCGAGCGGCACCTCCAGGAGCCGCTACGCGAGGAGCAGCGACAGTACATCCGATCGTTGCTGGAGCGTCGCGCGAGCGGCGAGGAAACGGTGTTCCGATACTCCTCGCAATCGTCGCGGTCGATCCCGGCCTCGTGGAAATCGGAGTCGGGGAGGACGGTGGCCGGCATGTTCACGAACCTGATCTGGGACGCGTCACTGGAGATAGACGAGGACGAGTACCCGTTTCCGGACGTCCTCGAGTGGATCACGGCGACGATCGGATACCTCTCCGACCGCGAAGACGTGCTGTTGGTGATCAAGACTCACCCGGCCGAGCAGGTCATGGGAACCAACGAGAGCGTCTCGGAGTGGGTCCGGCGACGACACGAACCGCTTCCCGAGAACGTCTTTCTCCTCGAACCCGACACGGAGGTCAACACCTACGAGCTTTTCGAGGACCTCGACGTCGGTCTGGTGTACAACTCGACCGTGGGAATCGAGATGGCCTACCGCGGGGTGCCGGTCGTCGTTGCCGGAGACACCCACTATCGAGGGTTCGATTTCACCCACGATCCACGGACGAAAAGAGAGTACGAGCGCATACTCGATCGACTCGACGATCTCCCGACGATCCCGGAGATGCGGACGCTTGCGAGACGCTACGCCTACTTCTCCTTCGTCGAACAGGGAATCGACTTCCCGTACGTCTCGGCGAACGGGTCGTTCACCGAGTTCGAGTATCCACCGGTTCGCCACGACGAGCTGACGCCGGGGAACGAGCCGTTCGACATCGTCGTGGAGAGCATCCTCGCCGACGAACCGGTCATCCAACCCTGGAGCAGCGGGAGAATCGAGAGTGACGAGAGAGTGACGAAATAATCTCAGATGCAGCAGCTGATGGGGCACGGACGACGACAACTGACGGCTTACGGACGGCGGCTGCCAACGCCGTTTCGAGCGATTTACGGCGACTGGCGAACACACGGCGACTGCCGAACACTCTTCGGGGGGAGCCCGACGTGGAACCCGTTCGTGATTCCGAGATTACAGTGTTGCAGTGAACAAACGGTGTTTCAGAGGGGGATTACAGTGAGTTACAATGAATTACATTCGATTACAATGAATTACATTCCGTTGCGAGCGTCCGTTCTGATACGAGCGACTACAGATTGCTCGCGATGAGTACAATTACCATTCTGATGGCGAGGACGAGAAACAGCACGTACCCGAGCACGACGAGTATCCGTATCCGTCGACGCCATCTGGAGGGTGAACCGGGAGGTGTCGTGAGATCGTCGACGACGAGTGCACCGATGAGCCAACTAATCAGGAGGTAGTACGCCGTGAGCTTCTGGAGGACGAGTAAACCGACGACGGAGAGTGCGATCCAGACCAGCTGGCCGAGAAGATAGTGTCGGAACGATTTGGGACCCAGGGTAGCGGTGACAGTTCCTGGAAGCGTCCCGGAACCCATGACGAATACCAGTACGACGTGAGTGCATACGAATGTACCGACCAGTTGGGGAGTACCGTGTAGCGGAGTCGTGCCGGCAAGGAGAACCCGCGAGCAATTGATGACGCGGACTGATGAGGTCGGTGGAGGTAAGCGAGTGTTACTGTTCGGTCAGACGTCCTTACCTGCAGCAGTCGGGCTTTTCACTCGGGAACCCAGGTATCCGAGGCGGGTCACGGTGACGTCTCGACGGAGGGGGAGTGAGTGTGTACACCATTAGACGTCTTCAGGGGGAGAGGCTCAGACGTCTTCAGGAGAGAGACACACCACGTTTCCAGTGTAACCGGAACCGAAGGCGACTCGGGAACTCTAGCTGGGATTTAGGATCTAGTTGTGATTGAGGGAATGTCGTCGGGATTGACGATATTCATGACTAGTGGTTTTATTACCGGGCAGGGTAAACAGTCCAGTAAGTGCAAAAAGAGTAGAATTGCACTCGGAGAGTGCACGTCGCTTCAGTGGAAATGGGGGCTGTTTCCACGGGCAGACCGTGGTCGTTTCACTGGAAACGTGGTGTGTCTCCGCCCCTCGTAGCTGGACTGTCGGTGATCTCGGCCACTGTCCGACTGCCGTCGCCAGTCTGATTGGTTTCGGAGGCGTGAACTGACTCGGTACTCCGATACTCCACCTCGACGCGGTACAGAATCCTCGATCTGGGGTATCCCCGAGAAGCCACTGACAGGGGATATCTCCGGCAAGGGATTGTACAGTAGGGGCCGCATACGTGCAGAGTAGTTACAGGATACTTATCGAAGGACACCGAGTTTCCAGTGAATCGTGGACCTCTGTTTCGACTCCCGCTCCCCCTCCCTCGGACGCTGTTACACTGGAAACGTGGTGTGTGTGTCTCGGGACAAACTATAAGCGGTTACACTGGAAACGTGGTGTCCAACGAAACAAATGAACTCCGATGACCTGTTCACGCGGGAAGACCCCATCTTCACGAACAAGGAACTTCTCGAGATCAACCATCTCCCGGACGAGGACCGGATCGTCGGTCGCGACGAGCAGATCTCCCACCTCGCGAACGCGCTCAACCCCGCCATCTTCGGCCAGTCCCCGAGCAACGTGCTCATCTACGGGAAGACCGGCACCGGCAAGTCGCTCTGTTCGAAGTACGTCTCGAGCCGACTCGTCGAGACCGCCGCCGAGGAGGGCATCCAGGTCGAGTACGCGTACGTCGACTGCGCCCAGGACTCGACGGAGACGCAGGCCGTACAGTCCATCGGCGACACGCTGAATCGGTCGGCCGACACCGACATCAACATCCCCGATAAGGGCCTCTCGACCTCGAACTACTACAAGCGCCTCTGGCAGATCCTCGACCAGCTCTACGACGTGGGAATCGTCATCCTCGACGAGATCGATAAGCTCCAGAACGACGACATCCTGATGCAGCTCTCGCGGGCCGGTGAGGCCGGCAAGCTCACCAAGTGCAAGGTCGGCGTCATCGGCATCAGCAACAAGATAAAGTACAAAGACCGGATGGACGAGCGCGTCAAGTCGAGTCTCTGCGAGCGCGAGTTCGTCTTCCCGCCGTACGACGCGACGCAGCTCCGGGAGATAATGACAGCCCGCAGCGACGCGTTCAAGCAGGGCGTCCTGGAGGAGGGGACCATCCCCCGTGCCGCAGCGCTCGCGGCGAAGGAGCACGGAGACGCTCGCAAGGCCATCGACATCCTACGGTACGCCGGAGAGATCGCCCAGGCGGAGAGCAGCCCGACGGTCAGAGAGGAGTTCGTCACCCAGGCTCGCGAGCGCGCCGAACAGGACCGGTTCCGGGAGCTCATCCGCGGTGCGACGCCGCACTCGAAGTACGTCCTCCGGGCGCTGGCCATCCTCTCGGTCAACAATCCCGACTCCGACGCGTTCCGGACGACCCAGATATTCGACATCTACGGCCGCATCTGCCGCCAGGAGGGGGCGGACCCCCTCTCCCAGCGCCGCGTCCGCGACCTCCTCGCGGAACACGCGTTTCTCGACGTCATCGAGCAGAACCGACGGAGCGGCGGCCGCGCGGACGGGAGCTACACCGAGCACCGACTCCTCGAGAGCCCGGAGGTCGTCATGTCGGTACTGACCGAGGAGTAACGGACCGACCGCGGGTGATCGTCCAGCTCCACAGCCTGGTCTCTCGCCGGAAAATCTCCACAGCCTGGTCTCTCGTCGGGATATCACCTTAGCCCGATTTCTCGTCGGAATGCGTGACGGCCGCCGCCGACCTTCTTCTATGGGGGACACTCAGCGGCCGTCTATTGTTCACCTATACCGCTGACCTATACTGCTCACCTATACTGCCGAGTGCTACCGAGTATCAATTACACTGGAAACCCGGTGTCCCCCCGCCTCCTCCCGAATGCATCGAAATTATCGTTCGAGTCGGCCGGGTTTCGAACGGCTGCAACTAACGATTGGGGTCGTTTGAACGACGATTTGGAGACGTTCGAGCGACGATTCGAAGGAGCGGATTTCCGCTCCAGCGGGGGATCGGGACCGGCGTCAGATGTCGGTCACGCGGTGGTGGTCGTCGGCGAGGCCGGCCGCGTCCTCCGGGAGCAGGGCGACCACGAGGTACGGCGCGTACTCCGCGAAGTACTCGACGAGCGTGGAGATGCGGCCGGAGTCGATGGCCTCCAGGGAGTCCAGGACCATGAACGGGAGCGTCTCGTACACCTCGTGGACGAGATAGCCGGCCAGCCCGAAGACGAGCCCCGTCACCTCGCGCTCGCTCTCGCTGAGGTGGTCGATGGTGTCCTCGTAGGCAGCGCCGCTCTCCGAACTCCGCACGACGTGGAGGTCGAACGTCCGCGCGGACGAAGCGCCCCTGCCGCGCGGGGCGTCGCTCTCGGTCCGCTCGAGCCAGATGCGGTCGATGTTCTCGTAGTCGAGGACGGCTAGGAGCGCCGCCATGTGCTCGTTGAACGACTCGACCGCGTCGGCCTCGATCTGGTCGATGCGAGTCCGCTGGTCGGTCAGCTCGTCCTGGACCCCGTTGCGCTCCTCCTCGAGGCTCTCGCGCTCGTCCAGCTGGCTCTGGATCGTCCGGATCTTCTCCTGGACCTGCTCGCGCTCTCGTTCCTTCCTTCCGATCTCGAACTCGAGCTGGTTGGCCTCCTGGTGGAGTTCGAGGATGTCGCTGTACGAGGAGTCCTTGAGCGACTCGACCTCGGTCTCGAGCTCCGTGACGTCGGCTTCGAGGCTCTCACGCTCGGCCTCGAGGTCGTCGACCTGCCCGCTCCGTGTTTCGATCTCGGCTTCGATCTCCGCGAGCTTCGATTCCAGCTGTTCGCGCCGCCGCTTGAGCTGTTCGCGCTCGCTCCGCTCGGATTTCAGCTCGTCGAGGTCCGCCGTGAGCGCTTGTCGGTCCTCGAGTTTTGACTGGCGGTGCTCCTGGAGGTGCGAGAGAGTCTGTTCGATCTGGTCTTTTGCCACCTCGGTCCCGCAGGTCCAGCAGACCACGTTCTCCTCGAGTAGCTGGTCGGTGACCGCCCCGCCGTCTGACCCGACGGCGGCCACGATGCCGGTGTTCCGGTCGGCCAGCATCTCGTCGTTGAACTGGATGACGCTCTGGAGCTCGGTTATCTCGGTGTCGAGTGCCTGCTTGCGCTGCCGGAGGTGGTCGATCTCGCTTTCGAGTTCCGCGGCCTCCTTCGGCTCGCGGAGCGCCGCGAGCTCCTCGCTCACCTCGTCTTCCTCCTCGTAGAGGGCTTCCAGGCTCTCGCGTTCGGTCTCGAGGCGCGACCGGACAGTGACGAGCTGCGAGCGGACCGATTGGAGCTCGTCCAGCCGCTCTTCGAGCTCCGCCTTCTCGGCCTGGGTCTCCTCGACGTCGAGGTCGGTGCCCTCGATCTCCTCGTTCTTCGCGGCCAGTTTCTCGCGCAGGTCGTCGATCTCCTCCTCGAGCGTCGTCTGTCTCGCTTCGAGGTCCGGGAGCTCCCGCTCGAGTTCGTCACGCTTCGCTATCTCCTCGTCGATGCGCCGTTTCTCGTTCTCGAGTCGGGCGATCTCGGACTCGATCGCGTCGGTGTCAATCGGGCGCATGACGAGGTCCCGGAGGTCGTCGTCCCGGCTGACCGCGCGGCGAGCCGGGTTGGCCTCCAGCAGGAAGGCGAAGAGGTCCGCCTCGGTGGCGTCGTCGAGGTAGGGATCGCCACCGAGGCTGACCGCCCCGCCGGCCCTGGTGAGCGTCCGGGTGTACGTCTCGTCGCCGATCTGGAGGGTCACCTCCCCCTCGTCGGCGTCGCTCTTGAGAGAGACGCGGTCGCTTCCGAGTCCTCCCATCAGCGCTCTAAGAAACGACGTCCGGTTCGTGGCGTTCCGACCGGTGAGCGCGGTCACTCCCGGTTCGAGCGCGACGGCCGACTCGTCGATACCGCCGACGTTTCTTACGCTGACCTCTACCGATTGGCGTTCGTCAGTATCCATTGGTAGCCTCTCTGGCCTCCCCGTATTAATTTTTATCCCTCTCGTTCCGTGAGGGGCCTCCCACCACTGCTCCCGTCGCAGTGTGCGGGATATCGGTGTTTCGCCCCCCGATATCGGAGTGTGGTCTCTTCGCAGGGCGTTCGTTCGAGACGACGGCTCGACTGCTGGTCGACATCTCGTCCCGACTCCACTGCAGTCTCTCCGAAACACTCGTCCCCTGCCCTCGTCCCTTACCCTCGTCACCGAATCACATCGGTCCCGAAGATACGTCCTGTCGCGGAAGTGAGCCTACGTCGCGGAAGGACGAGCCTTCGATTCGGAAGGAACGTCGTACCGGCGCGCTCGTTTCGGCCCTCTTTCGTCTCGGAGAAAAGACATTTTTCCGAGGATTTTACATACATACTGGTGTAATCCATTCAAACAGGTAATATGTCGGCACTCGATCGCTTGTCTCTCACCGCTGGCAGTCACAGCCGCCCTGCTCGAGGAGCGTCCCGACGTCGTAGTGGGTGCCGCAGCTGTCACAGGACACCGAGACGTTAACGAAGACGCTGAACTCGTCGAGATCGAGGTCGTCGCCGTCCTCGAGGCGTTCGAGCGTGTCGCCGGTTACCGCACTCGTCCGGTTCTGGAGCGCCCTGATCTTCGCGAGCGCCTTCTCGACGCGGTCCTCGTCGTCGGTCCCGGCGGTCTCTTCGAGGCTCGCGCCGAGACAGCTCGTCAGGTGGGAGTGCATCGTCTGGTGGGAGACGAACGCGGCCTCCAGCCGGTCGGGGTCGACCCCGCTCCGGTCCAAGCGGTTCCGGGCGTGGGTCCGCATCCCGCGGCTCACGTCGCTGTCGGTCAACAGCCGGTAGGTGTTCTCGACCTCGCCCTCGAGGAACTCGACGCCGGCGTCCTCCATCGCCGCCCGGAGCACCCGCTGGTTGAAGTAGTCGGCGAGCGCCCGCAGGCTGTATCTCGTCTCGCCCTCGCCGGTCCAGTATCGGCGGAGCACCTCGTTCTCGCCGTCGAGGTCGTACGTTTCGATGGCTCTACCGACCTTACAGCAGCCACCCTCGGCCGATTCTGCCTCCTCTTGCTGTACAGTCACGTTGCTGGGACCTATGTCGGTGGTGTAGAAAACAGTTTCCCACGAACGCAGGAGCGACCCGACCGACGTTCGGCGGGTCTCGATTCGTCTCACGTAACGATAGCTTTCCGGGTCCGTCGCGCACCGTCGAGCCCACAGGCCGCTCGTGACTCGCGATTCCGCTCCGTTCCCGAGCCCGCCGAACTCACCACGTAAGCGGCACTTACCGGCCGGTAGCACCCGCATATCTCGGCTCACGGGCTGGGAGGAGCGTCTCGATGGGGGTGCTGTCTGCCAGCCCCGCGGTCGCGTTCGGAACTGGCGCCGCTCGGCCCGGACGGAAGCGACCGCCTTCGCCAGCGCCACAGAATCAACCGACGTCATGGGCCTGCGAGTAGGAGCGCTATTACAATGCCCCGCTGGTCGCTACAGGTGGATGCATGGTAGAACGGCTGTCGAAAAGCGACTGGGAGCGGATCCAGCGATTCGCGGAAACACCGACGTACGAGCGGAACCCGGAGATGCTCTCCCCGGAGGAGGAAGACGAGTAGGTGCTTGCGGTCGAGGGGGCGAACGCTCCGCCGAACCCCGGCGAGATCCTCCGGGTTATCGAAGCGGCGAGATAGTCTCGATTGTCGACGTAGTTTCAGCCGTGGGTGCTGCCGATTCCAGCCCGGGCGTCGCCGATTTCAGCCTGGTTGCAGGCGCTTTCAGCCGTGGGTGCGGTCGTCGACCGTCATTCTAGCTAGCGACCGATCGGCTAGCGGTCGATCGCCGAACACGCGGACTGGCCACGGGACAGTGGTCCCGAGACGATAGTCCAGCAGGCCCCTGACGTCGGACGCGGGTACTCTCTCGACCGTCCGCGAGCCGAGGAGGGAACCCCGCAGCCGAGCGCGGAAAAGCGACGCCGCTCGTCCGTGTCGGTCGGGGCGGCTAGCCCGCAGCTGCCGGCGTGGCTCCCTCGACCGGTCGGGTGCGAGACGGTCGCGTCTTTCAGAACTCACTCGATGAGGTTCTTGGCCTGGATCTGGTCCCAGATCTCCTCGCCCTTCTCCGTGACGCCGTAGACTCGTCCCTTCTTCCGGTCCTCGGAGACGAGCAGTTCGACGAGACTCCGGTCACGGAGCCCGCGGAGGGCCCGCGAGATGTGCGCGATGGCCAGTCCGGAGTCCGTGGCGAGCTGCGACGGGGTTGCTGGTCCCTCTGCCAGGCGCTTGAGGACGGCGACTCTGTACCGCGAACTGATCACGAATCCGATTTCGTCCCACTCTTCGGTCATTGTTTGGCGAAGGGTCTCCGCCTCCGCGTACAGTTCGATTCGGGGCGGAGCCACTTAAGCAGGTACGTATGTTTCCCGAGGACTTTCCACATAGGTTATCTTCCGATCCGGATGGTAGATGATACGTTCTCGACCGATACAGGTCGGTAGCCAGTGTAGGCCCGGTAGTCTCCGGTCACCGGTACTCGCGTCCGGATTGCTTTGTAGTATATTGCCCACAGCACCTTCCCCGTTTCGGTCGTTCACAGTTCGCGCCGACGGTAAACCGTCGTCCAGCGGGTAGTCCGCGGGACACAGCCACACCGTTCGTCACGTCGCTCCCCGGGACGTCGGTCACCCGGCAGCGTCATCCAGTCAGTCGATTCGAAGGGACGTAGGTCGTGGTTTCCGACCGAACCCAATCCCGTAAGCGGATTATAACAAAGCCCGAACGCTGTTTGCTCACGCTAGAGCACCATGCCGACGGTACCAGAGGCCACCTCGCACGAGACGACCCCGGGCTCGACGCAGTGTCGTAACTGTGGGACCTACGTCTCGAGCCGGTTCGCCCGCGTGTTCGGTGACAACGACGACCAGGTGTATCGCTGCATCGAATGCTCGACGCTGCGCGCGCTCCAGCAGGGGGCCGCGACCGAGCACTGACTGTTCTGCGGACGCCGCTTCCGGACGACGAATCCCCAAGCCATCTCTCCCGCCGAGTGAGATCTCCCGTCGAGTGAGATCTGTTCACGAGCCCGTTCCCACGTCGAACGCACTGGACGCGTTCGACCGCCCTACGGAGCGCGGTCCGGACCAGAGCTTGGTTCCGGGCACGGAACCCCTGCGTCCCGGCACCGCCGCCCGACGGCACCGGTGCCCGACCGTGCAGTCCGCGCGCCGGGGGCGACCGACGAGAGACGGCGACACGAGTGGCTTACAAAGGATTACATCGAATTACATAGGATTACAAACCGCCACGACCCGTGCGACGACCACCAGCTCACGAACCCGGGTCGAGGGCGGCTGGAGAACGGGCCGGGGGACACGACTGGGCCGATGGTGGGACTGAGGTCGGGACTGGAGACTGGGTCGAGGACGTGACCGGAGACGACATCGACGCCGGTCGTACTTCCGCGTCGAGCGCGCCGACCCCGTCGCACGGTCCCGGTTCCACGCGAGTTCGGCGGGACGCGGCGGTGGGGGTATGGCCCGCATAACAAAGCCGCACTCGCGTCATACCCAGGGTAGACCCCGTACTATGACGGTTCGCTGTCGCTCCTGTTCACTGAACCGTATCCGACCTACCGCCCCGGAACGGGCAGGCTCCCGGGAGAACCGGCAGAACCCATGACGTACCAGACCAACACCAGCCCGTGGTGGGGCCGCCTCCCGAGCGACCTCGTCGCCGTCGTCGGCTTCGTGGTGCTCGCCAACGTCGCCTTCTTCCTCCCCGTGACGGACACGTTCGTCCGGTTGCTCGTCGGGCTGCCGATCCTCTTTATCCTGCCCGGCTACGTGCTGGTCTCGACGCTCTATCCCGCGCGTCGCGGCGCGGTGGGCGGCGCGAGCCGTCTGCTCACCTGGACGGACCGTCCGCTCTCGGAGCGTGCGCTCACGTGGCCCGAGCGCCTGGCTGTCTCCTTCGGGCTGAGCCTCGCGCTGCTGCCGCTGGTGGCGCTCGGCGTCTCGCTCGTCTTCGGCGGGTTCCACCTGACGACCGACCTCGGCGTGCTCTCGGGCCTCATCGTCCTGGGCGCGGTGACCGCGACCGCCCGGCGCTTTCAGCTCCCACCGGACGAGCGCGCTCGCGCCCCGGTCTTCGGCTGGCTCTCGGCGCTCCACGCGTCGGTGTTCGACGCGGACTCCTCCCTCGACGCGCTCCTGAACGTCGTCGTCGTCCTCAGCGTGCTCGTGGCGCTGACGTCGATCACCTACGCCGTGGCGGTCCCGCAGAGCGGCGGCGGCTACGCGACGTTCTCGCTGTACACGCGTAACGAGTCCGGCGGGCTCGTCGCCGGGGGCTACCCGACGAACCTCACTCAGGGCCAGACGCAGTCGCTGGTCGTCGCCGTCGACAACCACGGCCAGCAGGTCACCGACTACACCGTCGTCGCCGAGCTACAGCGCGTCCGGCAGGTGAACGACACGGCGACCGTCGTCGAGGAGACGCCACTCGAATCACTCACCCAAACGGTGGCCGCGAACCAGAGCTGGACCGCCGACTACGGGGTCAGGCCCCAGATGACCGGTCGGAACCTGCGCCTGGTCTTCTATCTCTACCGCGGCGACGCGCCGAAGAACCCGTCGGCTGAGACGGCCTACCGCACGCTGCACCTCTGGGTGAACGTCACGGCTCCCGCCGGGTAGCCTGCCACGTCGCGTTCGACGCAGCGCTCCCGCGCTGTCCCGTCAGCGAGCCCCGAACGGGTTCGTCGCCCACGCTCGCGCTGTCTGTTCGACGCGACGCGGCTCGCTCACCGGCCGACGGCGTTCGACGACTGTCGAGAACTGCGAACGACGACGCTGTCCCCCTCCCATTTGACGGTGGTAGTCGATAGAAGCCGTCGGCTCGCGTTTGGTCACCCATCGAAGCTGCCGGCTCGCGTCCGTGGAGGCGATCCGATTGGCGTCGGCCCCGGAATCGGTCGGCCGCTCAGGGTCTAGATCGCTCCCGGGAGTTGACGAGCTCCGGGGGCATGCGGCGGTCTGCGTATCGTGTGTACAGAAAATGAGCGACGGCGAGGGCGGCGAACGCGACGATGATGATCAGTCCGGCTGTGAACGCGTCGATCGCTGCGAATACGGAGACGTCGAACGAGACGAGAAAGTAGAACACGGCGCTGACGACCGCCAGCCCCAGGTAGTAGAGCTGCCAGGGGACTCTTTCTTCCTCGCCCTGGAGGTAGTCGTCTATCTCCTCCGCTCGCGACGCCAACTGGACGAGCCCGCTCTCCCGGTCGTAGTCGACGACGCCCGCGTCCTCGAGTTTGGGGACGTGGGTCTGGTAGATGGAGACGTAGACGCGCTTTCGCTGCTGGCTCGTCAGGTCCTCGACCGGCGTGTCGTTCTCCCAGGCGGCGATCTCGTCGGCGAGGTCAACCAGGTCTACTGGCCCCCCCTCCTGCCGTAGATAGGACAGTACGAACCGCCGCCGAGGGTTGCTCAGCAGGTCAAACACAACGTCTTGCGATAGTTCGCCGCGGTCGGATTGAGACATTAACGATGTTGTTCGCAGTCTCCGTTTGCCACGCTCCTCCCGATTCCCGAATGCTGGCTCTACAGATTGTTATTTCCGTATCACTACTTTGTTACATAGCTATTATATCGGCGGTAGCCGGATGATACTTCGCGCTCCCCTCGAGAACTATCCAGAATATATCATCAAAATGGTGGCAAAATACGCAAGCATGACACGGTAACGGGTTGGTAATGGTCAACAGATGGAAGAGATTTCGACCGATGGCCCACCCCCCACTCCCATACGTACCACGATATTGATAAGTCTCCGCGCGTATGCGAGGATGACCGCAGCTATCGGCCGCTCGAAGTGGGATACGATTGAAGGAGATTCGGCAGACGGCGCGGTGAAGGTCCTCGTTACGACGCCCGTCGAATAGATGAGATCGGCGTCCATTGTAGCGCTCCTCGCACTCGCGCGTCGACGCTCGCGCGCGGGACGTCTACTCGGCGGGCCGCTCGTCGCGGCGGCCGGTCCGCTACCGCCGTCAGGTTCCGAGGATCGCTATCGCTCCCCCGCCGAGGACGACCGGCAGCCAGAAGGTGGCGCGGCGGAAGACGAGTACAGCCGCCGTCGCCACCGTCGCCGTCGTCGCCGGGACGCCGGTCACGGCGACCAGCAACACGACGAGCACGGCCTCGACGCTCCCGACGCCCCCGGGCAGCGGGACGACGTCCGTGATGACGACCATCGGCACGACGAACAGCGTCACGTCCACGGCGACGGGCGCACCGACGGCCGAGAGCGACAGCCAGAGGGAGAGCGAGAGCAGGACCCAGCCGAGGGCGGCGCTGCCGAGACCGGCGACCAGCCCGCGACGGTCGCCGGCGACCCGCCCGAACCCCGAGAGGACCCTGCCCAGGCTCGATTCGACCCCGGCCGCCGTGACCTGCGGGAAGCCGGGCACCAGCCGACTGACGAGTCCCAGGCCCCGGCCCAGCGCGGCGGCCAGGTGGTGTGCGAGGACCCACCGGTATCGCCAGCCGGCGTAGCCGGCGACGACGAACGCGAGACCGAGGCCGAACAGCGAGCCGACGAGCAGCCAGGCGGCGTCGCCGGCCACCGTCGAGATCCCGAAGTAGAACAACCCGGTGACGGCCAGCGCGGGACCGGGCAGGAAGTTGAGCAGGTCGACGCTCGCGACGGCGGCCAGCGACGTCTCGTAGTCGGCGTCGGTCGACTGCGAGACGAAGAGTGCGGCGACCGGCTCGCCGCCGATCACGGTGAACGGGCTGACGTTGTTCGCGAACATCATCGCGGCGTAGAGCACGGTCGCCCGCCGTCGCGAGGTCGAGTGTCCGAGGACCGCGAGGACGACGAAGAGCGCGTTCGCCCAGGCGGCAATCCAGGCGAGCGAGACGGCGACGGTGACGCCGACGAGCATCCCGTCGGCCGCCTCGATGGCGGCGACGACGGCGTCGATACCGACGACGAACACCAGGACGAGAAGCACCCCGACGGCGAGCGCGAACCCCAGCACGACAGCCGTCACGTTCGCCGACTTCGTGGCCATCAGTCCGAGTGACGGGCTCGGGGCACGTCGTTCACCCGGCGTGGGCCGAACGGACCGACCGGACGTCGGCGGGGACCCGCCGGGAAGTGACCGGCGACCGGGGGACGCGCGGGATGGCCCATCCCACGGTCGGGCGGCCGGTCGTCGTCGTCGGATAGACGGTCATTCCGGGCCGTGGCCGAGCCGGTCGAAGTAGTGGACGAGCTCGCGGTCGCGCTCGTCGAGCACCGTCCGGAGCTCCGACTGGACGACGTCGACCGGGAACGCGACCGCGATGCGCACGCGGTCGCTCTCGGCACCGAGGATGACCTGCCCGTCGGACTCGTCGTGGTGCCAGTTGATGCTCACGTCGTCGGACGCGGGTGCGTTCGTCTTCGGCGGGCCGTCTCTGGTGGAGCCGCGTGACATCGGATCACTCCACCGTGACGCTCTTGGCGAGGTTCCGCGGCTTGTCGATGGCCCGGCCGTAGAGGTCGGCGACGTGGTAGGAGATGAGCTGGAGTTGCACGTTGGCCAGCACGCCCGCCACGTCGGGATGGGTCTCGGGGATGGGGAGCAGTTCGTCGACGGTGTCGACGACAGTTCCCGACGCCTCGTTGGCGACGCCGATGACCGGCGCGCCCCGGGCCTGGACCTCCTTTACGTTGTTGAGCGTCTTCTCGTCGTGCCGCCCGGAGAAGATCGCGACGACGGGCGTGTCCGGGGTCACGAGCGCGAGCGGGCCGTGTTTGAGCTGGCCGGCCGCGAACCCCTCGGCGTGCTCGTAGGTTATCTCCTTGAACTTGAGCGCTCCCTCCAGCGCGACGGGGTGGACCGTGCCCCGGCCGATGAAGAAGTAGGCGCCGCTGTCGCGGTAGGCTGTGGCCACGTCGAGCGTCGGCGAGCCGTCGAGGACCTGCTCGACGTGGCCGGGCAGCGCGCCGAGCGCCTCCAGGACCGCGCTCTGCTGTTCGCTCGGCGAGCCCGTCACGTCCCCGGTGAGCCGTTCGATGAACAACAGGAGTGTGGCGACCTGCGAGGAGAACGTCTTGGTCGCGGCGACGCCGATCTCCGGTCCCGCCCGGATGAACAGCGCGTCGTCGCACTCGCGCGCGGCGGTCGACCCGACGACGTTCGTGAGTGCGAGCGTCCGAGCCCCCGCCCGCGACGCGCGCCGGAGCGATTCGAGCGTGTCGGCCGTCTCGCCGCTCTGGGTCACGCCGACGACCAGCGTGTCGGCGTCCACCGGCGCGGGGTTGGTCGCGTACTCGCCGGCGCGGAACGTCTGGGCCGAAACGCCGCGCCCGTGGAGCAGCTGTCTGGCGTACATCGCCGCGTGGTACGACGTGCCGCAGGCCACGAACTGCACGTCCTCGACGTCGGCGAACGTCCCGGGCGGGAAGTCGGCGAGCTCGACGCCGTCGCCACCGGGTGAGATGCGCCCCCGCACCGACTGCGCGAGTGCCGAGGGCTGCTCGTGGATCTCCTTGAGCATGTAGTGGTCGTAGCCGCGCTTCTCGGCGTCCGCCGCGTCCCAGTTGACCGTCTGCACCGACCGTTCGACGGGCGCGCCCCCGTGGTCCGTGACGAGGTAGCCGTGTGGGGTAATCACCGCGACGTCCCCGTCGTCGAGGTAGGCGACCCGGTCGGTGTGATCGAGGAACGCGGGCACGTCGCTCGCCAGGAAGTACGCCTCGTCGCCGACGCCGAGCACCAGCGGCGAGCCCTGGCGCGTCGCGAAGACGGCGTCGCTGTCGGCCGTGACCATCGCGATGGCGAAGCTCCCCTCGAGCTGTCCGACGGTCCGCCGGAACGCCAGGTCGACGGACGCGCCGCCGTGGAGGTGCTCCTCGAGGAGGTGCGGGACGACCTCGGTGTCGGTGTCGCTCGCGAACTCGTGGCCGCGCGCCTCCAGCCCCGCCCGGAGTGCGGCGTGGTTCTCGATGATGCCGTTGTGGACGACGGCGATGGCGTCGTCGCAGCCAGTGTGCGGGTGGGCGTTCGCGTCCGTCGGCGCGCCGTGCGTGCTCCAGCGCGTGTGCCCGATACCGACGGCGCCGGTGGGCCCGTCGGAGAGCAGGGACTTGAGGCGGGAGATATCTCCCTCCTGCTTTACGATCTTGAGCCCGCCGCCGTTCTTCACGGCGACGCCCGCAGAGTCGTAGCCCCGGTACTCGAGGCTCTCGAGCCCCGCGATCAGTTCCCCTATCGCGTCCCCCCGTCCCACGCGGGCGGTGATGCCACACATCAGCGGCTCACTCCTGTGCTGGCGGGTGACGTCGCTCGCTTCCCGTCCGGTCGTACGGTCGGTGGACCACAACCACAGTCCGTCGACTGTGCGCTAAGCCCGGCTTTCTCGCCGGTCGTCGGGGCCCACTCGTATTGGATAACAAACATCGTTCTGTCTGGTGTCGCTTGCCGCTTTTCCATCGAGGCTGGACGACTGCGGTCAACGATAATCCGGTATTGCCAGTATGCGCCCTTTGTTATTGACAAATTGTTCGACGGACAGCGGCGGGCTAGGTGCGGGTAAGTTCGCTATACCTATACGCCAGCGCTCGACGTCCGCGCCGCGGCCAGTCACGCCGACGGGTGCACTCGTCCCCCTCCACTGGCGACGTCGAACGACGGCGAAGCAGGCTTTCAATCACACCGTGGCCACGACGTCGTTTCTCGACACCGATGGTGCCCCGGACGCAGTAGCCGGTCGCGTCGCCCGTGGCTGTCGAAGAGAGAGAACAGGTCGGCGGCCGATCGAGGAGCGTTCCCGCGGGGTCGTCCGGCGTCAGTTGACGCGGGTCAGCTGGTGGTGGAAAATGGCGCAGCCGGCGAAGGCGGCGAGGACGCCGCCCATGACGAGGTTGGCGACCCAGACGGCCGGGTAGAGTCCTGCCACGCCCCCCGCGAAGAGCACGCCGCCGGCGAGCGCGATGCCGAGGTAGTACATCGGCCAGTCGTGGTCCGCCTCGGGGGACGTCTCCAGGTACTCCTCGAGTTGGCTCGCGTTCGCCGCGAGCTCGACGATGCCGCGGTTCCGGTCGAACTCGACGATTCCGGCGTCGTCCATCTTCGGCAGGTGGCACTGGTAGAGGCCGACGTAGACGCGCTTTCGCTGCTGTGCGGTGAGCGACTCGACCGTCGTGTCGTTCTCGCGCGCGGCGATGTGCTCGGCGAGCTCGCCGAGGACCACGCGCTCTTCGTTCCCGTCGAGGTACTCGAGCACCGATCGTCGTCGCTCGTTTTTGAGTATCTCGAAGACGACGTCGAGAGAGAGCTCCTCGACCCCCTCTTCCTCCGGCTCTTCGGTCTCTGTTCGGTCAGTGGTCTCTTCTACGTCGAGATCTTGTTCGGCCGCGGCCCCAGGCCGTGGAACGTCTGCCTCTTGAGCGCTCATGGTTCGTGTCTATCTCCGTGTTCGTTGGCTGTGGGCGGTAATGCCCCATTTCGCGTGAGTCTGGTTAGTACGCTGTCTATATCTCTCTGTATCCGGAATCGTACTCGTGAGCGCTCGTGTCTCGTTTTTCACCCCCACCCCATTGCACGTTGTGTCCCCCCACGGGACCAGTTACGTTGTTGCGTAGGGTGGTACGGTAAAGAGTTATTTAAAGTTAATGAAGGTTTAATGACGTGATTCCGGGAAAAAGTCATTTTGGATACAGGATGCCCGTGGAAGGTAAGGACACACATAACGGTGGTAGGACGTCCCCCATCCGACAAGCGACTGGCTACTGTCGCAGATTTTTCTCGTTCGGGCCGGCCGCCGCTGGTCGCGCGCGATGTATCGGACTCGGCAGGCGGTTGTGCGGACGGGTCGTGCGGAGCGACGACTGGCGCAGCGGTCCAGTCGGTCGCTCGTCGGCGAACGCCGGGGAAAACGTGAACGCGTGACACACCAACTGCCCATCCTCGACGGTGGACGGGCCGGGCTCGGGATTATCTCCCTCGGACGACGATCTGGCCGTCGGCGAAAACCGTCACGTAGTGGCCGTGGATCTCGAAGGAGACGTTGCCGCCGGCGCGAGGCGTGCCGTCCTCGCGGGTGCTGAAAAGCTTGTTCAGCGCGTCCGGATCGACGCAGTTGTTCATCGGTTCGAGGTCGATTGGATCGACGTCGGCGGCCTCGGCGACGAGCGTCAGTACCTCCGTGCTCAGCGGGACGTCGCTCGTCCAGTCGTAGGTAGTCGAGTAGACTGGTGACTGGTCGTCACCGTCGATGCCGTTCTGGGGGTGTACGTGGGGGGTAGTGTTCATTTCTCCGTCGCTCCGTATTGCGTCCGCTCTCTCCGTCGCTGGACCGCGTATAGGCTCCTCGTCTGACAACTTGGCGAACGACTACTCGAAATGATTGCGCTAATCATTAAAAAGTATTGCGCCATGGGCCGCTTACATTTATGAGTATAACCGGATATTAGGAGTTCTAGGTCACGCTCTCGTGGGCGTCTCGGTCACGCCGTCGGGTCACCGTCGGTCGATTCGACGGGTCAGAACGACGGGAACGGCCGCACTCACCTACAGTTAGAAATCTAGGGTGGGTCCGAGAACGTCGTCGTCACTGACAGGCCCGCTGGGACCGCGAGGCTCAGCTGGCGTCGGCGACGATGGCCCGGGCCGCGTCGAACACCTCGCGGGCGCGCGTCTCGTCGCGCGCCTCGGCCGTGACGCGGACGAGCGGCTGGGTCCCGCTCGCACGTAACAGAAACCAGGCGTCGCCGAGGTCGGTACGGACGCCGTCGACTGTCGAGACGTCGGCGTACTCCGCGCGCACGCGTTCGCTGACGCGCTCCATCACACTCTCCTTGTCGGCGAGTTCGACGCTCTCGCGCAGTATCGGGTAGACCGCGAGTTCGTCGACGAGCGCCGAGAGCGGGCCGCGCTCGGCGACGAGCGATGCCAGCCGGACGGCGGCGAGCGGCCCGTCGGGACAGAGCGTCTCGTCGGGCCAGATCCACGCGCCGCTCGGCTCGCCGCCGAAGACCACGTCCGACTTTGCGGCCTCCTCGGCCACGTAGACGTCGCCGACCGGCGTCCGGGTCACCGTCGCGCCGACCGACGCGAGCTCGTCGTCGACGGCCAGGCTCGTGTCGACCGGGACGGCGATCCGGTCGCCCTCGCCCGCCGCGTCGCGGCCGAACAGCGCGAGCAGCGCGTCGCCGGAGACGAACTCGCCCGTCTCGGTGGCTGCGCGCATCCGGTCCGCGTCGCCGTCGTGGGCGATGCCGAGGTCCGCGCCCGTCTCCGCGACGAACGCGCTGAGCGTCCGGCAGTTCTCGGCCGTCGGCTCGCTCGGCCGCGCCGGGAAGCTACCGTCGGGCTGGGCGTTCAACGCCCGGACCGTACAGCCGAGTTCGGCGAGCACCTCCGCCGTCACCTGACCCGCCCCGTTGCCCACGTCGACGACGACCGAGAGGTCCAGGGGCGCGTCGGCCGCCCGGACGAGCACGTCGGCGTGCCGTTCGGTCGCGTCGGCCACCCCTTCGATGGTGCCCAGCTCGTCCCAGGCCCGGAGGTCGAAGGCCTCCTCTCGGACGCGGCGCGTGATCTCGGCGCGGCGCGCCTCGTCGAAGGCCTGGCCGGACGGCGTCCAGAGTTTCAACCCGTTGTCCTCGGGCGGGTTGTGCGAGGCCGTGACGGCGACGCCGGCGTCGGCGCCCTCCCACTCGACGCTCCGCGCGACCGTCGGCGTCGAGACGGTCCCGAGGGCCACCACGTCGGTACCGCACTCGCGGAGGCCGGCGCTCAGCGCGTCGACGAGCATCTCCCCGCTCGCGCGCGGGTCGCGGCCGACGACGACCCGCGACGCGCCGTCCGAGGCGACTGCTCTCCCGACCGCGAGCGCGAGGGCCGCGGTGACCTCGCGTCCGACCGTCCCTCGCACACCGCTCGTTCCGAACATTGCCCGGTGGTTGCGCACGAACTGGCTTTTGTTATACGGTTCTTAATTCGGAACCGGTTCCGGTCCCGTCGTGTGGCTCCGCAGGCTGTCCGGACCGCTCGCTGTCACGTCGACTGACGGGGGCGCGTCGCGTCCATCACGAACGCGCCGACCATCAGCCCGAGCAGGAGCACGCCGACGGCCAGCTCCGAGAGGACCAGGAAATGCACCGGGACGTCGAGCCCGACGGCGAACTCGAGGAGCTTGCCGGCGAGCAGCTGCAACAGGAAGGCCGCGAGTACGATGACGCCGTAGTCGAGCAACCGGACGAAGATCGCCTCGACGTCCGCTCTGTCGCGTGCGGTCCGTAGCTGGTGGTAGAGTTCGACGACGCCGAGCGTCGGCCGCTGCCGCTCCATATCTGCTCCTACCGGAACGCGCTATTAAGCGCTCGGATACGCTCGTCAGCCGCCAGCTCCCGCCTCCGCGGTCCCAGTCGTCGTCCACCGCGCACCGTCGACCGCACGCCGCTCGACGTGTCCCCTCCGCCGCACATCGTCAGTTGCACACCGCCACTTGCACCCGTCAGCTGCACACCGTCAGCCGCACACCGTCAGCCGCACACCGTC
>Ga0102959_1000187_pt1 | contig 19940 bp, 18 predicted proteins | sample SalPonF2_B_D2_MG_FD_84520 | JGI IMG/M metagenome (GOLD analysis project Ga0102959, IMG submission 84520) | Salt pond soil microbial communities from South San Francisco under conditions of wetland restoration - Salt Pond MetaG SF2_B_D2_MG ...
CGATTTCAACAACGACGGTCGGCAGGATTTCTATCTTACCAATAGCCGGCATGGAGAACCGAATGCGCTTTATGAGAATCTAGGCAATGGTAATTTTAAAAATGTTGCTCCCCAGATGGGTATTGCTAATGTCAATACAAAGGAAACAGGTGTATCGATGAGTGCCACTTGGGGCGACTATGACAATGATGGCTATGAGGATTTGTTTATTGCCAAATGGGGAAAACCGATACTTTTTCATAACGATCAGGGCAAAGGCTTTACGAAAGTAAACTTGGGATCTGAATTTCCTGATTGGGTGAACTCAAATACTGCCGTTTGGTTTGATTACGATAATGATGGGTTATTAGACCTGTTTTTGGGCGGTTATTATGATGAAAATATTGACTTATGGAATTTGAAGACTACTAAAATTATGCCCGAAAGCTTTGAATATGCACGAAATGGCGGGCAGACGTACCTATTTCACAATCTCGGAAACGGTAAATTTAAAGAAGTAAGTAAAAAATTGGGAGTAATCAGTAATCGTTGGACATATGCAGCTGCTGCTGCAGATGTGGATCATTCTGGTTATCCAGATCTGATTCTTGCCAACGATTACGGAGTGGATCAACTATTCTTAAATCAGCAAGGCAAAGGTTTTGTCAACGCCGCAGAAAAGGTCGGCATTGGTTTTACCCCCAAAAGTGGCATGAATGTATCGCTTGGGGACGTAATGAACCGCGGTAGATTTGCCATTTATATTACCAATATTTCAGAACCCGGCGTACTAATTCAGGGCAATAGCCTGTGGGTTCCAACAGTTTCCAGCGAAAAATTGCGCTATCAGAATCTGGCTGAAGATCTTGGCATTGAACTTGGAGGCTGGAGCTACGGTGCCCAGTTCGGGGACCTGAATTTAGACGGGAACCAAGACCTGTATGTCGCCAACGGCTATGTCTCGGGGAAAAAAGGCACAGATTACTGGTACGATTTTTCAAAAGTGGCCGGAGGCAATAAAAAAATCATCGCTGACGCTAAAAATTGGCCGGCAATGAAAGGGCGAAGCCTATCCGGATATCAGCAAAATAAAATTTGGATGAACGATGGTTCCGGTAAATTCCAGGAAGTAGCTGATGCTGTGGGAGGCAAACTAAAGCTGGATAGCCGGGCTGTTGCATTGGCTGATTTAAATAACGACGGCACCCTGGAAATTTTGATAGCAAGCCAGGGAGCACCATTTAAGATCTATAAAAACACTGTTACGGCCTCTCATAACTGGATTGGCTTTAAACTAAAAGGAACCAAAAGTAATAGCAGCGCAATAGGGACCGAAGTTGAAATATACTGGAACTCTACGCAACAAATACAGATCGTAAATGCAACCAGTGGTTTTAGTGCCGAGAATCAACGTCCACTTTACTTTGGGTTAGGAAAATCCAACAGCGTCCAAAAAGCGGTTATTCATTGGCCGTCGGGATATACCCAGACTTTAAAACATCCCAAAATAAATACCCTTCATACTATAACGGAGACTATACCCTCATGAGCAAAAATTGGTCTATAGTCTCAAAAATCAAAAACTTTCGTTATAGTCATCGTTACACGCCTCCCCTCCTGATTACGGGAATCGTACTGGCAGCTCATATTTCATTTGGAATCCTCACTGGATACACAAAACTGCTGATAGCGATAGCCGCAAGCTTTTTGACCGAGGCTGCGTTGCATCGCTGGATCCTCGGCAAGTGGCGAAACTTTTCCAGTGCTTATATATCAGGTGTAAGCGTAGGGATTTTAATTCGATCGCCTATGTTATGGCCGTATGCTCTTTGCTCAATGATTTCGATCACATCAAAATATGTGCTGCGGTATAAAGGACGTCACCTCTGGAACCCTTCCAATTTTGGAGTAGTGGCCTTGCTGCTACTTGCACCGGGGAGCGTAGCCGTGCTTAGTATTCAATGGGGCAACAATATGTGGGCAATGGCCGTCATCTGGATTGTAGGATCAATTTCTATATACCGCCTCAAAAGATTTCACGTATGTGCCACTTATGTACTCTCATTCCTATTCTTCGGATTAATTAGGGCTTATATTACAGGCGATCCTTACCTCGCTGAAATATCTCCCATCACGGGCCCCATGTATCAATTGTTTACCTTTTTTATGATTACCGATCCCAAAACCACCGTGCACTCAAAATGGGGACGAATTGTGGTTGTTTTCTTAATTGCATTTGTTGAGATGATCCTGCGATTACACGAAGCAGTTTATGCCCCCTTCTATGCCCTTTTCATTGTAGGCCCCATTGCGATGGCGATTGAAATTTGGTGGCAAGACCGGCACAACCGGGATGAATCTCAAGCCCCAATGGCTTCTGCTTCAGCCTAGATTTTAAGGATACTTCCTCTCACATTATGTTAATACATTTAGAATTTTAGATATATTTTAAATTTTCAACTCTTTGTTAAAACTAAACAAAATGGGAAAAACCATTATTGGCGTGATGGGGCCCGGCGATGGAGCCACACAAAAAGATATTGATCTGGCAACAGAACTTGGCAGACTAATTGCAAAGCAAGGATGGGTGCTACTTACAGGCGGGAGAAATGTGGGCGTTATGAATGCGGCATCTAGAGGTGCTCAAGAGGAAGACGGACTTGTGATTGGGATTTTACCGTCTGAAGACGACAAGGATGCATCAGAATATTTGGATATCCGTATTTGTACCGGTATCGGCAGCGCTCGTAATAATATCAACATCCTAAGTTCTGATGTAGTTATTGCTTGTGGTTCGGGCGTCGGTACTACCTCAGAAATCATGTTGGCTTTTAAAACGGCTAAGCCTATAATCTTACTCAATCAATCTGACAAGGCTTTACGGTTTATTAAAGAAATTTCTCCCTACAATCCAAATATTGTTCAAACCCCTGAGCAGGCTATAAGCCGTATCCAAGAACTTTTATAATCTACAAACAACAAATCCTTTTGACATTTATCGTTATACTATTATATTAGTACTAGCTGACTACAACAATTACTTAAATTCAGATCATGAAAAAATCACTTACTCCTCTGGGCGAAACTGAAATGGAAGTCCTGCATCACGTATGGGATATGGGCGAAGCGACTGTTAAACAGGTTAGAAAACGTATCCTTGAAAATCGCGAGGTCGCTTATACTACCATTATGACCGTCATGAAAAACCTGGCGGAAAAAGGCTACCTGAAATACCGAAAAGATGGGGTTACTTATGTTTACAGCCCTGCACAGGAACCTGAGTCGGTGCGCTCCAACTTGATAAAAGATTTAATGAAAAAGGTATTTAAAGGCTCTCCCAAGCAACTCATACAAACGCTGGTGAATAGCGAAGATATGACCGCCAAAGATTTTCGGGAAATTAAAAAGATGATCGAACAAATGGAGGAATAATTATGTCGGAATTCATCCAATTTTTGCAACATTTCGGGAGCATAATGCTCGAGCATATTTGGTTTCCACTATTTATCTGGACTGCCATTGCTGTACCACTTACAGCCTTTTTGCACCGCTCTGATAAGATCCCGCCAGTATATCAATATCATAGCCGGGTGGCCCTTCTGTTAGCCCTGCCGATGGGTATCATTGGATCATATCTGAACAGTGTGATTAGCGAAATCACTCAATCAACGGAAAGCCTTGCTGCAAAATTTATTGTCATTCAAAATCCACTAAGTGTAACTGCTGCCTCGCAGCCAAATTTAGAGACTAAGCTCTCTGATCCTATGCTGTGGCTCGGCTTGTCTGGATTTTTAGTTGTTGCCGGTGCCGGTTACCTGTTATTCAAGATGCTGAGTAATTTCCTCCATTTAAGAAATATGGAACAAAATTTAACATTCCATCCACCTTCGGAAATTACCGATCTTAAGCATCTGTCTGGAGAATCATCACTTATTGCTTTTAGTGATGAAACCCACATTCCGTTTACCTATGGATGGCTCAAAACTAAAATTGTAATTCCTGCTGATCTGCGGGATGATCCGGAAGCTCTGGCCATGGCTGTTCAACATGAACTGATGCACATCAAACATAGAGATTTCCTGTTGAATGGAATTCTGGTTACCATAAAAGCACTGTTCTGGATCCATCCACTCACCCATTATCTATACAACTCAAGTCAGGAATATCGCGAAATTACCTGTGATGGAGAAGTACTGGCAAGCAATCAATTTTCCAAAAAAAGATACGCCGCCTTACTCTTTAAACTGGCAGAGCGTGAGCATAAAACTGCTTTGGCCATGAGTATGGCCGTGAATCCTTCTTCACTTAAAAAACGCATTCAAGTTATGTCCGATCAATCAACATTCTCCGCAAAATTTCGAACCAGCTTTCTGCTAACTCTTTTTTCTGCAGCATTAATCGTTCTTACGATGGCCTGCAGCGATATGGCCAATGATGGAATCACCAATACTGAAGTTCATCAAGCCCAGGCGCAAATGAGCAAGGCTGGAGATTCAGCCCAGAAGAACCAACGCTTATTTGTAGTTAATGGGAATAAAATTACCACCAAATCTAAAACCAAAAAACTGAGTCGTGTCAAAACCAAGTACATTAAATCAATCAATGTTCTAAAAGGGAAAAAGGCTATCCAAAAGTATGGCCAAGCTGGTAAAAATGGTGTTATTGAGATGGAAATTCTGAATCCGGAAAAGGCTTTCGCGGATTTGAGATCCAGAGATGAAAAGATTGAAGCCTCGAAAAGTGATTCGGGTGATTTTTATGTAGCCGTCGAAGAGATGCCCAAACTTAAGGGCGGATTGAGAGCCTTGGAACAAAAAGTGCATTATCCCGAAGCAGCCAAAAAAGCTGGTATTGAGGGACGTGTTATTGTACAATTCATCGTTAATGAGGAAGGAAATGTTGAAAATCCCCAAATCATTCGTGGTATTGGTGGCGGCTGCGATAAAGAAGCGCTTAGGGTTGTTAAACAGGCTCATTTTACACCTGGAAAGCAACGTGATAAAGCAGTAAGAGTACAATATTCACTGCCCATTGTGTACCGATTGCCATCTCATCAAAATTCCAGCAATTAGAATATTAAGTTTACAAATAAACGTACAGGCTCATAAATCTTGTAAAAACGTTTTATTTCTGCTATATCTTTAAAAGCGGGACTTCATAGGTTCCGCTTTTTTTATTTTATTACGGATGATTTGAAGGACGGAAATTTGAATAAATATAAGGAGTGTGAAAAAAATAGCAGCTTACGGGGTGCATGTGCTAACAGCTTTAGGTGCCGCGCTGGGGCTTTGGGCGCTAATCCTAACCTATGATGGCTTCTATCAAAAAGCTTTATGGGTGCTCGCCATCTCAGTTATCATAGATTCTATAGACGGTACGCTGGCACGGGCTGCTGATACAAAGAAAAATGCATCCAAAATCGACGGCGGGTTGATGGATAACATCATCGACTTTACCACTTGGACCGTTACCCCTCTCCTGTGGATTTACGCCACGATGCATTTACCGGTATGGGTACTTTTAATATGCGCTATTGCAAGCGCTTTCGGTTTCTCCAATACCCAGGCAAAAACAGAGGATAATTTCTTCCTCGGCTTCCCATCATATTGGAATATTGTAGTACTGTATATTTTCTTATTGGATTTGCCATGGCAATTTGCTTCTGGAATATTGCTAATATTCGCATTTGCTACCTTTCTCCCGGTTAAGTTTCTGTATCCTACCCGCACTAATTTCCTCCGCGTGTTAACGCTCACGCTAGGTAGCATATATGCCGTTCAACTTCTAGCTTTGCTATACTATTTCGATAAATCACCAGCTTGGTTAGTTTATACCTCATTTATCTTTCCTTTTTACTACTTCGGCTTATCTTTCTATGTAAATATGAAACCAACTGAAACATTCGAATGATATTTTTCGTAGCATCACTACAACATTTGCCAAACTTAATTTAAGTGGGATTCAACATGGGAGCTCGTTTAAGAAAATCACATACCGACAAAATGATCGCAGGCGTTTGCGGCGGCATTGCTGAATATATTGGATGGGACCCAACAATTGTCAGAATAATTTTTGTGATTCTCACCTTTTTAGGTTGGGGAAGCCCGGTGTTACTCTATTTCATACTAGCCTTAGTTATTCCCGACTAGAATCTATGTCTAGCTCGCATACCTCACAAATAGTTGTAATTTGGTATTGTAACATACAGTTAATAAAGATCTTAAGCTGTTTGGTTTCTCTTATTTAAGATCAATATACGGTAATTCGATGCGAAATTGGTTTCTCTGCGGCGTTGAAGCCAAAATTTCTTGGTGGGAAAAGCTGGCTAGCTGACCTCTAAAATCTATTTTGAAAATAGATACCTATTTTATAACTATGATTCATCAATCGTAGATTAAATAAATATTTATGAAAGTTGGGATTGTAGGACGAGCAGATCGGGCTGTAGCTTGGGAAAAACATTTACGTCCCCATAAATCTGTCTCGGAAGTGATAATTGCCAACAAACTCAATGGCGTTGGAAAAGTAGATGCCTGCTTGTTGCTGAATGAAAGTGAGGATCGGCTCCAACAACTGCTAAAGGCAGTTAAAATAGGTTATCACACCTTTTTAATTGCTCCCCTACCAATCAAAACTGCATTAGTAGAAAAAGTATATCACGCGGCCCAGGAATCAAATGTGTTACTGCAATTCTCACACTGGCCAACATTAGCTCCTGCTTCAAAATGGATGGCAAAGAAAGTTTCTAAGCCCTCTTTTATACAGATAATTCGAGAAGTTAGTCACCCAGAATTTCTGGAATCTGATCATGATTTCAACTATTACTGGATTGATGAGCTGGCCTTCTGCTTGCGTTGGGTCAACAGCGCTGTTCATCATATCGATTTAAAAACGGTAGAACTTTCCGGAAATCGGCTATATGCACTGCACATGTTCCTTCGGTTCGACAGCGGAGCAACTGCCAATATCTACATAAACACAGCTTCCGCCAAGACCAGGCACAACCGTTTGGCTGCAAATAATAATTTCATTTTGGATTGTAATGTCGTGGAGCAAACCGTGCGTCAGGGAGAAGAAAATACTAACGGGCATCTTTATTTCGATAAACAATCGTTCGATGCCACAAAAGCAGCCGAACTTTCGGCACTGGAATTTCTAAAATCTGTGCAGATGAATCGACAGACCATCTATAATGGCTATCATCTGCTGGAACTCACAAAGACGATAGATAAAATTAAAAAACGTCTTGCTCGCGCTTGAATCCAGCCTAATAGAGGTCTCTTCAAAACCCGATGTCAGAGGTTGTCCAAAAAGTCCAAACCGGGAAATAGGTGCCTTAATAATTAAGGTAATATCAGTCTCCCTAAATCCCTCTTCTCCCACCGAATCCTCAGGACACCCAAGAGGGACTTCAAAAGTATATTTACAGCATCCTGATTGAGATCATAATCCAAGAATTCCTCCTTGGAGAACGAGCCTGTCCCGAACACTTTCGGGAAGGTCAGGAGGATTGACATTTCTGTTTTATCTGCAGCTTAAAATATTAAGGTTTCCAACTTATTATTGTGACTTTTTGAACAGCCTCTCTTTTGCCAAAGGTCAGTTAATAGCATTAAAGGGGGCTAACGCAACAGATGCTGCAAGGGATACTGAGACAAGCTCAGCGCTGAAGGTTCACACAACATAAATGGGGACCAAAGCACTATTTATTGCTCTTTTCATGCATAGCTTTGAAGAACTGCTTCAACTTATCTCTTGGAGCCAAGCGATCAATAAAATTAAACTGCCCGGCCGCCAGTCGTTCTCCTCCATCAATCACCACACATTCCCCGGTGATATATGGTGCCATATCCGACATCAAAAAAGTAGCTAGATTAGCCAATTCCTCGTGATTTCCATACCGTCGCGCTGGAATTTTAGACAAAAATTTATCTTCAAAATCTTCATCCGGTACCAATCGTGACCAGGCTCCCTCGGTAGGAAAAGGACCCGGAGCAATCGCATTCAGACGGATACCATATGTAGCCCATTCATAGGCCAGTGATCGAGTCATGGCCAGCACCCCGGCTTTTCCACAGGCAGAAGGCAACACAAATGCCGAGCCGGTGGATTCCGAATAAGTCGTCACCATATTAAGGATATTCCCTTCTCTTTCTTCATCAATTAGATAATTCCCAAATACATGCGTGCAATTGAACGAACCATGCAAAACGATGTCCACTACCGCTTTGAATCCGCCGGGCGTCAAATCTTCGGAGGCCGATAAAAAGTTGCCTGCCGCATTGTTTACAAGTCCCGTCATTTGTCCAAAATCGGAAATGATTTGTCCGATCATTTCTTTGACTCGATCATAATCACGAACATCAGCCACATAATATTTGGCGGTCGTGTTATCCCCAGCTTCTGATATCTCCTGAACCGCATTTTTTAACTTTTTTTCCGTACGTCCACATATAGCGATATCGGAACCGAGCAAGGCGAACTTTTTAGCCATGGCCAGCCCCAAGCCACTGCCGCCGCCGGTTATAAGGATAACTTCATCTTTTAAAGTCTCGGATGTAAACATAAGTTAATAGCAAGTAAAAAGTAGAAGGTAGTTAGTAGCGCATTAACTTAAATTCTCAAAGATGCCGGCTGCGCCCATGCCGCCACCCACACACATAGTAACCATGCCATATCGTTTGTTGAGCCGTTTCAGATCATAGAGAATCTGGGTTGTCAGCTTCGCGCCGGTGCATCCCAGGGGGTGCCCCATCGCAATGGCTCCACCGTTGATATTCACGATATCCTCATCCAGATCCAGCTCACGAATTACTGCTACTGATTGTGCGGCAAAAGCTTCATTCAGCTCAATTAAATCGATATCGTCTAAGCCGATACCTGTTTGTTTAGTTACCTTTGGTACCGCTTCAACGGGCCCTATTCCCATAATTTCGGGCGGAACTCCAGCTACCGAATATCCTACGTAGCGAGCCATTGGTTCTAATTTCAGCTCTTCGGCTTTTTCGCGACTCATTACAATTACGGCCGCAGCGGCATCATTCATCTGCGAAGAATTACCAGCGGTTACTGTCCCCCCTTGCTTAAATACAGGACTCAATTTTGCTAAAATCTCTTCCGATGTATCGCGTCGCGGCCCCTCATCGGTATCAAAGGTAAACTCTTGTTCTTCAACATCACCATCGGTGGTCACTTTCTTTTCTTTTACTTTTATCGGCACAATCTGATCATCAAAAAAGCCTTCATCCCAGCCGTCAAGGGCCCGCTGGTGACTCCGATAAGCAAAGGCATCCTGGGCTTCCCGACTCACATCATATTTCTCAGCCACATTCTCGGCGGTTAATCCCATGTTAATATAAATCTCAGGATAATTCTCCACCAACTCGGGATTGGGTTGCACTACATAGCCGCCCATAGGCACCATCGACATCGATTCCACGCCGCCGGCAATAATCACATCAGCGCCGCCAGTCATTATACGCTCAGCTGCCTGAGCAATCGTCTGCAAGCCAGAGGAGCAAAAACGATTTACCGTCGCAGCAGGCACCGATGGCGGCAAGCCACCAAGCGTAGCACACTGACGAGCCATATTCAATCCCTGGGCAGCTTCGGGAAAGGCACAGCCAAGAATTACATCATCCACCTGCTCGGGTTGAAGATTCGGGGCACGCTCCAGCAAAGTCTTAATCACTTCACCTCCCAACGTATCAGGAGGGGTAAACCGCAGTGATCCTTTATTTGCTTTTCCAGTTGGCGTTCGCGCAGCAGCAACGATAACAGCTTCTTTCATAGTATTAGTCATGAGTCTTGAGTAGTGTATCCTGAGTTATCCAGTTTTTTTGAGAATACATAAATCATTTTTTGTAATTCATCAATTTCCTTACATAGATTCTTACTTTCTAAATCACTTAATAATTTTAAATTATTTGCAATTATAAGTTGTGTTTCCAATTCATAAGAAGAACCATATGCAATACTTAAGAAACGATTAAAATCTTTGTTAGTATTTCTACCGGCACCCCCTGCAATGTTCGAGCCAATTGAAACAACACATCTTCGTAATTGCGAAACTAAGCCATATTTTTCTTCTTTAGGAAAATCAGAAGTTATCTGATAAACTTTTGTAGCCAGTTTAACAGCTCGTTTCCAAATTTCTAAGTTTTTAAAACGATTCATTTCTCTTGGTCTTAATTAATGTTCATACTAGTAAGACCAATTAGATTTAAAATCCTTACAAAACAAACTACTCTATTCATGACTCACTACTCAAGACCCATGACTCATAACTCACAACTCAAGACTAATTCCTCAACGGTTTACCTTTCTTGAGCATATGTTCAATACGAGCTTGCGTTCGTTCATCCTCCAGCAGTTCAAAAAACTTTTTGCGCTCGAGTCGCAGTATATAATCTTCGGGGACGTATTGCGGCTCGCTGAGATCACCACCACTCATCACCCACGCCACTTTTTCTCCTACCACTTTATCATAATCAGTAATAAAATTCGACTCATGCATGATGTAGAGCATCAGCTTCAATGCACTCAATGCCTGCTTTCCATACACTTTAATTTGTGGTTTTTCCGGGGGATGATAACCAGCCTCGGCCATTCGTTTGGCCTCAGCTTTGGCATTGGCAACCAGTAAATCGCGATTCATAATAATTGAATCTGATTCACTTAAAAAACCATATTGCTTGGCCTTGGGTGCACCATCCGAAACCTTGGCCATACCAATGGTCTTAAATATCTCTTTTATATTTGGGATGGGATCCACTTGCTCATCTTCAATCACCCGCTGCATCGCTCGACGTAACATTTCCGTGGTCCCTCCACCAGCAGGCAACAGTCCAACACCTACTTCCACCATGCCGGCATAAAGTTCGTGATAAGCTACAACCCTATCCGCATGGAGCACAAACTCGACCCCGCCACCAAGCGTACGACCAAAGGGCGCTACAACTACCGGAAATGGCTGATATCGCAAACCTACAACCACATCCTGGAAATTACGAGCACCGACTTTCACTCGTTCTTTGTCCCCTTGTTGCCAAGCCTGCATAGCTTCCATAAGATTTGCTCCATAAGTAAAATTATCCCCATCGTGACTGATAACCAATCCATCAAAACGCTCACGCACGATCTCACAAGCTTTGGACAACGACTCTATGAGCTCGAATCCCAGTGTGTATTTCTTAGTGCGGAATTCAAAAAGAGCAATGCCATCCCCTAGATCATACAAGGCGGCGCTATCGTTGCTCATGACTTCTCTTTCCTGAGCGCTCAGATTCGAAACCTGGATCGCTCCTTTGGCCGGTGGGCTCAGCTCTTCAATTCCCGCGGTTGCAAGATTATAAATCGTGCCCGCCTCTTTGTCGTAGAAATTCTTTCGTCCGCTTTCTAACATCTTTAAAACAGATTCTGGCACCTCAAAGCCCTCATCCTGCATACGCTCAACCGATTCCTTAACACCTACGGCATCCCACCGCTCAAACGGGCCCAGTTCCCAGTTAAAACCCCACTTCATCGCACGGTCGATGGCCTCCACAGAATCCGAAGTTTCGGGAATGCGGTTGGCCGAATACAAGAATAAGTCGCGATGAATCTCCCAAAGAAAATCACCCACTCTTCCATCCTGATGTACAAGATATTTCAACCGATCTTCCGGACTCGAAAATTTCTTTTTTGCCTCACTCGTACTTTCGAATTTGGGATCGATCTGGGACTCATACTCCAGCGTATCGGGATCGATTACTTTGTATTCTTTGCCGTGGTCTGTTTTGACTTTTTTGTAAAATCCTTTGCCCGTTTTGTTGCCCAATTTACCTTGATCAATCATCTCATCGAATTCTTCGGGCAGCTGAAATACATCTCTTCGTTCATCATTGGGTATCGAAGGGAATATATTTTTGGCTACATGCTGTAAGACATCCAGCCCCACCATATCAGCCGTCCGGAAGGTCGCCGCCTTGGAGAATCCGGTGATGGGTCCCGTAAGAAAATCGATCTCCTCGGCCCGTAAAGAACCGTCGAAGAACCAAGGCATGATATTAGCCGTAGAGAAAACACCAATCCGGTTGGCGATGAAGTTGGGGGTATCCTTACAGCGAACAACACCTTTTCCAAGATCCTTTTCACAGAAATCTTGCATATATTCCACAACTTCATCCGCCGTGGAATCCGTCGGGATCACTTCCAGCAGTTTCATATAACGAGGTGGATTAAAAAAGTGCGTGCCCATAAAATGGCTTTTAAACTCTTCAGAACAATCTTCGCTGATCTTGCCAATCGGCAATCCCGAGGTATTGGAGCTGACAATCGTACCCGGCTTTCGTACTTTTTCTATCCTGCTCATCATATCCTTTTTGATATCCATCTTCTCAATGATGGCTTCGCAGATCCAGTCCACCTCGGCAAGGATATCCATATCATCGGCAAAGTTTCCAGGCTGAATACGGTCGGCATACTCAGGCAACCCCAATGGTGACGGATTCATTTTTTTCAGCTTTTTTATATTGTCAACGACCTGCCGATTGGGATTATCGCTCTCTTTATCTTTGAGATCAAGCAACCAAACTTGCAGCCCTGCATTCACGCAGTGTGCGGCAATTTGGCTGCCCATCGTTCCGGATCCTAATACTGCTACTTTCTGGATGGAATACTCTGAAATGGACATAAATAATTATTTATATTTTACTTAGCGCTATATCCTTATAATTTTATTCAGGAGCTTATACTTTCTCCTCCTCTTCGTACATACTGTTAATTTTATCTTCATAACGTTCTTGCACAACTGGTCGTTTAACTTTATGGGTAGGTGTGAGCGTTCCTCCTTTGATCGTAAATGGATCTTCCAGCAATACAAATTTTTTGACCGTCTCCCAGGGCGACAGTTGTCTATTGACTTTATCTATTTCTCGTTGAATTATTTTCCGAACCTCTTCATCATTACTTAAATCATTGGAAAGCGATTTTCCCCGACTACGCAAGCGTTTTTTTACATTTTCATAATTGGGCACAATCAAAGCAGAGCAAAACTTGCGTTTATATCCAATTACCACAGCTTGCTCGATATACCCACTTTCAATCAGCCGGCTTTCGATAGTTTGTGGAGCCACATACTTGCCTGTCGAAAGTTTGAATACCGATTTCTTCCGGTCGGTGATAAACAGATATCCATCCTCCAATTTACCGACATCGCCTGTTTTGAGCCATCCATCATCGGTCAATACATTGGAAGTCTTTTTCTCATTACGGAAATAACCTTTCATCACATTAGGGCCTTTAGCCCAAATTTCGCCATCCTCAGCAATCTTCACCTCCACATTCGAAAGTGGCTGACCTGCCGTTCCAACCCGCAGGTGATCTTCGTCCTGAACTGAAATCACCGGTGATGACTCCGTTAAACCATATCCCTGTACACAGATATAGCCCAGAGCGTTAAAAAAGCGAAATATCGTTTCAGAAAGGGCAGCTCCTCCACTGACCATACCCAGTAGATTTTCCCCAAAAAGTTCTCTGATCTTCGAATAGACAAGCTTGTCGGCAATGGCATGCTTTATAGCTTCCAGACCTTTGGGGGGATGTTCGGGATCGTATTCTTCTGCCCTTTTCAAGGCCCAGTAGTATAGCTGTTTTTTCAGACCACTAAATTCCTGGCCTCGCACCTTAACTCCAGTATGAATTTTTTCCAACAAACGGGGAACAGTAGCGAGATAAAAAGGTTTCACATATTCAAAATCCTCTCGGATTTCGTCAATATCCTCTATATAGTAAATGGGATAGCCCAGATGGAGGTAAAGGTATGTGATAAGACGTTCAAACACATGGGACAATGGCAAATAAGACAACATGCGCTCATTTTCTTGGACGATCTCATCAAAGGGAACACGTTCTTTCGAAGCTAAAAGATTAGAAGCAATATTGTTATGCGTTAACATCACCCCTTTGGGATTACCGGTTGTGCCTGATGTATAAATAAGCGTTGCCAGATCATTCGGCTTTATGTCGGCCCTCAACTGATCCAGCAGATCAGGTGACTCTTCATACTTTTGAGCTCCCATCTCTAAAATAGACTCAAAGGATTTGAGCTTCTCGTGCTGCGATCCTAAAATAGAGATCACTGCTTCTACACTGGTAATATTTTTAATTACCGGTTTGGTATCGGTAAAAAGTTCGTCTTTTGAAACAATATGGACCTTTGTTTCAGAATTCTCGAGTATATATTTGATTTGTTCTCCAGGCTGGGTTGTATAAATAGGGACATTTACGGCCCCTAAAGACAATATAGCCTGATCACAAATAAGCCATTCGGCGCTATTTTCTGAATGCAGGCTTACCCGATCACCTTTTCGGACTCCTAGCTCGTATAATCCCAAAGCAAAATTACGGACTTTTTCCTTAAACTCTTCCTTACCGGTTTCAATCCATGTACCATTACGTTTGGTGGCAATCAGCACTTTTTTATCATGCTTCTTTAGTCCGGCGTCAACCTCAGATATAATTGTAGTCGGATTGTAGTCCATAACTATTCCTCATTACATGAATGATGATGACCTTTACTAGTAAGTTAAAAGTTTGCAGATCATTTAAAAGTCAATTTTTATTTCTACTAACAAACACAATAGGTATTTTAGTTCTACTAACCAATTGTAAGAGAAACATTTATGTATATCCAACCCAGCCTAAAAGATCGTGTTGACCAGCTTTTAAATTCCGAAAAAAATATGGGGGATACTCTCAGTATTGAATTTACTTCGTTCAAAAACGATGAAATTAAAGCCCATATGCCAGTTAACGAAAACACTATTCAACCCTTTGGGCTATTACACGGAGGGGCTTCGGTTGCCCTGGCAGAAACACTTGCTTCGGTAGGCGCCTGGCTTAACATCAAAGAGGACGATAAAATGGCAGTAGGAGTGGAAATTAATGCCAATCACATGCGTCCGGTCAGAAAAGGTGGGCATGTTAAAGGCATTTCAACGCCGATCCATATAGGCCAACACACTCAGCTATGGGAGACCAAAATTTACACGAATAGTAATAAACTGGTCTGTGTTTCCAGGTGTACGCTGGCAGTAGTAAACGGTTAGTGCAATTAGTAGGAAGTATAAAGAAGGTCGTTAGATACGAATTATCGAACTTTAAAACCCTTCATACAACTAACCCGGATTATTCATCAAAAAATTTATTCATGGGCAAGGCAAAGTGAAAAGCAGGCGTAAAACGCCCTGAAAACGTTCGGGACGTTGCGCAAATGCTTTTCATCTTTAATACCGCATATGGATAACATTCGCAGCTGATTTTAATTTCCAAATTCGAGCTATGCAGAAACCCTTTTTATGCTGAATAATATCAATATCTTATGTGCCTAAATTATACCTACTCACGAATAATTCGGGCTAAGTACTTTCTACTCATTACTATCAACCATCTACTCAACAACCAGTTGCTGGAGCAGCTTACGCTTGGTAATAGGAAAAATTGTTTCATTGAAAGGAAAACGAAGATCCGTATCAAACGCATAAGTCGCCGGATTGGGTAAGTGCCTGTTTTCACTTATCAGATCCAGTTTAATGGCATTGGGGGATAGTTGTGCTTGCCCTTGTTCCAAGACTTTAAACAGTGCAGTTTTTAGTGATCGATACGTGTCCTTGGAACTTTCAAAGATAGAAACTTCATATTGAAAAAGCAGAAGTCTTGATGCTTCATTATCGGGGACAAAAAAGTATCCTTCATCGGTATAATTGGGAACAATTCCCACTTCCTCAAGCTTTATCTCATCGTCAACAAATTCATAAATGGCTCTTCCCTCTTCGATTTTGGCTTTAATGTACGGCAAAGCCCATTCAATTAAATCTTCAACTTTTGAGAGATCAGATCCATCGACGAAAACAACTTCGTGTTCAATAACTTTATTAACAAAATCAATTTTCTTGATTCGTTTTGGAAACTCGCTACGTAGATCTTGCAAACGATTCAGAATATCATTTAAGGTTGAATGCAACTCAATCAGATGACTAAGGTGAGGATATATTTTATTTTGCTTAAAATCATCAGAAATGCTTTTTAAGGCCGCCAGTACCTTATATTGTCGCATTTCAAAATCGGTTTGAACTTTGGTAAACAAATCCAGATTAAGCACGGAATTGCTCATAGAAAACCTCCAAACTTGGTTAACCAACACTTTTTTACTTTAATTAATAACGCAGACAGGATCAAATATTATTGTGTAAGGACGCGATTCATGTTGAAGTTACACCTCCCCCACCCTAAAATAGGTATCATACGTCTTTCTTCCTGAACTGCACCTCTTTCCACTTTTCAAATAAGTGAGTTACTTTCCGACGCTGGTATTTACCGGTTGAGGTGACCGGAATTTTATCCCCAAAAACAACCACCTTAGGTGATTTAGTAAAAGGCAAACGCTCTCGACAAAACTCCAGGATTGCATCCTCATCTTCTTCGGCACCCTCTTCCAATTTAACAAAAGCACCGACTTCTTCTCCGTACCATTCATTTTCGAAGCCTACGGCAATACCAGCTTTAACCCCGGGTGCCTTGTTGATAACCTCATCAATTTCGAGTGGTGCAAGGTTAACTCCGCCACGAATAATAAGCTCTTTCAATCTGCCGGTAATAAAAAAATACGGACGGCCTTCTTCATCTTTAATATAGAAGCCTTCATCCCCGCTGCGGAACCAGCCATTTTTGAATGTCTCCTCGTTGGCTTCTTTATTATTATAATATCCAAGCATCACGTTCACGCCCCGTACCACAATCTCCCCACGTTCATTTTCAGATAATGGATTTCCCTCCTCATCATGTATTTCCATTTCATTAGCTGATATAGGCACGCCAATGCTTGGATACCCATACTCGCTTCGCCACTTATTGTGTTTTTCGCGGGCTATATCGATTGGTACAAAACAAGAATAACATGTTGTTTCTGAAAGGCCATAGCCGTGAATAATCGGCACGTTGAGCCGGTTCTCAAACGTTTCGGCTACCTTTACAGTCAATGGACCGGCCCCGCAAATAACATGGCGCAAGGTAGGTGTTTCAGGCCGGTCTTTTTCCTCATAATAGCTGTTCAGGAATTGCAATAAGGTAGGTACCATACTTACGATGTGAACTTTCTCCTCTGCAATCGTCGGGAAATATCGCTCCGTTTGAAAGCGCTGATTCAACACGGTAGATCCTCCGGCAAAAAAGGGTGTAATCAACGTCACCACCGTACCGTTCACGTGATGGATGGGCAACACACACATCATACGTGTTTCTTTGTCAATATCATGCCAGTCGGCAATACTCCTTGCATCTTCTAACAAATTGCGCTGGCTTAAGACGACACCTTTAGGTGGCCCGGTAGTTCCGGAGGTAAATACGATAAGTGCCTCAGATTCATCGAGAGACTCGTCTTCCAGTTTCAACTCTCCTTCTTCTCTGATAAAATTAGAAGAGTCATGCTCGCATACGATCCATTCAATGTGTTTTAGATCATCGTACGACTCCAAGACCTTTCTCAAACGATCACGGTAATCGGTTCGCACGAAAGCTAATTCTACATTTCCATTACGCAGGATATAAGCGATACGTTCATCGTCCTCACCTAAATTGACCGGCACAATCACCAATCCCAATAACCAAGCGGCAAAATAGTGAATTACCGTATGCCAGTGATTATGTGAGATAGTTGCAATACGATCTCCGTGGCTGAGCCCTTTATGCTGTAAAAAACGTGCACAACCCAAAACTTTTTTATAAAATTCAGAATAGCTAAGCTTGACCCGTTGGCCTTTTTCATCAATATAGGTCAGGTAGCTTCGATTATCGTCTGCTCGCGCTTTCAACAGCTCGGGAAAATCGTCATAAGGAAGTGAAGATAAGGTCTTTGTAAGACTACGAGCATGATCAATTTTTTTCTGAAGCTCCTTAAAATCCATAAGCACCTACTTTTGTCTGGTTATCCTAATGATATTTGCTGATATTTTAGTTTATGCAATGCGGAAAGGCAAGTATCGTTTTATATTACAATTAACAAACCGCGATTTTTAACAATTGGTTATGCGAATTTATCTTAAGGACAGGATGAGATTAATCAGTATCATTTTTACCGCCATCTTCATCGTTGTCCTTCCATATAAAGGAAGCTGCCAACCTATAATTAATTCAAGAGTCCCTTTCCAAAAGAGCAGTATAAATAATGATACCCTGACCTGGCATCGCCCGCGCTTTTCTGAGCGACAAAAGGAACGGGACCAGATGGTCGATAAAAACATTAAGAAAAAGGGAGTTACCGATCCAAAGGTACTGGATGCAATGCGCCACGTGCCCCGGCATATGTTCATCCCCGAGCAATATCAAAAATTTGCCTACCAAAATATTCCGGTACCTATCGGACATGGACAAACCATTTCACAGCCTTATATAGTGGCTTATATGACACAAATCCTGGATCTCAAAGCCGGTGAAAAAGTGCTGGAAGTAGGCACCGGAAGCGGCTATCAGGCGGCGATCTTATCCGAAATCACACCCTACGTGTACACCATAGAGATTATCCCTGCCCTTGCCAATAAAGCCATGTTCCGTTTCGAAAAGCTGGGATATGCCACAATCAAAACCAAGATAGGTGATGGATATAAAGGCTGGGCGGAGTATGCCCCTTTCGATGCCATTATTTTAACCGCAGCTGCCGAAAAGATCCCTCAACCACTCATCGATCAGTTAAAGCCAGGTGGTATCATGGTGATGCCGATTGGTGATATTAGCGAGACGCAGCAATTAACCAAAGTGACCAAATCTAAAGATGGAAAAATCCATATTGAACGGAAACTGCCCGTTCGTTTTGTGCCCATGACAGGCAAAAATCAAGATAATAACGAACATCATTGATTTAAAAATAAGTTATACTTAAATCCAATATCTCTTTTAACTTAACTCTCTGTCAAAATATGCTTTCTGCATTTCCTAATATTGCTTAGTTTTTTATAACTCTAATACATATCCGACTAAACGCTTTATGATGAATAAAAGATGTCTTTCTCATGCGATCATGATTTTAAGCCTGATGCCGCTCACCCTCATGGCTCAAAATACCGCAACAACCAATCATTCAGCGAAAATAAATAAAATTATTTCTGCTACGAGCATCGGTTTGCAAATGAATGGAACCACAAAGGAATTCCATGACCAGTTTTCGCAAAATCCCCTGGGGCTTAATCCGTCAACCAACGATCAGATGATGAATATCTTTAAACATAATTTTGATCAAAAAACCCTTGTGGACGATGCTTTTCAAACATTTCAGGATAATTATAACGCACAATACGCTGATTCGGTCATAAATTGGATTCACTCCAAAGCAAGCCAACAAGTGCTTCACACCAAACAAGATTATTATACTCTGCAAGGCATCAGAAAACGGGTAGTTAATAAATACGAGCTGGAACAAAATCCTCCTTCACAAGAACGTACAAATATTATCGATTCACTGGCCCATCGTACTTCAGCGGCAGAGGCAGAAATCAATGCAAATGTTAAAATGTTTCGCGCCGTAGTAAAAGCTTTTAGCCGACTAAGCGATCAGCGAACTTTTAGTGATGCCCAAATTGAAGGCTTCGTTAACAATTACCGCAGTCAGATGAACTCACAAATGGACCAGGAGATACAGAAACAATTGTTGGTGATGTACCACTCGATTGATAACCAAACTCTTAAAACATATAGTTCTTTTTACACGACCGAACCCGGGAAATGGTTAAATAAGACGACTCTTAACTCAATGCAAGAGGCGTTTGATGCAGCGACAGACCGGTTTCTCAAATCAGTAGAAAAAATCAACGCTGAACAATAACCGGCGGCCACTAATTTTTACATAAGCATTATTTATGACTATGAAGAAGCGAATTATTCTATTACTGTTTTTTATTATTAGTTTTTACGGCTGTTCTACCACGCAACAA
>Ga0102959_1000188_pt1 | contig 19914 bp, 10 predicted proteins | sample SalPonF2_B_D2_MG_FD_84520 | JGI IMG/M metagenome (GOLD analysis project Ga0102959, IMG submission 84520) | Salt pond soil microbial communities from South San Francisco under conditions of wetland restoration - Salt Pond MetaG SF2_B_D2_MG ...
CAAAAATAGTGACAGATCTAAGCTCCCTATAATAAGTATAAATCTTCTATATCGGTTAACGGGCTTAAAAGTTATGTCGAACTCACGTTAATTTAAGATACAGCCAAGTGCTGTTATATGTCTTCCATATGGATAATTTTTCGCTTGAGCACTTCTCTTTCGAAGTACAACAGCTCCACGGTTATGACAACCGCTGAAATAAACAGCACCGAATAGAACGTTTCGGCTTCGGCATTGAACAGATGCCAAAACATTAGTACAAAAAAGCCTGCTGAACCGAACATCCCAATAGCCGGGATAATACCCCAAATATCTGAATTTTCACGACGGCGGAAGGCCAGATAGGAAATGGTTCCAAAGATGATGATGAATGCCAGCGAGGCAAAAGAGGTAATGGCATCCAGACTCCCGTAAGAAGCAAATGCGGCCGTAATTACGGAGAGAATGATAAGCGTCTGTCTCGGCACACCGGGCGTTTCCGGATTTCCAAACTGGTCGGGCAGCAAGTGATTGGATAGCATTCTTTTGGCAAAGTATCCGCTGCTAAATAAAGTAGCATTAATGGCGCTACCTGTAGAAAACAGTGCTGCCAGCGAAATTATGGTAAAGCCGTAAGGGATAAGCGGTTTCGCGGCCACGGCAAGAGCGCGCTCGGGATCCTTCTGGATTACTTCCAATGGTGTCAGTCCCAGGGTTGTTAAGGCCACCAGTATATATATGCCTACCGCCGATATTATTGCTATATACACCGCTTTGCGAATGGTATTAGTGGCATCAACAATACTCTCCTGATCGTAAAACAGCAACTGCCATCCCTGGAAAGCCACAAATGAAATAGCGGCGGCCATAATCGGTTTAAATGTGGAGGCCTCTGCAAGCCCAAAGGTAATTTTCCCTTGCGAAAAACCGAGCCAGAGCCCACCGATGCCAAAAGCCAGCAGAATGAAAACCTTGACTCCAACCAAGAGGTTTTCAGCGGATCCCGTAGCCTGGGCTCCTAACAGATTAATCCCAAGAAAGGCAAAAATGATCAGCACGGAAATAACCGGACGCATGGGTAAGCCTAAGATAAAATTAGGGAACAACTCAAACCCCATGGTAAAACTTCCAAAAGCGTAGGCATACATCGCCATCGACCCAATGTAGCCAAAAAGGAGCGTCCAGCCGGCCATCCCCGCGAGCTTTGTCCTGCCGGTATAACTTTGGATCAGGGTTACGGAGCCTCCTGTATTGGCACTCATCTGATTGAGTTTGTTGTAAGAATACCCGGCACAAAGGGCGACAATGCCAGCCAGCACAAAAGCAAACCAAGTCGCGGCATGAACAATTTGAGCTACGACGCCAAGTACCGCAAAAATTCCACCCCCGATCATACCTCCCAACGCTATCGACACACACTCTTTCAGTCCCAGTTTTTCTGATGCCATAAAAATATGTATCTGATTATTTGTTTGCTATAAAAAATGAATAAATGTCGAATCTTAAAACTTATTTATACAGGTACTTTTTTTAAACAAAGCTTATCACCATTAATTCCATTGGTCAGCGGATCATTGGAATAACAACTTTTTAATGAGAAGGATGCCCATGACTGCTCAACGGGCTGATTAATTTAGTAATGAAGGGATTCAGATGGCAAATATGCTCCATCTCGAAACGAGGTTTTTAAGGTGCCGCCTACCTCGAAGGGTTACCGTATTCCCATAATCGGGCTGACTCTTATATCGAATGATAGTAACTTTTCTAGGAAAAGATTGTGCTATTAATAAGCAAATCCTTATTTCGGACTATTGCTACTTAACCCTTATCAACTGAATTCGGTCCAGCAGCACTTTGTTCACCTTACCATTCATATTCTCATTAGAAGGCTCAAAGCGCAATTGCGTCTGGTGTATCCCTTTCCTCAAATAAACCGGTACCTCATTTGAAGTCCCCCAGTTCGACCACTCATCTTTTCCGCGCTGTGGCATCACAACCGTCCCAGCCTTATTGCCGTCCACCAACAGCGTTCGTATGGCACATTTGTTATCAGTATTCCAGGGACCGCTGCCGTTCGAATAGCGAAAACTTATCAGGTAACGACCGCTCCGACTCACCTGAAAAGAAAGTTTTAAATCTGTATTCTTTTGTTTAGTGATTTCCACAGTCCCTTCTCCGCTAAAATTGATGAGCTTTTCTCCAGTGTATCTTGATGTAAACTTTTCAACTTCAATCATTTTTGTCTGTTGATCCGAATAATAATTCACCGGATCGCTCATAAATGATTCTACCCCATCGCTACCTGTGGCCAGTACTTTATACTGTCCAAACCGCCCGGCGGGGATAACGTAACTAGTGTCGGTTAGGTTTTTTTCCAGCTTTCCATCCCGATAGACCGAGTAAGAATCAATGTTATCTATTTTCTGCCAACTAAGCATCCTGTTATTTAACTTTACCCTTGGCGTCGGCGGGGAGAATTTGTTATCAACTATGTGGTAATTGCCATCATTCTTAAAATGTTTATTTAACATGATTTTGATCGTGTGGTGCCCTTTCAAGGTCGCCGGAATTTCTGGGGCGTCAACCACTTTTCCATCAATGGACATCTGCTTTATTTGGTCCCCATAGCCGTCAATTTCGAAATCCAAATGGGCTTCTCGATATTTAAATCCCTTAATCTGTTTGGTACCACCATAGACTTTGGGCACCATCGGGTTAAGTACAATCTTATCTGTCTTAAAGTGAATTCCGAGGAAAACCCGATAGACCATTGCTAAATCTCCGGCCACACTCCAAAGCTGCCGATCAGAGTTGATCTGGGTGCCGATAAAATCACCATTCTCGGCCACAAAATTTTCTTTATTTGTTACAAAGAGAGCTGCGGGGCGATATAGCGCTGCTAAACCGTGAACCAATGCCTTCTCGTTTTTTGTCTGGGATGCAATTGCCCAGTTCCAGTAAGCCTGCACAAACGGCCATATGCTGTTGTTGTGATAAGGCGGAATATTCGGTATTTGCGGATAAAAAGTAGGAATACCATAGGGCGTCGCCGGGGCATTCAACACCAATTGACGAGCACGTCTGGCATCCGCAACGCCGAACAATATGCTCAGGGATTCGCCCAACGCTTCAAAACGGGGAGAGGTATTCATAAAATATCGCCCGTATAAGTACTGATCGTAATGTTTTTTATCTGCATTCCACAGACGCTTATTCATTGATTTTTTAATACGGTTGCTGTACTTCGCATAAAAAACAGCATCTTTTTTATTATCCAGTTCTTTTGCCATCAACGACATGATATCAAAGGTGCGAAAATACACGGCATTAGTCCCCAGGTTCATAGACTGCGAAATATCCACATTATCCATCCATTTTGGATAGCTTTGCTCACGCCAATCCAGGAACGACGATTCCCCTTTGAACAGCCCTTTCTGTTTATTAAAGTTCGTTTTTAAATCATCCCCAAGTGAATTTTTAATGATAATATAAGCTCGCTGTAACCACTGTTGGTCGCCGGTCACTTTATAAACTTCCCAAGCTGCCAGACTCCAAACCACGCGGTCGGTTGATACCGGCCAGGCGCCGCCCGAACCCGTATCCTGTATAATGCGATTCCGTTTCACTTTTCGCATCAGGCTCGTCTTGGCAATATCCGGTTGCAAGTAAGCATAAGCCAATAAAACGCTATAGCTGATATCGCGGGTCCATACGCCGGGCCATTTTGCGCCCGTTCTAAAGGTACCGTCATCTTCGATATTCATCTTGGTCTCATCCAGCGACATATTATACAGGGCATCTACCAAAAGCTGGTCGGACTTATAGGATGGAAAATCGGAAATATTGTTCTTGAGCCTCCATTCTTTCTCAGTTTTTGCGTTGGGCTCATGGGGATTTAGTACCAGCGTTGTTTCATATATATTATCTCCATCTTTATCGTGCAGTTTATAATCGGGGTTCTTATCCAGGTTATCGAAATCCCAACTCAATGGCGCCGAACCGCCCTTAATATATACGCCTTTAAAATCAGCGGCCGGGATTTTTTCGCCGTCATAGGTGGTATAATACCCCTTTCCCAGGAACTGGCGCATCACCTCGGACATATCCACGCGGATGGTTAGCTTGGTATTGGGAGGCAGATTTTTATCCGCCGTTGCATCCACAAAATTATCCGGATCTTTCGCCCCAAAAGTAATGATCGGCGATATGTAGGAACCGTTCTTGGATTCTATCGTAAGATGATGGTCTTGTCCCGATACCGCTTCGTTATCTTTGCCATTAATGCTAAATTTAAAAGAAATAGTGGACGAATAGTTGGTGCTGGCAGGACTCTGGTAATTGGAAATAATATGAGTAGGGGATACTGCTTTGGCTGTAAATTTTCCCTGTTCCACACGGTCAGTAAGCACCCGAAACTGCTTCGATTTATAAAGAATATGCTGGTTCTGACTAAGGCCCATTTGTGGTAGGATAAAAAAGAGAAAAATTACCAGAATGCTTTGTCTCATTTTAACTAATTATTTAGATTTTTTATTTATGGCTTTTCAGCGTTACCAAAACGGAATTGCCCTTCCGCCATGGGCTTTCTACGATACCATCATCGGTGTATAATATGACCTTAAGCGTTTTTTGATTCTCGGATAACCTGCCATCTATCTTCTTAGCGGTTACCGACACGCGGCCTGACTTTTTAATCGCCTTGAATTGCCATAGCGCATATTTCCCATCTTTATAAGCAAAACCATTGCCGGAATCATCGTATAACTTTCCCTTGGCCGCGCCATTTTTATCCAAAGAAACGGCCAGCGTCAACGAATCAGTATTAAATTGCTCGGTACTTTGAATCAGGTTGCCGACCGGCACAATGGCTCCGTCACGAATCAGCATATCGGGCTGGTAGCTGTCGGTTTCCTGTCTTTTACTCATAATATGAATCTCTCGCCACTTTCCATCTGGCAATGCAGGATTACGGGCCCATCTGGGCACGATCAACAGATCTGATCCCAGCATAAACGCCTGGTCTTCACTCCTCAGTGAAGAATCATCCACATCTGCAAAAAAGACCGGTCTCATTATCGGTAGTCCGGTTTTCGATGCTTCCCAAAAAATGGTATATAGATATGGCAATAACCGATATCGTCTATCCAGTGCCGTTCGGGAAATCTCTTCGATTCGATTGCCCATGGCCCAGGGTTCCTGATGAGTTGTGTTCTTGGAGGAATGATTGCGGGAAAACGGATAAAAAGCTCCCACGCTCATCCAGTTCCCCAAAAGCTGTGGTGTAGCATTTCCCGAAAAACCACCAATATCCGCCCCGCTAAATGGCTGTCCCGATAATCCTAAATTTAATATCATCGGAATAGACATCTCAAGATCATCCCAGTTTGAGTCATTATCTCCTGTCCACGTTGCAGCATACTGTTGTCCGCCCAAAAAGTTGGAGCGCGACAAAACGAAAGGCCGTTTACCGGGATTCGCTTCCATAATTCCCTTGCGAGTTGCCCGTACCATAAGCATTCCATAGACGTTATGATATCGTAGATGCGTTCCTTGTGGCAGGCCGCCTCCACCACGATGAATATTGTCGATGGGCATCGTTCCATCCGGCCCATCGAATACCGAGGGCTCATTCATATCATTCCAAATTCCGTCCATGCCATTAGCCATAAAATTCTGATACAGCCCTGCCCACCAGTCTCTGGTAGCGGGTGACGTAAAGTCGGGGAACACACATTCACCCGGCCATACCTTGCCAACAAAGGGATCACCACTGCTATTCAGCACCCATTGATTTCCGGCCGTGCCTTGATCGTAAATATGATAACCCTTTTCCTTTTTTACCCCCGGATCAATCATCCACACTGATTTAAAATTCAGGGAATGCAGGTAATCGTTTAATTTTAGGGGATGTGGAAAGGCCGTAGAATCAAAAGTGAAAATCCTATATCCCTGCATATAATCGATATCCATCCAGATCACATCGGCGGGGAGTTTCTCCTTGCGGAATGTTTGAGCGATACGCTTCACGGTTGAATCCGGAGTATAGGTGAACCGGGATTGCTGATATCCGAGCGTCCACCGCGGGGGAAGCTTCATCGTTCCGGTAAGATTGCTCAAGGATTTGAGCAATTTCTGAGGGGTTTCACGCTCGATGACAATCACACGAAAAGCAGGTCCTTCTGAAGTAATGGTAATCGGATTTGACAGGTCGAATTCCTGTTTCCAGGTATTATCAGCTATAATCCCAAAAGAGGAACCGTCGGCACGGACGCCCATCACCCAGGGGTGAGACTGATAAAGCCGTCGTCCGTTTGCTTTCTCGTAGTTGTAGTTGTCGGTATTCCACAGCGTTACCTTCGTGCCGTTTCTGCGAAGTAATCCGGTTACTTCTCCCGTGCCGTATAAATCTGCACCTTCAGGATATGCAATACTGACAATCGGATTCCCGTCTTTCATTTGAAATTCAGGTCTGATACTCCAATTTGACGGGACCGGTTTTTGAGGCTTCAGCGTTTTATCAAAAATGAGCGATGGCAAAGTGCCGGAAGAATCAAAATGAGCAGGATAAAAAACCGCCACCTTGTCGCCGGCCATAAAAGAGGTTTGACCGTAGGATAGATTAACAGCGAAACATAAGATTGCAAGCAGGAATAACCGTCTTTTCATGCAGAAATAATTTATTCGAATTTAATCTTAAACACCTTAGTATTCCCCGTATCGGGAATCTTAATGTATAGAATATTTTCTGCTTTATTTATGGTCCATCCGGTGATGGATCCCTTATAGTCCAGAATTTTCGTTAGCGCCTGCGCTGGCATGGCTATTTCCTTATTCTCATTAATTGCGAATACGCTTAACCCTTTTCTGGGCTCTGGAATATGGATTTTAAAAATTAAATTTCGTGGTGACGGCGGTGTATAGCCTTTAGCACGACGCGCCCCAACCTCGATCTTCAAGCCGTCTTTCAGCGTACTTACGGAAAACGTTGTTCGACTGCTTTCGTCCTGTTCGTAATTATAGGTCAGACCATCATCCTCATACAGTTCGAATTTAGATTGTCCGTGATCCGGATATGGGTAAACATCCAGGATTACCGGGTAATTCGTGTCCTGGTGGATGTATTGCATCACCGGCATTTTGGGGATGATAGAACCCGCCTTAACCCAGATGGGCGTTTCGCTAAGAGGCGCTTTTTGAGTAATCCACCGGCCACCTTTTTCTATGCGTGACGGATGATTGTAATCAACCCAATCTCCATTCGGCAGATAAAGTCTGCGAATTGTCGTATCAGAAACTACAGGAGCAACCAGCAGCTCATCCCCAAACATAAACTCTGTATCCGCTTTTAGCGCTTCTTTATCATCGGGATATTCAAGTGCCAAAGTACGCATTAATGGAAGCCCGGTATCGTAGCTCTGGCGGGCATAGGTATAAATATAGGGGAACAACCGATAACGACGTTCCACAACCTTGCGCACTATATTTTCTGTCTTCTTGCCAAACTGCCAGGGCTCTACCGCCCAATTGCCATTGTGGTGGACCCGACTCAATGAATTAAACATCCCAAACTGCATCCAGCGCACATATATAGGTGCAAATGCCTTATAATCATTTATTTCGCCGCAATAACCGGAAATATCACTACTCCAAAAGACCAGCCCACCTAATCCCGCAGATTGTCCAATTCGTACCTGATCTGCCAGTCGTTCCCAGTCTTCCAAAATATTATCCGAGCAACCTGAATCGCCCGACCAGCCAAACGTAAAGCGCTGCATACCGGCAAAAGCCGCACGGGTCATCTGGAAAATACGCCGGTTGCCATTTCGCTTCCGCCACTGATTGGTAACAATCTGATCCCAGGTAAAACCATAAACATTGTGAATTTCAGCATGTGGACCAGCGGCATGCTGCATATTTGATCGGTCCGGGGCATCAAGATTCGACCAGGCCGGTTCTCCCATGTCCGTCCAAAATCCATCGACGCCCTGATCTACTACTTTTTGCTGCAGCTTTCCCCAGTAATCTGCGGTGGCTTCCTTGGTGAAATCCATAAGACTGCCAGGACCACCCCAGGGCCAGGGCATGTTATAGGGCTTGCCGTTACGCCGATCCAACACAAACAAATTTTTGTCTTCAACCGCCTGCCATTGCTTTCTATTCCTCTTTGAGATGATGGGATCCTGCGATACAATCACTTTAAAACCCTGCTTTTGCAAATCGTCCAACATCCCTTTGGGATTATTATACCGTTCAGGATCCCACTTAAAATTCTGTAACTTATCTACCCATCCGATATCCTGGTAGATGATATCAGAAGGAATTCGATGGGCACGGAGAGTATGGGCAACAGATCGCGTTAATTCTTCATTGGTATAAAAACCGCGGGATTGCGCATACCCAAAAGCCCACTTGGGCGGCATCATAGGTCGACCGGTAAGCTGCGTATATTGATCGATAATATTTTTTAGTCCTGACCCTTTAATTACATAATAAACCAAAGGCCCGCCATCCGCTTTCACACTTAACTGATGCTGTTCACTCTGGCCAACATCGAATTTGGTTTTATAGGTATTATCCACAAAAATGCCATAATGCCGCGTGCTCATATAAAAGGGAATGCTTTTATAAAGTGGATCTGTATCCGAACCGTAACAGGGATGATCGCTATTCCACATGGTAAACAAGTTTCCATTCCGCACGAGGGAACCGGCTTTTTCACCAAGTCCCAAAATCTTTTCTTGTGATTTAATTTTCCGCTTCCATCTCCACTGTTTGCCATCCCAGCTGTAAGCATCGTCTGATACATCCCCTCCCAAGAAATGACCATTCTGATTATAGTAACTCAACGAAAAAGATGATTTCTGGACGCGAAGCTGAAACTTGCCGGTTGCGATTTGCCAGTGGTTACCACGATCCCGCACTTTTATTTCAGGGATTAAGCTGAGCGAATCTTTGATCACAGAAAAAGAAGGATTTTTTCTCCGAAATGTTCCATCGATATCAGCCCAGATCTTTACGACGGTAGAACTCAACGGCCTCAGAGATACGGCAGCTTCTCCCTTGCAATGTATTACCAGTAATGATTTTTGAAGGTCATAGCGATTGCAGCCTTTCAATGTATGGCTTTGCTGTGCAAACACGGATTCCGTGATAAACCCAAAAATAAGTAGAAAAAGAATTCCAATACTACGAAAACTGCTTTTATATCTCACTTTATTGATCGATTTACGTTGAAGGTATAGGTTGGTATTACAGTTTTAGGAAAAGCCTTGGCAATTGGAATTCTATCTAAACCCAATTTATAATAAACTACGTCCGGCATGATGCTCAATGTCATGACGGACGCAGTAGTTACTCTATGGGGAATAAACTTCTGCCGAAATTTTACTGTTTTTTGATTTCTATAGTTTCATAAAGCTGGTTCAGCTTGATACTATAGGTCCCAGCCTGATCAATTTGCCATTTGTTGTCAGGACTTCCGCCCGGCACAAACCGGACAAACGTGCTATCCAGCGACTGGTGATTTACTGCAGGCATAAAGAAATCGGTTCCCCAATCGCCCGTAGCGGTAGGGAATTTGAATTCACCAGCACTTAGCTGTCCGTTATAGGTGAACAAATACTGATTATTTGGATCCTGTTGCATCTGGGTGGGGTTATCAATATTCCAGCCGTTCGGTGTTGCATCGCCGACAATCCAGAGCTGGCTATAGGGCGTGAATTTCTTTATGGATATGGTCATATCACGCAGATTCAGGGTTATCTTGTACGGCCCAGGATCTGAGATATACCACTTATTATCAGGATCACCTGCCGAAAGTTGTACATCGGTACTGCTCAAATCAGGATAATTGGTTGTTGGACGATAGAAGGGCGCATTAAAATCCAGTGCTGTTGCTATCTTAAATTCTCCCTGGGCTAATACTTCGTTGTAATCAAAAATAAAGGGATCGCCCGGATCTTGCCTCATCTCAGCAGCATTATCCAGACTCCAACCATTCGGGGTAGCACTGCCAATCACCCATAATTGAGAATACGCGGGTCCGGCCATCTTTTTAATAGAGATCGTCAGGTCAACGAGATTCACAGTTATCTTGTAAGGACCGGGATTGGTAATGGTAAATTTATCGTCAGGCTGGCTCTCGTCGGTACGGTGGACAAGCTTGGTCGAATCTTGTCCCATATTGTACGAAGGCGTAAACTGCCCAAGCGTAGTGATAAATTTAAAATCGCCGGCTGCCAGATTCCCTTCGTAAGTAAAGATGTAAGGCGTATCCGGATCCGGATCTAGGGCGGTAGCATTATTCGCATCCCAGCCATTGGGCGCCGCATCGCCAATTAAATAAAGTGTTTTAGAAACCGGTTTGTAAGGAGTAGCTGTTAGCTCAACTGTGTTCGAAGTATCCGGGGCAAACGAAGAATCGGCAGTCGCCGATTTAATCCGCACATCCAAATTTCCCATCGAGCCCGGATCTACATTCAGCTGATCTTTCAACAGGGAATTAAAGTCAGAAACCGTATAAGACCTGGAATAAGTGGCGCGCCCAAGATGAACACTAACCGGTGACTTAAAATCATTCCCCTTCATATCGAATTGCAAGGTATAATCAATAGCAGAGTTGGTTCCATGATTCGAGCCTGGGGACCACGAAAATTCAACTGCCGTTTCATTAAAATTGGCCTGACTAAGGTCCAGGTTGTCAGCAGAGGATTCCAGGGCAGGTGTCCGATCCTTTGTGGATTCCTGTGGCGCTAACGGTTGGCTCTTTTTACAAGCCGTAAACAGGGTCACCAGCACGAACATCCCCAAAATAGCCTTTGCAATAAATGTTATTCCCCTGCTGCTTTTTGTACTGTGTTTCTTTCTTAACTTTTCCATGTTATTCCAAGTAATCGTTTATTTTTCTACTTAAATTCAATTACAACCATCGACCAGTACTTGAGAAACGGGAGTGTAAATGACACTTCTTTCCCCGACTGTGTAAATTTCAATTCTTTTGAAGCCCCCATATCGTTATCAGGGGTTGCATACCATATTTTTGCTACTTGTTTATCTGTTGAAAAGGTTAGTGAAATATCTTTTTGATCGTAGGGATAGGGTTGGATGCCATTATTATCGCGCCAATTCATAGTTGAAGCATCGGTAAAGTTTATCAGATGAATAACTTCTCGATTCCCAACTTTTTTTCCTATCACTGAAACATTGCCTTGCTGCGGCGGCCATTTATTAAGCGTTAATTCACTGTACGTAGATAATTCAGGCAAATTAAAGGTCCCTTCTCCCCGTAACAGGTTTTCGTATGCCGTAAAAAAGTCGTAGTAAGAGACCAAGTTATTCTTTAGATCCCCACGCATAGCCAAATTATCATTAGGAAAATATTCTTTGCCCAACATATGCTCTCCAAGTTCCAGGTGATCGCCGCCAAAGGCAAAGATAACCGCATCGGTAAAAAGTACGGAAGGGGTATTAAAATACCCCTGCTGATTGGCCATATCGTAATTCACATAAGCTGCCAGTACCGAATTTTTCTGCCCATGGCCAAAACTGTTATTATCCTTTATAATCTTAGCCAGATCCATGTATTTATCGTGCGGACTCCATACTTCGGTATATAAAAAATCCGTAGGAGCATCAGCAATACCCGACTGTCCGTATTGATTCACCGCATTCATCACCAATTGCTTATTGGGATTGGCCTGATTCATGGATTCGATAAATGGCTGAAACGTCTGAGCCAAGTTAACCGACGACCCGTCGTAGTCGTAAAGTGTGCCCTGATTCCCCAGCTGGTCCATGTGATACCCATCAAAATCCAGCGCTTCGTAAACTTGTTGATCTTGCTTAATAAGATAGTTTTGCCAGCCTGTATTCGAGGGGTCCAATAGATAGATGTCGCTTTTAAATGGTGGGGAGGGCAAAGAAAATTTCTTCTTCGTATTGTGATTCTGATCGGTATATAAATACCACTGTGCCTGCACACCATCACTTGCTGCACCATCCAGCGCCCCATAAATCAAATTGTAGAACATCGTCCGGATATTGTGTTTATGAGCTGTATTTATATAAGAAGAGACCGTCGAAAAATAGACATCGGTATTGCTGATATCTTTCCATACCGAATCGGGATTCTCTCCCGTGCCGGCTAAGGGTTGGTGATGCTTATAATGCCAGTCATAAAATTGTAGCCCGTTAATATGATATCGATTTAGGTTTTGAATAACCGAATCGATAGCGGACTGCTGCATCTTGGGATAACGGGAAAGAAAACCGTAGCGAGGAAATTTAGTCCAGTTTGAGGATACATCGATGCCAATGGTTGCCAGAATATTATCGCTACCGTTTTGTTGCTGATAAATCTCTACCATATATCCCGTAAAATCATCACTGGGCGGTGTCCATTGCCAGGAAGTCCCCGTCACCGAAGATTGGTCGATAACTTCACCGAGATGCTTGTACCGCACCTTCGTCTCAGACGAGGGACTTCGACTAATGGTAAAGGTTACCGCTTCACCCGGATTGTATGCTACTTTATCCGTAGAGATGCTAATGGGTTCATTATTCTGTGATGGAGTTCCTCCATTACCATCTCCTTGCTCGGAACTTGTGCTGCCACAAGCCCCCATCAATAAAATAAAAAGCAGAAAACCCGTTATATAGCGATACTTCTTCACCATAGTGCAATGCTCAAATTTAGTTGACCTGTTTAATAACCAGGATTTTGTGTTAAGTTCGGATTCGCATCAATAGCTTTTTGTGGAATCGGGAACAATAAATCATTCTTTGTTGCATTGGACTTGCCAATAGAATGCAGGAAGTCGAGTCCGTATTGACCCTCATTGACACGAATCAGATCAAACCAGCGCTTTCCTTCGAAAGCAAGCTCCATACGGCGTTCATGCAGTACCGCCTCCCGAAAGTCTGATTTTGACTGTCCACTACTGATATTTGATAAACCGGCACGCTGACGAACCCGATTCAGCGGTGCTTCAGCTTTGGCCGTTTGGCCCAATTCATTCAACGCCTCTGCTTTCATTAACAGAACCTCGGAAAATCGCAGTACGGGAAAGTTCAACGGACTTTCATCGTAAGAACTAGCAATTGATTTCGGCACCAGGAATTTACGTACGTTGTAACCCGTGTTTGAGTAAGCCGGATCATATTGCTGTCCATCGAAATCCGGGCCGCCATCATATAAGATCGTTATGTCTTTTCGTTTGTCACCCTTTTCATAGGCATCGATAAATTCTTGTGTTGGCTGATTCCATCCCCAGCCACCGGCGACCATACCGGAGTTTCTAGGCCCCATAAAAGTACTGTGCCAGGCAGACTGATTCTCATTACCCCAAAAGCTATAGCTGGTCTTTCCGTAATACTGCACTTCGAACAACGATTCCTGGTCATTTTCTTTATTGGGATCAAAATTGTCTGCATAATTGGCATTAAGTGCATAACCTAAATTCTCAACCTGGTTACACAAGTCAACGACTTCTTGCCATTTGTCGCGAGTCAGGTAAACTTTAGCCAGCAATCCCGCTGCACTTCCTTTAGCGGCTCTTCCGACATCGGTTCCAGAATAAGAAGACTTTGAGGGAAGCATGTCGATTGCGTCTTTGAGATCAGGAATAATAATATCGGTATAGATCTCTTCCCTAGGTGCTCTTGGAGGTCGCAGGTCGTCACCGGGATTTTGAGGTTCAGTAATTTTGGGTACATCGCCAAAAAATCGAACCAAATTGAAGTAGTACAATGCTCTCAAGAAGTGAGCTTCACCAAGGATGCGATTTTTCAAACTTTCATCAATCTCCATACCCGGTACTTTTTTTAATACGGTATTTGATCTGAGAATTCCGGGCCACGGACCACGCCAGAGGTCAAGAACACCCGGATTATCGCTTTTGGCAATAAAATCGGCAAGGTTTTTAGTTTCTATACCGTCTGTTCCGCCCCCGGCACCGACCTTGCTATTACCAGCAATAATATCAGTGGTCCACATCCGCATATTATAGAGTTTAGGCCACTGAAGCGGCTGATACGCGCCGTTTATAGCCGCGATAGCATCATCCTTTGTTTTATAAAAATTCGCCGTATTAATGGTATCCTGCGGCGCTTTAGTCAAAAATTGATCTTTACATCCCATCGTCAGGATAAGAAGAAAGATGAATCCGTAAACGTATTTTTTTGCTAGCATGATCTACTGTTTTTAATAATTAAAAGCTCAGATTGATACCAAAACTGATCGTTCGTGTTACCGGATAGACATTATTGTCGATGCCATTTACCGGCACTTCGGGGTCAAACCCTTTGTATTTGGTGAAGGTATATAGATTTTGTCCGGTGGCATAGATTCGTGCTTTGGACAATTTTAATCTTTCGGCAAGTCGAGCTGGGAAGGTATAACCCAATGTCACTGTCTTAATCCGCAAATATGAACCGTCTTCGATAAAGCGATCCGAAGCACGGGCATTTCCATTAGGATCACTATAGACTGCCCGGGGCATAGTGTTGCTTGTTCCCTGACCTGTCCAACGATTAAGTGTGGCTGTGGTCTGGTTGCGCGCCGATGACATTCCCTCACTCCAAATGCGATTGGCATTAAATATTTCGTTGCCAGCCACTCCCTGAAGGGCGATACTTAAATCAATATTGTGATACGCAAAGCTATTGTTGAGGGCAAAAGTAAAATCAGGATTGGGATTCCCAATGTAAGTACGATCCTGATCATCAATAACCCCATCATTATTTATATCCATAAATTTTATATCACCCGGTGAGGTACGATTATATGGGTCGGCACCTGGTACCTGCACAGCATAGTTATCAACTTCTTGCTGCGTCTGAAAAATGCCGTTGGTAACATAACCGTAGAAAGAATTTATCGGGTGGCCGGCTTCGATGCGCGCGACATTATAGTTGAAATCAATACTGCCTGCTGGCAATGGTATCGTGTCATTCAAACTGACAACCTTATTTTGATTATACGAAATGTTAAAGTCGGTATTCCACGTAAAATCACCCTGCAAATTATCCGTCGATACGGTAAGCTCAACACCTTTATTCTGGATTTTTCCAGCATTGATATCTGGAACGGCAATATCGGAATATCCTGTAGTTACCGGTACAGACATGGGCACGAGCATATCTTGGGTGTTTTTGATGTACGCATCGATTGTCAGGTCAATTCTATTTGACAACATGCTGGCGTCCAAGCCAAGATTATATTGCTCAACCGTTTCCCAGTGTACTCTGGGGTTAGGCATTATATTTGGCACCACAGCATTCACGAGGGAACCACCAAAATTGTATTCGATCGTTTGCAAGGCAGAAGCAAAGGAATAATTACCAATATTCTGATTACCTGTCAGCCCATACCCTGCACGCAATTTCAAGTCGTTAATAAATTTTACATTATCAAAGAAGTCTTCATTAGAAATGCGCCAGGCAACTGATCCCGAGGGAAAAAGCCCCCATTTATTTCCTTCTCCAAAACGAGAAGAACCATCACGTCGCAAAGTAGCTGTTAACAAATAGGTATCTTTGTAAGAATAGTTAACCCGTCCCATGAAAGACAACAGACTCCAGGAAGTACCGTTACCATCCAGCGTTGGCTGATCAATACCATTCGTCAACTGCTGGGTATTGTCACTCGGGAATCCCTTTACCGACCCATTCATAAAATCATAATTATTTTCCAGTGCACTAGTTCCCAACAGCACTTTCAAATGATGAATATCATTAATCCGTTTATCAAAGGTTAGCGTATTATCAATCAGCCAATTGATATTCTTGTTATACTGTTCATAGAGATACGATTCAGACTGAGGATTCGGTTGCCAATCGTATTTGGGCGACCAAGTTCTTGAATTCCAGAAATTAGCCTTTAGACCCAACTTTGACTTTAAACTCAAATAGTCGGTAAACTCAACTTCCCCATAAACAGAACCAATTACATTGTACCCCTTGGTAAAATTATCAATCAACTTTGCCTGGCCAATAGGATTAACAATATCCCCAACCCATGAAGAACGCCCCTGAGGTCCGGCATACGTGCCATCGGCATTAAAAACAGGCTGAGTCGGCAATGCCGCTATGGTATTCTGGATATTATAATTCCCGCTTGTTTTGATGTCATGATTCAGCGTGAGATTATTACCAAACTTTAACCAATCAAACAGGTGAGTATCGGTATTTACTTGAAGCGTATATCGCTTATAACCCGTTTTCGTAACCACTCCACTTTGATCCAATATATTACCCGACACATAATAATTTGATTTTTTGTTGCCTCCAGAATAAGAAGCAGAGTAACTTTGAGTGGGAGCCACTTCAAATAAACGGCCCAACCAATCGGTACCCGATCCCAAAGAAGACGGATTAGAGAAAGCAGGATTCTGCTGGAGTCCATTATTCTTCATCATATCGTTGTGTAACCGGCCAAACTGTTGGGCGTTTAGCATGTCCACCATATTGGTTACCTGCTGATATCCTCGATAAACATCAATATCCAGCTGATTTTTACCTCCCGATCCATCTTTCGTAGTTACAATAACAACACCATTTGCACCGCGTGATCCATAAATAGCGGCGGCAGAAGCATCTTTCAGCACCTCAACAGACTGGATATCATTAGGATTTAACTGATTAAGTCCGGCATCAGTCGGGAACCCATCAATTACCACAAGTGGATTACTATTTCCTATAGTGCTCGTCCCCCGAATACGGAACGTAGCATCATTCCCAGGAACTCCAGACGAAATTACACGCACGCCGGCGGCCTTTCCTTGCAAAGCATCACTAATGCTTGGAACAGGTTGTGAGCTTACTTCGTCAGAACTCACGGAGGTTAATGAACCGGTAAGATCTCGTTTCTCCTGGGTACCATAACCAACAACAACCAACTCTTCTCCAGTCAAAGCCTGAGGAGTTAACGCAATATCGATATGATGACGCCCATTAATAGGTATAAGCCGGCTTTGATAACCAATAAATGAAAATCTAAGCGTATCCTGTAATGATGAAATATTAAGTTCATAATGGCCAGAACCGTCAGTAGCTGTTCCTGTTGTTGTTCCTTTTACCAAAATATTGACTCCGGGTAACGTTTCTCCCGTATTGGCATCCGTAACCGTTCCTCTTACTTGCTCCTTTGCTACATCAACTTTTTGGGGGTACCCATTCTGCGATTTGGCATAAATTCCATACGTTTTAGGATTAATATACTCCAAAATCAGCCCTTCATCAGAAAGAAGCTTTTTCAGGGTATTCATAAAATTGATTTCATTTAAGGAACTATTGCGAACTATCTCCTTGTCCTGTACCGCATCAGTACGATACAAAAACACGATATTAAATCGCATTTGAATGCGTTTCAAGGCAGATTTCAACTTCATCCCCTTTTCAACGACAAGACTACTTTGCTGATATGAGGAAAAGTAATGTGATCCAAGAGATTGGGCTTCGGATAAGCTACTCAGCAAGAAGATCCCCAAAACCGTTAGAATTATTTTTAAATAACGATGCTCAGAATATTTCATCATCTTTGCCACTTTTTGTTAAAAACTTTCGCTTTTTAGCGTGTTACTGATTTTTATTTCCAATATATACTGTGTTTCGGTCTGCAGATTGGTAAACTGGAATACCAGCTACCTTTGAAACCGAGCGTACCAGCTCTTCCAGGGATCCGTAATAAACCCCGCCATCAATTTTGATATTCGCTAATTCGGGATTGGCGATTTGCACATTGACATCAAATCGCTGTTCTACAAATCCTGCGAATTCCTTGATCGTTGTATGGTCAAATGCCATAAAACCCGTTGCCCAAGAAGTATAGAATGTGGAATTAACCGTCTTTTTTTGCAGGATTTTCGATTTGTTAAACTCAAGCATTTCGCCTGCTTTCATGGAAACGCTTTGATCGGAAGTTGCATGATCTTTTGTGCTAACTTGAACCTCTCCTTCTTGCAGAACAACTCTGGATCGATCTCTCTGAACCAAAACTAAAAACTTAGTGCCGACATCTCTGATTATCCCATCTGGGGTCTCTACATTAAACACAGGCTCGGTTTGGTGTGGGCCGCTATGGGCATCAAAATACGCTTCCCCCTCAAGCAGCACATTAATCGTAGGGCTCTGATTTGAGGCAATAGTATATTTTACTGCAGAATTGCTATTTAAAACAATCTTTGACCCATTTGAAAACTTAATGGTCTTTTGTTCTCCGGAACCGGTTTTTATTGTTTTCTTCCGGGTGATTTGTGCGACCTGTGCGGAGGTATGATTATTATTGCCTGAATAAATATATATCCCCAGACTGATTAAGCCACCTAATATTAGCATCGCCGCCACTCTATAGATCAACTGCATCGAAGACTTTTGTGAGAATTCAGGTCGTATCCTTACCTCCGACTTTCCAACAGTGGACTTATATAGCCGTTTCCATTCTTTATTAATATTAGGCTGATGAGGGTCACTAAATTCAAAACCAGCGACCTCCACCATAGCCCGCCTTGCCTTTTCTCTATTTTGCTCCGACTCTTCAATCCAACGGTCCCATTTCCTAATTTCATCAGCATCCGCCATACCTCGCGCCAGCCGTTGAAACGACGAATTATGGATAAGATCTTGTACCGTATAATGTTTGTTTTTCACTTGCTATCAGCCAATTTTGTAAAATAATTTTCAGCTTTCACACTAGGAGAGTCAAAAAAATGCGTTGCGTACTCAATTTTTTTCGATAAATTTCCAGAAAATTTTTTCTGCTGTAATAATTGAGAAGTGAAAAAACTAAGGGGAACTTGAAATAAGAGTAGCAGATCAGGTCATATCCCGGCCATCTTGAATGGAGCTTGCGGAATGAGAAATCATTGTTGAATGGGACACACCCCGAATACAAAATGTAATCCCTGGCAGTCCAGATAACATCTAAAAGAATTATCCATAGTCTAAAAAGAATATAGAACTCATTTTAGACTATGAGAATAAAACAGCAATGATTCCAATGAGGAGGTCTGCTTTTCATTCTATTCCTGAAAAATTTATACAAAGAAAAGAACGATGATAAGCAGAGATACTACCAATTTCATAATTTCTGTATCAAGCAGTGTTCTAAGTGTTTTCATCGCCCGATACACATGATTGCGAACGGATTGGCGATTAATAGATAAGATATCTTCAATCTCCCCATAGCTCATCCCATTATAAAAATGCAGAAAGATCACCTCTTTTTGGCGATCCGGAAGCTGATTCAACGCATCCCTCAACTCTTCCTTTTTTTGATACTTTACTTCATCCCTGATAATAAGATCTTCCTTAGCAAATTGAATAAAATCACTACCATCTGCTTCATCCAAATTACCCCATGTCTTACGATGCGATGTTCGTTCCTTCAAAATCTTTCTGCGTAAAGATACAAAAAGATAAACGTTAGGTGATTCGATATGGGCCAAATCTCCCCGTCGCTCCCACAAATTTCGAAACAATTCCTGGATGCAATCTTTCACAAGCTCCGGCTGATTGCAAAGCTTTATTCCATATCCATAGAGGGGCTTGAAAAAACAATCAAAAAGATCCCGAAAAGATATACCATCGGCTTGAGATACAAATCTCTGCCAAGCGGCATTTTTATTTATAGGGAATTTGCCGTTTTTCAATCTTCTGATACGAACTTAAAGGTTAACCGTCACTACTTAAGGATAAATTATACGATAGGAAAATTTATCATCCCGCTGAAAATTTAGAGCCTTATGCTTTAGTAAAAATGCTTTAATAAACTATCAAATTTAAAAAGAACGTCAAATTTTTCTCCTAAATTTACCGGACCAGCGCTTATCCATTTTCCTGCAAAAAGCTCGAATTCACCACTATATAAACTTAAAAAGCTGCTTATGGCTTCAACCCCAAGGCTTTAATATAACCGGGATTAGGTTCTGTTTGGTCAAA
>Ga0102959_1000189_pt1 | contig 19842 bp, 16 predicted proteins | sample SalPonF2_B_D2_MG_FD_84520 | JGI IMG/M metagenome (GOLD analysis project Ga0102959, IMG submission 84520) | Salt pond soil microbial communities from South San Francisco under conditions of wetland restoration - Salt Pond MetaG SF2_B_D2_MG ...
CGCAAGCGCATCACGGCGCAAGGCGTCGTCCACAGGCACACGCAGCCGTAGTTTCTCTGCCGAGTAGTATAGGTACGCTTCAGGAACGGTATACCCGGCCTCCTCCAGCAGAAGCACCTGAAGACCAAGTTGTACACGATCCGTCGGCCAAGGCTTGGGCGCGTGCAGCAGTTCTGGCCCGTCTATCATCTCGTCGCATGGTTCCGTGCTGGCCAACGTGTCATGCCTTGGGCGACCCTTCCGATACTCCACAGGGACAGCTCGCGTGCCTTCCATCTCAGCCAGATCTAGCTTGGCAGTCAAACCCATACGTTGGCTGGTCAATGACAAGCTCCTGATGGCGCGCGGACGCTCCTCGTCGTCTTGCTCCTCAAGCTTCTCCACCTGTTTGCTCTGCTGGCTGGATTTGTCTTCCGGCGGCTTCATTGCGCTGGGCTGATCGACGCGCCGATGGATACCGAGCCCGTGCTCTGTGTCGGCACTGGGCAGGAAGACCGCTTCAACCGTCATGTAGTAGAACAGCCGGGGGCAGTAGGCGTACTCGGCGACACCTCGACATGGCCATAGCGTGGCTTCCATAACATGTTCATCGGCGAATACTTGGGACGAATTGAGCCCCTTGGTCGAGCGGTTTGCTGTTTCCCTTGCATGAGCTGCCAAGTCGTTTCGAACCCAGTGCGACCAAGAATACGGCGTTTGCCGCAGATGCTTTCACATCAACAACTTGCGCAGCCTTGGACGCGCTGGGGGGTTGACCAAGCGAAACAGAGATTTCGGGCCGAAAGAGAGAGATTCCGGGCCGAAACGGGGCGTCTGGGGGTGGGGTGAGTCCAAGCGTGCGGCGATGTCGCGGCGGGCAGGGCTCGCGAAACCCTTTGAACACTGGCCGAAAACGCGACGGCCCGCCGAGGTGTCGACGGGCCATCATCTGCGTGATACGTTTCGCTCCGAGGAGCACAAGTGGGCCCTGTAGGATTCGAACCTACGACCAAGGGATTATGAGTCCCCTGCTCTAACCGCTGAGCTAAGGGCCCGTGTCTCCGGCCGGCGGCGCAAGCGACCTGCGGGGCGGCCTGCGGGGCGGTCTGCCGGGCGCTTCGTCGAGAGGCCAGAAGGTATCCCGGTGCGCCCCGGCGGTCAAGCGCCGGGCGCGGCACTTCGGGGAGCGGAGGCATGCTTGCCCGGCCCGACCCCCACGGCCCGCCGGCAGCCGCGCGCGAGGCCGAGGGCCGGAGGCGGTGCGTCATTGTGCGTTCCCGCGAGGCTCCGCGTTTAGACCGCTGCCGCCGGGCCTCAACTCGGCCGCGTGGTTCAAGGATGCGACGTGGCTGCGGTGTGGGCTACATGCCGTTGGCCGAGGGCAGGAAGTCCGCCTCGCTCAGGCCGACGTTGAGCCGGATGTCCTTGTAGATGTAGGTGCACGAAAGCTGCTTGTCCCAGTCGTAGCCGTCGATGCGGATGGGAACCAGCAGTTCCATGTCGATGTACACATCCGTCTGCCAGGCCGGGTAGTCCTTCTTCGGCGGCAGGTAGCGGATGAGCTTGACGGTGTTGCGCCCCTCGACCTGGTAGTAGCCGCCGAACTTTTCTTCCAGATCGCCGGCGTCTTTGGCCTCTTTGTAGACCTCCAGCAGGTTCTCCAGCCCCCGATGGAAGCCGAACATGTTCACCGGGCGAAGGGTGTTCTTCATCGCTTCCGGATCGTCCGGCTGGCGGAGCACCTTGCCGCCCACCAGCGCCCGCAGGAACCCGCTGGCCGGGCGGACCATCATCTTGCCGTCGTTGGCGCCCTCGACGTACAGCACGCGGTCGCCGATCGGGGGGTTCTCCGTCCAGGCCATCGCCACGGAGAACGGCTGTTCGAGGAACTTCACATCGATGGTCTGCGGCTTGCCCAGCCGGCCGTTGATCCGCTCCTGCTTGTAGAACGTGCAGGTGTAGTCCTGGAAGCGGCCTTCGTAATTGTCCTTGCACATTTCCAGCAGGGAGATGTGGTCGGTCCGGGCGAGTTGGTCGATCTGCCGGCGGACTGCCTCCGGCTGAGAGCCGATAATCTGCCCGTTGACGGCCGTAACCGTGCTCTCCTCGCGGAAGGCCTCGGTCGTCTGAGTGCACTGGATGCAGAAGAGCCCCGCCAGGAGAAGGCCAACCAGCAGCCGGACGCGGCGGTTCGTCGGACGAAGAAGCCGTCCAAGCATGTCATCACCTCAATGGCCGTGGCGGTCTGGAGCCTGCCCGGAGGGCGGAAACCCGCACCGGCCTGGATGTCGCGTGGTGGACCGAGCGTCACCTGTATAGCAATCGGTTCGGCTCCGAATGATTCTTGAGAGCCTTTCCGCGCTATCGCACACGATTGCGCCCGGTCCTCGACGACATAGCGCAACGTGCGCGGCCGCCGATCACTGAAGGCGGGATTATACCGACATCGGGCAAAAGCAACAAAGAAAATCGAAAATCTCCCGCGGCGCGGCGGGCGGGGGGACCATCCTCCGGATCGCACGATCCGCCATCCACCGAAAGGGCAGCGGAATGCGGATAGCCGACATCGTAATCGACACCAACGACGCGAAGGCTGGCAAGCTGCTCCGCCGCGGCAAGGACGACCCGCAGTATGTGGACGAGGAAGGCTTCATCCACGCCCCCACAGAGCCGGGCCTGCCCGAAGGCATTGACGCCCAATGGATTGAGGAGAGGCGAGCCGAAAGGCTCACCTGAGCCGGCCGCTGACGAAGTTGTGGTAGTTTTCACGCTTTTATTATTTTCGAGATACCGTTTCCGCTTGACGCCTCCCCGAGGGATGCGATACTTCAGGTGGAGCGTCTTTGGCGTGTATGCGTGACGTTCTTCGTTCGTCGGCTTTCGAGCCTGCGGAGCGCCAGTGCCCATCTCCAGGAAGGCGGTGCATGCTGTGGGCGTTCGGGATGTGAATGCCGAATCGATTCGGGTGGGAATCGATTCGCTGAATCTTCACGACCACCTCTGCCACTTCTACGCCGACGAGGCGGAAGCCATGGCCGTCTGCATACCCTTCGTTCGCGGCGGTCTGCTGCGCGAGGAGCAGGTCATCTGCTGCCTGACGGAAGAGGGCCTCACGCGCCTGCGGGCCGGGCTGAAGCTCGCCGGGGTGGATGCCGAGCGGCAGACGGACGCGGGCGCCCTGCGGCTGTGCGAGCCGCACCACGCGTACCTGCGGAGCGGACGCTTCGAGCCGGAAGAGATGATCGCCTACGTCGAGCAGGTCGTCACGGAAGCGCTGGCGGCCGGGCGGACGGGTGTGCGCGTCATCGGCGACATGGCTTGGGCCCTCAGCCCGGAGCCGGGCTGCGACCGCGTGATCGAGTACGAATCCAAAGTTAATCATCTCTTCAGCCGGCTGGACCTGCTGGCCATCTGCCAGTACGACCTGCGCGCCTTCTCGGCCGGGACGCTGCTGGAGGCGATGCGGGTCCATCCCATGGTTCTCTATCGCGGGCAGGTGTGCCGCAACGCCTACTACGTGCCGCCGGAAGAGTACCTCGCGGGCGAGGCCCCCGGCCGGACCTTGCAGCGTCAACTGGACGCCCTGCTGGCCGCCGAGGGGGCTCGGCATGCCGCGCGGCGGCAGGAGCGGCAACTCCGGCGCGAGGTGGAGTTGGCCCTCGCCGAGTCTGAGGAGCGATATCGCGCGATCTTCGAGAGCGCCGGCGACGCGATCTTCGTGCATGACCTGGAAGGCCATTTCCTGGACGTCAACCAGGCCGCCTGCGACCGGCTGGGTTACACGCGCGAGCAACTCCTGGCCAAAACGCCGATGGAAATCGACACGCCGGAGTACGCCGCCCTGGCGCCCGGCCGCATGAAAGAGCTCTTGGACCGCGGCGTAATGCTTTACCCCACCGAACACGTCACGCGCGGCGGAGAGGTGATCGCGACCGAACTATGCAGCCGGATCATCGACTATGGCGGCCAGAAGGTCGTTCTCAGCGTCGCCAGAAATATCTCCGCCCGGCAGCGCGAGAAGGGGCGGATGCACCGGCACATGCTGGATGTGCAGCGGATGGAGACGGTCGGCAAGCTGGCCGGCGGCGTGGCCCACCACTTCAACAATCTGCTGACGGTGATCATCGGCAACAGCCAGTGGGCGCGACGGCTGGCGAGCGACGAGCCGCAGGTGGCCGACTCGCTGGACGAGGTGATCCACGCCGCCCGCCGCGCCGCGGACCTGACCGGGCAACTGCTGGACTTCGCCCGGCCCAGCCGCCCGCGCGTGCTGCAGGTGGACATGCACAAGGCGATCCGGGACGTCACGCGGCTCCTGGACCACGCCTTCCGGGACAAGGTGGCCGTCGAGACCATCCTGGAGGCGGAAAGCGCCGTGGTCCGCGGAGACCCGAGCCAGTTGCAGAGCTGCGTGATGAACCTGGCCTTCAACGCGCGAGACGCCATGCCCGGCGGCGGAGTGGTGGAGATCGTCACGCGGAACGTCACCGAAGAAGACCTGGGCCTCGGCCGGTGCATCGAGGTGCTGGTGCGCGACAGCGGCGAGGGGATGGACGAGGAAACCCGTCTCCGCGCGGCCGACCCGTTCTTCACCACGCGCGACGACCGCTCGGCGATGGGCATGGGCCTGACCAGCGCCTACGCCTGGGTGCGCGGCCACGGGGGCCAGTTGCTTGTGGACTCGGCGCCGGGCAAGGGAACCACCGTCCGCGTGCTGCTGCCGCTGGCGTAGCCGGTTGCTCCAAAGCCTTGGCGGTGGAGGACGGCGATGCCGCCGGCTGCGGCCGCGCCATGGGGCCTCGGCCTTCAGGCCAAATCGTACTGCCGCATTTTGCGGGCGAGGGTGCCGCGATGGATGTTGAGCAACTCCGCGGCCTTGGAGCGATTGTTGTTGGTCTGGCTGAGCGCGTGGCGGATGGCCTCGCGCTCGACCTGCTCCAGCGTGATGGGCTTCTTTCGCTTCGAGGCGGCGGCCCGGCCGGCCTCGATCATCAGCGAATACGCCAGCAGACGCGGGTCGATGCCGGTGATGTACAGCCGCTCGACCCAACTGGAAAGCTCCCGCACGTTGCCCGGCCAGCGGTGCTCCCGGAGCATGTCCCGCACGCCGGCGTCCACGCGGATGGGCGGGCGGGCATACCGCGCCGCGCAGTCGCCCAGGAAGTGATCGAACAGCGGCTCGATGTCGTCGGGGCGCTCGCGGAGCGGGGGAATGTAGATTCGCATCACGCTCAGGCGGTAGAAAAGGTCTTCGCGGAAGCGTCCTTCGGCCGCATCGTCCTGCAGGTTGCGGTTGGTGGCCGCCAGGAATCGCGTGTCCACATACACGCACTCCGAGCTGCCGACGGGGATCAGCTCTCCCTCCTGGAGCAGGCGCAAGAGCTTGGGCTGCAGGGAGAGAGGAATCTCGCCGATCTCGTCGAGAAACAGCGTGCCCCCGTCGGCGCAGCGGGCGAGGCCCAGCGTCGGCCGTTCGGCGCCGGTGAACGCCCCGCGCTCGTGGCCAAAGAGCTGGCTCTCGAAGAGCCCCTCGGAAATGCTCGCGGAGTTGATGGGGATGAACGGCTTTTCGGCCCGCGGGCTTCGGGCGTGCAGGCGGCGGGCGACGAGTTCTTTGCCGGTGCCGCTTTCGCCTTCGATCAGGACGCTGCAGTCGCTGCGGGCGACGGTGTCCACGAGCTGAAGCAGCTTGCGGGTCACTGTCGAAACGCCGACGAACGGGGGAGCGTCCTTCCTGGCGGCCATCAAAACGTACTCCTGTTCTGCTTCGCGCGAGCACAAGCGCTCCCGAGCCTACGGAAGGGAGCAAGAGCGAGGCGGACACGTTGAGCCTGAAAACACGGGGCTTTGCTCGACCGCAGCCAGGCCGCGGGCTGTCCCGGCCGGGCGCAGCGCATGCCGCCGACAGACAGCCTACCCCCCAAGCGCTAACGGGATGTGAGCATCCAGTGAGAATGAGCCTTATGCCGGGAATTCTCTGCCAATGTGCGAGAGAATACCCCTTGGCGAGTCATGGGAGGCCAAGCACGGGCCAAGCCGGTCGGCCGATGCCGGGCGCAGCCGCAATCGGCAAGAGGGCGGCTACCGTTCCGCAAGACGCTCTACCCCTCGAATTTACGGACCAGCAGGCAGGCGTTGTGCCCGCCGAAGCCGAAACTGTTGGACAGCGCCACGGTGGCCTTGCTTTCGCGCGGGGTGTGGGGCACGTAGTCCAGGTCGCACTCGTCGTCGGGGTCGTCCAGGTTGAGCGTGGGCGGGATCACGCCGTTGCGGACGGCCAGGGCCGTGGCGATCAGCTCCACGCCGCCGGAAGCGCCCAGCAGGTGGCCGGTGGCGCTCTTGGTGGAGGAGACCATAAGTCCATTGGTCGCGTAGGAGCCGAAGACCTTTTTGAGGGCCCGTGTTTCGGCGATGTCGCCCAGTTCGGTGCTGGTGCCGTGGGTGTTGACGTAGTGGACGTCTTCGGGGGCCAGGCCGGCGTCGGCCAGGGCCCGCTTCATGGCCAGAACCGCACCACGGCCCTCAGGGTCCGGGGCGGTGATGTGGTAGCCGTCGCCGCTGGCGCCGAAGCCGATCAGCTCGGCATAGATCTCCGCGCCGCGCTGGCGGGCGTGCTCCAGCTCTTCCAGCACCACGACGCCGGCGCCCTCGCTGAGCAGGAAGCCGTCTCGGCCCTTGTCGAACGGGCGGCTGGCCTTCTGCGGCTCGTCGTTGCGGGTGGACAGGCCCTTCAGCGCGCAGAAGCTCGCCAGGCCCATGCGGGTGAGGGCGGCCTCCGAGCCGCCGGTGAGGACCACCTCCGCCTCCTCGCGCTGGATGACGCGGAGGGAGTCTCCGATGGCGTTGGCGGCCGAGGCGCAGGCCGTGACCACCGAGTGGTTGGGCCCGCGCAGGCCCCAGATGATGGACACGTTGCCGCTGCCGGCGTTGACCATCAGCTTGGGGACGGTGAAGGGGCTGACGCGGCGGGGGCCCTTCTCCACCATGCGGTTGTGCTGATCTTCCAGTTCCTGCAGGCCGCCGATGCCGCTGCCGATGATCACGCCGCAGCGCTGGCGGTCTTCCGCGTCGAAGTCCAGGCCGGCGTCGCGCACGGCCTCGATGGCCGAGGCGACGGCGAACTGGGAGAACCGGTCCATCCGCCTGACTTCGCGCGGATCGACCAACTCCTCGGGCACGCCGGGCCAGTCGACCACTTCGCCGCCGATCTGCGACGTGAATTCCGACACGTCGAAGCGCTCGATGCGCCGGATGCCGCTGCGGCAGGCCATCAAGGCCTCCCAGAAGCGCGGCACATCGTTCGCCAGCGGGTTGACTGTACCCAGGCCCGTCAGTACGACACGGCGTCTGGACATACGGGAAGATTCCTTACTGTGCAGCGCGGACGCACGGCGGCGCTACGCCTTGTTGCCGTGTTCCTTGATGTAGTCGATCGCCTGTCCGACGGTCTGGATCTTCTCCGCTTCTTCGTCCGGGATGCTCAGTTCGAATTCGTCCTCGAACTCCATCACCAGCTCGACGGTGTCCAGTGAATCGGCGTTCAGATCGTTCACGAACGACGTCTCTCGCGTGATCTCGCTCTTGTCGACGCCCATCTGCTCGGCGACGATGTCAATGACCTTCTGTTCGATTTCTTCAGGCACTGTGTGACCTCCCTGAAAAGTCTCTATGGCCTTACCTGATACCTAATCAGCCGACGGCCGTTCCGTTACGGGCCGCGGTACTATATCCATGCCGCAATCCCCTTGCAATAACATCCTGCAAGAGGAATCCGGCCCATTGCCGCCTTTACATGTGCATGCCGCCGTCGACGCTCAGCACCTGCCCCGTGACGTAGGACGAGGCCTCGGAGGCGAGGAACGCCACGGCGTTGGCGATGTCGACCGGCTGGCCGAACCGCCGCATCGGAATCTGCTCCAGGGCCATGTCTTTGGCCTGCTGGGGCAGCACGTCCGTCATGTCCGTCTGGATGAAGCCCGGCGCCACGCAGTTCACGCGGACGCTGCGCTTGGCCAACTCCTTGGCCGCGGACTTGCTCAGGCCGATCATGCCCGCCTTGCTGGCGGCATAGTTGCCCTGCCCGCGGTTGCCCTCGCGGCCGGAGTAGCTTGACATGTTGATGATCGAACCGCAACGCTGGCGCATCATGATCTTCGCGGCTTCTCGCGTGCCGATGAACGCGCTGGTGAGGTTGACCTTCAGCACCAACTCCCAGTCCTCGTCGGACATCATCACCACGATGTTGTCTCGCGTGATGCCGGCGTTGTTGACCAGCACGTCCAGCCGGCCGAATTTCTCGGCGACGTCTTCGATCGCCTTGCCGAACTTCGCGCTGTCGGTCACGTCGCACACGGCCGTGGAGAACTTCTCCGGGGCGCCGAGCGTCTCGGGGGCCTTGTTGAGCGTTTCCTCGTTCAGGTCCAACGCCACGACCGTCATGCCCTTGCCCAGCAGCACGCGGCAGATCTCCAGGCCGATCCCGCGGGCGCCGCCCGTCACGATGGCCACTTTCTCGTTGTCCGCTACCGGTTTGGCTTTCGCCATGATTGCATCCTTCCTTGCCGCCGGACGGCGGCTTACTGACCACCTGTGCCGGCGAGGGCTTCGAGAGCCTCGCGGCTGTTGACTACCGTGACCGTCGCCTTGCGGTCGATGCGGCGCATGAGCCCGGCCAGCACCTTGCCCGGGCCGATCTCACAGAACGCTTCCACGCCCTCGGCCAGCAGGCGCTCCATGCTCTGCTGCCAGCGAACCGAGCCGGTGAGCTGCGCGGTGAGCTTCCGGCGGATAGACTCCGGCGAGCCGTGCGGCGCGGCGTCCACGTTGGAGATCACCGTCACCGAAGGCTCGCGGAAGTCCGCGTCCGCCAAATCCTTGGCGAACTGCTCGGCCGCGGGGGCCATGATCTCGCTGTGGAACGCCCCGGCCACCTGCAGCATGGTCGCCCCGCGGGCGCCCATCTCGGCGGCCAGGTCCGCGGCGCGCCGGCAGGCTTCCGTCTCGCCGGACAGCACGATCTGCCCGGGGCAGTTGAAGTTCGCCGGCGTAAGTATCTGTCCCCGCGAGGCTTTCTCGCACAGTTCGTTGGCCTGGGCCTCGTCCAGGCCGATCACGGCCACCATGCTGGAGGGGCGGTCTTCGGCGGCCTTCTGCATCAGTTCGCCTCTTCGGGCGACGAGCCGCACCATATCCGCAAAGCCGAGCGCCCCGGCCGCGTGGAGGGCCGTGTACTCACCCAGGCTGAGGCCCGCCATGTACTGCGGCCGCAGTTGATTATATTTTTCGGGGCCGAGCAGGTCTTCCAGAACCGCCAGCGCCGCGGCCGAGACGGTAAAGATGCACGGCTGGGCGCAGTCCGTTCGGGAAAGCTCGTCTTCCGGGCCCTCGAAGCAGAGCTTCTTGATCGGCAGGCCGGTGGCGGCTTGCGCTTCTTCAAAGACGCGCCGGGCGGCCGGGAATGCCTCGTGGAGGTCTTTGCCCATGCCGACGTGCTGCGCGCCCTGTCCGGGATAGAGGAAAGCTTGTTTCATCACGTCTGCCTTACAGTCGAACGACGGCGCCGGCCCAGGTGAGCCCGGCGCCGAACGCCACGAGCACCACGACCGAACCGGGGCCCACCTGGCCCTTGCCGCGAGCCTCGGCCAGGGCCAGGGGAATCGAAGCGCCGGACGTGTTTCCGTACCGGTCGATGTTCATGTAGACCTTTTCGAGCGGGAAGTTGAACTTCTCCGTGGCGGACTTGATGATCCGCACGTTGACCTGGTGGGGAATCACCATGTCCACGTCGTCGGCGGTCAGTCCGCACTGCTCCATGCAGTCGCCCAGGAGCCATTGCATCTTCTCGACGGCGAATTTGTACACGTCCCGCCCGCGCATCTTCACGAAGTGCTGCTTGTCGGCGACGGTGGCGGCGGTGGCGGGCGTCCGCGCTCCGCCGGCCGGCACGTGGATGTAGTCCCACCCCTCGCCGTCGGCGTGCAGCACGGAGTACAGCAGCCCCTGCCCGGCCTCGGAGGTGGGCTCCAGCACGACGGCGCCGGCGGCGTCTCCAAAGAGGATGCAACTGCCCCGGTCCGTGTAGTCGCAGAAGCGGCTCAGGGCGTCGGCGCCGATCACCAGGATGCGGCGATACTTGCCCGTCTCGATGAACTGCTGGCCGATCGACAGCGAATACACGAAGCCGCTGCACGCGGCCGACACGTCGAAGGCGGCCACGTCCGTTGCGCCCAGCTCCTTCTGCACGAAGCAGGCGGTGGACGGGAGGATCATCTCCGGCGAGCAGGTGGCACAGATGATCAGGTCCAGGTCTGTTGGCTGCAAGTTCGCGTCCTGTAACGCCTTGCGTGCGGCCTCCGTGGCCAGGGTGGCGGTGGATTCTCCCTCGCTCACCAGCCGGCGCTCGCGGATGCCCGTGCGCTGGGTGATCCACTCGTCGGAGGTATCGAGAAACTTCTCGAAGTCCGCGTTGGTGACCACCCGTTCCGGCACGGCCGCGCCGAAACCGGCAATTGCCGCTCGCACACAATCAGCCATGGACAATCCTCTGGCCCTGGGCGAGCCTCTCGGTGATGTAATCGTTGACGCGGTGCTGGAGGTGCTCCTTGGTGGCCCGCACCGCATTCATGATCCCGTTGGCGTCGCTGGCGCCGTGGGTGATCGTGCAGATGCCGCCCACGCCCAGCAGCGGGGCCCCACCGTACTGGTTGAAGTCGAACTGGTCCAGCACGCCCTTGGCGAGTTTCTTGACCGTGCCGCTGAAAATTTTGGGCACGCGGCTGGCGATGTCCGTAAACATAGTTCGGATAAGCGATTGGGCCATGCCTTCGATCAGCTTCAGCGCCACGTTGCCCACGAACCCGTCGCAGACAATCACGTCGCAGAAGCCGTTGAACACGTCTCGGCCCTCGACATTGCCCACGAAGTTCACGTTCGGGTCTTCCCGCAGCAGTTCGCTGGAGCGCTTGACCAGTTCGTTGCCCTTGCCTTCTTCCTGCCCCACGCTCAGCACCGCCACGCGGGGGTTCTCGATGCCGACAACCATGCTTCCGTACACCGAGGCCATCACGCCATACTGGTACAGGTGCAGCGGCCGGCAGGCCACGTTCGCGCCCACGTCGCAGACGACCACCGGCCCGCGGGGCGTCGGCGTGACGATGGCGATGCCCGGCCGATGCACGCCGCGCAGCCGCCGAAGGCGCATCTGGGCGGCCGCGACGAACGCGCCGGTGTTCCCGGCCGAAATGCAGGCATCCACCTCGCCGTCGCGGTGCATCTCCGCCAGAACGGCGATCGAGCTGTTGGGCTTGGTGCGGAGGGCCTCCACCGGCGGGTCGTTCATCTGGATGACCTGCGGGGCATTGCGGATCTCGATGGTTTCCCGCCAGTCCGTGGCGTCTTTGAGTTGCTCGAGGATGACCGGCTCCTGGCCGACCAGGACGATCTTGTCTCCCGGATCGAGCAGCGCGCGCGCCTCCAGCGCGCCCTGCACCTCCGTAGCGGGCGCATGATCACCACCCATGGCATCCAGGCCGATCCGCATCAACTAGCCCTCTTTGTCGACCTTGAGACTCAGGCCCGGGCGCACGAACCCGCAGTTGTCGCAGGCCGCGTGCGGCAGTTTGGGGGAGTTGCAGCGGGGGCAGTCCGCGACATTCGCGCCGCGCAACGCGTGATGAGACCGACGCGTGCGCGTCCTGCTGCGGCTTGTTTTGTACTTCGGAACCATGATTGACCTCGTTGTTCGCCGCCCGGCGTCCGCGCCTTCTCCGGCGCCCGTGCGGCACGCCGGAAACCGGCACTCGGCGGCAAATAGTGTGCCGGAAACTAGTGATCCATTTCCAGTGTGTCAAGGAAAAAGGCCGCCCCGCCGCGGGGCCGCCCCTGTCAGCCCAACCGCCTCCGGGCGTACTCCGCGGCGGCGTGGAGGGCCTCGGAAAGCCGCTCGGGCTGCTTGCCGCCGGCCTGGGCGAGGGTCGGCTTTCCGCCGCCCGCGCCCCCGACTACCGGGGCCACCTCTCTCACCCAATCGCCCGCCTTGAGCTTGCCCGCCTTCGCCAGGCCTTCGTCCACCATCGCCACGAGCATCACCTTGCCGTCGGCGGCCGCGCCCACGAACACGCCGGCGGCGCCCTTCTGGCGATGCTGGTCGCACATCTGCCGCAGGGCCCCGGCGTCGGCGCCTTGCGCGGCCTCGATGACCACCACCTTGCCGCCCGGCAGGTCGAGGGCCTCGCTTTTGCCGGCCGTCGCCGCGGCCGCGCCGGCCGGGCGCTTGCGCAAGTCCTTGATTTCCTTCTGCATGGCGACGATCCGCTCGGGAACTTGCTCGGCCGGCACGCGGAGGGCCCGGGCGGCGGCCTTCAGCACGCCGTCGGCCTGCTGGACCCACTCGATGGCCTTGCGGCCGGTCACGGCCGAGATGCGCCGCACGCCCTTGGCGACGGATTCTTCCGCCACGATCTTCAGCAGGCCCACCTGCCCGGTCCGTTGGAGGTGCGTGCCGCCGCAGAACTCCACGCTGCGCCGCTCGCCGGGCAACGGCTCGGCGGCCCCCGCCGCGCCCATCGTCACCACGCGGACGGGGTCCGGGTACTTCTCCCCGAAGACCGCCCGCACGCCGGGCAGTTTCTTGGCCTCGTCCAGCGGCATGTGCCGCACGGTGACGGGGGCGTCGTCGAGGATGAAGTCGTTGACGATCCGCTCGACCTGGGCTGCCTGCTCATCGGTCAGGGCCAAGCCGTGGGTGAAGTCGAACCGCAGCCGCTCGGGGTCCACCTCGCTGCCGGCCTGGTGCACCTCTTCGCCCAGAACCTGCCGCAGCGCGAAGTTCAGCAAATGCGTGGCCGAGTGGTTCCGCATGGTGTCCATGCGCTTGGGGCAGACGGTGGCGGTCACTTTGTCCGCCGCGCTCAGCTTGCCGGAGCGGACCTCGCCCACGTGCAGTACGCACTGGCCGGCGATTTTGGTGTCCTGCACGTCGAAGACGCCCATCTTGCCCATCAGCATGCCGGCGTCGCCCACCTGGCCGCCCTGCTCGCCGTAGAAATTGGTCATGTCCAGCACGACGGCCGCCTGCTCGCCCTCGGCCAGTTCGCCGTCCGAGCAAAATTCGCCGTCGGTCACCCACCCCAAAACGCTCGCCTCCAGCGGGGCGGTGGAATACTTGGCGCTGTCATTCGTGGCGGGCAGGCCGACGATGGCCTCCACCTTGAAGGCGCCCCCGCCGCCGCGAGACTTCTCCGCGTGGGCGTCCATTTCCTTCTGGAAGCCGACCATGTCCACCGTCATGCCGCGCTCGGCGGCCATGATCTGCGTGAGGTCCACCGGAAAGCCGTAGGTGGCGTACAGGTCGAAGGCCACCTCCCCGGGCAGGTCCTTTGCCCCTTCGGCGGCGAGCCGGTCCGCCTGCCGGGCGAACAGCTCGATGCCGCGGTCCAGCGTCTTGCCGAAGCTCTCTTCCTCCTGGCGGATGGTCTCAACGACCGCCTGCCGCCGGTCGCGGATTTCCGGAAACGCCTCGCCCATCCGCTCGACCACCGTGGGCACGAGCTTGCACAGGAACGCGCCTTCCATGCCCAGTTCCTGCCGGCCGTAGCGGCAGGCCCGGCGGAGGATGCGCCGCAGCACGTAGCCGCGGCCCTCGTTGGACGGGCGCACGCCGTCGGCGATGGCGAAGGTCAGCGCCCGGACGTGGTCGGCCACCACGCGGTAGGCGATGTCTTTGCGGTCTTCCATGCCGCCGGTGTACGGGCCGGCGGCCGCGAGCTTCTCGCACGCGTCGAAGATGCCGCGGAACACGTCCGTGTCGTAGTTGCTGTCCACCCCCTGCAGCACGCGGGCGATGCGCTCCAGGCCCATGCCCGTGTCCACGTGCTTCGCCGGCAGCGGGCTGAGCTTGCCGTCCGCCCCGCGGTTGAACTGGATGAACACGAGGTTCCATATCTCGATCACACGGGCGTCGCCGGCGTTGACCAGCGGCCCGCCGGAGAGGTCTTCCGTGAAGTCGTAGTGGATCTCGCTGCACGGCCCGCAGGGGCCGGTCTCGCCCATTTCCCAGAAGTTGTCCTTCTTGTCGCCCAGGTGGATGTGGGCGGGGTCGATGTCCGTCACTTCCCGCCACAGCTCGGCCGCCTCCGTGTCCGGCGCCAGGCCGTCGGCCGGGTCGCCCTGGAAGACCGTCGCGTGGAGGCGCTCGGCCGGCAGGCCCCAGACTTCCGTAAGCAGGCGCCACGCCCAGTCGATGGCCTCCCGCTTGAAGTAGTCTCCGAAGCTCCAGTTGCCCAGCATCTCGAAGAACGTGTGGTGGTAGGTGTCGTGGCCGACGTCTTCCAGGTCGTTATGCTTGCCGCCGGCGCGGATGCACTTCTGGCTGTTGACGGCGCGGACGTAGTCCCGCTGCTCCGTGCCGAGGAAGATCGGCTTGAACTGGTTCATGCCGGCGTTGGTGAACAGCAGCGTCGGGTCGTCGGCGGGCAGCAGGCTGCTGCTGGGCACGAAGGTATGCTCGTGCTTCCCGCGGAAGAACTCGATGAAGTCGTTGCGGATATCGTTGCAGGTCTTGCTCATGGGGCTCCCGCCGTATGCTCCGGGGGCAGATACAAAGACCACGGATTCTATCAGCCGCCGGGGAACCTGCCAAGGGCATTTGTGCCCGCGCGGGGCGAATCGCAGGCTCGCAAACCGGACGGTCCTGGCGTACCATAGCCCGACGCGAGATAGGCAGGAGCAAGAACATGAAGGTCTGGATGGACGGCAATCTGGTGGACCGGGCGCGGGCGACGGTCTCGGTCTTCGACCATGGGCTGTTGTACGGCGACGGCGTGTTCGAGGGCATCCGCATCTACAGCGGGCGTATTTTCCAGTGCCAGGCGCACGTGAACCGCCTGTACAACTCGGCCCGGCTGATCCGCCTGGCGATTCCCTACACCAAGCAGGAGATCGTGGAAGCTATGCGCGAGACGCTTCGCGCCAACGGCATCGAAGACGGCTACATCCGCCTGGTGGTGACGCGCGGCGTCGGCACGCTCGGGCTGGACCCGTTCAAATGCGCCGAGCCGGTCACCTTCATCATCGCCGACCAGATCAAGCTCTACCCGCAGGAAATGTACGACGAGGGCATGGCCGTCATCATCGCCAAGACCGTGCGCGTGGCGGACCGGCAGATACCCTCGGCCGCCAAAACGCTGAATTACCTGAACAACATCCTGGCCCGGATCGAGGCGGTCGACGCCGGCGTGGCCGAAGCCATCATGCTGAACACCGACGGCCACGTGTCGGAATGCACGGGCGACAACCTGTTTCTCGTTGAAGGCGGTAAGGTGGTCACGCCCCCCCTGACGGCAAGCATCCTGCCCGGCATCACGCGGGACGTCGTCATCAAGCTCGCCCGGCAACTGGGCCTGGAGGCGGAAGAAGAGACGCTTCCCGTGGAGCGGCTCTACCGGGCCGACGAGTGCTTCCTGACCGGCACCGCGGCCGAGGTGATCGCCGTGACGAAGATCGACGGGCGGACCATCGGCGGCGGCAAGGTCGGCCCGGTGACCGACAAGCTGCTGGCCGCCTTCCGCGAGTTCATCCGCGGCGACGAGGCGGAAGGTGCGATTGACTGAGTAACTGAGGCCGGAGGTCGGCAGTCAGAGGCCGCCAAGCACCCCGTCCCCTGGCGATTGCGGCGCGGCGACAGCGCGTTGGCGTGGGGAGCACGGCCGCGGAGAGAGATTCGATGTCCAGCGAGCAGGTATCCGTCACATTCCAACCGTCCGGCCGGCGCGTGTATGTGCTGCCGGGCAGCAAGGTTCTGGAAGCGGCCGGCCGGGCCGGGCTGCCGCTGGACACGCCCTGCGGCGGCGCCGGCACGTGCGGCAAGTGCCGCGTGCGCTTCGCCGAGGGCGCCTGCGAGCCGTGCGCCGAGGACCGCGCGATCTTCCCCGAGGCCGAACTGGCCGCCGGCTGGCGACTGGCCTGCCAGAGCGCGATCTGCGGCGATGCGACCATCCACGTGCCCGACTCGTCGCTCTTCGCCGATCAGCATCAGATTCTCGCCGAGCGGGCGGGCGAGACGGGCGAACTCCTCCCGGCCGTGCGGAAGGTGCACCTCCAACTCCCGCGGCCCTCCCTGGAAGATGACCGCCCGGACCTGCTGCGCATCGAGGGCCCCGCCGGGCCGCTGCGCGCGGGCCTGGACCTGCTGCGCGACCTGCCCACCCGCCTGCGGGCCTGCGGCTTTGCCGGCACGGCCGTGTTTACGGATCACCACCTCATCGACTTCGAGCCGGGCGACACCACCGCCCACTGCTACGGCGCGGCGTTCGATATCGGCACCACCACGCTCGCCGGCAGCCTGCTGGACCTGCGCGACGGGCGGGAGTTGGCCCTCGCCTCGAACATGAACCCGCAAATCCGCTTCGGCGACGACGTGCTCAGCCGCATCCAGAAGGCAGGCTCGGCCGAGGGGCGCGAGGAGCTGCGCTCGGCCATCATCGGCGCCGTGCAGGACCTGCTGGCGGAAATGTGCCGCAAGGCAAGCCTGGACCGCGAGCACATCTACGAGGTCGTCCTCGCGGGCAACACCACCATGCAGCACCTGCTGTGCGGCTTGGATGTGACACCGCTGGGCGCCGTGCCGTTCGCCCCGGCGTGCGGGCGCGGGCTGATGGTGCGCGCGGCGGAGTTGGGCGTGGGCATCCACCCGCGCGGGGCGGCGTACGTGTTCCCGGTCATCGGCGGGTTCGTCGGCGGAGACACCGTCTCCTGCATGCTGGCCACGCGCCTGGCGGAGCAGGACGGGCCGGTGCTGCTGATCGACATCGGCACCAATGGCGAGATCGTGCTCGCCCACGAGGGCAAGCTGTGGGCGGCGTCCACGGCGGCCGGGCCGGCCTTCGAGGGCGCCCGCATCCGCCAGGGGATGCGCGCCACGGCGGGGGCGATCGAGAAGGTCGTCTTCGACGGCGAGGTGCGGATCAGCACCATCGCCGACTCCGAGCCGGTGGGCCTGTGCGGCAGCGCGCTGGTGGACGCCGCGGCCGAGCTGCTCCGCGCCGGGCTGGTGACCAGCGAAGGCCGAATGCGGATCGAGGGCGAATTGCCGGCTGGCCTCTCGCCGGACATCGCCCAGCGCGTGTGCGTGGGCGCGGACGGCCAGCCGGAGTTCATCCTGGCCCCGGCCGGGCCGGCGGGCGAGGGCGTGCGCCTGACGCAACGCGACATCCGCGAACTGCAACTTGCCTCCGGGGCGATCCGCGCGGGCGTGAACATTTTGCTCGCCCGCGTGGGGCTGAAGACCGCCGACCTGAAGCGCGTGCTGATCGCCGGGGGGTTCGGCAGCTTCATACGCCGCTCGAACGCCCAGCGCATCGGCCTGCTGCCGGGCGACGTGGACCGCCGGCGCATCCAGTACGTCGGCAACGCCTCGCTCAACGGCGCCCGCTGGGCGCTGCTGAGCACCAACGCCCGCAAGACCGCCGAGCGGCTGGCCCGCGAGGCCGAGCATGTCGAACTGTCGCAGGACATGAACTTCCAGATGGAGTTCGCCGAGGCGATGATCTTCCCGACGGGGTGATTCCATGCAACGGGGCCGGAGAGCCCCAGACCAACCTCCCAATTGTGGCGTCCTGCTGCATTCATTGTTTTCGCTGGCCGGACACCAGCGCGAGATCAGCGCCTTCTCGGAGCAGGGCGCCTGCTTGCATCCGCACGCCAAAGCGGGCTTCAACCGCCCGAGGCCCGCGTTGACAGACGCCACGCCATGCCGCACACTACGCTCATTCCCGCCGCGCGGCGGGCCGCATTCGGGAGGAAGCATGAGCCAGACAATCGACGCCGCCCTCGTCCGCCGCATCGGCAAGCTCAGTCGCATCGAACTGTCCGACGCGGACGTGGAGGCCCTCGCCGGCCAGCTTGGCAGCATCCTGGAATACTTCGACAAGCTCCAGGAGCTGGACACCAGCGGCGTGGCGCCCATGGCCCACGCCGTGGAGTTGTCCAATGTGCTGGCCCCGGACGAGCCGCGAAGCTCCCTCACGTCGGAGCAGGCCCTCGCCAACGCCCCCCAGCGCGATGGAGACTTCTTCAAGACGCCCAAGGTCCTCGGAGACTCGCAGTAGCGAGAGGAAGGAAGCATCCGGGTGACGGACATCCTCACACTGTCGGCCGCCGAACTCGCCGCCGCCATCGCCGGCGGGCAGGCCTCCGCCCGCCAGGCCGCCCAAGCGTACCTGGAGGCCATCGAGCGAACCGAGCCGCGGTTGCACGCCTTCAACGAGGTGCATGCCGAGAGGGCGCTGCGGCGCGCCGCGGAAGTCGACGAACAACTCGCGCGCGGGCAAGAAGCGGGCCCGCTGGCCGGCGTGCCGGTGGCCGTGAAGGACAACCTGTGCACGCCCTACGGGCGGACGACGTGCTCCTCGCGGATGCTCGAAGGCTTCCGCGCGCCGTACATCGCCACGGCCATCGCCAAGCTGGAAGCGGCCGGGGCCGTCATCCTCGGCAAGACGAACCTGGATGAATTCGCCATGGGCTCCTCCACGGAGAACAGCGGCCTTCAGCCGACGCGCAACCCGTGGGACACCTCCCGCGTGCCCGGCGGCTCTTCCGGCGGGTCGGCGGCGGCCGTGGCGGCCCGGCAGTGCGCCGCGGCGCTCGGCAGCGACACCGGCGGGTCCATCCGCCAGCCCGCGGCGTTCTGCGGCGTGGTGGGCTGCAAGCCGACCTATGGCCGCGTGAGCCGCTACGGACTGGTGGCGTTCGGCTCCAGCCTGGACCAGATCGGCCCCTTCTCGCGCGACGTCAGGGACGCCGCGCTGCTGACGGGAGTCATCGCCGGTCATGACGAGATGGACTCCACCTCCGTGCCGAACCCCGTCCCGGACTACCTGGCGAGCGTGGAGACGCCCATCGAAGGTCTCCGCGTCGGGCTGCCGAAGGAGTTCTTCTCCGACGCGCTGGACGCGGAGATCGGCTCGGCCGTGCGAAAGGCCGCCGAGGCGATGACCGCCGCCGGGGCGAAGATCGTGGAAGTGTCGCTGCCGCACAGCCGCATCGACCGCGACGCCGAGGGCAAGCTCAGCAGCTACGCCGTGGCGTGCTACTACATCGTGGCGATGGCCGAGGCGTCCAGCAACCTCGCCCGCTACGACGGCGTGCACTACGGCCACCGCACGGACCGGCGCGGCGGAGACATTGTGGACCTGTTCAGCGGGAGCCGGGCGGAGGGCTTCGGGCCGGAGGTCAAGCGCCGCGTCCTGCTGGGCACGTATACGCTCTCGGCCGGGTACTACGACGCGTACTACAACAAGGCTCTCACCGTGCGGCGGCTGATCAAGAACGACTTTGACGCGGCGTTCGAGGCGTGCGACGTGATCCTCGCCCCGGCCACGCCCTCCACGGCCTTCCGGCTGGGCGAGAAGAGCGACGACCCGCTTTCGATGTACCTGGCGGACATCTACACCATTTCCGTGAACCTCGCCGGCCTGCCGGGAATCACCGTCCCGGCCGCCCTGAGCGACGCCGGTTTGCCGATCGGCATGCAGATCATCGCCCCGGCCCTCGCCGAGGACACCCTGTTCCGCGCCGCCCGCATGGCCGAGCAGGCCACCGGCGTTTCCCGCCTGAAGCCGGGGGGGGTTGGATAGGTGCGGCCCGCAGGGCCGGCAAGCGGGCAGCCGGAGCGGCGTTGTGAACCACAACCCGCCTGTCGGCAGACAGGACGGAAGGGAGAAGAAGCGTTACGGCCGTGCGGCCCGCAGGGCCGGCGAGCGGGTAGCCGGAGCGGCGTTGTGAACCACAACCCGCCTGTCGGCAGACAGGACGGAAGGGAGAAGAAGCGTTACGGCCGTGCGGCCCGCAGGGCCGGCGAGCGGGTAG
>Ga0102959_1000190_pt1 | contig 19744 bp, 20 predicted proteins | sample SalPonF2_B_D2_MG_FD_84520 | JGI IMG/M metagenome (GOLD analysis project Ga0102959, IMG submission 84520) | Salt pond soil microbial communities from South San Francisco under conditions of wetland restoration - Salt Pond MetaG SF2_B_D2_MG ...
CCGGCGATCAGGGTCATTAGAGACGCCGGTGTAATAGGTCTCTTTAATTTGTGATTTGAGTATGTAAAGAAAATGGGTCATAACCCTCCTGCCAACTAAAAAAGGACTGACCGGCTATTGCCAATCAGTCCTTCTCATTTTAAGCTCCCCGGGTAGGATTCGAACCTACGACCCAGCGGTTAACAGCCGCTTGCTCTGCCCCTGAGCTACCGAGGATTATGTAATTTAGTATTTCAATAATTCTTATAACTCCCCGGGTAGGATTCGAACCTACGTCCCGACCGCCGTCGGGATAACAGCCTTCCGAATGCTTTCGGAACCCTGAGCTACCGAGGATTATGTAATTCAGTATTTCAATAATTCTTATAACTCCCCGGGTAGGACTCGAACCTACGTCCCGACCGCCGTCGGGATAACAGCCAATAATTCGGTCATCTTGAGCTACCGAGGATTTTAAACTAGATTGCATTGCCAGTGATCGATCGGTTAATCCGAAAAGCCTATGGGGTAATAGCCACCGATCACTGGTAATACAATCGCTATACATTCTTCAACCGTTTCAAAGAGAGCACAAATATAATAGATTAAACTAACTCAAGTCAAGACTAATTTTGGACTTTTTATACCCGACCTTTTCCAGGATAAGCCCCTTTGCAGCTGCTCCAAAGCCATTCTTTTTTTTACTGGGATTGTCCAGCATATCTATAAATTCATGAGTTGTGCGTTTGCCTTTTCCCACTTCTATCATCGTACCAACCAGCCTGCGTACCATGTGATGGACGAAACGGTTGGCCTGTATTCGGTAAATAAGCAGAGGTTCTTCATAGCTAAACTCAGAAATTTGTACTTCACATTCGGAACCCAAATTGTCATTATCCGGCTTGGTAAAGCTATCAAAATTATGTGTCCCAACAATCTTTTGTGCGCAGCTATGCATAGCCTCCAGATCCAGCTCATTCAATACCATTTCGGAGGTCTGTCGTAATAGTGGGGCCGAACGCAGTGCAACCTGATATCGATATCTTCGAAATAATGCATCGAAACGCGCATGAAAATCCGAAGCCACCTCTCTCATATCCCAAACCGCAATATCGTGGGGTAAAACCCCCAATAGTGCATAGAGCAAGCGATCACGATCCAACGATTCAGGAAAATCGAAATGGGCCACTTGTCCCTCGGCGTGTACCCCGCTGTCGGTTCGCCCCTGTCCTATGATATCCACAGGTTGACGTAAAATCCTTGATAGCGCTTTTTCAATTTCTTCTTCGACTGTCGCGCCGTTAGGCTGTTTCTGCCAGCCGCAATAATTAGCCCCGTTGTATTCGATAAGAATTTTATAGCGTGGCATCCTTAAAAATGAAATGTTAGATTAGCAACGAGCCCTTGATTTCCCCGGTAAGGCCTCAGATATAAGTTGCTGGAAACCGAATGTTTTTCATTCACCTTCTGAGCCCGGTTATACGCACTGATACCACTAATAACCCTATTTACAACCATCAGTACCAAAAGCGCCGGCAGCTGACGGTCGATATGTTCAAATCTATTGCGTAAATCATTATACTTTGTTCTGGCGGTCTCACTACTCCAATTCCACCGATTCTCAGGGATATCATCGAACAGCTTATCCCAATTGCGGCTGCGCTCCTGGTAGTTGTTATAAGCTTGCAAATTATCAAAATTACCAACAGCAATCTGGAAACGGCGGCTGCGTCCTCTTATAGCAACGCCGGACTCTGCCTTGCCATAGGAATACCAATTGTGCTGAAGATCATGTGAGTGAATTGAAAAGCCAAGATAGCTTAGAATCAAAGCGGCATCGGCAGCCATATGATACTTGCCCCGATTCCAATCAGAATGATTCACATAATAATGTCCCAAGCCTGGTAATACCAGCGATTTTAGAAAAGCGACTTTGGGATCGGGAACTTTCGTTTCAGTATCCGAGACAGATTGCGAAACAGCTCCTGACGTAATAACAAATAAGTAAATCAGCAAAGACAGGAGCCATTTCATTGTTTCCCACTAAAATTAAGATCTAGGATTTTTTTCGTTCCCTGTCCCAATGTCGGAAAATGGAAACGCTAAATCCAGCCATCAGTATAAATGTGCCCAGCCATACAATGGATATAAACGGCTTTTCCTGGGCAACAAGCAGTACCCACTGATCTTTAACCTTCTTGTCAATACCACGAATAGTAAGCTCTATCTCACCTTTCGAAGGATCTACGCTGCTAAACTGGATCGTTCCGTTGTGTCCGGGAATTTGGACCGGGGGCGCATAAGACCAGTTTTCTCCATTTTGACTGTACACCGAGAACAAGGGTTCTACCGGTACAGAACTGTCACTGCCGCGCGGCATTAGTTGTAGATGAGCCCTTATAGCTACAATCGTACTGTCCTGCAGACTGGAACTGTCAACAGGAACATAATTGGTAAAATGAAGATCAAAATCACCCACCGATACCGTCTGCCCTTTTTTAAGTTTTATCTTCTGTACTTTGGTGGTATCGCTTGTTGAAGAGGCCGGTTGTGCAGTAGCTCCTTTATTCTGTTTTTTCAGCTGGTCATTTTTCTGCTCTACGTATGAACTGCCGGACACATACATATAAACATCGCTGAACAAACCACTTCGAACATCCGGATCTACCGACCACTGAATATTTTGAGAAGTAGAGGACGACAGCATCGGATATACCTGGGGATGCATGACAAACTGTTCTCCATCTCCATCGGCCGGTTCAAACTTAATACGGTACTCTTGCTGGCCGGGCCGGGCCTGATCTTTTAGCGTATATCCCTCATACGTCACTTTATATTTATCATTTATGATCTTCGGCTCATTCAGCTTCAACTCAAGAAAATTGACTTTTTGGGTCTTTTTGAACCCCTGCTCATCAGTGACCTTACCCTGTACAATAGCTTTGTTGTAATTCTTGGTCGCCTGATCCAACAGATTCGAGTTATAAGCCGAAGAAGCCAGGATCCCGAGTAATAAAACTCCAAATCCAAGATGGGTAAGCGCTCCCCCGATAACCTTGGGCTGTTTCATCGCCAGGCGCACCATAATAACACCGTTACCGATTAAGGCGAACCAAGCGGTTAGAATATAAACCATATACTCAATGTTGCGTACCCCGCCGATCATGATCGTCGCCAAGGCAATAACGCAACTTGCGGCTACTGGCCAAGTGAGTTCTCTGGCAAGTGATTCGGGATCCTGTCGTTTCCAGAAGATATACTGCCCGAAAACCGTAAGTACCGCTGCTATCATCGCCAACGGCATCGTCCAATTATTATAGAAACTCACTTCGGGCGGAGTAGGATTAGCTACAAACAAACGGCCGATTATGGGCGAACTGGTACCCAGCGCAATGATTAATCCAATAAGAAACAATACCATTGCCCCGGAGAAGGTCAGGAACTCGCGGCTCATCAGGTTCAATTCCCGTTTGGGATTGGGCATATCGTTGTACCGGTAGAGAAACATTCCCAAACCAATGATGCTTATTACCGCCATAAATACCACCAGCTGGCCATACAATCCCAAATCCACAAAACTGTGGACCGAAGAGTCGGCCAAGATTCCCGACCGGGTTAAGAAAGTTTCATATACAATGCCCACGTAAGCCAGAATGGCGAAAAATATCGATGCTTTGGCCGAAGAATTCTTTTTGCGCTGCACGACCATCATATGGATCCCTGCCGTACCGATAATCCAGGGAACCAAGGCTGCATTTTCTACCGGATCCCAGGCCCAGTAGCCACCAAAAGAAAGAGTGACGTAAGCCCAATATCCGCCCAAAAATATTGCAGTGAGCAGAGCAATGTTAGCGCCCAGTGTCCAGGGCAAGGCCGGCTCAATCCAGTTATTATACTTGCGTTTCCAAAGTGCGGCCATGGCAAAACAAAAAGGAACGGTCATCATCGAAAATCCGAAAAACAGAATCGGGGGATGGATAACCATCCACGGACTTTTTAACAAATCGTTAAGCCCTTTACCGTCCTGAGGCACAAAATTGGGATTAGCCTGCAAAAACGGGGCGTTGGGCATCGCCTCTGCCAAACTGCGGAAAGGAGAAGCGCCAAGGGTAAAATCACCCAGATGAATACCAGCGATCATCGAAAACAAAAAGATCTGTGTTAGTGCCATAAAAAACAGCACCGGACCGCGATACGGCTTACGGGTCCATTTCATAAGCCCAAATGATACCAGCGTCGCCAACATCATCCAAAGCATAAAGCTTCCTTCCTGCCCTCCCCAAAAAGCCGAAATCAGGTACTTAAACTGAAGGTCTCTGCTAGTATATTCAAAAACGTAGTAGTAATTAAACTGGTGCGTTATTACCAGATAAAGCAGCAAGGCCGAGGCCCCAAGGACAAAAAGCCCCTGAATACCAAATAACCAGTTAGAAATTTTGAAATAACGTTCCTCATCTTTCTGTGAGTACAAAAAATATCCTACGGCTGCTAATATGGCGCAAAGGAATGCAGCATCAATCAGCAGTTTACCAATAAGTCCGACCATGAAATCCTAGCTATTTGAAGCTTTTGAATTTTTAAATTGAGAGGCATCTACCGTTTTATATTTCGAGGGGCATTTCATCAGCATATCGTCAGCATAGAATACGCCATTCTTCATTTTCCCTATAACAACCAAGCGTTTCGCTTGTTCAAAATTATTCGGTTTGTGTTTGGGATATATTACGCGACGAACATTACCCGCTTCATCTTTCATAAAAAACGAAAATTGTTTCGTTTTCATAGAAAACCCATAGTCTTTGGAATCATCCCATTGGCCTACGACATGGGCATTCCCCATATGAGATGCCTGTTTAAAATTGGTATAAGTACTGATGCTATTCCCAAAATTATACATCAGCAGCGAGGTAAAGCCTACGATGGCAATAATGCCAAATACTAACTTCGGTTTCATGATGTGCTATTTATTTTAGATTGTTCCATTTCGTTTTCCAGCTCCCCCAATTTCTTATCAACCCTAATAATAAAGAATAAAAGGACAAACCATATGATCAAGGTAACGGCCAACACAATAAAAATAAGATCGTGTGAAGATGCCGCTTTTAGTACCGGATTCGCATGCTGCAAATTCGACGCAGCATCCCATTTCTGGGAATATGCCTTCGTCAGTGTATCAACGGAAGCGGCGGTATCTTCTTGTGCCTGAATTAAAGAAAAAATCATGCTCATTGTTGTTCGATTTGCTGTCTAACTTTTTTGTACCGGTTTAGTATATCAATTAACCAAATTGCCAGTGCGATAAATCCGATCACCGCCGGATAAAAAACGTAGCGCATTTCAGGTGCGGTAATGTCACTGAATGCGGGATTTCCTTCTGCCCCGGGATGCAAGCTGGGCAATTGGCGCGGGATGATATATAACAAAAAAGGTATGGTCGTTGCTGCAAAAACATTATAAACGGCAGCAATTTTAGCTCGTTTCTCGGGATCGTCGAAGGCCGTCCGTAGTACAAAATAAGCCACATAAATCATCATTCCCAATGCAGAAAGATTCATGCGGGGCTCGGCAAAGGTCCACCAGGTGCCCCAGGTAAATCGTGCCCAAATCGAACCCGTTAGCAAGCCACAAATCCCAAATAACAGTCCAATCTGTGTTGCGGTCTCTGCCTTTCTGTCTAACTCCGCACTTGGGTCATTTAAATACCTAATACTGTAAACCAACCCTGTTGCAAAACAAATGGCCATCGTGAACCACATCGGCACATGGAAAAACAGATTCCGTGCTGATTCTTTAAGAATGGGGATGTTCGGGATGGAGATTAAAAATCCGAAAACAATCACTCCTGTCATCCAGACGGCAACGAGATATTTCCAAGCTTTTAGTTTCATTGGGCAAATAAATTTCAGCTGGCGGTAAGAGCTTTTTTAAAAGGGCTTAATATACGAAATATGAATGGAAAAAATTAATCTATTCTGCTTTAGATTTGTTGAATTTTACCTAAGTTTACAGTGTTAAAGAGTTAGTACCAAAATTTCAGAGAATAAAGCTATGGAAAACAACTCTCCAGATAAGACTGTTACCCTTACTCCCAGCTGGAAAAATCACATATTAGGTTATGTAATATCGGTACTATTAATTCCTGTTTTGGGGATTGGACTGCTGGGCCTTTACTGGGTATATAAACGACAGACCGGATATTCTTACCTCTTCAGCGACACCCAGATTTCTTCCAGAGACAGCAAATATCAGCGTAATGTAGATCTGTCAAGTATTGAGAAGGTTAAAGTACAGCAAAGCTGGGTGCAGGAAAAAATGGGCGTTGGGGATTTAATCCTTCATACCTCAGCCTCATCTATGACCCTTTTGGGAATGGAAAATCCCCGCAATCTAAAAGGGCTGTTAGACAAAGCAATAAAGGCGGAGCATAAACGCCTGCAAGAGCAAAAACAAACCGAGCCTAAAACCCCGGATCACAACCCAGGGACAATGGATCGGATGAATTATTTGACAGGACTCTGGCAACAGGGATTGGTCTCGGATGAAGACTATGAAAATGAACGCAAACATTTCGAGTAGCCCCTCCCTTCGGTCTCTACGATTAAGAATGTAGTTGGCGGGAGACCGTAGGCCGGCAATTCAATTACTAAACGCACAAAATCAATTCGCCGATTCAGATGCTTAAGGTTTCTACTATTTAACAATATCAGACTCATGCCAAACCCTAAGGAAACAATAAGTCTCAGTAACTATCTGCTTAGTGAAATAGAAGCAGCAATAAACGATAACAGCTACGAATCAGAGTGGTATCTGGATACCGAAGAAGAGGAAACGATTTTCCTCTGCGATCCGGCCATTACCGGTATGTATGAAGAGAATGAGAGGTTGCAGCAAAAAATTGAAGAGGATGAAGTTGGACGGTTTATATTGATACCTTCCCGACCTTCGCGTGAGGCATGGCGCCAGATGGAACGATTCATCCACTCGCTTGACGATGTGGACGATAATACACGGGATTTACTACTGAATACCATCCAGGGCAAAGGGGCCTTCCGACGCTTTAAGGATGCGATGTATGATATCGGCATGCAAGACCGCTGGTTCGAATTCAAAAACAGAGAAGACCGAAAAGAAGCACTGCACTGGCTGCGCTCGGAAGAGCTGATCACTGATAAACAGGTCGAAAAAGGGATGCAGTTGTATGAAGAACGCCTGCATCAAAAGCAGCGTCGGGAAATGGAGATTGCCAATATGAACCAAGGCAAGTTGGTTAAATGCCGAAATAATTCGGGACATACTCAACAGCTCACGGTTGGAAAAAAATATGAAGTGCTCGATGAGCAGAAGGAGCATTTAAACATTCGTATCAAAGACGATCGTGGGAAAATTTGCTGGCTTCCCAAAAGCCATTTTAAGCTAGTAAACTTTTGAATCGCTTATTAGCTGTATAATAGATACATCAATAAAATTTAGTCACAATTTCAATTCCTTTACGGGGCTTTTAAAAGGCAGAAGTGAAAAGCAAGAAGTTTTAGGTGTTAAGAATTCCATTTCCTTTACGGGGCTGCTAGGCTTTCAGCAGCCAGCCGTCGCCGGTCAGGAATAATCTCCTCCTCCGGGGATGCCAACACCAACATTTCACACTTAACACTTTATCACTTCAACACTTTATCAACCCATGTCAACATATACGCTGTCAGAGGCATCGCTCCCATTAACGGCGGCAAACGCCAGGTACAGATGCGTTTCTTTGTCCGCAGCCATATCCGGAAGTTTGAGTCGTATCTGCTCATCCGCCCTTACAACCCCATCGTCAATCGACCATATACCCTGCTGTGCCTCCGGGAAGTAGGCCAGCGCCAGGGTTTTATCTCTCGCTCGCTTTTTGTCTGATCGTCGATTATAACTCCATTTAATGACGATATCGTTATCCGGAAGCCGCTCTGCGGAAACCTCTTGGGGCGCAGCTAAGTTGCCCCGGGCTACAAGCACGGCCGGATAATCGATCCATAAATCAGGATTTTCGCCCCGCACGACATTCTTTGTCAATTACGAAATGGCGGCATTACGCTCGGGCATATCATCGGTTCTCCATTTAAAACCGGCGTTTATTACCGGAAGTATTTGTCCCACAAACTTGACAACCATTCCGAATTTACTGCGCTGTGTTTGTTGGACCTTGGTATTGGATGGATTGCCGTAGGGGCGGGACCGGATATAAGGGATACCTCTCCAATGGGCCATTACAACATTTCCTATTTTTCCTGATAATTTACCGAATAGTCCGTCTTTTGATTTTGCCATCTGATGAATTTTGATAATAAATGCCTGCATCTGCAGCTTTTAAAATCGCCAATTTAGTACACCCGCGGCAAGAAGGCAAAAACCCTGTGTTGAAAGGAGCACTTTATACGCCGGGACTGCTCACTACCAAATACGTACCAAGCTTATACCAAGGTCGTACCAACTTCGCTGAATTACGGAGGAGATACGGAGAAGGTATAACCCAAATAAGAAGAGGTTGGCAGGAAGTGGACAGGCGGTCAACGTCGGCCGGCGGCGGTTGCCCTCTCCTATGGCTTTTTTACTTTCTTTTACGCCTGTCTTTTTAGCAACATTCGCTTACATTCCTTTATATAGCAAAAAGATGTAGTTTATCCACAATCGGTAATCAAGGATCACATTATGTTCTATTTACGCACAAAACAACAGTTTTTAAGCTTTGCTTCTCTTATTACACTTTTTCTAATCTTCTCTGCAGGCACTGCATCCGCACAGAAAGCCAATTACAAGCTGGCCGAGCAATTTACTACGCAGATGATGCAAAAGATGACGGGCAGCACTTCAGTTCGCCCCCACTGGATTAAGGATCAGGACCGGTTCTGGTACAGCTACAAAAGCGGGCAGGGCAAAAACTGGTATTTTGTCAATGCCAAGCGTGGCGACAAGCGCCCGTTATTTGATCAGGATGCCATGGCTTCGAAACTGGCACAGATATTTCACAAATCCTTCGACAGTAAAGATCTTCCTCTTAAGGATTTTAAATACAATGTTAAGAATGGGCTTTTCACCTTCCATGTAGATAGTATCAATTTTAAATATCACCTGGATGGCAACCGGCTGGTAAAAGGCGATTCGGTCAGCAAGCATCAGGGCGAACCAAAATGGGCTACCTATTCCCCGGACAGCACCTGGATCGCTTTTGCCAAAAATCACAACCTGTATCTGATGAAGGCCAACGATTCGGACAGCACCGAGTATCAGCTGACGACCGACGGGGAACGCTGGTATAGCTTTCAGGCGGATGCCAGTGATACCACCAGCGATAAGCGGTTGCGGTCTATTGCTCACTGGTTTAAGGATTCCAAAAAACTGTACGCCCACCGTCGCGATATGCGGGATGTCAAGGATCTCTGGGTGATCCACTCGCTCAGCAAGGGTCGCCCCACCTTGGAAACCTATAAATACCCGATGCCGGGCGAAAAGAAGGTCCCCAAACATGAGGTTTGGGTATTCAATGCCGATACCCTTGCCAGTACCGATGGCGTGAAACTTGATACGAATAAAAAGGACTGGAAAGACGATGTTATTGGCGGAGCATTCTTCAATAATGGAGGGATCTATACCGGTATGGGTTCGGATTATTTATACCTGCTACGGCGCAACCGCCAGTGGAATAAAATTGACGTACTAAAAGCGAATACAAAAACCGGAGAAACAAAGGTCTTGTTCAGTGAAGAGAGCAAGCCCTATTTCAATGTGATGCTGGCGAATCTGGCCGTTATCAATGGAGGTAATGAATTTATCTGGTGGTCTGAGCGTTCGGGCTGGGGACAATATTATCTGTATGACAGCGATGGAAATCTCAAAAATCGCATTACAAACGGGTATTTTACGGCTGGAGATATTGTCAAAGTAGATACGACCGCGCGCACGCTCTACTTTAACGGATATGGCCGCGATAAAGATATAAGCCCATATTATTCGCAACTGTATAAAATTAATTTTGATGGCAGTAGGATGAAGCGATTAACGCCTGAAAGGGCGACTCATCAGATTAGCTCATCGAAAGAGGGAAATTACTTTGTAGATAATTATTCGCGGGTTAACCTGCCTACCAGGTCGGTACTCAGAAATAAAGATGGGAAAGTGATTGCCAATCTTGAAGAGACCAACGTCAGCCGTATGAAGGAAGCCGGCTGGAAAGCTCCGGAACCCTTTAAGGTGAAGGCGGCCGATGATGCCACCGATCTTTACGGGGTCATGTGGAAACCCATCAATTTTGATTCTACGAAAAGCTATCCCATCATCAGCTATGTGTATCCCGGTCCGCAAACCGAACCATTTCCCATAAGCTTTACGCTTCGCGGATCAAGGGCACAACCCGAGGCTTTGGCTCAGCTTGGTTTCATCGTCATAGCTATGGGCCAACGCGGCGGCAGCCCGATCCGCAGTAAATACTATCATAACTTCGGCTATGGAGACCTGCGAGACTATCCGCTAAAAGATAACAAATACGGCATCAAACAATTGGCCGCGCGTCATTCCTATATCGACCTGGATCGTGTGGGAATTTACGGGCACTCCGGCGGTGGATTTATGAGCACGGCTGCTATCCTCACCTATCCTGACTTCTACAAAGTGGCGTGGTCGGAATCCGGCAATCACGACAACAATGTCTATAATATGTGGTGGAGCGAATTGCACAATGGGGTTCATAAAACCACAAAAACCATAAAGGTTGATGATGGCAAGGGCGGCAAAAAAGACAGTACTGTGACGACCTTTAAGGCGCATATTGAAACCAATATTGCACTGGCTGATAATCTGAAGGGGCATCTGATGCTCACGACGGGTACTGCCGATGATAATGTGAACCCGGCCAATACCATTCGCATGGCTAATGCCCTAATCAAGGCGGATAAAAAATTCGGTTACATGATTTTGCCGGACAAACCTCATGGCTACGGCAATTACGAGCCTTATGTGGTACGCCGCCGGTGGGATTATTTTGCACGCTACCTGCTGGATGATTACCGTCCCAATAAAATCCAATACGATATTCCTAAAAACGAAAGTAATTACTAGCTGAGGAAATAATTTTTAAGGCAAATCTGAAATAGTAACAATTTTCTGTGTAGGTCCCATGCAAAGAGCTCGTAGCCTCGGGAACACCTCCCGTCCCGCACGAAAGTGCACTTGCGGGACACCCTCCTCAATGAGGGATTTAATCCTGCAGCCTTTTAAAGTATTTTAAGCAGAATTGTGACACAGAGTTCCTCTTGCCTGTCCCGAGTAATTTAGGATAAAGGAAAAGCTTTAAATAATATATCAGCTGTCATTCCGAAGAGCGAAGAGAGAAATCTTTGAACAAGATAATAAATCATCCCTCTGCCCCACTTCGGCTTGCATTGGTTGCTCGATTTGCCGAATATAGCCACAAAGGGAACTTTGACGACATTTTATTCTTAAGAAGGTAGCCTAAATTCAGGCCTTAGAATCACGGACGCATGCCAAAGGAATTACTTCACGGTTTTAACCCACAGGGGGTCTGGGGGCAAATCGGCAGGAAAACCTATTGAGTATAACGACTCATGCCGAATAGCTATCCACGGGTTCCCGCTTTAACTAAAAGAATTTCTACGATTCCCCCAGAGCTTTTTTGGTTCGTTTTTTGGCTACAAAAAATGAACAGTACAAAAGCATTCTGAAGCAACCTGTCAACGGAAAGCCACTCTACTGGCGCGAGCGTCCGCTCGTGCCCTACAACTCCCGCCAGTTTTGGTGTTCGTACCACCGTTACGAAATCAAGCAATTTGCCAGCCTGATATTAATACCTATTGGCAGGGACTCTCTTAAAAAATTAGCACCACTGTAATCTCCCCTTGAGGGGAGCGCCGCAAAGCGGGAGGGGTGTTTGGGAATACCGAATAACGAATTGAGGAATGTTGAATAAATTTCCAGTCATTTCGATCCCAAAAACTTTGGGGAGAGAAATCTTTGATGGAGGAGGCTGGTGACCGACGATGGTAATTGTAGGGCGGGCATCTTGCCCGCCAATATCCCCACTTGCTCTCCGCCTTCCAAGAGAGAGACTCTTTTCGGTTATTGTTGAGTGTTTCGCAGAAGCTTCCTGTTTAATAGTATGCAACGGGAACTGTGATTTATGGGATTTAGGTGATCTATATGATGCGATGCCACAGAGAGGCTGTCCAAAAAGTCAAAATAACAAATTGGAAACCTTAATATTTTAGGCTGTAGATAAAACAGAAATGGCAATCCTCCTGTCCTCCTTCTCCAAGGAGGAACTCTTAGATTACGATATCACTCAGGATGCCATAAAAACACTTTTAAAGTCCCTATTGCCTGTCCCGATTCGGTGGGAGAAGATGGATTTAGGGAGATTGATATTACCTTAATTATTAAGGCACCCATTCCCCGGTTTGAACTTTTTAGACAGCCTCAGACACATTTTTTAACATTGTCATTAACCGTAGGAGAGGTTTCTTGGCCGCCAATTCAAAACCATGTTACTCTACTGGAGCGAACGTCCGCTCGTGCCCTGCAACTCCCGCCCACGACAGGATAACCCTTGCCGGGCACAAGTTGCAACCTTTCGCCAGTTTTGGAGTGCCCCACCTTGGAGTGGATTTTAAGAAATTAAGGTACAGCCCACCTCAAAGGTGGACTGCAGCGTATTAGCAATATGTAAGGATATTTAAATTACGAAAGTGCAGAATTTGGGCAAAAGCACGGTTTTGCAAAGCCCCCTTAAAGAAAAAACTTAGCCGTGTTCCACAACATTAAGTTGCTGCTGGTATTCCTCTTCTTTAGAAGCAATGGTCATGTACCACACAATGCCCGCCAGCGAAAGTAAGAGCGAAAATAGCATCATCGCCTGCTGGATAGTCAGCCATTGGTTATCGAGCACCCAGGAGGCTGCAAGCACCGAAGCCGATTGAGACAGGGTAAAAAGCAGCCATTCTGTGCTGAATACGCGTCCGCGATAGGTATCCGGGGTTCTTCGCTGCAAAAGTACGGTACTCATGACCCAGTTTGCCCCCGAGGCAGCGTGTCCCAAGAACACGAATATCATCATAACGGCAAAGCTGGTTGTCCATCCCACTACAAAATACATTAGCCCACCGAAAATCATGCAAAAGCCCATGGCACGAATCCACTCGTGCTCCCGGACGAATATTCTTCGGCCAATTACCGGTCCGATGCCCGTACCAACGCCTCTGGAGGCATATAACAGACCAAGTCCAAAGCTGCCCATCATCAATACTTTGTCGGATACGATAATCAGCATATAAGTCAGGGCCCCCAGGAACATCGTAAAGCAACCCTTGGCGAAGGTTGGACGCAATACCTGGTGATTATCCAACAGGTATTGAAATCCTTCTTTGATGCCTACAAGAGGATTTCGGGTACGCTTGCGCTCCGCTTTTCCCATTCCTTTTTGGGGAATTACGGTGTTGAAAATAAACCAGGCGGATCCCATATAAGTAATCGCATCAATGATGAATACTAAGTCCGTGCCCAGCCACGAGGTAGCCAGTCCACCAATTCCCATTCCCAAGGCATAGATGATACTCCAGCTTGCCGATGAAAGCACATTGGCATCAACCAGCTCATCCTCGGTGGTAACATTGGGGATAGAAGAAGTCTTCGCGGGCTCAAAAACAGCCGATAACATCATCTGGAATGCCGTCAGTACATAAGCAAGCCAAAGACTATCGTAGGACCCAATCAGCAGAAGTCCCAGCACCAGTAACGCCCGGGAAAGGTCGCACATAATCATAATCCGGCGACGGTTAAACCGGTCGGTAAGATATCCGGCGAAAGGCGAAAAGCTGGCCAGGCTCATCATTTTGACGACAATGATAAGCCCCAGCAGCAATTCAGAATCCGAATATCGGGTGATGAGTGCATATACTGCCAGGAGCCCAAACCAATCCCCGAAATTAGATACTACCTGACTGAGCCACAACCGCCGGTAGTTCGAATTGTTTGATACCAGATTTATATATGGGCGTATTTTTTCTAGCATAGTATTTTTTTGGCCGTAAATTTCCGTAGATCTAAACCGATTAATCCGTAATAATCAGTGCCAATATGCGGCTTTATTCCACTCCCGTACTACCAAAACCGCCCTCTCCTCGTTCGGTTTCCGATAAAGAATCGACCTCATGAATCTCGGCCTGTATGATGGGGGCGATTATCATTTGCGCCAGGCGATCGCCATGCCGGATAACAAAAGGCTCGTCTCCCAGATTTACGGCCAACACCTTCACCTCTCCGCGATAATCGGCATCAATGGTCCCGGGAGTGTTTAACATGGTAACACCGTTACGGTAGGCTAAGCCGCTGCGAGGTCTTATTTGTGCCTCATAACCCTGGGGGAGTGCCATTTTAAGACCGGTAGGTATGAGCTTTCGCATACCGGGCAGCAGCTCGATCGGTTCCAGTAAAGCAGCCCGGATGTCCATCCCCGCGGCATATTCCGATTCATAAGATGGCAAAGGAAGATCCTGGGCATGAGGAAGTTTCTTAAACTCTATTTTCATTATTTCCTGCGTTCTTTTTTATAATCAATAAGCTTCACTTTTACATTTCCCAGCCAGACTTTTGCGTGGGCTTCAACGGGCACCCTCAGATCATCTGCCAGGTACCATGCTTTATACTCTCCCTTAAAGCCGAACGGACCACTGATATCCGCATCACCCTCGCTATAATACGTCTTGACGGCTTTGTCGAACGCTTTGTACTCTCGCATCTCGGTTTTAGTTGTATTTTTACCATTGATATATCCCTTTTCATCTTCCAAATAAACCGGCAAACGATAAGGACGATTGGTACCGGCAAACAGACGAGAATAGTAAAATATTAACTGTCCTGAACTAGAGGGTTCGGTGACTTTTAGCGTGTCGATAAATTTACCCTGTTCGGAATAATACACTTTTTTATTCTTATAATCGAACTGATAGCGCTCGGCTTTAAACTTGTTTTCATCGACATCATCCCGCCAGTAAAGCACTGTATAGGGCAGGCTGTCGGTCTCTACAAAAAAGGTGTTATAGTGATTTTCCTGGTGACCTACAAAAGGAATAGACGGGTTCGAGGTAATGCTGGTATGCAGCCACCAAACTTTCTTTCCCTGGTAAGTGGTATCCTGCAGAATCTGGGTTTGCACTTTCCCTAATTTGAAAAAACCGAAGGTAACTTCGTAGGTAAATACCTCTTTCCATTTCAAAAGTTCTTTTAGGGTAGGCGGCCGTTCTGGGTTATTATATGTGATAGGCGCTCTCTGCGCCTGACCCCGAACCGTAATTCCGCCCCAAAGCAACCCAATGAATAGAATTATAATGTTGATTTTCTTAAAATGTAACAAGCAGGCCAATATAATCTTGGAAAATTAGTTTTATATGAGCCTTCAAAGTTCGATATTATAATGCTGAAATAGAAATTTTATTAATATTTTTGTGTAAAAAAGTATTCATGAATTTGAAAACCACCTCATACATTTTGCTATTTGTTTTATGGGGATTTCTTGCTGCGACCGGCTGTTCAAAAAGTGACGCACAGCGGCAGTTCGAGCAAGAGGCGTTAACAACGCCTAAAGGGATTACCCAGACAAATGCCAGCGGAGACGTTTCGAGCACCGATCCGGATGACTGGAGAATAAGTCCCATGTATCGCGGACTCATTACTATGGGCCTCCCCGGTGATAACCAGCCTCCTTATCCTAACCCTGTCAATTTTAATTCCAGTTTTACTATTCAACTGTCTTTTAATACTACAGACCCGGTTAATGCACTTGAGATCCGTTCATTCCGTTATCCCAGCGATAATCAATTTCCCCGGATTCGAAACATTCAACAGGATGAGTTGAGTAGTTTTAATACCTTTACTATTCAGGCGAAAAATGTAGCCATAGGTCAGGGTAGCAGTGCCAGCGGACTTTACCGTATCCTGATTTATGATGGAAATCAAAACCTAATCACCTATGGAGATATTGAGATTCAATAGGTTGTTAAAAAGGCTGATGGCTCCTATTTTCAAGCTTCCAAAAAGTGCTTTCAACTATTATTATGGCTAAAAGAAAAATTACCACTAGCGAACGCCAGGTTCTCGAGAAACTCATTTTCCCTGAAAAGTTTGAAGTTATCATGGAAGAAACCGGACTCTTGTACGGAGAACTGCGTGACGATTTAATCAATTTACTTAGTTTTGGATTTGTTGAAGCCTACGAACGTAATGGTACTAAAATAGCACTGACCAGTTTTTATGATTCCGATAACTTGCAAAATTTTACTTTTCGAGCAACCAGTAAGGGACTTGCAGAAATTAAATCACCCAAATTATGAAATTTGAAGCTTTAGTTGACGATAACACGGTTGAATTCGATCTGCTGGAAGATTCCCAAGAAGTACAGTTTGGTGAAACCAGCCGGTCCTATTCCTTCCATCGGCAGGAAAACGGCCGATACCTGCTGAGAATGGGAACAAAACTCTACAAAATCGATAATGTAGAATACGATAAACATACAGTTACGTTTTCGCTTAACAGTAACTGGTACTCGGTTGATATTCGCGACGAACAGGATCTATTGCTCGATCGACTGGGGTTCAAGACGGCAGCCGAAATTGGGGAAGGCGCACTCAATGCCCCGATGCCGGGCAAAATTCTTGAAGTGTTGGTTGAAGAGGGTGATGAAGTCGAACTCGGAGAACCGGTAGCCATCCTGGAAGCGATGAAGATGGAAAATGAACTTAAAGCTCCCGTCAGCGGTGTGGTAGAATCTATCACCGTCACCAAGGGAGACTCTCTGGAAAAAAATGCAGCAATCTTAGAAATTAAGGCAAGTGGATAAATTTGTTATAGAAGGACCTACCCCTCTCAAAGGTACTATTCCAATCAGCGGATCTAAAAATGCGGCATTACCCCTGATGGCAGCGGCTATACTGGGTAATTCCTCAACTACCATTACTAATGTACCCAAGCTGCGCGATATTTATACGTTTAACAATGTAATTCGCGTAACAGGCACGCATGTTAATTTTGACGAAGATAAAGGCATGCTCAAGATTGATCCGACTCATCTTTCTCATTATGAAGCGCCCTATGAGCTGGTACGAAAAATGCGTGCTTCTTTTTATATGCTCGGAGCCCTGTTGGGCAAATTCGGTGAAGCCAAAGTCTCATTGCCCGGCGGCTGCGCTTGGGGTCCGCGTCCTGTTGATCTGCACTTGGATGGCATGCGAGAAATGGGAGCAGAAATCAAGCTGGATAAAGGATATGTGATTGCTAAAGCACCTGAAAAACTGGACGGTGGAACCTTTACTTTGCAGCCCAGCAGTGTAGGCGCAACGGTCAACCTTTTATTAGCCTCGGTTCTTCGCACAAAGAAATTTACTATCAAAAATGCCGCAAAAGAACCGGATGTAGTACTGCTTTGTCGGAGCCTGAAAAAGATGGGGGCCAACATCGAGGGTATCGGCACCAGCACGCTGACGATACGGGGCGTTGATGAATTAGTGGGTGTTACGCTTAGAAATGCTCCTGATCGCATTGAAACCGGCACTTTTATGATCGCCGCAGCAATGCATCCCGAGTCTGAAGTCACGCTCACGAATGCCGCTGTTGAGGATCTGGGGAAATTTCCGGAAGCATTCCGTAAGACAGGCACGGAATTTACAATTGAGGATGAAACTATCCATATCAAGGCTCCGGAGCAAATCCGCCCCACATCCATAAAGACCGCGATCTATCCGGGCTTCCCGACAGACCTGCAGGCCCAATGGTCAACGATGATGACCCAGGCTGAAGGGACTTCTTCGGTCACTGATACGATTTATAATGACCGGTTTAGCTATGTGCCGGAGGTGGTGCGGCTGGGTGGCGACATGAATGTTAAGAAGAATACGGTACATATCGAGGGTAAGACCTGCCTTAAAGGAGCTTCGGTTATGAGTACCGATTTGCGTGCCAGCGTAAGCCTGGTCCTTGCGGGTATGGTCGCCGAAGGGATTACCGATGTCCTTCGTATTTACCATCTCGACCGTGGCTATGAGGATTTGGAAGAAAAACTTAACAATGCTGGCGCTTGCATCAAACGCATAGATCAGGATGCTTAACAACTATATTTTAAGTTTCAGTAAATGTTAACTATTAAAATTTCACATGAGCCGAAAGCAACAACTGTTCAATACGACTGAGAGTAAAATAAAATCGCAAAGTTTTTCTATTGTAGATCAGGATCGCGAGCGGCCGTGGGGTGGTTTTTTTGTCATCGATGAGGAGCAGGCACAGAAGTTTGCCAACACCTATTTTGACAGTATTTCTGTTGATGAGCTAAAAATATCCTCTAAATTGAGTCCAAAAATTTTGCTGGTGGAACCGGGCAAACGCCTGTCGTGGCAATATCACCATCGCCGGGCCGAAATATGGAAAGTGGTAGAAGGACCCGTCGGGGTTATCAGGAGTGATACTGACGAACAAGGTCCGCTTGAAACTTATGAATCCGATGAACTTATTACGCTGGAGCAGGGAGAACGTCACCGTTTAGTTGGCCTGGACAGCTGGGGCATTGTAGCTGAAATCTGGAGACACACCGATGCCAACAATCCTTCTACCGAAGATGATGTCGTCCGTCTGCAGGATGATTTCGGGAGGTAGTAAGCTGTCCTTCTATTAGATCGACTCCAAAAATAAAAACCTATCTCCGCACCCAATGCTCTGCATACCTTCGAGCAAGCACTGTTTACGAAGCTTACATTTCCACCTTGTAATCGAAAGAAAAATTGCTTCTGCCCGAGCCGGTGCCACACGGGACGCAGAGCGCCGATGAGCCTTTGTCACTTTTATCCTGGAGACTTCATAACAAACGATGAAAAAGAACACTAACCGCCGATATTAACCACAGAGGGGCACGAAGGGTTTCACAGAAAAACGCAGAGCGTACGAGAGTGAGGCTGTCTAAAAAGTCCAAACCGGGGAATGAATGCCTTAATAATTAACGTGAGTTCGACATAACTTTTAAGTCCGTTAACCGATATAGAAGATTTATACTTATTATAGGGAGCTTAGATCTGTCACTATTTTTGAACGATTAAATCCCGATAGCTTTCGGGACCAGCAAGCTGGGATCCAAAAAATCGCCGGCGACGAATCCCGAATCGGCTCCGACCTGCGAGCGGGACCAATTCAATGGTCCTTCGCGGGGCTTGCTTATTTCATTCGTCAGACGGCAAACCCAGCCTTCAGACGAGTACGGCCCGGTATGAATTGCTCACCCACCGCTCTTCGGGCGGCGCCAGGTCTTCTAATGCCGGATTAGGCTCCTTTCCCCAAAAATCCCCCTTGTGGCCATATTCAACAACTCGGGCAAGTCGTGCAATCCGAAGGGGGCCAGGGGGGATGACTTATTACCCTCTTCTAAAAGCATTTGGTCTATTGTGGATTAAATTCTTGTCTCGAATTCACGTTAATTAAGGTAATATCAATCTCCCTAAACCCCTCTTCTCCCACCGAATCTTTGGAACAGGCAAGAGGGACTTTAAAAGTGTTTTTATGGCATCCTGAACGATATCGTAATCCAAGAGTTCCTCCTTGGAGAAGGAGGTCAGGAGGATTGCCATTTCTGTTTTATCTACAGCCTAAAATATTAAGGTTTCAACTTATTATTGTGACTTTTTGGACAGCCTCAGAGATATTTGGAAAAGATTGTAAACTGAGTAGCATAGCTGGGTAATTCCAAAAATAA